>JAEEGL014762996.1_pt1 | contig 42457 bp, 42 predicted proteins | sample 9134231 | NCBI WGS metagenome assembly JAEEGL01 (sample SAMN16246548, study PRJNA631951) | gut metagenome | biome: gut microbiome; feature: rumen; material: fiber-attached | host: Bos | place: Iran: Karaj | collected 2018-10 | reverse complement strand
TTGCACCTTGCGCTGTCAGGAGTCGAACCATCGAGCTTGGGGACTCGAACCCCGCTTCACACAGCAGACGCCCGGCGTCTAATGGCCTGCCGGCCTTTGGTGACGGGTGACGGAGTTGAACCGCACGGAAGGAGCCGACCCTTCCGCTCACCGAAGCCCGTCATTTGAAGTAGGCCATACCGGGATAATCCCGGATGGCAAAACGCTTAATCTGTCCTCTGTCCCGGTAGGTCAGGAACTTGTTTGCCGGGTTTCCATGGAAGGCCACGGTGCAGATAATCGGCTCGTGACCTTCCTTCTGGATCTTCACGGTCTCGCCCACCTGAAGGGCTCTTACCTCGGCGGCGGTCATACGTCGAGGCAAATTCGGTGATAGCACCAATACCGGCTATCCCGTACAAAAATCTTGTACCAGGACGTGAAGCGGGCTCCGGTGCAGTCCCAGGCGCATTGTGGGGCCTTTATGTACTCAACAGTCTGGAAATACTCGTCTGCATCGTCGTAGCTCTCCAGAAAGTCGGGAAGAGGGTATACAAGCGTAAAGCCGTCGAAGCCGTTGTCGTCAATCACGCGCTTTTCGTCGAGCGGCTTGTTCTCATACTTGCGGATCTCTCTCTTGAGCTGCTTGTAATGCTCCGTGTTTTTGATGCCGTGGACGTTGGTTTTGAGATAGTGGAAATACCGCCGTGCCACGGTGTAATCCTGCTTGCTCGTGATGGTGATCATGGTGTGTCCTCCTTATCTCAGAAAGTTGATCCTGACCTGATAGCCGGGGCAGCTGTAGCTGTAGAACTTCTCCACAACAGCTTCTGCGCCTGCGTCGGAGAGGAACTTCTGGAACCGCTCGTCGTTCATGACGTACTCCGAAAGCTCCTTGGAGAAGCTGCACCACTCGCCGCCGCAGTTCACAGTTGCCGTGTTCTTCGCTTCCTGCTGGCTGGTCATCATGGCTTTGGGGTATTCGCCCTTCGGAGTGTTGCGCATAACGCGCCAGTCTTTACGGATCTCGCCGATGGTCTTCTGAAAGGCTTTCTTAGTATTCATTGTGGGGACCTCCTGTTTGTATTAGAATCTCAGAATCTGATGATATAATAATATGCGTTTCTAAGAATGTCAAGAGTTTTTTTATTATTTTCTAAGACTTTATCCTTGATTGTTGAGAACACTTATTGTAAAATAGAAATGGAAGGAGGCGCTCAACGTGGCAATGTTTACGAAGAAACAGATCGCTGACCTCTTAAAAGACAAAAGGCTCGAACTCGGATTGACTGGCTTGGAAGTCGTGCAGCGTCTGAAGCAGCAATATGATATTGACCTTTCTGATAAAACGCTATACGGATACGAAAGAGCCGTCAGCTCTCCTAACATCCCGCTGTTTCTTGCCCTGTGCAGAATTTATGAGATCGAAGACGTTCTCGGCTCTCTGGAAAGAGCCAAAACCCGCAGACGCGCATTGACTGTTACAGAGGAAAGGCTTGTGACATACTTCCGGCAGGCTTCCCCGGAGGCGCAGGAGCTCGCCCTGAAGATGCTGAAGCCTGAAGAGCAAGATACCGCTTCACTGGTAGGTTAGTGACATGAATGCTGGTGTGAAGTTTATTATTGCCGTCCTTCTCCTGTTCGCCTTTTTCGTCGGTGGCTTTTGTCTCGGGCGATATGATATCCCGCAGGAGATGTTTGAATCCTCATATTGGGACGGATATGAAGATGGTTACAGTGACGCGGAGTACAGCATAGCCGCGCAGCACGGTGAAGGGGCTGCGTCATGATCTGCCGATACTGTGAAAAGGAAATCGTGGACGGCAGCATCTTCTGTTCTTTCTGCGGGGAACGCCTCGCCCGGAAGAAGAAGGGAAAGAAAGAGCTCGTCAAGGTCCCGAAGCCGCGACAGCTGAAATCCGGTGCATGGAATATCGAGCTCCGCAAGGAAGGAGTCAGCATCACCGAAGCCACAGCAGAAGAATGTGTCGAGCGTGCCCGCGCCGTCCGCGCCGGATATCTGAAAATAGAAAAGGCGCCGCCGGAAGTTCTTCTGACGGACGCCATCACAAAGTATATCGAGAGCCGCACCGGGATTGTCTCCCCTGCTACCATCGCCACTTATGAAAAGAAGCAGACTCTTTATTTTCAGGATTTGATGCAGAAGAACATCTTCACCATTACGGAAGATGATGTTCAGGGGGAGATCGTGAAGATGCTCACCGCCGGTGGGACCGCCGGGAAACCTCTCGCAGCAAAGACCGTGAAAGATACGGTCCGGTTTATCACCGCAGCGATGGAGCAGAGCGGGAAGTCCCTTGATCTGTCAAAGCTCACGCTCCCGCAGGTGCAGGCGTCCCCGTACTCGGTCCTGACGCCGGATGAAATCCGAAAGCTCCTCGAAGCTCTCCCCGGTAACCCGTGCGAGCTGCAGATCCTTCTCGCTCTCTGGCTCGGCCTGCGCCGGTCCGAAATCATGGCTCTGGAGAAGTCAGACTTCGACCTCGAACACAAGACGGTCACGATCAGCAAGGCCGTCGTCCGGGATGCTGCCGGTGATTGGGTCCTGAAGGGAACCAAGACCGCGAAGTCTGCCCGCGTGATCGCCTGCCCGGATCGCATCATCGAGCTTGTGAAGAAGCAGGAAGACGGCAGGCTGTACACCTTCGATTCCAACTACATTCTGAAATGCCTGCACCGCATCTGCCAGCAGCACCAGCTCCCGGAAATACGGCTGCATGATCTCCGGCACATCAATGCGTCTATCGGACTGATGCTGGGTGTCTCCGATAAATACATGATGGAACGTGGGGGATGGAGCGCAAAAGATACCATGGTTTACCGGTATGAGCACACCTACGACGCCGAGAAGAGCAAGGCCGACCGCATGATGAACAACTATTTCGAGGGCCTGCTGAATCCGAAGAAGAAAAAATCAAGAGGCAAAAATACGAACGGTTTTACGAACAAAGCCAAAGAAGCCCCGTAAATACTGGCCTGATTATGAGTTCAAGTCTCATCTCTCGCACCATCACAAAGACCGAGGAAATGGATAACATTTCCCCGGTCTTTCCTTTATTTACTGCACTTTTCGCCACTTTTGCCGTCTCCCGTCGTGCCTCTTTCCGGCCGGTTGGAAAACCGTGATTCAACACTGTTGAACGGAAATAAGCGGCAATTTTACGAACGGATTTACGAACGCCTGAAGTCAGTTTGGAAGCGGTTCGTCCTCAATCGGGCCGCCGTAGATGAAGCCTGCGTTCTTGTCGAAGGTATTATTAAATTCATTCACGGCAGCTTCGATCAGCGCCACAAGCTCGTCTTCTGATATAGAGATACCGTATTCTTCGAGGAGCTCTGAGGCGCGAGTCATGGCCTTGTATAGTTTCTCGGCGCCGTGCAGATCCTTATACACCTGCTCCACGAATCGAACGGCAGTCCGAACGACAGACTGCTTGATCTCTGTCGTCACATACTTCTTGTACAGGTTCCGTGCCTGCGTGCCAAGGAACGTGGCAAAGGCGAGGAACAGGAGCAGCAAGAACTGATAGATGTAACCGCTGATAATGTTTTCCATATTGAATCTCCTTTCACAGCTGATCGTGGGCCGCAAGGTTGATGTGCTTCTCAATCTTGTCTATGGCCTCTGTTACCGGGCCGTTGGCCCCCTGCTCGTGCATCCCCTTCAGACAGGCGAGCACGCCGTAGATGATAAGGGTCTGCTCTTTCTTGATGATCTTGATGTCACCGTCCTGATCCTTCTGGTGCTTCACGAGGTCATAGACCTTGTTGTAATACTTGAAGATCGCGATGATAGCAGCAAGGACGGCGGCTGCGGTGATGATGGTCTGCGCGGTAATTGTCATACGTTCACCCCCAGCGCTCTGAATGTCATCGGACCCGCGATCCCATCCGTTGCAAGACCGTTCTCTCCCTGAAACGCCAGCACCATGGCTTTTGTCCTATTGTCGAACACGCCGGAAGCATTGACATTGTAGCCGTGCGCCAAAAGAAGCCCCTGCAAAGCAACCACGTCAGCGCCTACCATACCCTCGCAGAGCATTCGAGGCGGCCAGAACGGAGTAGTCGGCGCATCTGGTTCCTGCGCTCCTGTGCCCGTTTCTGCGTCTCCTGACATGCTTCCCGGCTCCACCTGTGGAACTTCCGGCGTACTTCCCGCAAACTCGGTGTAGACCGCCTGAGCCAGCCCCACGCGGTAATTGATCGCACCTTCCGACTGGTCCGCAGGATTCTCAAACCTGCACATGAACTTTTCCGTCATTTTCTTCAGGGAAGTGCCGGACATGAGGGTGTCGTACACAGAGCTGTATTCGCTCTGGTGCATTTCCTCCATCATCCAGTCGATCTGCATCTGCTCGTCGGCGATGGATACGCCGCGTTTCTTTGCAAAATCATAGAGCCCTGCTTTCCGAGAATAAAAAGTCCACTGGCAGAGTCCATACCCGTATGCCTTGCCGCCATCGCGCATGAAGTCATTCCGGGAGTAACTGCCGTTGTCCACAGCGGCGGTGTAATACTCGTCGGACTTACCGGTATCGGCATGGTAGCGGTCTTCGACGTTGTTGGGCTTGAAAGCGGATTCCTGCTGCATGTTGCCCATGATGGCAGCGCAGGCAGTATCCGAAAAGCCCTTGGCTTTCAGTCTCGCCCAAATACTTGATTTGCTCATTAGTCGTAATCCTCCATATTCACCGCTGCGAGGACGTCGACTCTGTCGAGGATCTTCTCACAGTGGTGGTCAATAATGTCGTCCGGATAATCACGGAGAACGTCCATGATATTATGAACCTTCTCCGCAATTTCCGCCCGTGCTTCAGCCGGTTCCATCACCGTCGAGAAGCTCCTGAACGGCTTCCTTCCAGCGATCCGGCACGTCGTCAATGGTGAACGTGCCCCCGGAGTTGATGATCTTCCGATAATAGACTTTCGCCATAGTGATTAACCTCCTATCAATCCTGCCAGCTCGATCAGGGCGTCCGCCTGCTCGTCGAGCTGTGCCTGTTGTTCCCGGACCTGCGCCCGGAGCTGTTCAAGCTCCGAGGGCTCTTCCGGTTCCGATCCTGTGTGCGGGATATCCGCGTCGATTTCCTCGTTCGACCGCTGCACCGCGTGGCCGTCTGCATATTTGTAGACCGGCGAACAGTCCAGTACGAAGATAGGTTCCTCAAGCCTTTCCGGGACTTCATGCCAGCCGGGGCGCCCGCTCACTTCTTCTCCGAACTCGTCATCGACAGCCGCGGTAATTCTCCCTTCGCTGTCTGCGTACACAAACACAGAGCATCACCCGCCGATCAGTTCTGCAAGCTCAATCAGCGCGTCGGCCTGTTCACTGAGCTGGTCGTCCATCAGGCCGATATACTCCTTGTTCGTAAACTCGGTTACGTCGTACCGGTAAACGGTGATAGGGCTCTGCCCCTCGTCCTCGCGGGTCGCCTGGACAATATTGGTGTGGTGAAACACCTTCTCCGGGCAGGACGTTTTGTCCCACGCTGCCGGCATGACGGTGGATTCTGCTTTGTAAGATTTCATAGTCTCTCCTCCTGATTATGTTTTTGAGTCTCTGTACGTGAAGATACGGCATAATCCGCTTCTCATACAATGTATGGCTGTCTGTGCAGGACAGCCAGCCGAGGTAACTGAGCACGCCTGCCGCAAGATGATACGAACATTTGTCCCTGTCCGATCTCCTGACGTGCTCCGTCAGCCTGAGCATGATGCTTCTCCTGATCGTTGTTCTGTCCCGGTAAAACCGGAATCCCATGAAGTCGAGCGGCTCCTTGTCGAACCGACAGACCTGCCAGTTGCCTTTCAGACGCAGGCCGATCTTGCCGATATTCGCTTCGATTTCCTTCCGCATCCTGTGCAGCTCCTTTTTGTTCGGGCCGAAGATCACCATATCGTCCATGTATCGGAGATAGTATTTCGCCCCGAGCTGCTGCTTGATGTAGAAATCCGTCTCTGTGAGAAAGAAGTTCGCGTAGACCTGACTGAGCAGCATACCGATAGGCAGGCCGTCGTTCATGCGGAGAATCTTTTCGTTCAGCCTCAGAAACCGCTCATCCTTGATGATCCTGCGGAGCTTGACCATGAGATAGTCCGTCTTGATGCTGGGATAGAATTTGCGAACGTCCATCTTCAGGTAATACTTCGTATTCTTCCGGTCATTCCGCACCCACTTTTCAATGTGCCGCTTTCCCTCGTGGACGCCGCGTCCCGGAATGCTGCCCATGTTCAGCGCGTAGAACCGCCGGAACAGCCAAGGCTTCAGCACGAGATAGATACACCAGTGTATCACCTGATCCGGGTAGAACCTCGGCTTGCTGATCTCTCTCTGCTTTTTGCCGGAGCCTTCCTTGATGGTGGCCGGAATATAGGAACTCGGCTCGAAGCTCTCTTCCTGCAACATGCGCAGGATCTTCTCCGCGTACTTATCCTTCTGGCATAAGATCCTCCGCACGTGCGAATGGTGCCGTTTCCCGTGCGAGGCGTTTTCAATCGCTTCGATAATCAGACGCTTGTCGCACATTTGATCGTACAGGTTGCCTTTACGTTTCATAGGTTTTCTCTTATCTCCTCTGAGCCGTTCGGCAATGCTACTAAGCTCAGCCCTGTCGGATTAATTTTCGCCAAGCGGCGGGGATCTTCTCGCGGAAGTAAAGGTCTTGCGGTAATACCGTTTCGGTATCAGATAAGATAGGCGCGAGCCGTTGTTCGCGTTCGTGTTCGAAGCGAGGTTGTTCAAGTTCAGAGCGCGGGAGCCTGCGATCCCGGCGTCATTGTTGTAACTCGCACCGACGATGGCAAAGGGGAACAATGCTCGAATGCTCCGCAAGGAGACCCCATATAATCAGGATTTGTGTAGACGGAAGCTCCGGGGGCTGACCGCCCCCGGTCCCCCGTTTAGACGGGTATATACGAGAGGCGCGAGCCGAAGTTCGCGAACGTGCCCGAAGCGAGGTCGTTCAAGTGCAGAGCGCGGGAGCCCGCGATCCCGGCGTCACTGTTGTAACCCGCACCGACGACGGCAAAGTCCAGCTGCGAGTTGTTATACCAGCCTCCGTCACAGAGGTAGGTAGCGCTGCTGCCGCTCTGCTTGTTCGGAACGTTGCCGATCAGATCACCGCACTTGTTGTACTGCGAATACCCGCCGGAGGTTCCGGACGGCGTGACTTCGGAATCCACATAGCCGGTGTAGTCCGCGGCGCTTACGGGCGTGTCGCAGTACGGGCCTGTCATCTTGCATTTGATGGTGCCGTTGTCGTTGATGCACCCGGCAAGCCGCTGCCACATATTGCCCCAGAAGTTTTCAATCCAGAAGACCTTGACGCACTTCGTTCCGGTGTTCCATCCGACAAACGGCCCGTCCTCTTTGGTCTCGCCCGGTCCGGTGATGGAGTTTTTGCGTTTGTCCACGCCGGATCCGAAAGCCGCCTGAGAGTTGTCGCTCTTGCTGATCAGCGTCAGCAGGTCCGCAACATAGTCCCACGCGCTCTTATAAAGAATATTGTAGCCGCTGCCGTTGGCCTTTGCTCTGGTGATTTCCGTCTCAGCGCTCTGCGATACCGCGCAGTTGCCGGTCGCGAGGCTACGCAGCACGTTCGAGTTGTACGGGCCGGTGAACATGCCGAGATAGAAGGCGTCCTTCACCACGCCGCTGTCGTTGGTGTGCGCGTAGGCGTGATAATCGTCGTCATACTTCACATCGGAGAAGACGACGTATTCATACGTCTCGTCCTCGTAGCGCTTGACCCACTTGAAGGCGCTGCCGAACTCCACCATGGCGTTGCCGCCGTAGGAAGTATCGGCAATGTCGGAAGACGTGCCGTCCTTCTTCTTGGTCTGGTCCTCGTGGTCCAGCTCGTAATCCACTTCGCCGTTGGTCTTCAGCATGACGGGGCGTGCAATCGAGTTGACGAAATTCTCCCAATCGCCATAGTCGAAGGTTCCTTCGCCGGTGTCCGCGTCGAAGGTCATCTTCGCCGGTGTGAAGCCCTGCGCGTCGTAGAGATAGTCAATACGCGCGTCCGGATCCGAATTGGCTTTTGTCCTTCTGAATCCGTACCGGCTTGCCAGTCCGAGGTTTTTGCGCGCCTGCGCCCTCTGCGCATCGGTGAAATTCTGGTCGATGTCCGTGCGGATTGCCGGATCCTCCTCTGCATAAGGAATGATGTCGTAATCCTCGCCTCGGACATTTACCTGATCAATGTAGTCGTTAGACATTCAGTTTGCTCCTTTCATGTTTCTTCAGCTGCAGGAAGGTATACGTTGATAAGGAATGTCGGGGAAGTCAGTGCCGCTCCGTTTCCGTCCGACAGTTTGAAACACGCCGTAAGCCTTTCTCCCGCAGCCGTGAATGACGCGGGGAGCACGACTTCGAGCCGGTTGCCCTCAATCGTGCAGCTCTCGCTCATATATGTGCCGTCAGCCTTTTCTGCCGCGAGGACGGCGGTGGTTCCGTCCGTGATGCTGTAGGGAGTGCCGCTCTCCTTCAGCAGTACGGACAGCTTTTTCAGCGTGTCCCCTTTTCTGACGGTTACATATTCCATGGAATCCTGACTGTTCAGGTCGAGTGAAAAACGCTGGATGTTGTAATTCATATTGTTTCTCCTTTCTTATCCGTTCAGCCACTTGGCAAAGGTCTTGCTCCTTGCCTTGTTCCACAGGGACCTCCAAACCGCATCGCACTGCTCAAAGCTGAGTTCTCCCCTCTGCATTGCCGCATACAGAGCCTCGCCCATTTCGGCCTGCTTGATGCTCTTGTTGCCGTCCGTGTCCGCGTTGGCAAGTATTTCTGTGAAGCGGTCCAGACTCATGCCGCTGAGTGTGAGCACGCTGTTCCAGACGTTGTACAAAGCCTCTTTGTCCGCCGTGCCATAAACCGGGATGACCTTCTTGAAATCCTCATAGCTGCTGACATTGCCGGTTGAAGCCGCTGCGGCTCCTGCTGCCGGTCTCATGGGTGCCGGGGAGCTGTTCGCAGGGCTCGGCTTTGTCATCGTGCTGGCTGCGGAAGAAGTCTTCTTCCCTCCGCTGCGCCAGTCGTCGAAGGTCTTGTTGTTCTCCTTATGCCACTTGCTGCGCCAGATCGCCGCCGCCTGCTCTTCTGTGATCTTTCCATCTTCCAGAGCTGCGACAAGCGCCGCACCCACTTCATCCTGCTTATAGGTGCCGCTGTTGTCACCGAATACCTTGTCCGCGTCGTCGAGGATCGCCTGATAGTCTTTCTGCGACAGGCCGGTGTTCTTGATGTACGTCGAATATGCCTTGTCCGCTGCCCGCTGATATGTGACGAGCTTCTTGTCCGGGGCGAGGAATCCGACCGTGTTGTTCCACACGTCCTGAACCTCGCGCCATGCGCTGCCGAGCGGGATCCCGGTCAGGTTGGAAACGCCGCGCATCAGATTGTAGATGATCGAATAGTTGGTGTAGTTGGTGCTCTTGCCCTGAATCTTATCGGAAATCACATCCCATGCCTTTTCCAGATACTTCAGGTACATGGAGAGCCCGGAAGAAATGTCGTTGCCGTACAGATCGAGGCCGAGCTTATCAAACACACCGAGATCGTCCAGCTTGCCCTTGAGCACTTCATAGAGCTCGGAGACAATCGGGACCTTGCCGAACGGGAGAAGCTCATCGACGACGTTCCCCTTGAAGGAATCCAGATACTTCATGAGATAGTTGCGGATCCAGCTGTCCGGGTCCTTGTCGTCGTTGTCGCGCCATGCGTCGATAACTGCCTGCATCGCGGAGAGAAGCACCTGTCCGACAGCGTAGACCGCTGCGGTCTTTGCGATGTTCCCGCCGTTTTTCTTCCACGCCTCGCTCCTGCTCATGCCCCGCTGCAGGTCATCCGTGTACTTGTAGTACGCATCCGACAGCATGGACATGGTAGCAGAGGGCTCAGACATGAAGCTGCCCATTTGCCGGGCGATTGCGCCCTTGGACCGCAGGAACTCCGCTTTCGTAAGCAGACTGTCAACGACCTGCGTCTTATAGATCACATCCTCGAACAGCTCTGTCACTGCTTTGAAGTATTCGTCCTCTGTGGCGTAATCACTCCGTTTCACACTGTCTTTCGCCGCATACCACATAGCCGCCCATGTGAGCCGGTCCGCTGCTTCCGCGCCCTTGGTGCCGACTTCCATCACCTGATCCAGCACGCCGGGATTCTGCTTGATGAGATCTGTCAGCCCGCGTGAGATGTTCGTGTCGTAGAAGCCGAGCGCTTTCCATGCCGCGATTCCGCTGTGCTTCTCCATTTCCTCAGCGAGCGTCCGCAGGTGCGTCACACTCATGCCGAGGCCCTTGCTGAGTTTCGCCGGGGAGAGGATCATTGCCGCCCTTGCGATTGCTGTGGGCTGCTGGATGATGACGCGCAGGTTGTAGGCAATCGCCGCGCCGTTATACCGGTGCAGGAACCGCAGCGCAATCGTGTCATACGGATCTCCCTGCGCCGCCGTGGCGTTGTAGGCTTTCAGCAGATTGATGACGAACTGCTCTGCGTAGCCCTTGGCACCGCTGCCCGCCCGCTCGTCCAGCGGAGCGCCGAACGCGGATGAGAGCTTGGTCCTCACGCTGGTGGTGTCGTTCTTGTAGTTGAACCACTTCAGCGCATCGAGGACCGGCAGCGCGAAGCTCCTGTACTGTGTCATGCTCGCCGTGTGATTGGCGAACACGTCAAAGATATTGTAGAGAATGATCCGGTTGTCCGCGTTCTCCTTTAGCTCCTTGGTGAAGCTGCTGTTCAGAAGTGCGTACAGTCCGGCGGTCTCCGGGCTCTCGTCTGCCGTCGTGGCGAGGTATCGCCCGTCGCTGTTGATCGGGAAGTAATTCTCTTCGGTGAATTGCTCCACATCGAAGCGTTTCATAGAAACATAGTTGCCCCAAATCGCCGTTTCCGTTGAAATATACTTTTGCAGCGCGTCGGCAACTTCCCTCTGGCGCGGCGTGAGCTCCTGAATCATCTTCTGCACATCGTCTATCGTGACAATGTGTCCCTCGTCCAGCTGTGTGACCTTGCCGTCCTTATAGTTTGCCACACGGATGCCGTCGCCGTAGATGTGCGTCAGGGCCTGCGGCCGCTTGTTCAGGCAGTACAGGCTCATCAGGTGTGTGATCGGCATGGTGACGGTCTCGCCGTCAGAGGTCTCGAAGCTCTTGGTTTCCTCGCTCCATGCCTTGACTTCCTTTGCCGTGTAGGTCTTCTTTGCGAAGTCGATGATCTTGTTCGCGAGGAACGCCTGCGTTGCCTGCCCTTCCCGGAACTCGTGCTCGATGCTCTGGCCGCCCTTGCCGAAATGCTCGAACGCATAGCTGGGCCGCATGTAGTCAAAGCGCAGGAACTTGTAGATGGCGCCGCTCTTCTTGGATTTCCCCAGCGAGGTCAGATGCTGGATGGTATCTTCGCCCGCGTCGTATGCGTGCCGGAACATGGCGTTGTTGTGGAACATGTTCATGGTGGTGATGAACTTCCGCAGCGTCTTCAGGGTCTGGTGCAGATCCTTCAACTCTGCCGCCGTCATCTGATTGACCACGAACTCGCCGGAATTGCTGCTGATATGCTGTTCGGTCTTGGCGATCAGCGCCTCGAACGTTTCTATGAAGTCCTGCGGCAGATCCGCATAGCCGGAGTACAGCCCCTGCGAATCCACATTGTGCTTGATTGCATCGCGCATCTTCTTCATGTCCTTCAGGTAGCGCTCGTCGGCTTTGGTGATATCCAGCCCGCTTGAGCGCAGCGCCGTCGGGCTCATCAGGTTGATGCTCTCCAAGAAGTCCGCGACGGTCTTCTGGATTTCTGCCGGGACGTGCTTGCGCAGATCCTTGTTGCTGGGATTGACCAGCCACTTCCGCAGCGTCTCCACGTCGCTGCGCACCCGCTCCCGGTATTTCCGTACCGATGCACTCTCGTTTCTCCGCTCGCGGTAGCGCTGCAGTTTCTCATCCCCGCGTTTCCGCTCCTGCTGCTCAACGACGCCCCGCGCCTTTACCAGCACTTGTTTGAGGATGTTTTTGTTTTCAAGACTCAGAAGCCGGTTTTCGAGGCTCTTAATCTTAGAATCTGAGACTGACATGGCAGCACGAATCCTATCAGCTTCCGCACGGGATCCCCCCCTTGTGAACTGCTGATCCTTATACTGCCTGCCGAGGTCCTTCCGATGCTCCTGTTCTCCTTCCAGCTGCGTCAGCACGCCTTTGAAGATATCCAGCGCGTTCTTCTCCGCGTCGGTCAGACCTTCCACATTAATGTCGCTCGCCGCCATTCCGAGGATTTCCCGGTTGCTGAGTCCGGGCTCCCGTCTGGTGGAGAACTCCAGAATGTTCTTTGAGCCGTACTTTGCGGAGATTCTTTCCCCCGTTGTCGGTTCGCTGAACTTCTCGGTGATAGCCGTAATATTTTTACGGTTGAACGGAAGGAGATCATGGACGTATTCGCTTGCGTAGTTGGCTTTCCCGTTGAAGTCCTGCCCTTTGAGTTCCAGAATTTTCATCGGGGTTTTGCTGTATTTGTTCTTGTAGTCGAACAGAAGGACTGGAACACGTCCTATACCGCTTTGCTGAAGCGCTACCATGCGGTGCCTGCCCTCGTGTCCTTCCACTTTCCCGGTCTCGCTGTTAATGTGCATCTGGATCGGCTGCCCGCGTGAAAAGTCTGCTGCCGCTTTTGCAGAAAGGCCGGTCGCCTCTTTCTCAATGTGCAGGCGGGATTCTATACCGCTCGTCGTCAACCGCAGAAAATCACGCGGATCCATGTATGTGATATATGCCTGTGCGTAATCCGGGTTGCTCGCCGCGTAGTCGTCGAGCCACTTCTCAATGGTTTCGCTGCTAACAAGTGCTCTGCTGTTGTACGGCGTCTCCTCGCCTTCTTCCGAAGCCGCACGGAGTGAATACTCCACGTTGTCGTCGCCTGTCTCGCTGCCCTCGGTGGATGTGACGTTGATTTCCACTTCTCCGGTATTGATGCCAAGTTCCCGGTTGATCTCCGTGAGCCGTGCCAGCTTTTCGCTCAGCTCTTGTGTCCTCGGGAACTCCGAGCGAGCTGCAGTTTTTTCTGCGTCAGCTACTGTCTTTTGTAGGCTGCTGACGGCCTTGTTGTACTCCTCGATAGTTTCCCCGATTCTGCCGAGCCCGTTCACCAGTCTCGTGATATTCCCTTCTGGGCTGTCTCCGAACGATACAAAGGTGTAGGGATTGTCGTTGAACACAATGCCTGCTTCGGGTTTGCCGAAGCGATCACGGGTAAACTTGCTGATCTTCAGCCCGTAGACGCTGCCTAAAGGCCCGGCGTTGTCTTTGATGAAAGCAGAAAACAGCGCTGTCGCCGCGTCTGTGCGCTTGTCATAGGTCTTCTTCCCGACAGTCAGCTCAAAGTCGTCCTTCTGATTCTTTTCAAGAATCCGTTGATCTCTCTCCAGCAGCTCGAGGCGTGTCTCATAGTTCTCGATCTCCCGTTTGGTAACTGCCGCCGTGTGCGCCGCCTCTCGCGTTTCCTCGTTGTATGCGTTTTCGAGGGTGCGCAGCGTCGCAATTTCGTCCTCCAGCTTGAATTTCTCCATAATGGCCGGGTTGCCGGTTGCGAGAGCTTTCGATTGTTTCGCATTGACCATGACGTTGGAGATTTCCTCGAGGTCGCTCGCGTCGCCGCCGTTGAGGGCCTGCGCCATATATTTGGATTTTCTCTCGATCATCTGCCACAGGTAACTGTCGTAGGACGGCTCCTGAATATACTTGTATATTCTTACCTCTTTGTTCTCGTTCCCGTGACGGATACCGCGCCCGTCTCTTTGCTCGAGGTTGTCCGCTCGCATTGGTACGCTCAGATGATGAATGGCGACGATCTTGTTCTGGACATTCACGCCTTCACCCATTTTCGCCGTTGAACCGATAAGCACGCGGATCGTCCCATCGTTGACCAAATCATAGAGCTTCTGCTTTGCCGCGTCTCCGTCATAGTCCCCGATATCCGCAATCTGCTCTCTCGGGATTCCGTTCTTTACCAGCTTGGAAATAAGGTCCCCGTACAGGTTGAAGGTGTAGCGTTTTGTGTTCCCCCTGCCCATACCAGAATCAAGAAACACAAGCTGTGTTCCTTTGTTCTTCATGGACTTGCGGTATTCATCGACAATATACCCGACACACTTGTTGATCTTGGAATCAGGCAGGTCGAGCTCTTCAACGCTTGTCCCCGGAAAGAGTTCCTGAATCAGGCTGGAAACCATTCTGAGGTCTGTTGCCGCCGCTTTCGCGTCGTTATTCACATTCAGCGCGTTGTCATCCTTATTGCCGCGTCCGACCTTCTCCATCCTCGCTGCAAAGTTATCCAGCAATCTGCGGTGGATCTCATTCCCGGAGCAGATAACCGTCACATCCTCCGCTTTCGGCAGGTCTTTGACAACATCCTTTGTCTGCTTCACATCTGCAAACTGCCGGTACAGGCTTATGAGTTCATTAGCGTTCTTGAAGTCCTGAATGCGCTCCTTCATTCGGAAGGTCTTGCCGTCAGACGCGATCTCCATTTCAGAACGCATGTCTCCAAAGGTGTTCAGCCATCCGTCAAAAGCGTACACGCCCGCTTCTCTCAGAATATCCGGGTTTACGTGCAGTGTCATGTTGTACATCTCAGAGACGGTGTTGGTAATGGGCGTCGCAGTAGCGAGGACAATCCTCCCGCCCCTGTCTCGCAGCCAGTTCTCTTTCATGTACAGGTCAGTCGTCAATCCGTTCGTGGAGGAATCCACGCCGCTGATTTCCTGTGTTGTCGCAAAGCCTACCTTCTTGAAGTTGTGCGCTTCGTCCACAAACAGGGCGTCAATGCCCATGTTCTCGAATGTCGTAGACTCATCTTTCGGGCTTTCGAGGATCTTCTTCAGTTTCTCTTCGAGGTTTTTCTTCTTGGTGATCAGGTTCTTCTCGAACCGGGTTCCCCTCTTCGCGTCCGCGTTGCTTTCCCGGATCGCGGTTTCGAGCTCTTCAATCTGCTGCTCGATAAATGCAGCGGTGGTTTCAGGGGATACGCCGATCTTCTGGAACCCGCTCTTGTGGATTAGAACGTAGTCCCAATCGTTCGTAGCAATCAGCGCCTTTGTCCTCTTTAGCTCTCTCGGGCTGAGCAGGTCGGCGTCCAGAGCCAGAATACGCGCACCGGGGTACATGCCAAGGATTTCGCGTTTGAAGTCGAGGACCTTGCCGTTTGGAACTACGAACATTGGTTTCTTGGAAACGCCGGTGCTCTTCAGCACATGCGCTGCGGTAATCATCGTTGCCGTTTTGCCGGTGCCGACGCCATGATGCAGCAGGGTATTCCCTCCAAACACAATCCTTGCAACGGCCGCTTTCTGGTAGTCGCGGAGCTTGATCTTTGAGCTCGGGTCAATTCCGAAGTCGATCTTGTCCGCAAGCGCGTTAAAGTTCATCGGCGCGTAAGCGTTCAGCGTCCGGTTGAAGATATCTTCCAGATCTGCGCGGCGCTCCTCGTCCTTGAAGATCCATTCGCGGAACGCACTGCGAAGGTCGTTCTGCTTGCTCTGTGCAATCTCCGTCTCTCTCTTGTTGAATACTTTCTTCCCATCTTCGTCAGTGTCATTGACGACGATGTGCTTGTTGTTCAGTGTATTCAGCAACAGGTCGAAAGCATCTACTCTGCCCGTGCTCCACTTTCTGATTGGAGACCAGAATTTCTCAATGTCCCATTTGCCGAGCTCTTTAACATACTTCGCGCTGGGGCTCCCGTAAGGCTGGAACACTTCCTTGACAAACTGGCTGATGTATTTCGGGGGGATCCAGTGCGAACTGATCTCCGCGTCAATGTCTCGCGCCGTTTTCGGCTTCGGCAGTACGGATCTCAAGAGCTCTGCCTGCCGCTCGAAGCCTTCTCTTCCCTCTACGGCTTCCAGCTTCTGATAGATGTTGCCGGAGAGATACTTCGGCATAAGCTCATAAATTCCGTCCGGGGTGAAGATGATTTCGTCCTTCAGATCTTCGACAACTTCTTCCTCTGATTTCCCGGTAAGATCAGCAATCATGCCGGCATCAACGCGCCCGGTCTCATTGAGGACGATGGAAAGTCCCTCGCTGCTGGTGTCAGCAGAAGTCTTTCTCTCGCGGTACAAGGTGGGCCGTTCAAAGATAGCGCTCTTATAGACGTTTCCTTCCTTGTCCACGATTTCGAGACCGCTTACTCGCAGGAACTCGTCGTCTTTCCCAAGGGCCTTTTTGTTCTTTTCCAGTGTACCGTATTTTTTCGTGAACGCGTCATAGCTCTTATTCAGCTTTTCCCTGTACTGGTTTGCTGCATCAATGTTGCCGTTCTGCTCCGCTTCATAGGTGGCAAAATACAGCTGCTTAATCTCTACGTATTTCTTCGCCACATCTGCAGGCTTCCCGGTCATCTTGGTTTCGTTGCCGTCGGTGTCAACGAGTGAAACGCCTTTGTCTGTAACCCTGAATGTTGTTCTCTTCCGCTCTCCGCGTTTCTGGACGGATACGCTGCCGCTCGGCTTCGTTTCCCCCGCCATAAGATTCTTCGGCAGGGACTCCATAGCCTTGTTGAACCGCGCTTCAAAATCTCTGGTTGCGTGGACGACTGTGCGCTCTGAGGCATACATGCCGCTTTCATAAGCGAGCTCGCCCAAAACATTCTCAGGGTGTTCGACGTAGTATTCGTTGATGGGAACCCCGTCGATCTTTCCGATCTCTGTAAACCTTATGCCGTTATCCTCTACGCCGGGTCCCTTCCTCTGCAGGAAAACCAGGTCCGTCGTGACGGATGTGCCAGCATTAGACAGAAAGGCATTGTCCGGGAGCCGGAATGCGGCAATCAGGTTCGCCCTCTCCGCTATCGCGGTTTGCGTCTTTCCGCTGAGTTTGTCCAGTGTTCCGGTGCTGGTAATGAGCGCAAGAACGCCGCCCGGCCTCGTTTCGTCAAGCGCTTTGACAAAGAAGAAGTCGTGCAGGTTGAACTTCGTTCCGCGATATGGGATCTTGATATCGTTCGAGAACGGGACGTTGCCGACAACAAGGTCGAACGTGCCGTCTCCATAAAGGATATCCTGAAAGCCCGCTACGTCTATTCTGGCGTCCGGGTACAGGTTCTTTGCGATGGTCCCCGTGATCTTGTCCAGCTCCACGCCGTACAGAGACGACCTGCTCGAAAGGTTTTTCGGCAGCATACCAAAGAAGTTGCCGACGCCCATGGACGGTTCCAGAATGTTGCCGCCCTTGAATCCCATGCGCTGAACCGCCTTGTAGATTCCCGCAATCACCTTTGTGCTGGTATAATGCGCGTTCAGCACACTATCCCTCGCAGTCTCGTATTCTTCCGGGGTAAGAAGCTGCTGGATCTGTCTCGCCCAATAGCCCTGCCGGTCAAGGATATAGTTTTTCAGGCCGCCCCATCCCTTATACTTCGCGAGAACAGCGCGTTCCTCGTCGGTGGCCGGTCTGTTTTCCGCGATTAACTTTTTGACCAGCTTAATGGCCGCAATATTATCTTGGATGTTTGGCCGGATGCTGTCGATGTCTTCCTCGATATGGTAGTTGCGGGCGTTCTGTTTAGAAGGTGACTTTAGAGGTACTGTTCCCTGTACCCCGGCAGGAGCAGCTCCATTTTTTCGTCCAGAGCCGCTTGCATTGCTTCCGCTTTGTAGTCTGCCGCCGTCTCCATTGCGATCATTTCGTCCATTCCTTCCAGATGCTGATCCTCGATCATCTGGAGTTGACGCAGGTACGCGCCCCGCCCCGCTGTCGCCACGCTCCGGTACACTTCCTTCTGCTGGGGCGATTTCCGAAGGGCTTGCAGCGGTTTCTCGTCCAGAACTTCCTCCGCGTACTCCTTCGCTTCCTTCAGCCAGTCGAGCATTGTCATCGCCCGTTTTTCGCGTCTGAGCATTGCCATCTGGTTTTCCACTGCTCGGTGCCTCCTCTAATAGATGATTGTTCTCCGCGACAGAAACCATGTAGTCCACGGCTTCCTCGCGGTCATCGAATGTTCTGTCAAAGACTGTCCTGCCATCTGCAACCGGGCCTCCGGTGCTGACACGTCGGATCGTGCCCCGGTACTCCGTTCCGGTGGAAGAGCCGCCATTTCGCAGATTGACCGTCGTGCTTCTCATGCCGAAGATCTCATAGCGGAATCCGTTGAAGTCCACGCTGTCGGATCCGCTCAGTCTGTTGCGAAGCGTCGTCGCCGCCGGTGATTCCTCGCGTGCGGGCGCTTCTGCGGCTTCAGACACGGCTTCCTGCGTTTCTACCGCTGCGGCAGGTGTCTCCTCCGGTTCCTCCGGCGCTGTCTGCTCTTCTGAGGGCGTCTGAGGCGCTTCCTGCGCACGCGGCACCATGTTCTTCAGATCAGGTCCCTGCTCCGCTTGGCTGGTGAGATCGTTCGCCGGGAAGCGGTCACGACTGACAGGCCGGTTGTTCTTCGCGGCCATCCGTGAGAGCTTGGGTGCCTCTTCCTCGGTCACGTCAACCGGCTGGAAGAAGTTCATGCCTGCACGCTTGGGCATTTTCTCTGAATTCTGAGCAGTTTCCTCTCCTGTTTGGACATTTTCTGTCCCGGATTGAGCATTTTTCTGCTGATTTGTGCGCTTCGGGAGATTCGCAGGCTTCGCAGGCTGGTCGAAGAGGGTTTCTCCGTATGCGCCCTGATAGTTCTGCACCGCGCCTTTCGCGATCTGATCCCACATCTTCACGATGTTTTCCAGATAGGCGTTGTTCTCTTTCAGCGCCTGCGCCTCACGCGGGGCCTTGGTGCTGATCTCCCGGTAATACTGCTTCATGCGGGCAGCAAACTCCCGCAGCTTTTTCAGCAGGGTTTTGAACACGTTCGGCTGCTCTTCCGCGAGCTGCTGCACGAGGGTAGAGTCCTGCAGGATATCCATCATGCCGTCCGCAATCACTTCACGGGACGCCTGCTCATAGGTCATCTTCCCGCTCGCGTCGCGTGCCTGCATGGCTTCAATCAGGTCATGCACGTTCTCGCCCTTGGCTTCCAGCGTGGAGAAGACCATCTCCCGGAAACTATTATACTCCGAGGCGTTCCATTTCTCAATGAAATGTGTGAACTCGTGCCCGAAGGTCCGCAGCATGGTGTACTTGCCGAGGCTGTTCACGTCGTTGATACTGTTCAGGCCGGAGTTGATATCTATATAAATGGTATCGTCCTTCCACTGGAAGCGCCCCTGCGCATCCGGGAAGAGTCCGGTTTCCGTATCTGCCTGCGAGTTGTACAGCACGATGTTGACGCCGGTGGTCTCCGCATACCGGGTGAGAAGCCTGTACGCGGTGTTCTGGCTGTCGTTGAAGGCTTTCTTCATATCGGCGATGGTGACGCCCTCGCCCCTGACGGTGCCCTTCACACGAGAGAGATTGCCCGGCTTCTGGCGCTGCACGGTCCTGAGATCCCGGTCAACGGCTGTGGATTCTGCGTCCGTCCTGCCGAGCTCAAAGGCCGCCGTGCGCTGCGTTTCCGTGAGCGCAGGGATGTTCTCTTCCGTGAGATAGTTCGCAGATACGCCGCTCTGTCCCATGTCGTAGGCAGCACGAAATCCGGCCGCGAACTCGTTCACGTCTGTGTCCGCTGCCTCATCATAGATCTCTGTTACCTTTTCCGGGGATTTGAACTCCCGGCTGAAGTCCTCAATGCTGCCGTACTCCGTCACAGCCCGCTGGGGTGCTTCCTCTTCGGCTGCGCGTCCGCTCTTCTGCTGCCCGATCTGCCATGCGTGCTGGAACTGCGTGTCGTTGAGCTTCTGCCCGAAGACGGATTCCTCCCGCGCCTGCGCGTAGGGAATGCCCATCTCTCCGAGCTTGACGGCTTCCTGAATGCCCCTCGCATAGCTCTGCGCATCCGCGTCACCGAGCCCGTATCCTTCCACGAGGACCTGCGAAGCAGCTTTTGAAACATCCAGCTCCCTTACCACTTGGGCAAGGAACGTCGCCTCCGTCTCCTGCCGCTGCTGCGCCTGTGTCTGCTGCCGGTTCTCAATGGCAGTCGCGACGGCGTTTGTGCCGCCCCGGATTGCTCGGTCCGCTGCAACCTGCCCGCCGCCGAGGCCGAGACCGACGACAGCGCCGCCGGTAAACTCCTGCCCTGCTGTGTACGGGTTGAAAATTGCCCGCTGATCGTTCGGGTCGAGAGAGGCAAGCGGAACGTCTTCCCCGAAGAAGGACTTGCTGCCGCGCTCGAACATGCCCTGCAGCACTTCTTCCTTGCCCTCGCCGAGCACCGCGTCTTTGAACCACTCCACGACAGCTTTCTTGCCGCCCTGCGCCCGCATCTGTTCCAGCCGCATGGGGAGATTCTGAATGCCGCCGAGTGTTTCGTCCGCGCCGCCGATCTCAATGATGGAGTTGAAGAAGCCGTTGACCAGCCCATAGACCGCAGCTTCTTCCTCTTTCATGCCGTCTTCGAGGGCGCTTTCGTAACCGTCGCCCGCTACCTGCAGGTAGGAAGTCCAGAACTGAGGATTGCGGACCAGCTTTGTCAGGCCCTCCTTTGCCATCATGCCGACGGCAGTCGCGCCCGTCGCGCTTTGCAGGCCGGAGAAGTAGGTCAGGCCCGCCGTAGACGCTCCACTCGATGCCGCTGCCGCTGCCTGCGTGGGCCCGAGTAAGAACGCTTCGAGTGCAAGAGGGATCGCCGCGACAAGCGAGGTCCCGAACTGATCCGCGATCTGCGCCGCCCTGCTGCTGTTGGCATTGGCCGTGTATTTGTCCGTGGCGTTCTGCAGGCCCCGCTGCGCGTCCTCGTTCATTCTGGAAATGAAGTTCTTGCTCTCGCCGATATTCTTGATGTTGACGCCGGGGATCATGTTCAGGCTGTCAATCAGGCCGTTGACCGTCTCCGTGCCGAGCGCGTGAATCTCTTCCGCAACGCCGCCGAGAAGGAAGTCTGCTGTCTTCCAGTTCAGCGAGTTCCATTGATTCATGCCCTTGGAAAACGCGCCCTTGGCAATGTCCAGCCAGTTCGTATCTTCCCCGGTCACCTGCGTGCGGTCCACGCCGAGGATGCGGTCAATCGCCAGCTGCGTGGGCGTCAGGTCTTCTTTGCTGATCCCGCTGGGCGTCTGCCGCTGCTGCCGCTCGTATTCCTCCGGGTACATGCCGTACTCGCGCAGGAACGCCTCCCGCTGCCGGTTGTATTCCAGAGCGGGAGCCACATTCTGTTCATAGCGGCGCCGGTTTTCCTCGATGATCGACCGGTATTCCGGCGTAATCAGCGAGGCGTCTTCCTGCCGCCATGAATCAAAGTCATAGTTCTGATTGATAACCTGCTGCGCCTGCTCCTGCGTGTAGTTCTGGTTTGCGAGCTGCCGCAGCTTATCTAACGTACTCGCCATTGTTCCACCTCGTTACTTGAACAGATTCTTCAGCTTGTTGAGCGCCATCTGAATCACGGTCTGCGATCCTGTATCCGTGCCGCCCATGTTTCGGGTTACCGTCTGGCCGGAAGGCGTGGTGTAGTTCCCTGTCGGGCTTCCGAGCGCGGAGCGGTTGACGCCTGCGTTCGCGTTCACGACGACAGCTTCCTGAATGTTCTTCTTCTGCTGCGCGGAGAGGGTGTTGTCTTCCCGGACCGCCTGAATGATCGGAAGCGTGCCCGTGTTGGTGGTGGATCCTCTGTTGGCTCCCGCCACTTTCGCCGCCTGAACCGCTGCGTCATACACCGAGTTGTAATACGGGTCGATGACAGTCGCGTTGCCCTGATCGGACACGATGACGCCGCCGCCACCGCCGCCGTAGCTGCCGCCGTAGCTGCCGCCACCGCCGCCGGACGATACCACTCTGCTGCTGCCGCCGCCACCGGAGCTGCCGCCGCTGTTGGCATATCGCATGGAGAGCTCGGAGTTCATGAACGCAATGTTCCGGTTGTACTCCGCTGCGAGCGCGTTCGCCGCCTCTCTGGTCATGCCTGCCGCCGCGAGCTCCGCGTCCGTCGGGGTGTACCCGGACGCCTTGATGAGCGCAGACAGGTTGGTGTACATTTGCTGCTGCTGTGCCCGTGCCGTTTCCTCGTCATAGATTCTGCGCTTGTAGAGGGTTTCGTCCTCCTGCTGCCGCCGGTTGTACTCCTGCGCTTCCAGCTGCCGGGCAACTTCCTCGGCGTACATTCTGCGCTCGTACTCCTGCTGTTCCATCTGGCGGGCAATCGCCTCTGCGGTGAGATTCCGGTTGTACTCTTCCTGCTCCCGCTCTGTGGCGAACTCCCGCTCGTAACGCTCGTTGTTGAGAATCGACTGGAACATGTTCTCCCAATCGCCGAGCTCGTCACGGTACATGCCGTACTCGGCGTCACGCTGCTGGCCTACAAGACCGTAGAGATCCATCAGCTTGTCGCCCTCGTCCTGATACTGGTCATAGGCCATGCCGTAGAGCTGCGGTATCACGTCGCTGAGACTCTGCAGATATGCGTCATAGGTCTGCTGGCCTACCTGCTGCCCGTAGGTGGAGTCATAGCCGCCCGTGAGCGCTGCCGCCTGCCCCATGGTGTCGCGCATGGCGAGCTTGCCCAGCGTGGTGTACTTGTCCTTGTACATGCCGTAGAGCGGGTCCGCGTTGATATCGTAACTGAACTTCTCCCGGTTCTGGATCCTGTCGAAGAGCTCGCTCAGCTTTGCCTCATGTGTTCCTGCATAGGTTGGCCTATCCCCCGCTCTCTGAAGTGCGAGCTCGTAAAGCGGCTGGTTGGTCAGTTCTTCCTCTTCCCTGTACCCTGTTGCCATTTTGTCCTCTCCTTTCGCTGCTTATGTTTCCGCTGTCGGTGTGATGTACTTCCAGCCGCTCCATTCCGGGGTGCCGTTGGTCTCATGGAGCTGATTAATCCAAATCCTGCCCGGCTGCGGCGTCCATTCCAGAATGATGACGAGCGCCGTCGATGATGCCTTTCTGAGAACATACCGGACGCCTACCCAATACTTGCCGCTGAGTGTGTTCGGCATGTTCGACCATTCCGAATCTGCTGCCGGTTTGATAAACCAGACGGTCCCGTTCTCCTGTGTGTAGCCTGCGCTTCCGATGCTGAGAAAGTCCTGCCCGAACGTGCCGCCGGTGAACAGGTTCGATATGAACTCATGGAACGCGCCGACCTTCATCTCGTTGATGCGCAGGCCGGACAGAAGCAGGTTGTTCCCGCTGCTGGTTTCATAGGAAGATTCTTTATTGCTCAGAACGTTCAGATCCACGTAGTTCAGATCGCTGCCGACCCATCGCGGATTCTTCCCGATTCCGACGCCGGTTCCGGTACCGTCGGTCTGCACGACGATGAATCGCCTGCTGCCCTCAAGCCGGAAGGACTTCAGCGTGGAGTTTCCTACTCTGTCTGTCAGCCGCACATAGAAGGTATATGCCGCGCCGGAAGAGAGGCTCCCGTTGATTGCCGAACTCTGCACGCCGGAAGTCAGGGCGTGTTCTGTGCTGTCTCCGCTCTTGTAGACGACGAACTCCACGATCTGGTTGTCGCTCAGTGCCCCGACGGTGCAGATCGTCGCCGTGGCCTTGACGCGGTAATAGCTGCCGCCGTCCTGCTTGGCCCCGGAAGAGTTGCAGCGGTAGGTATTCGTCATATCAACGACAGTGGCCGGGTATGTGTACGGAACCACGGTGATGGCGCCGCCCTCGTTGCTCCCGGAGAGTCCCCGGTTGTCGACCGCCGTTACCCGGAAGCTGGTGCTCTGCGTGACCGGGGAAGGCGTCGTCCCCTCGTATTTCCCCGTGTTGCTGTTATAGGTGAGCGTCATGCTGCCGCCGTCATAGGCGCAGGTGACGGTGTTGATTGCCGCGTTGCTCCCCGGTGTCACTTCCACTTCCACTTTCGCCTTGCTGATCCCGGAGAGGAAGGTGTTCGGGTAGTTCGTCGAAGCTGGTGCTGGCTGCACGATGGTAACTGTCGGAACGCCCACGACAGGCTTCATGTCGTCGCCTGCGTGCATGTAGATCGTCCACAGGTTCCCGTTGTCCAGTTCCAGCGAGATCTGGATGTATTTCAGCGTCGTGACGCCTGCCGTCGTGAACCAGCTCTTCGGGATGGTGAGGCTCGTGATGTCCTGAGTGATCGTCATCGTGTCCAGCACCGTCGTGCCGTACTTGGCGGTGAGGTTGAGCGTCCTGCCGCCCCTGCTCCAGATTCGGACCGAAGTCGCCTCGCCCGTCTTGACCGAGCTCGGATCCGTCGTGATGGAAGGAACCGTCTCCGGGCCGGTGCCGGTGAAGGAGCAGTTCTCCGTGAGCACCTGAATGTAGCCGTTCGTATCCTTCGCCGCCATCATTCCCGGCCACAGCAGGACGTGGAAGGTCTGAATCGTCGTGCTCAGTCCCGTAAAGCTGATGCTCTTGTCTACCGTCGCCCCGGCTGCGAGGCTGAACTCCTCAATATTCGCTGTCGCGAGCAGGCCGGTCTGCGGGAGATATCCCGGTCCCACGCTGCCGCCGCTGGGATCCGTCCCGTTGTACAGCCGCAGATACGGGTGTATCGTGATCGCCCGGTTGGTGGATGTGTTCTTGAACCGCAGCGTGACCGTGACGGTGTTGATCCTCTGCAGCAGGTCATAGACCGCCGTGATCTTGAAGCAGCCCATTTCCTCGTCGGATTCTGCCCGATAGGAGATATATGGCGTGTCCGGGCGCAGGTAGAACGGGATGATCTCGTTTGTCGTGGCGGCTTTCCATGCCTGCCACGTGTTCTGCGTCAGTCTTCTGGTTTGGCTCTTGGCCAGCGTGATTGTTGTGTTTGCCATTCTTCCTTACCCCACGTAGCTGATCATGAGGGCGTTCCCGCTCTGCTGTATGGTCCAGTTCGCGCCGATGTGCAGGATGCTGTCCACCCAGACGTTCTTCACATGCAGCATTCCGTCCTCGGAGTTGAACCAGCCGCGCTTCACGCCGTCAATCCAGAACTGCCAGCCGGTCGAAGTGTAGAGGCCGAAGGTCTGCCCTTCGCCCAGATAATAATAGGTAAAGCCGTCTCCCGGATTGAGCGGGTCCGACGGGCCGCACTCACCGGAAAACTGCAGGTTCTGTGAGATCGCGACGCCGGTCACATAGTCCCCGGTGTCCGGGTCCTGAATGATGCCGCGCCGGATCTCGCCGTTGATACTGGTATAGTAATTCTGCATCAGGCCGATATCTGCCTGCACCGATTCGATTGCGCTGCCGTAGTTGTAGCTCTCCACGACGCCCTTGGCCGTGTTCTCGATGGTGGTGTTGATCGACTCCTGAAACTCGCCGTACTCGGACCGCGCCACATAAAGGCTGTTGTACTCTTCCACCTTGCTGTCCGCGTACTGCATGACCGCGTTGTCGCCGGAGTCGATTTCTCCGTGCAGCCCGGTCGCGGTCTTGATAATCAGGCTCTGAAGCTCCCTCGCGTTCTGCCGCACGGCCTTGATATCGTCCTTTGTCGCATAGTTCCCGCTGCTGCCGCCCGGCTGCGCTCCCCCTGCGTATGCCACACTCGTTGAGGCACCCGTCGCGGCAGGAGCGCCCGCCACGATTTCAAGATTGCTCGCCAGCCGGAAGAGGTAATCGCGCAGCGCCGCGAGGTCTGTTTTCACATCGCCGCCCAGCATTGGCGGTCTCTCGTTGAACACTACACGTCACTCCCTCTTTCAAGCACTCTCGTGATGGAATAGATGAGGATCTCCCCGCGCCCTTCCAGTCTCAGCCTCATGTGATCGCAGCGGCGCGGCCGGACCGGGATCGTGACGGTGCCGGTGTGCGGCAGCTTGACGTTCCCTGCAAAGGTCCATAGCCCGGAGCTGTCATACTCGATGTAGATCTGCATGTTCGCGTCCTGCGGCACATTCAGCCGGAAGTTGTACCGGGAGACGTACTTCTTGTCCGGGTAGCTGTAATACTGGATGCCGGTCTCCGCGTACCAGTCGAAATTGTTCTCCAGTGTCCCATCGGTCCCGTTCAGGGCGAGGATTCGGTTCTGTGCCTGCGCGTACAGCTCGTCTCCCCAGCGGGTGAAGCACTCCGCGTGCAGGTTGTCCTCGTGCATCCAGAGTCCCTTCTTCACGTCATAGCAGAAGAATTGCCAGACATCCCCGGCGTCCTTCATGCTGATGTAATACCGGTCTCCGAACGAGCCCGCCACGGCGTCGTAATAGCGTTCTTCTCCGAGTGCCGCGCCTACATCCGCAGGCATACCGCCCTGATACGCCATGATCCCGGAGCGGGATTTGTAGTACAGCGTCTCGTTGACCACCGAAAGCGAGTCGTGGCTTCCGTCCTGCACACCGCGTGCCGGGAGATCCCCGACCTGATGCGCACCGACAGAAGAGATGGAAATCTGATGGATGATGTTCTCTTTGAAGAAGGTGGGCGTGCCGAGGTAGTTGATGCAGCCGGTCCACTTCCCGTCGGATCCGCAGGACGCCCGCCAGCTGTCCGTGGAGATGCCGAGATACTGTTCCCAATTCCTGAAGTCTCCGAGGGCGCAGCAGTACAGCTCGTTCACGTTCCCCTGTCCGGGGCCGAGGTTCCCGTACTTGCAGCCCCAGAGCCGGTTCTGCGCCTCACAGACGAAATCAAGGTCCGGTATCACCCGCTTGATCGTGATCTCTTCGACCGTCTCTGTGTACGGCGTGTCCTGAATCCCGATGATGACCATATAGTCCTTGCTGTTCTCTTCACCGATCGCATACAGGATCTTGCTTCCGTTCAGGTCGTCGAAGTGCAGGCCGGTGATCTGCACGCCGTCCAGCTCCTTGAAATAGGTCTCCATGAATCCGGCAGATGCAGCCGTGTTGTTGAAATCGACACGGGTATAGACGGTCTCGATGATCGTCCATAGCCCGGAGTATTCAGAGTATTCTTTCACGTTTCCGTCTGCGGTATCAATCCAGACGGCCCCGTTTGTCGGCGATGTTGGTTCGGTGTCTGATTTCGAGACGTTCTCATAGATCGTCCCGTCCGCGTGGCACATGGAATAGGTGACGTTGACCTGACGAAGCGTGAGGTCACTCCCCATGTCCCCGTAATCTCCAAGGTCCATGGTGTTGATGTACTTCTTGTCCGGGAACACGCAGATATACGCGCCCATGCTGACAAGGTGTGTTTGCTGCGTAGTCTGCAGCCCCGTAAGCCCGGTCACGTAGCCGTTGGCATAGAGGGTGCCGTTGTCCACCCAATACAGCACGTTTTTTGCTATGATCGCCTGCAGCTTCGTGAACGTCTCGCTCTTCTCTGTCCAGTGTGCTGCCGTCCAGTCCTCCGCAGCATTGATGGCGGTATTGCATTGGTACAGCTTCCCCTCATGCTCGCAGTAGTCTCCTACCGCATAGGTCCTTCTGCTGTACTCTTCCGCAACAGGGCCCAGCACACCGCGCTTCACACGCGGGGAAAACATCGGGTAGCGCATCGCGGTCAGGTTCTTTGTGTCGTACCATTCCCCGTCCTGAATCTTCATCAGGTGATTGTAACCGAGGAAGGTGTCGGTCATCATCTGCCTCGTGCTGCGCTGGTTCAGTTTCGGATAGTAGGCCATGACGCACCTCAGTAATAGATCTTTCTCGCGCCCTTCGGCATGTGACTGGCGTTATAGGCATTGCGGAAAGCACCGAAGACGGACTCGAACATGGAGTTTGCGCTGTTGAAGCCGCCGTATTCCATGTTGTTGTAGTCCACCTTTCCTTCCAGCCAGTGGATGTACATCTCGTCGTAGGGCTCGCCGACAAGCAGCTCGGTGTCGCCGCTCGTCTCTTCCGTGTACCCGGAGAAGCTGACTTCTTCCTCGCCCTCGTTGTAATGGTGGGTGAGGATGATCTCCTGGTAGATCCTCGCGTCCAGCTGCGAGAGCCAGCGGATCTTATCCTTCTCCTCGTACATGTTCGGCTTCAGGGTATCGACTTTTGTGATTGCCTCGCTGATGGTCATAAGGCACGCTCCTTTGTGCATATTCTGGAATAGGGCACGCAGTGCGTGCCCTATTGTCAAAGATTGATCCCTTTCGCGTTCGTCATTGCCTCTGCATAGCGGATCGTCTCAAGCATCTGCTCTTCCGCGTGCTCCAGAACTTCCGCGACGCACTCCGGCACTTCAACGGCCCTCCCTCTCGGAATGCCCCACTTCCTGCCGTTGACACGTACATAGACGGGCCGGGTATCTTCCTTGGTGAGCGGGAGCCGAATCGTAACCATTTTCTCCTTTTTGGTTTCTTCCTGAACGGGTTCAGCTGCCGCAGCTGTCTTTGCTGCCATAAGATCTTCTCCTTTCAAATGGAAAGGGAGAGGGGAGCAGTCCCCTCCCCCTCGTGTTTAGTTGCCCTTCGCGGTCGCGCTCTTGCGTGCGGAGCAGCACTCCACGCGGATGAGGTAATCCGGGTGAAGGATCTCTGCCGTATGCGTGGCTTTCCAGCCGACGCTGGCACGCTGGTTCAGCGGGTCAGCGGAGCCTGCGGAGCCAAGCTGCTTGACGAAGGTCTCAAGGCCGCCGCCGGTGACTTCGGTGGTGCCATAGGCGCCCTTGCCGTAGAACAGGCAGCCGAATACCGCCAGACCGTCCTTGCCAGCCTCGCCCGGATAGATCTTGGTGGTGCCGCTGGTTCCGGTACCGAAGTTGGTGCTCGCGACGGTGATCGTGCTGTCCGTGTTGTCGGTGACGGTCGCCACGACGCCGTTGATCATGATCTTGCGGCCGATCAGGGCGTCAGCTTCGACGGTACCGCCGGAGAAGCTGATCGAAGTGACCGCGCCGGAGATGTTGGCCGCCAGCGTCAGGGTTCTGGAATCGCTCGCCAGATCCTCACCGGACCAGATCTTGGCCTCGGAGCTGATCTTGAAGCGCACGCCGCCGATTTCACCGATCTCACCGTCATAGATTGCCTGAGTATCGACATACTTGTGCGGCTCTCTCCACATCTCGTCCTTCATGATCACGTACTTGGTGTACGGATGGATGATGGCGTGGTAGAAGCCGTCGTCGAACTTCGGGACGTTGGCCGCTTCCAGCTCCGCGACAACCTGATCGACCAGATCAACCGTGAGCTGCGCGGTTCCGTCGAGCGCTGCGCGGCTGGTGACTTCGGTCTCCGCATGAGTGGAGGCGTCGATCTTCGGGGCGTACATGACGTTGGTGCCGCCGACCAGAACGTTTCTGGTGAGGGTGTCCAACGTGACGCCTGCCTGATCGCCCAGCAGCTCAAGGGACTCGGTGATGACAGGATCCACGTGAGTGAGCTTCAGCAGGTCAGAAACCATGACGTAATCACCGTACTGAGACACTTCCGCTTGAATCATGAACATGTCGAGCTTGTTGCCCGCCGGGGTTACGCCTTCGGTGAGGGCTACAAGCGCTTTCGGCAGCGGGTTGAATCCACGGAACTGGATTTTCTTGCCGCCGTTGGCCGGGATGGGCTTCTTGACGGCGTCCTGATTGTGCACCAGCTTCGGGCCGACGATATCAATCAGAGTTTCGTCATAGAACGTCCGCATACCAGGGGACAGATCGTTCCCCGGATCGTCCATGTCAGTCGTCTGCACGGCAAACAACTGCAGGAACTTGATTCTGATAAGGTCAAATTTCATTGTGTGTAAGTCTCCTTTCATACGTGAGGAGACTCCCGGCTTAGTCGAAGCCGATCAGAGCTCCTCTCTGGGCCCGCCGGATAATCTCCTGACGGTCTGCTTTCGTGAGCTGTGACACATCTCTCTTGACCGTTACCGCGCTTTTGCCTCCCATCGCGCCCTCTGCGGGCCGGTTCTTCCCGGAAGCGATGTTGTTGGCAACCTTCTTCGCAATCTGCCCGGCAGTGTACTGCATTGCGCCGCCTATAATCTCGTCCGAGTGGAGCGCCTTGAACGCATCCATCATCGAGAAACCGTTAAGCAGGAGCTTCTGCATCTTCGGGTTTTCCAGCTCGGTCTTCATGTCGAAGGATGGGTAGATCTCTTTGATCTGCTTTGCCTCGTCCGTCCACGCGGCAAGTGTCCGGTCGGCTTCCTCCTTGGACCTGCGCTGTTCCATCTCTGCCTTGAGGGCTTTGTTCTCCCTCTGCATCTTGCGGAGTTCTTTAACCTGCTGTACAGTCAGGCCCTTTTCGAGCGCCTCGTCCTCGTAGAAAGTTTCGTCGTCCTCGATGGCCTTGCTCAGGGCCTCAACGTCGTTCGCGTCCACGCCGTACTTGCCTGCGAGCAGGTCCAGCACGGGCGAGAGCTGATTGTACCGGGTGACGGTTTCCTCAGTTCCCTTCAGGCGCTTTGAGATCGTGTCCTTGAGCTTTCCCTCGTAGAGATCCTTGTACTCTCCCCTGATGAGTGCGTCGAATTTTGCGGCTCGGTCGTCTGCTGTTCCCTGCCCGGCGGCGGCAGGATCCGCTTCGGTGCCGTACTGTACATTGGCAAGCGGATTTTTTGCGCCCGATCTCTGCGGCTGGGCGAGTGCCGCGTCTGACTGCCCTGCGGCTTCTGCCGCTGCCTCGGCTCCGGTGCCACTGCCTTCGCCGCCGCTGCCGCCGTCTGCGAACAGCTGCAGGAAGTCAAAGCCGGGACGAATGAAGTATTTGCGCATGGTGCCTCCTGCCCGTCTGAGTGGGCGAATCTCTTAATCTGTCCGTAAGGTGGACGACTCCGGTATCTTTGAAAAGTCCAGTATGTCGGACTGATCAAACAATGTAAGGTCTACGTTCTCCGGGTAGTTGCGCTTGATGGCCCGCATACCCGTCGTGATGACGGAGAACGCGAGCAGCATCCTGCCCTTTGCTTCCGGTTTCGGCGCTGCCTTGATCTTGGCGTGCCCGTTGTTCATCTGGATCTGCGGTTCCCGGTCCAGCATTCCGGCGTTGTTCATACCGTAAACGTAGTCGGCAAGCGTGCCCGCGAGTGCGGATACACCCGCGCAGACGATATCCTCGCCCTTTGGTGCGGCTTCCGCGTGCCCTTCCACTCTCATGCAGAGCATATCCTTGTTGACATAGAATCTGACTTCAACCATCTTTCTACCTCGGTGCTGATGCCTGCGCGGCCTGCGTTCTTGCCCGTCTGGTGACGCCGCTTTCCAGCCTGTTGGAGCCGCCGAGCCCTTCCAGCCTCTGCGCTGCCGCCTTTCCGGGGGCTGCGCTTCCGGGGATCGCGCCGCCGGTCAGCGCTGCGAACTGCTGCGCCATCTCTTCTGCCAGCATGGTCCCGTGCTCCGCGTCAAGCTGCTGCGCGAGCTGGATTGCCACCATCTGCGTCCGCTGCAGCATCTGAAGCAGCGTGCCGTTCTGCTCGATCTTCTGGGTGACGAAATCCTTCCGGTCGAAATCCATCATGTCGAGGCAGGCAAGCGCCGCGTCACTGTTCTGTGGATTGAAGAAGCCTGCGGAGTAGAACTGCAGCGCCATCTCGTTCTGCGCCATCTTGGTGTAGGGGCTCTGCTTCTCCGCTGTGACCTCAATGTCGAAGAGCGGGAGCCGGTAGCCGACTTCCACGCCCATCTCCATGGGATAGCCGTTGACCATGGTGCCCTGCGGCTGCGGCTGGATGTTCTCGTTTGAGTATTCGATAAACTCTTCCGCGCCGTTCTGGCCGAGGATACGGAAGTATCGCGGCATGTCGTAGAACTGCCGGATCAGCTCGATGCACAGCAGGATCACTTCCCGGTATGCCCGGTAGCTTCCCTTGTTGATATCGCGTGACAGCTTGTTCCCGGCTTCCTGCATGGCTGCGATAGCGGATGCAGCCGTCACGCCGCCGGTGGTGCCGCCGGTGCTCACATCCCGGTTGCCGGTGGTCTCCTTGAGCTCCTGAACCTTGTTCGCCAGCATCGTGACGTAGATCTGTGGCAGCGGGTTCGGCTGTACCGGCAGAATGCTGTCGGTGCCGAGCTGCCCGTCCACATGGATGAACGTCTTGGTCGAGTTGGCAAACTCTTCCTCGCTCACGCCGCCGTTCGTGCGGATGAAGTGCCGAGGCTTGGCGTTGAACAGCATGTTCTCCAGAACAGCTTTGTCGCCTCGGTCGATATACTCCTGTGCGCTCTTGCCAATGTCGATGAATCCGAAGCCGGTCGGAGTTCCCTTGCAGCGCATGAGCGGATCGAACACGAACGGATACAGTCCGTGATCGTACCAGCCGCGTTCCGCATACTCCGGTTCGTTCTCTGTTGCAAAGAGCGGGTCGTCATGCCCGGCGATGAATTTGCAGTAATGCAGCACGGTCTTCCCGTTCGGACCGCGCTTTTTGTAGTACCAGTCCACCACGGCGCTTTTGTCGCTGGTGTCCACGGTGTCGTCGTAGATGTATTTGGTCAGGTCAACGACAGCATCTCCGAGCCTGTTCTTAAGCTGCGGGTAGTCCTGTTCCAGAAGGTCGTTGTCCTGCAGCGTCACATAGAAGACGTTCCTGCTCCTCTGGATATCCGTAACGCCGGACTCCCAGAACAGGTTGATCAGGTCCACGCTCGCAATGTCGATATCTCCGAGCCCGTTGTGCTTGGCCGGATCCCAGAAGACGCCGTACACGCCGGTGCCGCTCTCGATCTTGTCATCCATCAGCATGGAGTACGTGGCCTCGAAGCCGCACTGGTCCAGCACAACCGGGATGATGGAGGAAAGCCGCTTCGCCTCGTCCTTGTCGCCCGCTTCCCTCGGCAGCACATTCGCCGTCGGGAAGTTGTCCATGGCGTCCGCGTGCTTGTTCGCGATGGAGTTGAGCAGCCACGCGCTGGTAGGCTCCACCTGCCGGTCGTCGTCCTCGCTGCTCTTCCTCATGCACTCCCACTGGCGCAGCTTGTACCATTGCTGGTTCTGGACAAGGCGCTTTTCCAGATTGGCTTTGCCTTCCTTGTACTTCTGGAGCGTCTCATAAGCCTCTGCGATCTCCGGTCGGCTGATCGGCTGCCGCTGGAACGGTTCGATGCTGCCGGTGTCCGGTACCGCGCTCATGTCAAGGCTCCGGGCGACGGCCACATCACCGGCATTGAAGCTGTCGAAAGCGTCCCCGCCGGATGCAGCGCCGTCCCGTGCGATTCTCCTTTTGTCGTAATACATCGGCATGGCCTATAATCTCTCCATTCTCGATATTGTCGGGGCCGGGAGCAGGTCTTTCTCTTCGAGTCCGAAGACCTGATACAGCGGTCCCTGATGGTAGGTGTCAGGCGGCAGCGCTGCTCTCGGCTTGATCGGTCTTGACATGAGGAAGTATCTCACTTCATCTGCTACGTGGTCCTCGCCGTCTGAATCCAGATCCTCCGGCTTGTGATCGTCGTACATCAGCGTCGGCATGGTGCGGATGAATGCCTTGCAGGTGTCGAAGACGTACATCATCGGGAAGCCGTTCTCGTCGAAGGCCAGCCGGTAATGCACCTGCATCCAGCCGGGGAGCCGCTCATGGTCTCCCGGATCGAAGTACACGCCGTACTTCATGGCGGTCTCCGCGATGCTTATGCCGCGCTCCGCGTTCCAGATTGCTGGGTCCGCGACGCCCTGTATGTGCCTGCCCTTGAGCCACCTGTGTTCCGTCTCGATCTCGTGGATGGTCTTGAACACGGTCTCCGGGATCCACTTCACGCCCTCGTTGGGGGTGTCGGTGCAGCCGTACAGCTCCAAGATGCGGTACACCACGCCGTCAAAGTCCACCGCCCACCAGCCGCAGGAGAACGGCCGGGAATAGCCCCAGTCGAATGACCGGTAGATCTTCCAGCCCGGCTTCGGGTCGAATGGTGCTATCACATGACACCAGCGCCCGTCCTGCCGCAGCGTCTCCGCGTCATCCTCGCACCCGGCCGCCACAGCTGCCTGAATGTCCGGTTCCAGACGCAGGTCTTCAAAGAACTGCCCCTCGAACACGTCCCACTCGCCGTACAGCCACGCCTTGCGGATCTTCGGCGGCAGTCTCATCAGGGTGTTGATGTAGTCCGGGTTCTGCTCCATCAGGACTTTGTTGTCTGTGACAAGTGCCTGAATGAAGCTGTAGTTCTCCGGTATTTCCCGGTCCTGATAGCGCCGGTCGATAAACAGGCGCTTAAAATAGGCGTGAGACGGGCCTCCGGGGTTGAGCATGTAGTACGTCCGGTTCGGGAACTTCCTCGGAATCGGGAGTCCGGTCTGCGGGTGGAAGTGGACGCCGCGTGTGCAGGCGTCGATCTTGTCGATCCATTCCTCCATCAGCAGGCACGCCTCGTCGATGAACATCACGTCATACTCCGCGCCTTGGAAGTGGTCCAGATCGCTCTCGCACGCGCAATACTCGAACTTGATCGTGCTGCCGTTCGGGAAGACGAAGATCTTCTCGGACTTGTTGTACTTCGCGATCCCGTACAGAATCGGGATCATCTTGTAGATGTAGTTGTTCCGCAGCTCGTCCAGCGTCTTACGGACGATGCAGACGCGGATACCGGGGAACGCCAGCGCCAGCAGGATTGCCATCCACATGGCGATGAAGCTCTTGCCGCCGCCTCGTGCGCCGCCGTAGGCGACATAGCGGTGCTTGTCCTTCATGAATGCCCGCTGCTTCGGATTCGGTTCCGGCATGGTGATAGCTGCATTCATTGTAGAATCTCCGCGATCTCGTCCACGCCCATGCCCATGATGCTGACGGAGATCTCCTTCGTCTCATCGTCCCGCTGCGCCTCTCGCTGCAGCTTGGCAATGCGGGCTTCCTGCTCCTTGCGGTCCAGATCGTCCTTCTTCTGGTCGAACATGCCGAGATGCTTCCCGAGCAGTTCAAGGGCGCGGATACGGTCATAGGTCTTGACCTCTGTGCCGTACTGCCCCTCTTTAATCCCGGCGATGATTTTTCTCGTTTCCCTCGGCACATCCTCTGTCGGTTTGATTACGACGCGGCCGCCGTTATAGGAGACGATATCGGTAACGTCCGCAAAGGCGATTGCGGCAAGCTCCCGGAGCACCCTGTCCTGCGTGATTTCTGTCCGCTTCTGCCGGTCTTCCATACGTTCGCGGATGTGTTCTGCAACCTTGACATTTCTCAACATCCTTGAACCGGCCTGCGCTGCCGTCGATTCCTTCTTCACGGCAGGATACGCAGCCAGGTACGCCCGCGTCGCGTTCAGGTCGATCAGGTACTCTTCACAGAACCGCCGTTGCTTCTCGGTGAGTCCTGCCGCCACATAATCACTCCCCGGAATAAGGAATGATCAGCTTATGTCCCTCAACATGAATCCCGTCGGTCGCGTAGTTGCCGTCACCGTAGAGATTGCCGTTGTCGTCTGTCAGAACAGGAATGCCGGCTTTTCTTCCTTTTCTCTCCGGCGCTGCGAGTGGAGCGGCCGCTTTCCGTCCGAAGACGACAGCGTTCAGCTCGTTGCTCTCAAAGAGAGCTGCCACTTCATCCGGCACAGTCTCCACCGCGCCTGCCGTATAGGTGTATTTGACTCCATTCAGCAGAACGTTGACGGGATTCCCGAATCCGCTGGGAATCGTGATCTGTTTGCTCATGTTCAGCCCTCCAATAAGTCTTAGGTTCTAAGACTTATTGTACAAAACGGTCTTAGATGTTTCAACCTCGAAAATCGAGAGAGGACGCGGCCGAAACCGCGTCCCCATTCGTTATTTTTCTGTATCTTCCAGCGTGCAGCACACCCTCATGCTCTGTGGATCCACTGGCACGCACAGGAGATCGCACCAGTCAGGGTCCCCGTTACGCCCGCTTCTCATCAGCAGGCACTCCCCGCAGATCCTCGGTTTATTCCGGCCGGGAATGAAGACGCCCTTCCTTTTCGGCTTCGGCACCTTCTTCACCGGCTCTTCCCGGTCCTGCATCTCCCGGAAATGCTTGAGGCAAAGCTCATTGTACCGGGCCATTTTCCCAAGACTGATAACCTTGCAGTGCTTGATACTGGTCTGGATCTCTGTCTGCAGACGGGCGAGCTCGTGCAGGTCTTTCCGCACGTCTTCCGGGACATGCTTCTCAAGCTCTTCCACTACTGTCCTCATGATTGCGTCCATAAGTTCACGTTCTATCATTGTCTTTCTCCTTTCGTTATCCGTGGTATTTCCACGTATTCATTGTTACACTGGTCTCGTAGCGGTCTCTCGCTATGAAGGCATTCTCGCTCCACGTTCCCCAGCAGTAGTCTTTCGTGAGGTCAAGCGGAATGATTCCCTTCTCCATGTATGGCCGGATGATCGCTTCCGCGAGCTCCCGGTCATGCTGTGTGTAGGTCCGGTCGGTTCCGTCGTAAAGCGGCCACTGTGTCGGCTGCTCTGCGACTTCCCGGAAGCTGTTCGGGAACGCGGCGTTCATCACCCTTGCCAGCATGACGCCGGTTACCGTCTGCTTCTGCGTGTCGTTCTTCAGCCTCGCAATCACCGGGGCCACCGCGTCCACAGCCTGATTGATCGCGACTTCGAGACTCGCCGTCCCGCTCAGAAACGATTCTGCCTGCAGCTTCAGGGCCTGCTCCTGCTTGTACTGCTCAAGCTGCGCTTCATACTCTGCAGCAAGGCGGGCCTCTGTTTCCTTGCGGACGCTGTGTGCGGTGCCGACGCCTACGATCAGACTATCAAGGCTTATAACCGCAACAATCAGGATCGTGATCATGTGATTTCGGATAAAGGCGTCCTTGTTGAAGCGGTGCCTTTTGGTCTTCCGGGCCGCCGGTTCATTGACCGGCGGCTCATCCAGAATACGGACAGCGTTGATTTTGCTCATGGCTCATCCTCCTTGAAGTTGTCTATATCAGCTTTCGTGATTCCCTCGCGCTTTGCGAGATCGTACATACAGCCTGCATCGAAGTTCTGCGAGATCATGAAGTCGATCCTGTTCTTCCAGAAAATGATTCTTTCTCTCTTGTTGTCGAGTTCAGGAAGAATCTCTTGTTGCGCCGCTGGGGTTTCCGGCGGGTTTGGTTCCCCCCTTATACCCCCTTCCTCTATCCTATCCTCACCTAACTCTATACTATCTCTATACTTACCTATACTATCCTTACCTGCGTCAACCGACTGTACACCTCTGCGTGACGGTTCGGTTGCTGTCTGGTTGTCGCTTGGTTGACCAGCGGTTGTCAGTTGGTTGCCACTTGGTTGACCGTCACCGAGTTCACCATCAGCCAGGACGGGAATCTTGCCATCGCCGGGACTCGTAGAATAAGCCTTATTTTCGTCGTAATAGACGCCTCGAAGGAGCTCCCGGAATGTGCTTGCGGTGTGACGGTCCTTTCGGATGAAGTTATGGATTCGCCAGTGCTTAATGAGATAGACAAAGTTGTCCCCCTTTTCAAACGCGAGGATGAACTTCTTGTTGATCAGCAGCAGCATACTGTCATTGCTGGCTCCGCAGCCGCGCATGATCGAACGCGGGTTCGAGACAAATCCATCGTCGTCCGCTGCCAGATTCAGCCGCACATAGAGCATCTGCGCTTCCACTGGCATATCGGAAAAGGCGTCCGATTCTATGATGCTCTTGGCGAGCATTCTACGTTCGGCCATCTTCGCTCCTCCTGTTCCAACGCTCTTCCAGCATATCTTCGACAAACTTTTTCTTTCCCTTGCGCCGAAGTTCCTTGTCGGAAAGCCATTTTTCTTCAGGACAGTCAACGATGACATTCATCAAATGATCTTTAGTCAGGCTGCATCTGCCGCATTCGATCGTTACTCTAACACCCACGGAGACATACGGGCCCGGCGCAGGGCCATATCTGTATGCGACCATCCGGCTGTGTATCTTCGGCATCTGCCCACAAAACGGGCACGGTTTCAGCTTCATTACCCGCCTCCCAAGAACGCCTCGCGGATCTGGCCTTCGAGATCGATCTGCTGATCCTTGCTGCCCTTCCGGGCAATCTTCCGCACGCGCTTGAGCTTCTTGAAGATCTCGGAGAACTCCGCTTTCAGAAAGTGGTAGAACTCGCTCTCATTCGCCAGCTTAATTCCCTTGCTGCCGGAAATGATGATCTTCTCGAACTGCTCCGAGCTGTTCACAGCCTCAATGTCGCGGGTCAGAAGCCGCCTTGTCGTGCTGTTGTGGTAGGTCCCCCGGTAATAGGTCGGGTACTGCGGGATGCTGTCGGTCGTCTGTTCCATGCTCGTCCACTTATCGCCCCGCTGGAGCAGGAAGCTGTACAGGGCTTCCTGCCTCGCGGCGTTCTCTTCAGGCGTGAATACCATCGTTCTCTTCCTCCTTCAGAAAGTCCGGCACTCCCTCGCCGTATGCTTCCGGCAGCATTGCCGGGTCCGTAACTTCGCCGGTCTCCGCGTCGATGATCGTATCATCCGGGATCGCGTCCTCCGGGTAATCCTGCCCTGCAAGCGCGGTGGCAAGGTTCATGGTGTCCCTGTCTGCCCCTGCCTGATACTCAATGCTCATGAGTGCGTACTTGCTGCACAGGCGGCGAATGACAGTCTTCCGGGCCATCGCGTCGAAGTTCTCACGCCAGCCCTTGCCTTTGTACTCGCCCTTCCGGTTCTTCTGCTCGTGCTTCTCGATCTGCTTCACGGTCATGAAGATGGTCTTCTCCGCGCCGTTCTTCAGCTGGAAGTATCCGGCATAGCCGACAATCGGAAGGGCTTCCCGCTCGTCCTCGTCCTCGATCCAGTTGAACACTGCCTCGCCGGTCAGTCGGTTATAGCTCACCAGCTCGCCCTCGCGCACGTCCACCGCGTCCGGCACGCACTTATAGGCGCCGGTTCTGAGGCAGAGCTGCACCATGCCTTTGTACCCGATGATGAAGGTTGCCGTCGGCTTCCCCTTGTTCTTGTACGGCACGATATACGCATAGCCGAGGGACGGATCTATCGGGAGATCGTAGCTCGCCGCCTGCAGCGCGCTCTTGATAACGCTCATGGAATTGGCATAGAACGCCGCCTGCAGGTCCGGGTTGTCGTTGATCATGCTCACGAGGGAAGAGAGAAACTGCGGCGTCCTCTTTCCGAGGAGCTCGTCAAAGCGCCTGCGCATCCGCTCCCCGTCGAGGATCCCGTTGAGCATCGTGTTGACGCTCTGCTGCGCCTTTACTTCCGGCTTCTGCTGCTGAACCGCAGCCTGAATCTTATTACTCGCCATGGTGAATACCTCCTTATGCAGTCTTCTGCTTCTTCTCGGTCACGCGGAACACGCGGCTCTGCGTGGCGTACTTCTTGAAATCAATGTCGGGGAAGTCTTCCTTGAGCTTTTCACGGTCAAGGCCGCTGGTGTTCTGCAGCTTCCACGTCACACCGAAGCTGCCGCAGAGACCTTTGCTCGCGCTTCCCATGAAGACCTTGATCTGATTGTCGATGCCGTCGATCTCTTCCTTGAGATTGTCCAGCCGCTCCTTCAGGGCCTTGCGGCGCTGGAATGCTTCTTGAAATCCGGTCAGATCCACGCTATCGCCGGAATCGGTGCCGAACAGCTTCTTGATCGTCTCGCCGGTCATGCTGTGCCCGTCCACCGGCGGGGTCCGCTTCGGCAGCACGTAGCTGTTCCAGAAGCTGCGCTCCGCGTCCATGAGTGCGGTGATCTCTTCCTCGTCCCGGTCCAACTCGAAGATCTGGAAGTCCCGGCCCTCACTCAGCACGGCGAGGTATGCTTTCTTGGCTCCGGTCACCGCCAGATAGTGCGTCATCTGCGCGTACCACATCTCCGGGTATTCCCCGTTGCGGAACTTCTTCACGTTCACATAGCTGTTCGTGGTCTTGATCTCCAGCACGGCGTCTTCTCCGATAACCTCTCTGTCGATGTTCGCGCAGGCCCACGGGTATTCTGGATTCACGATGGTGAACTTCATCCGCTGGACCTTCTTCTCGGTCTCTTCCATGAAGAGCCGCGCCACAAGATCTTCCAGATAGGTACCTACGCGGGTGCTCGTGTTCCCTTCCAACTCCGGGACCTTGCCGGTCTTCTCTGCCCCCACGGAGAACGCGCTGCTGTACGGGTTCATGCCGATGATCGCTCCGGCGTCCGAGCCGCCGATATATCCCTTGCGAATCTGCAGCCATTCCTCGTGGGTGCCGTAGGGGATCATAGTAAGTCCGCGTTTGCGGATCGGGTTTCTCTCTGATGCAGTTGCCATTTCTTTTCCTTTCTGCTACAATGAGCACGGTAGATTTCTTTCTGCTGCCGCTTTTCCCGTCTTGCCCACGGGAGAGCGGCTTTTTCATTTTGCTGCCGCCGCCAATGCCTCTTCGTATGGAATGCCAAGCACATCACAGTAGCGGAGCAGCATACCCACGTTCCAGTCTTTGCCGGGCTTGTTCATCTGGACACGTGCGTTCTGCGGAGTACAGCCGATCGCCTCGGCAATCTGTGTGCTGGTCATGTGCCTTGCCTGCCGGTATGTCCGAAACAGTGCGGCAAGGTGGTTGACCTTTGGCTTCTTCCATACGGCTTTACGCACCGGTCTCTCCTGCCTTCCTGTTGGGGTAGTCGAGTGGATCCACTCCCACGACGCTGCAGACGGCAAGAAACTCGTCCACCTGAAACTTCCGTCGTCCCGTCAGCGTGAGGGAGAGCCGCTTGTCAGTCAGGCCGGGAATCCCGGCTTTCTCCGCGATGAAGATCTGCTTGATTCCCTTCTCCTTGATCTGCTCGGATAGCCACTTCTCAGGGGTCATGCTGGTTCACTCCTTTCTTCTGGAATATGGGGGAGAGGTTTCTCCCCCGCGATCTGAAGATCAGACCATCACAATGACAGCGCCCATGCTGATCTCTTCAGCAAGGTTTTCCTCGAAATACCGCTTGATCTTGTCCTTGGCCTCCATCTTCCAGATCCCGCCGTCGGCCTCAAAAATTCCGACTCCCTTCTGCTCATCCAGACGGAGGATGAATTCACTGATCGGCTGATCCACTTCGCGGAAGGTCCGGAAGGGCTGCAGCTTGAGACGGGACTTGACCTTCTCTGTTGACATGAGGGCGACGCCGCTCTTGACGGTCACGGTCTGACTCACGCCGTTGTCCTCGCTTCTGACGCCCTGGTCATTGTTGATGCGGGAAATCAGATTGATGAGGTATTCGGTGTCCTCCGTCGGGAGGAAACGGCTCTTGAGCTCAATAATGGCTTTGTCCTGGCTGCGCCATCCGGGTTCAAAATTGGCGTCATTGCAGGAGGCCGAATATGGGATTTCACGGGTTTCTGTCAGGTCCGGCCGGGTGAAGACTTCCACTTCGTCAAAGTCTCTAATATGGATGAAGACGGGAAGACCGCCTTCCGACGCTTCATAATCCTCCATCTCATTTCGAATCATCTTCACAATGGCGTCCAGGCTGCCGAATTCTATGTTCTTTTTGTAGTACCGCGGCGGGTCGATGCGGTGTAGCTCATGATCTGAATAGGTGAGTTCATCGATCTTATAGGTCTGGTTCGCTTTCAGCGAGACAAGATACTGCAGGGCTTCTTTGATCATCTTTCTTCTCCTTTACTTCTGCCCGACAAGCTTCAGGATCTTCGGCGGCTCCTGCTCTGATCCGTCCATTCTAAGCTGTCCGGGGATCTGCGGGACCATTTCTGCGACTACCATCTCGCCGTTGCCGTCGGCAGTAATCATCATGGACGTGGCTACGGCTGCGGTCGGTGCGAGGGTGGACTTCGCTTCTGCCTGAATCGCGATGTGCTTCCGTTCTGCGTCCGGCTGGAATGTCAGCGTGATGCTGATCTTCCGCTTGGCTTTCGGATCCGTGTTCAGGTCGAGGATGTTGTCGATCACGCGGGAGACCTCATAATCGACTTTCTCTTCGATTGCGCCGGATGCCATGCGCAGGATGCTGTCACGCTTGAGCTGTTCGCTCATGGGCTTTACCTCCTTTCTTTAGGTTTGGGCGGGAGCTGGGCCCCCGCCCTCCCGGCTTCCACGGGTGGCACGTCTGCCAGCCTTTCGTTCGCATAGCTGTGGTATTGCACCTTGCGCTGTCAGGAGTCGAACCATCGAGCTTGGGGACTCGAACCCCGCTTCACACAGCAGACGCCCGGCGTCTAATGGCCTGCCGGCCTTTGGTGAGGGCTGCCGGAGTTGAACCGGCCGGGAGAAGCCCACTCTCTCGATCACCGGATGCCCTCATATACTCCATGTCCGGGTAATCCCGGATGGCGAACTTCTTGATTTGTCCATGGTCACGATAGGTCAGGAACTTGTTGCCTGCGTGCTCTCGGAAGGCCACGGTGCACAATATCGGCTCGTGGCCTTCCTTGCGGATGGTGACGGTCTCGCCCACCTGAAGGGCTTTGACTTCCTCTGCGGTCATATGGTCACATACTGTCCAGTGCTTTTGTTTCTGTACTGGATTTCCGTGCATCCGTATTCCGGCATGTACCGGTCAAGCGGGGCGAATGCAGATTCGGTGCTGCCGTCGTTTGTGCTCTTGCCGTAGGCGTAAACTACACCGTCGTCGTCCAGCAGCCGGAAATCAAACAGCTCAGGGAGAAATCCGTGTCTTTCAAGAAGCCGCCCTTTCATCAGGCTCAATCTCTTTGTGTGCTCGTCCTTCCCGGAATCGGTGATCGCCTTGCACCACTTTGTTATGCAGTACATGATGTAGCCTCCAAACTCTTAAATTTTTAGACTAAGGTCATGATACTCTAAAGATTTAAGATTGTCAAGCAATTTTTC
>JAEEGL011067994.1_pt1 | contig 42458 bp, 42 predicted proteins | sample 9134231 | NCBI WGS metagenome assembly JAEEGL01 (sample SAMN16246548, study PRJNA631951) | gut metagenome | biome: gut microbiome; feature: rumen; material: fiber-attached | host: Bos | place: Iran: Karaj | collected 2018-10 | reverse complement strand
GTGTATCGCTTGGAAAGAAGAACACACCGGCGCTTGCGCAATGAGCAGCGTGACCTTGACGGCCGAACGGACATGAGGAAGGAGGCCGACAGGCCGGATTCCGAATGTACGTAGGATTGCGGAGCAATCCGTGTATCGCTGAAAAAGAAGAACACAACGGCGCTTGCGGCGAGGGACGGCTGACCTTTCAGACCGAACGGGGGTTTTATTATTTATGGCTGACAGATTAAGAGAATTGCTGAGACGGATACAGGAGTGGTGGGGAAAGTTCTCCGCCCGGCAGAAGGCGATCATAGTGACGGCCGCCGTGATGGCTGTCATAGGCATTGCCGTTCTGGTGGCTGTGCTTACACGCGACACCTACGTCATAATCCATTTGAGCGACAGCGCAGCCGAGGCTTCCAACGTCAAGAGCCTGTTTGATGAAAACAACATAACCTACAAGATGTCGGACAACGGCCTCACCTTCTCGGTCCTTGAGGAACAGCAGGCCGAAGCCAGCCTGCTTTTGGGCGCAAATGACATTCAGGCTGAGACCTACAGCATCGACAATGTGACCAACTCGTCCCTTTCCACCACGGAATCGGACAAACAGAAGAAATACATACTTTACCTGGAGAACCGCCTCGAGAATGATTTCATCGAGAGGTTTGACGCGATCAAGAGCGCCAATGTGGAGCTTTCCATTCCCGAAGACAACGGGACCCTTATTTCCAATGATCTGGAGTCCTATGCCAGCATCCTTCTCACCATAAAGGAGGGGGAGAAGTTCTCACCGGACAATGCGGCGTTCCTCGCCAGAGCCGTGGCAACCGCAATAGGGAACGACACTACGGACAACATCGTGATCATGGACAGCAAGGGCGAGATGCTCTTCTCCGGAGCCGACGAGTCCACCACCGCGGGGATCGCATCCAGCAAGCTTTCCGCCAAGACCAACGCTGAGAACAGGGTCAGGCAGGACGTCCAGAGGGTTCTTCTGGCCACTAATAACTACGATACCGTCGAGGTGGCTCCGAACCTCAATCTGATCTTTTCATCGACTGAGACCACGAACCATAACTATTCGGCCCCCGAGGGAATGACCCAGGGTCTTTACGCCCACTCCGACCAGTATGCTTCCACCAACACCACCGGCGTGGGAGGCATCCCCGGCACGGACTCGAATACCGAGAACGACACCAGCTACGTTATGGAGAGCAACGGCCAGTCAACCTCCACCGTTACGGAAGATCAGTATGATTATCTTCCCAACGAAGAGATAATAAAGACTGTGGACGACGGCGGCAGGATCGATTACGATTCTTCTTCGGTGACGGTTTCCGCCATCAAGTACAATGTGGTCCACGAGGACGACGCGGACGTTCAGGCCCAGCTTACGGGCGGCTTGACCTGGGCACAGTATAAGGCCAATCAGCCCGAGAGGGAAAGCCTTCCGGTGAGCGATGAGATGATCGACGCCGTTGCCAAGGCGACCGGGATAGCCGCATCGAATATCAGATTCCAGGCATGGACGGAGAATGTGTTCTACGATTCCGAAGGCGGAGCGCTGTCTCCCACGGACATCATTCAGATCATTCTCATAGTGGTCATACTCGGCCTGCTGGCGTTTGTGGTGCTGCGGTCCATGAGAGGCGAGAAACAGGAGGAGGAAGAGGAGGAGATCTCTGTTGAGAACCTGCTCGAGTCCACTCCCGAAGAGAGTCTTGAAGCAATTGAGGCCGAGGAAGAGTCCGAGACCAGGAAACGCATAGGTGAATTTGTCGACAACAATCCCGAACTCGCCGCAGGCCTTTTGAGAACCTGGCTTACGGAAGATGGGTGGTGAAACTTAAATGGCCAGAGCTACTGAAGAAAAAACAGAACTTTCCGGTGTTCAGAAGGCGGCTATCCTTCTGATCGTGTTGGGACCCGAAAGGTCTTCGGCGATATTCAAGCACCTGAAGGATGAAGAGGTAGAGGAACTCACTCTGGAGATCGCCAACACCAGGAGCATCACTCCCCAGTTGAAGGAAGAGGTCACGGAGGAGTTTTATCGTGTTTGCCTTGCCCAGCAGTACATTGCCGAGGGCGGTATCAGTTACGCCAAACAGCTTTTGGAAAAGTCCTTTGGCGAGGACAGGGCGAGAGACGTTATCGGAAAGCTCACCGCATCCCTTCAGGTCAAGCCTTTTGAATTTGCCAGAAAGACGGATGCGTCGCAGCTCCTCAACTTTATCCAGGATGAGCACCCTCAGACCATAGCCCTTATCCTGGCTTATCTTTCGCCGCAGCAGTCTGCTCTGATCATCTCCGCGCTCCCGCCGGACAAGCAGTCTGATGTTACCAGGCGAATAGCAGTCATGGACAGAACGAGTCCCGACGTCATAAAGGAAGTGGAAAAAGTGCTTGAATCAAAGCTGTCATCCCTGGTGAACCAGGATTATACGGTCATAGGCGGTGTGGATTCAGTCGTGGATATCCTTAATACCGTGGACCGCGGTACTGAAAAGAACATCATGGAGACTCTCGAGATCGAAGAGCCGGAGCTGGCGGACGAGATCAGAAAGAAGATGTTCGTGTTCGAAGATATCCTGCTTCTGGACGACAGGGCTATTCAGAGAGTGCTGCGTGACGTGGGCAACGACGACATAGCCATGGCTCTTAAGGGGGCAAACGAGGAAGTGCAGAACGCGATCTTCAACAACCTGTCAAAGCGTCTGGCTGTCATGATCAAGGAGGATATGGACTTCATGGGCCCTGTCCGCATGAAGGACGTGGAAGAAGCCCAGCAGAAGATCGTCAATATCATCAGAAAGCTGGAGGACGGCGGAGAGATCGTCATTTCCAGAGGCGGCGGGGACGAGATAGTTGTCTAATTCAGTATACAGATCGTATGAGATCCGCGTAAAAGCTCAGGACAAGGTTGTGATAGATTCCCGTCAGAGGGCGGAAGAACTCATACAGGCGAATCTGGAAAAAGAAAAGAGAAGGGAAGAGGAAAGAAGGAACAGGGCTTCCGCGAGAGAAGAACAGGAAAACGGGTCTTTTGAAGGTGAAGAAGGTTTTGTCGAAGGGATCCCGGGGTTACAGGAGCTTGTGACCGATCCGGAGGCGGGTGAAGCCGGCGGAGAAGGGTATGAGGACGTCGATCCCGGAATGGATGATGCCTCTGCGGCCGCAGCGCTGGAAGCAGCGTCCGAGGAGGCTGAAAGGATAGTTTCCGAAGCCAGGGAAGAAGCTCAGAGGATACTGGACGAAGCGGGGAACGAAGCGGAAGAGATCCGTTCAAACGCCTTTCAGGAAGGCCGGGAGAGCGGATATAATGAAGGACAGGAAGCTTTCGCCGAAGAGAGCGAGAGACTGAAGCAAGAATATCAGGACCGCCTTTCCGAAATGGAAGCGGAGTACGACAGGAAACTCAGGGAGGCGGAGCCTAAAATGGCGGAGGTGATCACTTCCGTCTATGAGAGGGTTTTTTCCTGTGATCTAACGGATCACAGTCAGATCCTGCTGCAGCTTTTGAGGACTGCGTTACGCGACTCGGAAAGCAGCAGGAATTTTATTATCCATGTGTCCGAGGAGGACAGGGAGGCGGTGTCCGAGAACAGGGATTCCCTGAGGGAGGCCGCCGGTGAAGGCTCATCCGTGGACATCATCATGGATGTCACGCTGTCCCGCGGCCAGGCGCTCATAGAGAATGACGACGGGATCATAGACTGCGGGATAGACACGGAACTTAAGGAACTGACCGCAAGGCTGAAGATACTGGCGGGGACCTGAGGAACTGGCCGCCGGCGGCTCGGGAGTGATGAGATGGAATTAGCCATAGACTTCGGAAAATATGCGGAGATCGGATCCCGCCCCCTGTACAGGAGCCTCGGGCGGATCGAAAATATCGTCGGGCTTTCCATCGAGTCCAGAGGGCCTGTCGCAAAACTCGGTGATGTGTGCAGGATCTTTCCCGAAGACCGGGAATTGCCCCCTGTAAGCGCCGAGGTGGTGGGTTTCAAGGACAAAAAGACGCAGCTCATGCCCTTTGAGGACACAAAAGGGATAGGCCTGGGCTGCATCGTTGAGAACACCAATGAGCCTCTGACCGTCACCGTGAGCGACTCTCTCCTCGGAAGGAGCCTTGACGGCCTCGGAAGAGTGTCCGACGGTAAGGGGGAACTCAGCGGTGAGCGGTATCCCGTTGAGGCGGACGCCCCGGACGCCATGAAGAGGGCTATCATCGATGAGGTCCTTCCTCTCGGCGTGAAGGCGGTGGACGGTCTTATTACCGTCGGGAAGGGACAGAGAATAGGGATCTTCGCGGGATCCGGCGTCGGGAAATCCACTCTCATGGGTATGTTCGCCAGAAACACAAAAGCCGATATCAACGTCATAGCACTTATCGGGGAGCGCGGCCGTGAAGTCAGGGAGTTTATCGAGCGGGACCTTGGAGAGGAAGGCATGAGAAGGAGCGTGGTGATCATTGCCACCTCCGACAAGACGGCTCTGGAAAGGAGACAGGCCGCGAAGACCGCAACCGCCGTGGCTGAGTATTTCAGGGATCAGGGAAAGGACGTGCTCCTCATGATGGACTCCCTCACCCGTTTCTCCATGGCTCAGAGAGAGATCGGGCTTGCCAGCGGCGAGCCGCCCGTGTCCAGAGGCTATCCGCCTTCGGTCTATTCGCAGATGCCGAAGCTCCTGGAAAGAGCGGGAAGAAACGACAAGGGCTCCATAACCGGACTCTATACGGTCCTTGTGGACGGAGACGACATGAACGAACCCATAGCGGATACCGCCAGGAGCATACTGGACGGCCATATCGTGCTGAACAGAGCTCTTGCCCACAAAAATCATTATCCCGCTATCGATGTTCTCCAGAGCATTTCCAGGTGCATGAGTTCCATCGCTTCAAAGGAACACAAAAAATATGCGGGAAGGCTGAGAAACGTCCTGGCCACCTATAATGACGCAGAGGATCTGATCGATATAGGCGCCTACAAAAAGGGGTCCAGCAGGGACATCGACTACGCCATGGAGAAGATAGACGCCGTGAACGGATATCTCTGCCAGGACGTGATGGAAAAGGTGGATTACGAGCAGACAGAGGAACAGCTGAAGATGATCTTCGATCCGGACGGGATTGGGGATCAGTAGAAGGCCGTCAGCATGATCGGCTGCGGCGGGCTGTCATCCCGGGCGGTTGGAAAGAGACGCGTTCCGGTAAAGGATCCGGATCCGTGCTGGAGCAGAGATGCCGAGATTTAAATACAGACTTCAGGGTGTCCTGAATATAAAAAAACAGTTTGAGAGCCAGACCAGGATGGAATTTGCCGTGGCAGCGGGCGAACTCAGAGAGCAGGAGGAGAAACTTTCGGCTCTCAGAAAGAGGCGGGCCTCCTGCCTTGAAGAGGCGCGGGAAATGCGCAGCCGTTCGGTCACTGCCAGAGAACTCAGGGACAGCGACAATGCCCTGAAGATCATGGATGAAATGATAGAGAATCAGCTCCTGAACGTAAAGAGAGCGGAGGACAAAGTGGCAAGGGTCCGGCAGAAGCTTCAGGATATCATGATGGAGAGAAAGACCTACGAGAAGCTGCGGGAGAAGGCCTTCAGGGAGTGGCAGAAGGAGGAGGAAGCCGAAGAACACAGGCAGGTGGACGAACTCACAAGCTACACGCATTCGAAGAATTGAGGGAACCGGTACAGAGTTTAGCCTGATTCCGGGTGAGACGGCAAAAGAGCGAGGGAGAGAACCTGCGCGGACAGCGCATAAGACAGTCAGCGCGTAAGACGGACAGCTCATGAGAAAGAGCATCCGGATGACAAAGAGGGAAAGGGAGCGTCGGGAGACAGTCGATGGCAGAAAAGACGAATAAGGATACGGAATTATTCGATCCGGCAGCAGAAAAAAAAGAAATAGCGGAGCAGAGAAAGGCTCTCAAAGCGGAGCAGAAGGAGCAGAGGAAGGCTGCAAAGGCCAGAGCCAAGGAACTCCAGGAGAGAGAGGACCGGGTTGCGGAGGAAGAAGGCCCCGGCGGCCTGTCGGTCGTTCTGGTCACATTCTTCATAGTCCTGATCTGGGTGGTCATTGTCTGCCTTCTGATAAAGCTTGATGTGGGAGGGTTCGGCTCAAATGTCCTGGCCCCCATAATCGGCGACATTCCCGTGGTAAATAAGATACTCCCCTCCGATTCTCTTTCGGGAGGCCTGACGGAGGAGTACGAAGGCTACAAGAGCACAAGGGAAGCCGTGGCCTATATCAAACAGCTGGAGCTTGAGATACAGCAGATGCAGCAGCAGAATGACGCCAGCAAGGAGCAGATAGCGTCCCTTCAGGAGGAGATAGACAGGCTCAGGACTTTTGAGAGCTCCCAGGTGGAGTTTGAAGCCATAAGGGATGAGTATTACAACGAGGTGGTTTACGGCGACAAAGCCCCGAATCCCGCCGAATACAAGAAATACTATGAATCGATAGATCCGGACAGCGCGGCCAGGATCTACCAGCAGGTGGTCCAGAAGGAAGCGGTGGGCTCCGTAATGCAGGAATATGTGGCGGCTTATTCCGCCATGAAGGCCAAAGATGCGGCGGAGATATTTAACACGATGACGAATAATCTGAATCTTGTGGCAAAGATCCTTGAGAATATGGATTCCGACAGCCGCGGGAAGATCCTTGCGGAAATGGATCCGGATATAGCCGCCCAGGTGACCAAGCTCATGGAACCCAACAAGTGATATCGTAAGCAGTCACTGCCTGAAATATTCTTTGCGGTCCCAAAGGTTAATTTTTTTAAAATAGTGTCCGATAAAGAGTTTGAACGAAAACAAGAGCCAAGTAAAAACGGGATATACCGAACATAACACGGACGGAACCGGGACACAGGGGAGGGAACCCTGACAGGAAAGGACGGAACCGGGACACAGGGGAAGGAACCCTGACAGTTCGGAAGAAACCGTAGGAGCGCGGCGGAAAGGAAGACACTATGGCAGGTGCGGCAGTCGGAAGTGCTGCCGGCTTTAACCCCACAGTCGACCTGAACCAGATGCCGGTTGGCCGCAAGGTCACAGTCAGAAGCAACGACAAGCAGGCATTCGGGGACATCATTTCAAGGATCGGCACCATGGCCTCCGACAATCCGATGAAGATGCCGGAAGCAGCGGATCCGGTGAAGGAACTCGGAACTCCGGCAGAAAACGGAGCGAAGGGACGGGACGCGGGGAACGAAAAGCAAAGCGGCACTGAGGTCTCTGCGGAGAAGAAAGCAGATGACGTAAGGAAGACCGGCAAGGAAGCCACCGCCACGGACGGCAGAAAGAAAACCGACACGGACGTCAGAAATACTGACAGGGCTGACACCAAAAAGCCCGGCCAGTCAGATCAGCAGGAAGGACTGTCCGATGAAGGTTTGGAAGACATATCTGAAGTAATCTCATCGGGAATACAGAACATAATCTCGCAGATCGCAGAAACTCTTAATATCACGGAAGATGAGATCGATTTGGCAATGGAAGGCCTGGGGCTCGACGAAATGTCGCTCTTCGATCCGAAGGCTATGAGCAGCCTTTTCCTGAACCTGACGGGACAGGACGAGACAGCCCTCCTGGTGAACGGAGAACTGGCGGATCAGTTGTCGCTCATACAGGAAACGGCGGCAGACAGCCTCGAGAGCATAGCGGAAGTACTGGAGATGCCGGTCGACAGCCTGAAGGAACAGTTAGCCCTTCAGACAGGCGGAGAAGCAGGTCAGGAAGTGACCGAAGAAAAGGATACTTCCGGGGCGTACTCCATCACCACCCGCATCGGCGGACGCGAAGTGGAGCTCTCGGTCTCCATAGATGAGGCGGGACAGCCTGTTGTTACGGATACAGCGTTTTCTCCCGAAAAGATGGGGGACGGAGACCAGAAGAAGGGATCCGGCAGGGGAAATGAGGAGCATCACCAGACTCTCCAGGGCATGGCGGACAGCATAGCGCAGAATATCGAGTCGGCAGTGTCGGAGATCACTCAGGGAGAAGAGGTCACGCCCTTTACGGATCAGGTAAATCAGGCCCGCATAACCGAGCAGATAAATGATTACATCAGGACCAACATCCGTCCCGGCATAACCGATATGGAGATGCAGCTTCATCCCGCATCACTCGGGGCGGTCACCATACACCTGACGGAGAAGCAGGGAGTCATCACCGCACAGTTTACCACTCAGACAGATGCGGTAAGGGCGGCGGTTGAAAGCCAGCTCCTTCAGCTCAGGGAGAGATTCGAAGAGCAGGGCATAAAGGTGAGCGAGATACAGGTGCTTGTGTCCCAGGAGCGTTTCGCAGACAGGGACGGGCAGGGAAGCCGCCAGAGCGAGGAAGACTTAAAGGCTCAGAAAGCAGGCAGACGCCGCAGGCTCAGGGTCGCGGAGAGCGGAGACGAGGACGGAGAGGAAGTGTCCGGAGTCACTCCCGGGGAAGACGAAGCCGACCGCATTGCGGTAGACATGATGCAGAGGTCAGGAAATTCGGTTGATTTCACGGCCTGATACGGCAGCAGGACAGAAAACGATCCTTTCAGAGAGGAGGACGATATGGGAGTATCAGCAGTCATAAATAACGGCGAGATAGTCAAGACCGCAAACCAGATCAATACGGAGAAAGAGGCGGAGAAGAGTTCATCAACAGTCAATAAGACCGATTTCATGAATCTTCTTGTGGCACAGATGAAGAACCAGGATCCCCTGGAGCCCACCTCCAATACCGAATGGGTTTCGCAGTACGCCACCTTCTCGGAACTGGAGCAGATGCAGAACGTTGCCAACTCATCAACGCTTCAGAGGGCATCCGATCTGGTGGGAAAGGAAGTCATGGTGAATTCCACCGATGCTTCCGGAAATATCAAGCAGGTCCAGGGCAAGGTGGACAGCGTGAGCTTCTCCGGATCCAACGCCTACCTCACCATAGACGGAGTCCAGTACTCCATAGACGATCTGGTGGAGGTCGTGGACAGGGATTATTCCGACGCCACATCCATTGCGGAGTCCTGGGTGGAGGCATATGAGAAGCTTCCGAAGCTGAATCTCGTGACTCTGGCCGACAAGGACGCCATAATGGCTCTGGCCACCTCGTACAACAACATGACCAGTTACCAGCAGGGCTTCATACCTTCAGGCTACGCGGACATACTCGAACAGTATGTGAAACGTATACAGGAACTGGGAGGCTGAGACGGAAGAGAAGCCCGGATCGATAAACCGGAAGGGAAGCCGGGAAAGACAGACCGGAATGGAAGCCGGCAAACAGGAACCGCAAGAGACCGAACATTACAGAAAACAGATAAGCTGCGCCGGACAGGATGACCGGCAGGACCGAAGGGAGTCGGAGGAGGAATTGCCTTATGATGAGATCACTTTTTTCCGGAGTCGCGGGTCTCAGAACCCATCAGACCAGGATGGACGTAATCGGAAATAACATCGCAAACGTAAACACCACTGCTTACAAGTCTCAGTCCATGGTCTTCACGGACCTGCTGTATCAGACCACACAGGCAGCTTCGGGCGCCAATCCCAACACCGGAAAGGGCGGAACCAATGCGAGGCAGATAGGTCTCGGCTCCACCACGGGCGCCATCTCCACTGCCATCGCGACACAAGGCTCGGCCCAGACCACAAATAACCCCTTCGACCTGATGATCAGCGGGGACAACTTCTTCATCGTAAATAACGGATCGGAGAACTTCTTCACCAGAGACGGTGCTTTCACCGTTGATAATGCCGGAAATCTGGTCACCAGCACTTCCGGATTCATAGTCCAGGGCTGGCAGGCGGATGAGGACGGAAATATCATAAGGAGCCAGGTATCCGGCCTTAAGGTCATGTCCCCCGCCAATATGACCTACGAGCCCGAGGCCACTTCCAAGGCCATGGTGAACGGCATTGTGGACAAGATGGATCCCAATGTGAATTCCGACGCCGGACTGCAGATCAGCATTCCCCTTTATGACAATCTGGGCTACAAGTACAATGCGATCTTCTCCATGCATGCGGCCGACGGCGACAAGGGCGAGTACTACATGAAGCTGGAAAAGCTCATGGATTCCGACGGAAATGACGCCACCGAGACTTCGGGCATCTCCTTCGGCGATCCCACCGATCCGATGAAGATCACCGTAAAGGGGATCAAGAAATCCGTTACGGACAATCAGTACAAACTGAGAAAGGATGAGGACGGATATCATCTGTACCAGCTCGATTCCGAAGGAAAGATCCCGGAGGGAGCCTCTCCCGTGACCGATACCGGGACCATCGCAAAGGCTTACGGCATGACGGATGCCGAAGTGGCCAAGATCACCACATCGACCGATTATCCCGCGCCTGTGATCGACGACAACGGAAGGTTTGTGTATTACATCGATACGGAAGTGGAGGACGCCATCAAGGTTAAATACAATCCCGCAACGGGCGAATTCGGCGGGGTCAGCGGAGATCCGGAAGCTAAGTTCTCGGATATCTCGGATAACGACAAGACCTGGGCGATACAGTTCACCAATAACGCTTTCAATAAGGACGGCATAGCGGTAGATTTCTCCACCACCACAATGTGGGACAATAACGGCATATCCACCATGTCCGGCATCAACGGAGATGAGAACAACCTGGGAAGCGGCCGTAAGGTGGGTGACATGTCCGGCATCTCCATCTCCAGCGCGGGCCTCATCACCGCCTCCTATGACAACGGACAGACCAGGGTCCTGGGACAGATAGCCACAGCGGTTTTCGCCAATCCTTCAGGTCTTGAGAAGAGAGGTGACAACCTTTACTCCTCAACCATGAACTCGGGCGATTTCGACGGTATAGGCGTTGACATCACAGCAAACGGAGGAAAGATGACATCAGGCGTTCTGGAGATGTCGAACGTGGACCTCTCCAACGAGTTCACAACCATGATCACCACACAGCGTGGCTTCCAGGCCAACTCCCGTATCATCACCGTATCGGACACCCTGCTGGAGGAGCTGGTGAACCTTAAGAGATAAGGCGGGGGTTGATGCCCGCCCTGCGTAAGTGAGCCGGAGCGGTTTGCGGAGCGGTTTGCAATGCCATGATAATAACAGGATCGGTGAGGGACCCCCGCGGTTCCTCACTTTCCCTGTTTTGCCGGAGTTTTACGGGGCGACTTGAAAAACAGAAAAAAATGGAATAATATATAAAAGTTATGATTGAGGTTACGAAACTGAACGGTGTCCGGATCCTTGTGAATCCGGATCTGATCGAACTTGTGGAGGAGACGCCCGATACCGTGGTCACTCTTACCACAGGCCGCCGCCTGATAGTAAAGGAAAGCAGGCAGGATATCAGGGACCTCGTGAAATCCTTCAGAAAGGAAATATTTTCCGACTAAATGGATATAGCGTTTATACTCGGTATGATACTGGCTATAACCTTTACCCTTATCTCCATGGGTAGCGGCGCTCTGGGCTTTGTGGACGGGGCTTCCGTTATGATCACCTTTGGAGGCGCTCTTTCCTGCGTTCTTGCCGAAAAGAGCGTAAAGGATATGAAGGAGGGCTTTGCCAGCTTTAAGCTGTGCCTTAAGGTGCCGGCTTACGACACCCCCGGCGTCATCAAGAAGATCATAGAACTGTCCAACGTGGCCAGAAAAGAGGGACTTCTTTCCCTTGAAGAGGCGGCCGGAGATATCGAGGACGCCTTCCTGAAGAAGGGGATCCTCCTCATAGTGGACGGTACCGATCCCGAGCTTGTCCGGGCCATCATGGAGACGGAGATGGTGAACTGCGAGGAACGTCACAAGGGCAAGATCGCTTTCTGGGACGACGTCAACGCCATGGGACCCGGCTGGGGACAGATAGGTACGCTGATCGGTCTGATCAACATGCTCCGTAACATGTCGGATGCGGCTTCCCTGGGACCTAACATGGCCGTCGCCATGATCACGACCTTCTACGGAGCCATGCTTTCGAACTGGATATGCGCTCCCATAGCAAACAAGCTCAAGGGACAGAATTCAGCCGAGATGATGGTGAAGGAGATTGAGATAGAGGGGCTTCTTTCCATTCAGGCCGGAGAGAATCCCAGGGTCATAGAAGAAAAGCTTAAATCATTCCTGGCGCCCAAAGAGAGAGCGACTGAGAGTGAGGAAGGGGCTGAAGGCGCTGAGGGAGCTGCCTGATGGCAAAGAAGAAACCGGAAGAACCGCCCAAGGGTGCGCCCTTATGGGTTCAGACATTTGGCGACCTGATGAATCTGCTTCTGTGCTTTTTCATCATGCTTTACGCCATGTCCGATATAGATGCGGAGAAATATGAAGCCATAGCCGCCTCCATGAGTTCCACTTTTTCCATATTTTCAAGCGGAGCCCAGGCCATCGGAGACGGGGTGATGATCGGAAACGGCGTGAGCCAGCTGAACGATCTGGCGGAATACGTAAACAGCCTCGGAGTTTCGGAAGAAGGCGAGGATGAGACCGTAACGGACTCGGCTGATTCCGCGGCCAAGGCCCAGTCGGAGATGCAGCAGGAGGGCCTCAAGGAATCCGAGGAGCTCTCCGAACAGATACAGGAAGCCCTTGAAGAAACGGGTTTCCAGGGGATGGTGGATATGAATTTCACCTCCCAGTTTGTGGAACTCACCCTGAACGGGGCTATCCTTTTCGACACGGGGAAATATGATCTCAAGGACGAGGCCCTGCCCCTCCTGGATCAGATATCGGTGATCCTGAACAAATATGCGCATAACCGCGTCGAGATAGAGGGACATACCGACAATGTGGGTGATTACGCCTTGAACGACGTGCTGTCCAACAACCGCGCGCTGTCCGTGTTCAATTACGTGATCGAACATACGGATCTCGATCCCGCAAATGTGGTTCACTCCGGACGAGGCGAGTATCTGCCCGTGGCTGACAATTCCACCCCGGAAGGCAGAGCGCTGAACCGCCGGGTGGTGATAAAGATTTACAACGAGCTGTCGGATTATTGATGCGATCCGCAGATGTTTCCCGGACGACGGCCCCAATGAGCCCCGGAGAAACAGATGATGAGATGTGGAAGACGGATCAGGAACTGAGGTGATTTCATGAAGAAAAACATGCTTCTTGTGATAATGACTGCGCTGCTGGTGGTGAATATCGCGCTGACGGCCGTGATGATGTTTTCGGTGCTGTCCACTTCCAGGAAGACATCCAAACTCATTGACGGGATATCCACCGCTCTCAATATCGACACCGGAGCGGCGGGAGGCAAGGGAGAGAGCGGCGAGGCCGAAGTGCCCGTATCATCCACGGTGGTGTACAATATCGCCGATCCCATGACCATAATGCTGAAGAAGGTGCCCGAGTCCGAGGGAGGAGACGGAAAGGAACATTACTGCGTGGTATCGGTTTCCCTTTCCCTCAACAGTGACAATCCGGATTACAAGAGCAACGGAGAGGGCGATCTGACAAATTATGAGCCTCTGATCAAGGATGCCATCAATTCCGTCATCAGCAATTACACCTTGGAAGACGCAAGGAATAATCAGGACCAGATGAAGGCGGAGATACTCGCCCAGGTGCGGAGCATCTTCAATTCGGATTTTGTGTTTAACGTATCCTTCAGGGATATAATGTTCCAGTGAGGTGATCGTTTTTGAGTGAGGTACTTTCTCAGGCAGAAATAGATAATCTCCTGAATGCCCTGTCGACCGGGGAACTGGATACCGACGCTCTCCAGGACCAGAACGACAGGCAGGTCAAGAACTACGATTTCGAGAGGCCCGCGAAGTTCTCGAAGGAGCACCTGAGGACTCTGGAGATCATTTACGAGCATTACGGGAGGCTCCTGTCCACGAACCTTCCCGTTTATCTCAGGAAAACGGTGCAGGCCTCGGTGGCCAGTTCGGAGACGGTCACTTTTTCCGAGTTCACCAACGCGCTGCAGACTCCGTCCATACTGGGGATCATAGACTTCAGGCCTCTTAACGGAAGTATAATACTCGAGATGTCCACGAACCTGGGCTTCTCGATGATAGACAGGATGCTGGGCGGGACCGGAGCCGCTCTCGACAAGGAGCGGGATTTTACCGAGATCGAGCTCACCATATTGCAGAAGATGATGATCATCTGTGTGCAGCTCATGCACGATCCATGGAAGAACGTGGTGGATATCTCTCCCGTAATGGAGAGGCTTGAGACCAATCCGCAGTTTGCGCAGGTCATATCCCCTACGGATATGGTGGCTATAGTGACGCTCAACATGAAGATCGGCGATGTTGAGGGCTTTGTGAACGTGTGTCTCCCGTTCTTCACCATGGAAGCGGTGATGGACAAGCTGAATACAAAGTACTGGTTCACAAACATGCAGGAGGCTGCGGACGAGGACTATACCGAGAATCTGGAAGTGATGCTGAAGCATGTGGAGGTGCCCGTGAAGGCCGTATTGGGAGTCACCAGCATCACCGTGGCAGAGTTCACGACCCTTCAGATCGGCGATATCATAAAACTTGAAAGAAATACCGGAGATGAACTTGACGTATATGTGGGTAATATGAGAAAATTTAATGCGTTGCCCGGATCGAGCAAGGAAAAATATGCTGTGAGAGTGACAGAAGTAGTCAGGGAGGAGGAATAAGGCTTGGATGGAATGCTGTCTCAGGACGAGATAAACGCGCTGCTTTCGGGCATGGATCTGTCCGGCGGCGATTCCTCCGACGCTGATAGCGCTTCCTCCGGAGGCGCGGCTCAGGAAGCGCCGGCTGCGGGATCCTCTTCAGGCGTGGTGCCTGTGGGCTCTGCGGAGCTCTCCGATATGGACAAGGACGCCATCGGAGAGGTGGCCAATATAAGCATGGGCTCTGCCGCCACCACTTTGTATTCCCTGGTGAACCGCAAGGTGAACATAACCACCCCGGAGGTCGAGCTGACCAATTGGGAAAAGGTCACCTCGGACTATCCCAAGCCCTGCGTCTTCGTTTCGATCAAATATACCGCCGGTCTCGACGGAAGCGATATACTGGTCCTGAATGAGACCGATGTGAAGATCATCACCGACCTTATGATGGGCGGTGATGGCACCAATACCGCAGACGAACTGGGAGAACTCCATCTGTCGGCCATTTCCGAGGCCATGAACCAGATGATGGGGTCCTCCGCCACCTCCCTTTCCACTATGCTGGGGAAGATGATAGATATAAGTCCTCCCGAAGCAAGCCGCGTGGACATCACCCAGAAGAAGAGGGGAGATGAGATAGCGCCCTTCCTGGGAGGGGATTTCGTAAAGGTTACGTTTAAGATGCAGATAGGGGATCTTGTGGATTCTTCTATCATGCAGCTCTACCCGATTGATTTTGCGAAGGATTTGTGCGATACTTTCCTTAAGTCGCAATTGGGAGATATGGATGAGACGCCTGCGCCTGCTCCGGCACCCGCGCCTGCTCCTGCCCCGGCTCCTGCGCCTGCGCCTGCTCCTGCAGCAGCGCCGCCGCCTCAGCCCATGGCAGCAGCGCCTCCGCCGGTCCAGCCTGTGCAGTACGCACAGCCGCAGTACGCCATGCCTCCCATGCAGCCTGTGCAGAATGTAAATGTGCAGCCTGCGCAGTTCCAGAGTTTCGGCGATGGGATCGCAACCATGACGCCTCAGGAGAACATCGGGCTGATCATGGATGTGCCGCTGCAGGTGACGGTGGAACTCGGACGCACTCAGAAATCCATCCAGGAGATCCTGGATTTTGCGCCCGGCACCATTGTCGAACTGGATAAGATTGCCGGTGAACCGGTAGATGTGCTCGTGAACGGCAAGTTCGTCGCAAAGGGCGAAGTCGTTGTCATAGAGGAGAGTTTCGGTGTAAGGGTCACCGAAATAGTAAACTAAACCAGCATTCATAGGAGAAGAAAATGGCAAAGAACATTCTGGTATGCGATGACGCCGCTTTCATGAGGATGATGATAAAGGACATCCTCACCAAGGCCGGATACACGGTCGTAGGGGAAGCGGAAAACGGTGCAAAGGCAGTTGAGATGTACTCTGAACTGAAGCCTGATCTTGTTCTGATGGACATTACCATGCCCGAGCTGGATGGTATTCAGGCACTGAAGAAGATCAAGGGCGGAGATCCCAAGGCCACGGTTATCATGTGCTCCGCTATGGGTCAGCAGGCTATGGTCATAGAGTCCATCCAGTCCGGAGCCAAAGACTTCATAGTTAAGCCCTTCCAGGCGGACAGGGTTCTGGAGGCTGTTAAGAAGGCCGTAGGTTGAGCCTTCTTTCCGCCGGCGCTCACGGGCGAACGGATTCGGTCCTGCAGTTTCTGACGGTAGTCATCATCTTCATTCTGGTGCTGGGCATGACTTACCTGGCCACCAGATGGATAGCCGGCTACGAAAAGGGGAAACTTTCCGGAACGGACGTCGAGGTGATCGAGACGTGCAGGATCGCGCCTAACAAATACGTTCAGGTGCTGAGAATAGGGAGCAGGTATGTGGCTGTGGCTTTGTGCAAGGACACCGTCAGTTTCTTAACCGACCTTTCTCCCGAAGATCTGACTCCCCGTGAGGAAACTCCCGAACGTCCGGCCCTGAGTTTTAAGGAGATACTGTCGACCATAAAGGAACGTGGCTCCGGAGGGAAGCCGGAGACAGATGATAATGAGAAAAATTAGGATGATCATATGCCTGCTTATGATAGCAGGCATATTCTGCATTATAAGCCCGTTACAGGTACAGGCCGCCAGAGAGGACACCATGATCGACCGGCCTCTCACCGGCGAGGAAGACAACCGGACCAATATCAACGAGCCGGGGGCTTCCGAGGACCCTGAGGCGCTTGCAGAGACCAATATAGGTAATGACGTCACCATTACCATAAATAACGGAAACGGCAGTCTGAACGGAGCCCTGAGGATACTGATCATCCTTACGCTCATGACCCTGGCGCCGCTCCTTCTGGTGATGCTGACGTCCTTCACCAGGACCATAGTGGTGCTCCATTTCACAAGGATGGCTCTCGGAACACAGACGGCGCCTCCGAACAACGTGCTGATCGGGCTTGCGCTTTTCCTCACTTTTTTCATAATGCAGCCTGTTTTCACCCAGGTCTATAACGAGGCGGTCCAGCCCTTTGAGAGCGGACAGATTGAGCAGGATGAGTTCATGGAAAAGGCTCTGGATCCCTTCCGTGAGTTCATGTACGGCCAGACCCAGATCAGGGACGTGACCATGTTCATGGAGATCAATCACACTGAATGGGACGGCTCCCTCGAGTCCATACCTACCGCCGTGCTGGTGCCGAGCTTTGTGGTGAGCGAACTCAGGACCTCGTTCATCATCGGCTTTCTCATTTACATTCCCTTCATCGTCATAGACATGGTGGTGGCTTCCACCCTGATGAGCATGGGAATGATGATGCTTCCGCCAACGACCATATCGGCGCCGTTTAAGATACTGCTCTTCGTCATGGCGGACGGCTGGAATCTTGTGATAGGAAATCTGGTGCGCACCTTCTACTGAGGATGAGGCGCGCCTTGACGGATCGATCTGCGGAAAGGAGGAACCGTGACTGTTGATGATGTTAAAGTGATAGTGTCCGACGCGCTGTTCTGCGTCATAAAGACCGCGGCCCCGGTTTTGGGCATATCCCTTATTGTCGGACTCATAGTGAGTATCTTTCAGACCATCACCTCCATTCAGGAGCAGACTCTTACTTTTGTGCCGAAGTTCCTCTCGATCTTCATCGTCATCATGCTGCTGGGGCACTGGATGCTGGGAAACATGACCGAATACATGACCGGCCTCTGGTCCGATTTTGCCCTGTATATCAGGTGACGAGGTTTTGGCCGGGGTGAGACCGAATGCTTGACGTAAGCTTTACCTACGGGGATGTGGAATACTTTGCCCTTATACTGGTACGGGTGACAAGCTTTATGTTTGTGGCGCCGTTCTACGGTATGAACGGCACTCCTCCCAACCGGTTCAAACTGGGCTTCGGAATGGCTCTGTCCGTCCTTATTTTCGGATCGGTGCCGAAAGTGGTGCTGTATTACGACGGGGTCCTGGGTTTTGCCATCGTGGTCATGAAGGAAGCCGTGACCGGGCTGCTCCTTGGGTTTTCCACGATGATGTGCACAAATGTGGCGGCTTTTTCGGGACACATGGTGGATACGGGAACGGGGATGTCCATGGTAAATGAGATGGACGTCACCACGAGACAGCAGACCTCCATCACGGGAATGCTTTACAATTACGCATTTATGCTGATGCTGATCGCCACGGGCATGCACAGGTACCTCATAAGCGCCCTGGTAGACACTTATTCGCTCATTCCGGTGAACGGGGCCGTGTTCAATACGGATTCCCTCACATCGTCGATGATAATGTTCATGCACGACTATCTGATCATAGGATTCAGGATCGCGCTGCCTGTTTTCTGCACCACGCTCCTGGTCAACTGCATCCTGGGGATCCTGGCCAAGGTGGCTCCCCAGCTGAACATGTTCGTGGTGGGCATACAGATAAAGATACTGCTGGGCCTGGGAGCGCTCCTTATATCCATCAGCATACTCCCGGGCGCGTCGGATATGATCTTTTCGGAGATGAGGAAGATGACGGTATCCATCATTGAGGGCATGAGATAATGCTGAAATATGAGCTTCAGCTTTTCGCGAAAGAGGGCGCCGGAGGTGAGAAGACCGAGGAACCCACCGCAAAAAAGCTGGAAGATACCCGGAAAGAGGGCAAGGTTGCAAAGTCCAAGGAGATCGGCAACGCTGCCACCCTTCTCACGCTCTTCGTCATGCTCAGGATCATGTACGCCGGCTTCGGGACGGGGTTCCTGAATCTGATGAGATATGTCTACGGGAAGTTCCCGGCCGTGACCGCCAATCCCGACGGCTTCATCCCGTTAAACACCCTTGACGCCCTTTTCACCACCTCCGTTGTGGAGATCCTGAAGATGCTGGTGCCTCTGATGCTGGCGTCCTTTGCGGTGGTCTTTGTCGTGAACCTGTTGCAGGTCAAGTGGAAGATCACCACAAAACCCCTGGAGCCCAAGTTCAGCAAACTCAATCCCCTGAACGGTTTTTCGAGGCTTTTCTCGCCCCAGACGCTGATGGAGGTGGTCAAGTCCTTCATGAAGATCGCCCTTATTTCTTATGTGGTGTACAGTTATCTGAAGGACAGGATCAATGAGATCCTGCTCCTGTACGATCTGCCGCTGATGGGGGCCATAAGCCTGATAAGCCGGATCGTGGTGGACGTAGGGCTGAGGATAGCGGCCTTTTATATCATCATAGCCGCGGCGGATTACGTTTGGGAAAAATACAGATTTAAGGAAGACGTTAAGATGACCAAGCAGGAGGTCAAGGACGAGTACAAGAACACCGAGGGAGACCCCCAGATAAAAGGACAGCAGAGGCGAAGGATGCAGGAGGCCTCCAGGCGGAGGATGATGCAGGCCCTGCCCGAGGCGGACGTGGTCATTACGAACCCCACCCACTATGCCGTGGCGCTGAAATATGACCAGAACGTGACGGACGCGCCCTTTGTGGTGGCAAAGGGGGCTGATTTCCTGGCGCAGAAGATAAAGGAAACCGCAAGGGAGCATGAGATCGAGATCGTGGAGAACAAGCCCCTTGCCAGAACGCTTTACGCAAATGTCGAGATAGGGGAGAGCGTCCCCCCGGAATTATATCAGGCAGTTGCGGAAATCCTCGCTTACGTGTATCATCTGAAGGGGAGGATATGATCTCCGGGGCCCGTATGCGCGTGATACGGACCTTCTGAAGGCGGGAAGCCCGAAAGACTGAGGGAAAGGAGGAGGCTTATGCTTAAAAGGCTGCCGAAGGGCGATGTATTTGTGGCGCTTTACATGCTGTCCGCATTTATCATGCTCATTGTGCCCGTGCCCAAGGAGCTCCTCGATATCCTGCTGACCCTTGACATAGCCGTGGGATTTACCATCCTGTTTACCTCCATGTTTGCCGAGGAAGTCCTTTCGATGTCCATGTATCCCACGATCCTCCTGTTCACCACCATTTTCAGGATAGCTCTGAATGTTTCGTCCACAAGGCTCATACTGACCACCGGGGATCCCGGAAATGTGGTCAGGGTCTTCGGCGATTTTGTGGGCGGAGGAAACCTGATCGTAGGTATAATCATTTTCATCCTCCTCATAATCGTCCAGTTCGTCGTTATCAATAAAGGCTCGGAGCGTGTGTCCGAGGTGACTGCCAGATTCACTCTGGACGCCATGCCCGGTAAACAGATGGCCATTGACGCCGACCTGAATACCGGAGCCATCACCGACAAGGAAGCCCTTGAGAGGCGTGCGAAGATCCAGGAGGAAGCCTCATTTTTCGGAGCCATGGACGGTGCCACGAAGTACGTTAAGGGAGACGCAACCGCATCCCTTATCATCACCGCCATCAACATAGTGGGTGGTCTGGTGATGGGTATCACCCAGCTGGGCATGACCGCGGGAGAGGCTGCCCAGAAATACATGATACTGACCATAGGTGACGGACTTGTGGGGCAGATACCGAGCCTTGCCATATCCCTTGCCACCGGCATACTGGTGACAAAGGGTTCGAAGGCTGCCGATTTCGGCTCCACTCTTTTAAGCCAGCTCTTCGGGATACCCAAGGTGCTTATGCTGGTGGGAGGGATCCTCATAGGACTCGGTATAGTGACCCCTCTGAACACAATACTCATGTTCGTCATGGGCGGGATGTTCATAATAGCCGCCCGGTCCATGAGCAGGACGATAAAGACCGCCGGAGTGGACGCTTCCGTTCTGGAGGAGGAAAAGGAAGTGGAGGAAGTCCGAGCTCCCGAGAATGTCACAAGTCTCCTTCAGGTGGATCCCATTGAACTCGAGTTCGGATACGGCATCATTCCTCTCGCCGATGTGAATCAGGGCGGGGACCTTCTGGACAGGGTCGTCATGATCAGGCGGCAGATAGCCCTTGAACTGGGTACCGTGGTCCCCATCATCAGACTCAGGGACAATATCCAGCTGAATCCGAACCAGTACATAATAAAGGTCAAGGGAGTCCAGGTCAGCGAGGGAGAGATACTCTTTGACCACTACATGGCCATGAATCCCGGGTTCGTGGAGGAGGAGATCACCGGTATCGAGACTTTCGAGCCTTCCTTCCATCTGCCCGCCATCTGGATCACCGAGAGCCAGAGGGAGAGAGCGGAGAGCGTGGGTTATACCGTGGTGGATCCTCCGTCCATAATCGCAACACATCTCACCGAGATCATAAGAGAGCATATCGCGGAGCTTCTCACCAGGCAGGACGTGCAGAACCTCATAGACAACCTGAAAGAGACCAATCCCTCCATCGTGGACGAGCTGGTGCCCAAACTCCTCGGTCTCGGGGAGGTGCAGAAGGTGCTCCAGAACCTGCTGGAAGAAGGTATATCTATAAGGGATCTGCTGACTATCTGCGAGACTCTTGCGGATTACGCTCCCACCACCAGGGATACGGACATCCTCACCGAGTACGTGCGCCAGTCGCTGAAGAGGGCCATATCCAACAGGTACTTTATACCTAACGAGACCACACAGGTGGTGACGCTCGATCCCGCGCTGGAGCAGGAGATAATGTCTTCCGTGAAGCAGACGGAACAGGGATCCTATCTGGCCCTTGACCCCGCAAGGACAAGGCAGATAATGGACAGCGTCAGGGAGCAGATCGAGAAACTGCAGAATCTGGGGAGAAGTCCCATAGTCGTAACTTCTCCCATTGTAAGGATATATTTCAGAAAGATGAGCATGGAATTTTTCAAGGATCTGGTAGTGGTATCCTACAACGAAGTGGAGTCCGATGTGGAGCTCCAGTCCGTCGGTATGATCACTGCTCCCAGGAGCGTGGCGGCGTAAGATAGGCGGGTTAAAGGATGATCATCAAGAAATTTACGGGAAAGGATGAAGAGCAGGCTCTTGCCCAGGCAAAGAAGGAACTGGGCGACGGCCTTGTGGTCCTGAGCGTAAAAAAGATCAGACGCAAAGGGCTTTTGGGTCTTTTCTCCAAAAAGAACACCGAGCTCACCGCCGCCGTCGAGGACGCCAACGAGATAAAGAGAAACAGGGAAGAGGCCCAGAAGAAGTCCGAGGCGGACATAAGGGAAGCCCTTCAGGCCATCAAGAAGGTGGTAAATGAGGACGAAAAGCCCGTGAAAAAGGAAAATCAGGCCTCCATCATAGCCGAATCCTCCGTCAAAAAGGCGGACACGGAGAAGATCGAGGAGAAACTGGACCAGCTGCAGGATCTGCTCAAATCAAGGCTCACCGACGAGGGCGAAAGGTCAGAAGAGAAGCCTGCAGAAGAGAAAAAGCCAGAAAAGCAGGAAGACTCCGAACTCGACAGATTCATCGAGATTTTGAGAGGGACCCTTATCGACAGCGAGATCGACGGCAAATACGTGGATCAGGCCGTGGGAGAGCTGAAGAAGAACCTGAAGCCGGGGACGGACGTGGATCACGCCCTCGAAGACATCTATCAGAAGCTGATACTGAGACTCGGCGGGCCCGCTCTCCTCAGGACCTCCGACAAGGGACCCAGGGCGCTTTTCTTTGTGGGGCCTACGGGTGTGGGAAAGACCACTACCATTGCGAAGATCGCCTCCCGAATGATGATCGACCAGAAAAAGAAGGTCGCTCTCCTCACGGCTGACACCTACAGGATAGCGGCAGTGGAGCAGCTGAGGACCTACGCGGATATTCTCGGGGCTCCGTTTTACGTGGTCTACACCGACGACGAGGTGAGGGAAAAGGCCGCGCTCCTCAAGGATTACGATTTCATCCTGGTGGATACCGCGGGTCATTCCGTGAACAACAAGGAACAGAGGGACGCCATGAACGCCATAATGCATTCTCTGGACGAGGTGTGCGATACCAAGGTGTATCTGGTGCTCAGCGTCACGGCGAAATACAAGGATCTGGTGAAGACCGCGGACATATATTCAAAGCTTGCAAAGTACGACCTGATATTCACCAAACTCGATGAGACCGACTCCATAGGTTGCATCTACAATCTGCACATGCATACCGGAGCAGACGTGGCCTTTGTCACCGACGGTCAGATCGTTCCCGATGACATAGACGTCTTCGATCCCCAGAAGACGGTGAAGATCCTCCTGGGCGGAAGGGATTAGGCATGGGCGCTTCAGCGGAAAATAAAGACCAGGCCGAAAACCTCAGAAACCTGGTAAATACGGGAAAGACAGCGGTTTCGAAACGCCCCGCTTCAAGGGTCATCACCGTCACCAGCGGCAAAGGCGGCGTGGGCAAGTCGAATACCGCCATAAACCTTGCCATCCAGTTCAAAAAGCAGGGTAAGAAGGTGATAATCCTGGATGCGGATCTGGGACTTGCCAATATCGAGGTCATGTTCGGCACCGTGCCGAAATACAGCCTTTATGATATGATCAAAAACGGCAGGGACATCAAAGAGGTGATCACCAACGGCCCCATGGACATAGGTTTTATTTCCGGAGGGTCCGGGATCGCGGATATGGCCAACCTCTCCCGCAGGGAGCTGGAGACGATCATAAACAATCTTTCAAAGCTTGATTCCATGGCCGACGTGCTGATCATAGACACGGGGGCAGGGATATCCGACAGCGTTATGGAATTCCTGCTCTCAAGTTCCGAGATCCTTCTGGTCACCACGCCGGAGCCCGCTTCCATTACGGATTCCTACTCCCTTCTGAAGGCGCTCGGCAGGAACAGGCATTTTGAAAAGAATGACACCACTGTCTGGTTCATAGGAAACAAAGTGAAGAATGAGAAGGAGGGCAGAGAACTTTTCCAGAAGCTTGATGCCGTGGTCAACAGATATCTGGAGATCAAGATCAACTATCTGGGAAGCGTTCCTTACGACACTCAGCTTGAGAAAGCTGTGATGCAGCAGAAGCCGGTATCTATCGGCGCTCCCGATTCAAAGAGCGCATTGGCCTACGGGGCCATCGCGTCCTTCCTCTCCGGCCAGGAGGCCGGCCTGGGTCAGGAGTCGAGGGGTATCACCGCGCTTTTCGCCCGGATGCTCAGATTTGGAAAAAAAGGTGGATAAATGGCCGAAAAAGGGATATTAAGAAAGTTCATCAATGAGGGCTTCAAGACGGATATACAGCTTTTGGGAGCTGAAACCGGAACCTCGAAGCAGACTTATACCTCACAGATCTATGAGATAGATTCGGATGAGGAGATCACGCTCTACATGCCTACGGAAAAGGAGAAGCTGGTGCTTCTGCCGGTGGGAAAGAGATGCGACCTTTATTTCTACACTCCCGGAGGCCTCTACCAGTGCTACGCCACGGTGGAGGACAGGTACAGGGAAGGCAGGATATACCTTCTGGTGATGAAGCTCACCAGCAATCTCAGGAAGCATCAGCGGAGGGAGTATTACAGGCTCAGCTGTTCCCTTTCCATGGTCTCAAGATCCCTGGATGAGGATGAGACGATCCCCGAGAAGAGCAGGGATACGGATATCGAACTCAAGCCCGGCCTTCCCCTTAAGCGGAGCATCATAGTGGACATAAGCGGAGGCGGTATACGCTTTGTATCGGATTACCAGTATCCGGTGGGGGAGACGGTGATAGTGAGGTACGACCTTATGATGCCCGGGGGCTCCAAAAGGTATAACATAGTGTCCAGGATACTGGCCTCCGGCGAACTCATGGGCCGCCCCGGCAGTTATGAGCACAGGGCGGAATACGTGAACATAGATGATGACACCAGAGAGGAGATCATCAAGTATATCTTCAATACCGAAAGGATGCACAGGAAAAAATCTGTTTAACAGGAGAGAAAAAATGTCAGGAAGTCAAAAAAAAGTTTTGTTGGTGGATGATTCAGCACTCATGAGAAGAGTGCTATGTGATATAATCGAATCCACGGGGGAGTTCAAGGTCGAAGACAAGGCGGCAGACGGGATATACGCTCTTGAATATCTCGAAAAGAAGCAATATGACGTTGTGGTACTCGACATCAACATGCCCCGGATGAACGGGCTTGAGTTCATGAAGGAACTCAAGAGACGCGGGATAAAGGCAAATATCCTCGTGTCAAGCACCGATACCGTCGAGGGGGCGAAGATCACCCTTGATGTTCTGGAACTGGGAGCGGTGGATTTCATCCACAAGCCGGAGAATCAGAGCGAGTATCGGGACAAGATGTTCATAAGCAGGTTTATTTCCCTGCTGGAGACCGCTGCGAACGCTTCTCCTTCAGCGTTAGCGTGGAGGCCTTCAGCCCGCAGAAGTTCCGGCCCGGCGCCCGCCATACAGGCGCCTGCATCCAGACCGGGCAGAAGGCTGGTGGCTCTCGCATCATCCACGGGGGGGCCGAAAGCTCTCCAGAGCGTTATCCCCAAGCTCCCGGCGAAGATGGATGCGCCGATGCTGGTGGTGCAGCACATGCCGGCCGGTTTCACGGCGTCCCTTGCGGACAGGCTTAACCAGCTGAGCGAGGTCACGGTGACGGAAGCATGCGAAGGCGACAGGCTGGAAAAGGGACATGTATATATCGCGAAGGGCGGGCAGCATCTAAATGTCCAGACTGCGGGGACGACGGTGAAGATCCATTACTCCGACGAGCCCCCCAGGGAAGGGGTCAAGCCCTGTGCGAATTACATGTACGAATCCCTGAGCAGCGCCCCCTATGATGAGATATGCTGCGTCGTGATGACCGGCATGGGGATGGACGGCACCAGAGGGATCGGCAAGCTGAGACGGGACAAGAAGTTATACACCATAGCCCAGTCCCAGAGCACCTGCGCAGTGTACGGGATGCCGAAGAACATCGTTACAAACGGGTACGCGGACAAGATCGCAGATCTTGACGATATAGCAAAAGAGATAATGTTGAACGTTGGAGTGAGGCCGTGAGAGTAGTTCTCGCGTGTTGACACGGAGGAAGGTAAGATGGATGTAAGTCAGTATTTGGAAATCTTTCTCGATGAGACAGATGAGAATCTGCAGAACCTGAATACTCAGATCCTGACGCTTGAGCAGGAGCCCGAAAATGAGGAGTGCATTCAGGAGATCTTCAGAGCCGCTCATACCCTTAAGGGAATGGCGGGGACCATGGGTTTCAAGCGCATGCAGAATCTGACCCATGACATGGAAAACGTGTTCTCTGAAGTCAGGGACGGGACCATTAAGGTCAATTCCGACATGATAGACACTCTTTTCCAGACCCTTGACGCCCTCGAAACCTATCTGAAGGTGATCAGGGAGACCGGCGACGAGGGCACTGAAGAGAATCAGGCCATCATGAAGAAGTTAAATGACATACTCGAGCGCAAGGGGGACGAAGCCCCGGCCGGGGATGCCGGCGCTTCCGACAAGGACGCGGGTTCCGATGCCTCCGGCGACGCCAAGGAAGACAAGGCGGACGCTTCCTCCGACGGCGCAGGCTGGAAGAGCATAAAGCTTGACGATTCCCAGAAAGAGGTGATCGCTTCCGCGATAAAGGAAGGCCGGAAGGTTTTCGGCCTCACCATCTTCATCCAGAATACCTGCGTGCTCAAGGCGGCCCGCGCGTTCATGGCGTTCAAGTGCATCGAGGACGCCGGCGGCGAGGTGGCTGTTTCATCCCCTTCCTCACAGGACATAGAGGACGAGAAGTTTGATTTCGAGTTCAGCCTTATCGTGGTAGGCGACGCCGAACTTGATGATCTCAAGAAGGATATCCTGGATATATCCGAGATAGAAAAGGTGGAGGGAGGACCCGTGCCTCTCGATTTCGTGGACCAGAAGGAAGAGGCTTCGGAAGCCGAGGCGGAAGAGGCCGCGGCAGCTTCCCAGGAGAAGACCCAGATCCAGCCGGCCCCCGAGACCAAGCCTCAGGGCGCTGCTCCCGCAGGAAAGGGCGCTCAGGCCCCCGCAAAGCAGGGCGATGGAAAGAAGCCGGCAAAGTCGGTAGTGAATCACACCGTGCGTGTGGATATCGAAAAGCTTGACGTGCTGATGAACCTGGTTTCGGAGCTTATCATAGCGAAGAACTCCCTGGTGTCGGCTTCAAATGTGGACGGAGAACAGAATTCGGCGGTGAACGAGCAGGTGGAATATCTTGAGTCGGTTACCACAAGCCTTCACGAATCCGTCATGAAGGTCCGAATGGTCCCCATCGAGAGCGTTGTGACCAGATTCCCCCGTATGGTGCGCGATCTGTCGAAGAAGCTGGGCAAGCCCATGGAACTGTACATGACCGGTGAAGAGACCGAACTTGACAGGACCGTGGTGGATGAGATCGGCGATCCTCTTATGCACCTTCTGAGAAATTCGGCTGATCACGGGATCGAATCTGCCGAGGTCAGAAAGGAAAGAGGGAAGCCCGAGACCGGCTCCATCTTCCTGGATGCCTATCAGGACGGAAATAACGTCGTCATTGAAGTCAGGGACGACGGAAACGGCATCGACGTGGAAGCGGTCAAGAATAAGGCCATAGAGAGAGGCGTGGTAACGCCGGAACAGGCTTCACTCCTCTCGGAAAAGGAAGCCATCTCCCTTCTCTTCGAGCCGGGCTTCTCCACCGCGAAGGTGGTGAGCGACGTCTCCGGAAGAGGCGTGGGTCTGGACGTTGTCAAGTCCAAGATCGAAGCGCTGTCGGGCGAGGTTGAGGTCAAGTCCAGATACGGAGAGGGCAGCACCTGGATCATCCGCCTTCCTCTGACCCTTGCCATCATACAGGCTCTCATGGTCATCGTGGGAGAAGAGAAATACGCGATCTCGCTGGGCTCCATAGTGACTATCGAAGACGTTCAGGACAGCGACATCAAGCTGGTCCAAAATAAGGAAGTGATCAATCTCCGCGGCACCGTTATCCCCATCCTGAGACTCAGGGATATCCTTGAGACCCCCACTCCTCCGAAGGAGGGCAAGAACATGGTGGTCATCATTGTGAAGAAGGGCGATCTCCAGGCCGGTCTTGTAGTGGATGAGCTCATTGGGCAGCAGGAGATAGTCATCAAGTCACTCGGCAAGCTGACCAACAAGGCAAAGATGATCAGTGGCGCAACGATCCTGGGAGACGGAGAAGTCGCGCTGATACTCGATACAAATGCGTTATTCTGAGGAGGGGACTGTTATGGAAGAAAATGTTATGAATGAAGTGTCTGTAGCTGTAACTGAGGATTCCATCCAGTACATCGTGATCCGACTCGGAGACGAGCAGTACGGGATCGATATCAAGTATATCGACAACATTCTCAGAGTCCCGGGGATCACCAGGGTTCCCAAGGTTCCCTCATACATTACAGGAGTCATCAATCTGAGAGGCGAAGTGGTGCCTGTCATGAACCTGAGGCTCAAGATGGGACTCGAGGATACCGAATTTACAAACAGCACGAGGATAATAATCCTTCGTACCGAGCATCAGTCCATGACCGGAGTGATCGTGGATGAGGTCAAGGAAGTGGTCACTCTCTCCTCCGAGCAGGTGGATGACGTGAACCATGAGACCAACAGTGAGGAGGTCAGATTCATCAATGGGGTCGGGAAATACGAGGGAGGACTCATTTCCCTGCTGAATCTGAATTCCGTGATAGGAGATTCCGCAGCCTGAGGGGGGCAATACTATGTCTGAAAATCTTAACATGGAGCAGATGACTTCGGAATATTACGATGTTCTGAAGGAGATCGGCAATATCGGAGCAGGGAACGCCACTACAGCTCTCGCCCAGATGATAGGAACAAAGGTTGATATGTCGGTGCCGCAGGTTAAGCTTTTGGAATTCAAGGAGCTTGGGGACATGATGGGCGGCGCGGAACAGATCATGGCCGGGATCTATCTGGGCGTTGAAGGAGATGTGGAGGGAAGCATAATGTTCCTCCTTAAAAAAGGCGGGGCAAAGCATCTGGTAAACAAGCTTATGATGGGAATGGGGGATGAGAATGCCCCTGATTTCAATGAAATGGAGCTTTCCGCTCTCAAGGAGGTCGGCAATATCATTACGGGCGCTTACCTGAATTCGCTCTCCACACTTACAAATCTGAAGATTTATCCCACACCGCCGGATCTGGCCATCGATATGGCCGGAGCCCTGCTTTCTGTGCCTGCCATAGAGTTTGGCACCATAGGGGACAAGATCCTTCTCATACAGACGCAGTTTTTTGATGAAACGCTGATCGACGGCTTTTTCATACTTATTCCGGACGTTGAGTCTTATACGAAGATACTCAAAGCACTCGGTATAGATGTGCATATTGTAGCCTGAGAATTAGTCATTTGATAGGATTGAACACATGAGTGAGATGATAAAGGTCGGAATGGCCGATCTGAATGTTGTTAAAAGCCCTGACGCCATTACAACGCTGGGACTTGGATCCTGCGTGGGTGTAGCCGTAAGGGATCCTGTGTCAAAGGTTGGAGGGCTTGCCCACGTGATGCTTCCGGATTCCACTGCCATCAGGAACAATTCAAACGTGTACAAGTTTGCCGATACGGGGGTGGAAGAACTTGTAAAACAGGTGGTGTCCGCAGGTGCCACGAGATCCAGACTTGTGGCGAAGATTGCCGGCGGCGCCAAGATGTTTGCCATGAATTCCAACCTGTCGGTGGTTCAGGTGGGCGCGAGAAATGTGGAAGCGGTGAAGTCAAAGCTCAAGGAGATGGGCATCCGTCTCCTCTCTGAGGATACAGGGGAAAGTTACGGCCGTACGGTGATCTTTTATCCGGAGACGGGAGATTTCGTGATCAAGGCCGTGGGCAAACCCGAAAAGACCATTTAAGAGCCCGGGATCATGGAAAAATCTTCCATTACCTCGGATGAGCAGCAGGTAATACTGGACGCGCAGCAGGAGATCCTGGACAAGAAGGAAGCCGAGCGCAGACAGAAGGCCTATGAGGCCGCGAAGCAGAAGAGAAAGCTCATCCCGCCGGGAGTCATGCTCACGGGCGGCGCTATCGCCAGTATCACCATGGTCATCCGCAGGTTTGAACTGAAGGACATCATCGTTGTGCTGGTGATCGTCCTCGTACTGTTCTACATCGCCGGCGGGCTCATCAGGTATATGTTTGATCGTTTTGCCGAGGAGATAAAGGAACGGGAGGACGAGAAAGTCATAGAAAAATCCGGGGAAGAGAACGGGTCTCCGGAAGGATCCGATTCCGATTACATCGATGCAGAGGAGGAAACGGATGAGGAGGAGTGAGACCCGGGGCCGGTTGTCCGTATTCTCTTTCGCCGTATCCCGATATCCGGGATCATTCCAACTGAATTGGAGTTTGACGGAGCTTTTGAGGTAGATCATGGATGATGCGGGTAAAAAAAGGCTTTGGGCCGATTACAGAAGGACGGGCTCTCCGGAAATAAGGGAGAAGCTCATTGTTGAGTACGCTCCTCTTGTGAAGATCATTGCCGGTCGTCTTTCCATGTACCTGGGCGGGAACGTGGAATATGACGATCTGGTGAGTTACGGCGTTTTCGGCCTGATAGATGCGGTGGACAGGTTTGACGACCTTAAGGATGTCAAATTCGAGACCTATGCATCCCTGCGCATCAGAGGCTCGATCCTGGATCAGATCCGCAAGATGGACTGGATCCCCAGGACTGTAAGACAGAGACAGAAAAAGATAGACGACGCCATGCGGCAGGTCGAGCTTGAGACCGGGCGTCAGGCGACCGACGACGAGATCCGTGAAAAACTCGGCATTTCGGATGAAGAATTCCTGAGCTGGCAGTCACAGATGAAGGTGACCGGTGTTGTGTCCCTGGATGAGTTCATGGAGCAGGGCGCCGATATTTCCGGTTCTCAGCAGATACGTTCCAGATCCTCATTTAACGACGGACCCGAAGAGGCCGTTGAAAAAGAGGAATTGAAGAGGATGCTCAAGGAATCCCTGAATAACCTTACCGAAAAGGAACGTAATGTGGTGCTCCTCTATTACTACGAGGACATGACCCTCAAGGAGATCAGCCAGTCAATGAGCGTTTCGGAATCCCGGGTCTCCCAGCTGCATTCCAAAGCCATACAGAAGATGAGAAAGGTTCTCGGGGATTATATAGGAGTGGTCACAGACAAGATATGAAGAGTGGTCGGGCAGGTTGTGTTCATGTACTGCTTTGATGCGGGGACGGGTCTGAGTTTGAGATCCGCCCTGCCGGAAGAGATGAGGTGCAGATGATGAATGGATATTTCAGACTTTTACCCGGAAACGGAGTTACTTACATAGAACTTCATGCGCCCACTGAAGGCGGCGCTCCACTGGATCCCTCAGAGGTGATGAGTTATCTGAAGGTCCGGAATATCACATTTGAATCCAACGATCTGGTAAAAGCGGTGGGGGCTTCAGCCACGGGGGATCAGAAGCTTGCCCTGTGCAGAAAGAACGTGATGCCGGAGAGGGAGAGCTGTTCCTACTCCGTATCCGAAGATGAGATGACCGCCACGGCCAGATTCTACGCCGGCAGTCCCGGAGCCGAATCCATGACGGAGGACGAGGTCCTTTCCGACCTGAAAAATAAGGGTATCATTTTCGGCATTGACAGGAATGTCATTCACGATCTGTTCACCGGGGGGAGGCAGTACTGCACGGACATAGTCGTTGCCACCGGAAAACCCACCAGAGAAGGACAGGATGGTTTTGTCGAGTATCTCTTTGACACCGACATGAGGGCGAAGCCGAAACTCAATGAGGACGGGAGCGTGGACTTTTTCCATCTGGATATCCTCCGTGAATGCAAGGAGGGGGATATACTGGCGGTGCTTCACCCCGCAGATCCGGGAGAAGAGGGTGAGACCGTTTTCGGGAAGGCGGTAAGTCCGAGGGATGTGAAGAGCGCGCACCTTGATTATGGAAGGAACGTGACCGTTAAGGATGACGGACAGTCGCTGGTATGCGCAAAGGACGGACATATCGAGTTCATCAGCGGAAGGGTTTCCGTATCTGACGTGCTTCTCCTGGCAAATGTGAACCCGGCCACCGGAGATGTGGATTATGACGGAAATATAGAGATCGAGGGAAACGTAGCCTCCAATTACACGGTGAAGGCCAGCGGAAACATAAATGTCAAGGGCGTTGTGGAGGCAGCCGAGATAATAGCCGGCGGAAACGTGATCATAGCCCGGGGCATGAACGGGATGGGCAAGGGAACCATCAACGCCGGCGGAAATATCGTCTCGAAATTCCTTGAGAATGTGGATGTTAAGGCGGGCGGATATGTGGCTTCTGAGTCCATCATGCACTGCCATGTGGACGCGGGAACCGACATACAGGTAGACGGAAAACGCGGTTATATTTCCGGAGGAAGAGTGTCCGCAAAGCATATGATCCACGCAAAAACCCTCGGATCACAGATGGGTGGAGACACCATAGTCGAGGTGGGGAACGATCCCGGAGTGAAGGGCCGCCTCAGGGAGATAGAGGAGCGGCTTCTGGAACTGCAGAAGACCCAGAAGACGGTGGCTCCGGTCATAAGCGCATGGAAGCAGAAGCTTCAGGAGGGACAGAAGCTCCCGCCCGAAAAGGTGAAGCAGATACAGGCGCTGGTGAAGACGCTCGTGGATTCGGAAAAGGAAGCCGGAAACCTGAATGAGGAATATCTTGAACTCAAGGATAAAGTAAAGAACGTTGATACAGCCTATGTCCAGGTGCATGACGACGTGTATCCCGGGACAAGGATATGCATAGGGGATTCATCCGTGACTGTCAAATCTCCGCAGTCATTCTGCAGATTTGTCAGGGACAGAGGGGATGTCAGGACGAAGCCTTATTGAGGCTCCGAAGGAGGGATGATCAATGGCTATAGGACCCGTTGAACTCCAGGGACAGTACCTCAGGACCACCGACTTCACACAGATCAAGACCTCTGAGGATCAGCACGCAACAGTTACGCAGAACGCCATCACCATTCAGAGGGAACGTGAGGAGGAAAGGCAGCAGACCCGTGTAAATACAAAGGACAGCGCCGACAACCGGCAGGAAGGGTTCGATGCTAAGGAAGAGGGAAAGAACGAGTATTCGGGAGACGGCGGAAGAAGGCGTCCCCGTAAAAAAGACGAAGACGGAAGAGTGATCTTAAAAGGGGCATATAAAGGATGACGGTAGTAAGCATTATTCTGGTCCTGTTCGGAGCGGCGGTGGTGATCGCCGGGTTTGCGGTACCGGACAGGGAGGAGGACAAAAAAGGATATCTGTCTGATGAAGAGGTCAGGAACGCGGTCTCAAGAGAGATAGAGAATTCCAGACCCAAACTGGACGGCATTGTGGAGGAATCCGTTTCTTACGCCATAGAGAAGAGCGAACGCTCTATGGAAAAGCTTACGAATGAAAAAATGACCGCCCTCGGGGAGTACAGCGAGACGATCCTGTCCGAGATAGACAAGAACCATAAAGAAGTCCTGTTCATGTACGACATGCTGCAGGACAAGCAGGAGAATCTGAAGGAGACGGTATCGGAGGCTTCCAGGGCCCAGACCCTTGCAAGGGATGCCGCGGAAAAGGCGGAGAGCGCGGCAAAGACCGCAAAGACAGCCGCATCCATTGCTGCGCAGAGTCCCGCGGCCGGGCAGGCAGCAGGACAGGAAGCGCAGGTTGTGGCCGATCTTCGTACCGCATCCGTATCACCGGTGAGCCCTGCGCCTGTCCCGCAGACCCAGGCGCAGCCCCGTTCAGGGTTACAGACCCTGGAGGAGATCCGGTCCGACATCGAGGCCGAGTCCCGTCCTCCGGTGCAGACCTCAGAGGAGGCACAGCCTAAGGTTCAGCCGGAAGAGAAGTCTGTGTCTGATGCCGTGACCGCGGAAGCGGTCATGGAACAGCCCGCTGAGGAACCCAAAGAAAGGGTGCTCACGGGAGAAGAAAGGCTGAAACTCCCTCCGTTTTCCGAGTGGATGGAGGAATTGAAGAATTCGAAGAAGAATGCCGTGGAGTCAGCCGGAAATACGGCGGCTGTATCCGGGACGGAGGCGGGAACCGCCGCTGTAGAGGAAAGTGAAGCCCGGGTCGGGACCCAGGGACTCCTGCTGGACGGAGGGGAGGATTCCAGAGTCGATAATGAAAAGATCCTGGAGCTTCACAGGAGCGGCAAGTCAAATACGGCCATCGCCAGACAGCTGGGGATAGGCGTCGGAGAGGTCAAGCTGGTGATAGATCTGTTCGAGGCGAAGTCATGAAAATAAGATATTATCTGAGAGGCCTCGGCACGGGTATCATTATAGCCGGTCTGATCTGCGGACTGACCGGGAGCGCCATGAGCGACCGTGATGTGAAGAACCGGGCGAGAGAGCTGGGGATGCTGGATCCGGACGAGCTGTCCGCCACGGATGACCGCCTTGCGGAACCGGGAGATACGGCCAGGGGAGAGAGCGCAGCCGGAACGGAGACGGTAAAAGAGGCCGCGGAAGCAGCCGGAACGGAGACGGTAAAAGAGGCTGCAGTAGCAGCCGGATCGGAGACGGAAAAGGCTGCAGGAGCAGAAGCGGATAAGACGGCAGGGGCCACCGGAACGGACGCTGCAGCCGGTACGGCGGATGATGCCGGCAAGACACCGGAAGGCGCGGTGACGACGCCTGCAGCTACGGATGCGCAGAAGCCTGCGGAGAGCGCATCGCAGGGATCTTCCGATCTGCAGAAGCCCGGGGAAAGCGCATCGCAGGGTGCTCCCGACGCGCGGAAGCCTGCGGAGAGCGCAACGCAGAGTATTGCCGATCCGCAGAAGCCTTCAGACAGCAGTGTAAAGGATGCGGCCTCGGATCAGGGATCTTCGGTAAAGACTGGGACGGATGCGGACAGGACGCCCGAAGCCGGAAAAGCGGCAGATCCCGGCGCCGGCAATGCGGGCGCTTCCGGAAATAAAGGAAATTACACCCTGCAGATCAACAGAGGAGAGGATTCTGCAGTCATTGCGAGAAAACTTCAGTCTGCGGGGGTTATAGACAGCGCTTCGGATTTTGACAGTTACCTCTGCGCCAACGGATACGACAGAAAGCTTTCCACCGGGACTTATATGATAGCCGCCGGGACAGAGTATTCCGTCATCGCTGAGATCATCACATCGGGGAATTGAAAACTCATGATTGAAGACGAGAACATCACTCAGGAAGAATATGACGCCCTCATCAAGCCTTATGAGGAGGCTCTTGCCTTTGTCACTCTGAGGCTTAACGGCATGGACCGGGAGTACAGGACTCTCAGCAGGAATTATCCCATTCACAGCATGCAGCAGAGGATCAAATCCCGTGGGAGCATCATCAGAAAACTGATGAACAAGGGGAGGAGCGTCAGCGGCAGTTCCGCAGGGGAGTGTCTTACGGATATAGCGGGCATCAGGATCATTGTGTATTTTGAACAGGATATATACACGGTGGTAAAAGACCTGAAGAAACAGCAGGATGTAAAGGTGATAAAGGAGACGGATTACGTAAAGAATCCCAAGTCAAACGGATATAAGAGCTATCACCTGGTCCTGAACGTGCCCGTGTACAGGATGAGCGAGAACAGATTCTACCCCGTTGAGCTTCAGATAAGGACCTTATCCATGGACCTCTGGGCCAGCATGGAACACAGGATCTGCTACAAGAACTGGCGGGGAGACGACGTCCCCGACGACGTAAAGAATATGCTGAAGCTCTACGCAAACGGCCTGGAGACCATGGAACAGGATATGTACGAGCAGTGCCTCCTGGGGAGAAACCCGGGGTGAACCGCTTCCTTCAGTCGCTCTCGGAGAATTTCTCCTCGCAGTAGCGGCAGCGATAGATCTCATTTTCCTCGTCCGCAAGATAGAATACATGAGTGAGTCCCTGCTCTATCGATGAGATACAGCGGGGATTTCTGCATTTAAGGACGTTCTTTATCTCCCTGGGAAGGGCCAGATGGCGCTTCTCCACGATCTCCCCGTCCTTTATCACGTTGATGTTTATGTTCCTGTCCAGGATGGGGAGGATGTCCAGGTTAAGGGTGTCTATGGGGCATTCCACCTTTATTATGTCTTTCTTTCCCATCTTGACGCTGCGGGCGTTTTTGATTATCGCCACGCTGCAGTCCAGCTTGCCGAGTCCCAGATGATCGTAGATCTGCATTGACTTTCCCGCAGCGATGTGGTCTATTACAAAGCCTTCTTCTATCTTTCCTACATTAAGCATCTCATACCTCCGGCGCGAGGCCCAAAAGCGTGAGGATGAGCGCCATCCTCACGTACACTCCGTACTGTACCTGTTTGAAATAAGCGGCTCTGGGATCCGAATCCACATCCACTGCGATCTCATTTACCCTGGGGAGGGGATGGAGGATCAGCATGGACTCCTTTGCGCTTTTAAGCTTTTCGGTGGTCAGGATGTAGAAATCCTTCAGCCTTACATAATCGTCTTCATTGAAGAACCTCTCCCTCTGCACCCTGGTCATGTAGAGCACGTCCAGCTCCGAAATTCGGTCTTCCAGGCGGATCACCTCCGAAAACTCTATTCCTTTTGTCTCCAGCATTTCCGTGATATAGTCCGGTATCCTGAGTTCCGGAGGGGAAATGAAGATGAACTTCACTCCTTCGTATCTGGCAAGGGCGTTCACCAGGGAGTGGGTGGTGCGTCCGAACTTCAGGTCGCCGCACACGCCGATGGTGAAATTGTCAAGCCTTCCCTGCATGGATCTGATGGTCAAAAGATCCGTCAGGGTCTGGGTGGGATGCTGGTGTCCTCCGTCGCCGGCGTTGATGACGGGAATGGAGGAATGCTCCGCCGCCACATAGGGGGCGCCCTCCTTGGGATGCCTCATGGCGCAGATATCCGCGAAACAGGATACGACCCTTATGGTGTCGGCTACAGACTCGCCTTTCGCCGCGCTGGACACGCCTCCGTCCGGGAAACCTATGACCTGTCCTCCCAGGTTCAGCATGGCGCTTTCAAAGGAAAGCCTGGTCCTTGTGCTGGGTTCGTAAAAGCAGGTGGCTATCCTCTTCCCGTCACAGATATGTCTGTATTTTTCGGGGTTATGTTCGATGTCCGTAGCAAGGTCGAACATTTTGTCCATCTCTTCCACGCTGAGGTCGAGAGGGTTCATCAGATGTTCCATTGGTATCCTCCGTTTCTGTTATTTCTCTTTTATGTATTTGAGAGCCGCTTCCTGGGCGGCCGCGAAAGTCTGTACGTTCACAGGACCGGTGGTGGGGGTCACATACACGGGGACGTCCGTTCCGTATTCGCGGAAATAGGTGTAGGTGGACGTCATCTGTATGTCCGTGCAGTTCCCTTCGTAGATCATATCCGTGGAGCCGTCCTGATTCCTCCGCATGAGGGCGGGGGAGTCGGCGTTTATAACGTTGTAGAAGATGGTGCCGTTCAGCATGTTGTAGCAGTCGGATCCCTCCTCAGTCAACGGAACGGATGTGCCATCGGTGCTGAGGGCAGCGATCCTGTAATCGTCCCCGGGAGAGAGGAAATAAATGCTCCCGCCGTCATAGATGGGCTTCCAGACCTTGACCGGCGCCATCTGGCTGTCTTCGCCCGTCATCACGTCAAGCTTGTAAAGAGACAGGTCCGAGGTGGAGGGATGGTAGATCGCTCCCGGAGCGACGCCGCAGGGGTCGATGCGGGGATCCTTCATCTCGATGGTCTCGGATTTGTCGATCTTCAGTTTCAGAAGCTTCTGGGCTTCCGCGGCGGAGTAGGTCTCGGCCATCAGGTAATTTCCCACAAGGGCGGTCTTGAAGGTGTTCTCATCCACAATGGATATGGCGTTCTTTCCGTTCCTGTCCGAGGTGTACAGGCCCTTGAAGTGGAGCGCTATTCCGACGCCCGCGTCGCTGTCTCCCGTGACGAGGCTGTAGTATATCCTCTTTCCGTAAGCGTTTATGTAATAGACGCTGTTCGTGTTCAGGCGCCTTACATCGGTCATGTCCCTGTTCATGGAGTAGAGCCTGCCGGAATCGTACGGATTTGAGAAGAAGACGATCCCTTCGGGATCCTCGCACATATACCCTTTGTTGTAAAGATTGCCGGGGGTATTTCCCAGAGCTTCGGGAGGGTTTTTGGCTGACAGTGCGCCTCTCGACCTGAGAAAGATGACCAGGCCTATGACTATCACCGCTGATATGCCGACTAAGATCAGACTGCGCACTTCCGATTTCATAAATACACCTCTTAACCGCTGCGGCCTGTTGCTAATGGCTGCTCTCTGGTATAAAATTATAAGATACAGATCACGCAGACCGGGAGAACCGGTGAGCGGTCTGCGGCATCAGTGTGCTTCTGCAACGTGACCATTGTATCATATACGCCGGGAAACGAAAAGAGGGAAAGATGGATCTGAAGGAGCTGAGAGAGCAGCTGGACAGCGTGGATGAAGAACTGCAGAGGCTGTATCTGCGCAGGATGGATCTCTGCGGTCAGGTGGCGGAGTACAAGAGCGGCGTGAAGGGCCGCATTTACGACAGGGACAGGGAAACGGAAAAGAAAAGGAACTTCATGTCCGCCGGCACTGATGAACTCACGCAGAACGGGCTTGCAGAGTTGGCGGGACTCCTTATGAGCACTTCAAGGAAGCTGCAGTACACCATTTTCGGGGAGAAGGGTTTATTGTCCCCCCATTCCTTTACGGAGACCGGAGATATCAGACAGGGGGCTCCCAGGATCGTGTTCCAGGGAGACAGGGGCGCTTATTCCCACGAAGCCCTTACCGCCTTCTTCGGGGAAAATGCGGAGTGCTTCGGAGTGAGGAACTTCAGGAATGTGATGGACGCCCTTCAGGAGGGCACTGCGGACTACGGGATACTGCCCATAGAGAACACCACCGCAGGCATAGTGTCCCAGACCTATGATCTGCTTTCATTTTACGACCTTTATATCGTGTCCGAGGTGGTGATCCCCATAAGGCATTGCCTTATGGCGCTTCCCGGGACAGGACTTACGGATATCAGGACGGTTTATTCGCATCCCCAGTCCCTTATGCAGTCCGCGGCGTTTCTGGACAGTCACCCGGAATGGAACAGGAGGGAGATGCTGAACAACGCCTTCGCCGCCCGGAAGGTGAAGGAGGACGGCGACAGGACAAAGGCGGCCATAGCCGGTAAGGGGGCTGCAAGGGAGTACGGACTGGAGATCCTGATGGAGGGAGTGAATCAGGAGGAAAAGAACGAGACCCGGTTCGTGATAATAAGCGGGAAGAGGGAATACATGGCGGGCGCCGGGAAGATCAGCCTGTGCCTTGAAGTGCCGCATACCCCCGGGTCTCTCTACAGGATACTGTCCTACTTCATGTACAACTCCTTGAACCTCACGAATATCGAGAGCAGACCTATTCCCGACAGGAACTGGGAGTACAGGTTCTTCATAGACTTTGAAGGAAAACTTACGGAACCCGCTGTCAGAAACGCCCTCACCGGACTCAGGGATGAGGTCAGGAGCATGAAGGTCCTGGGATGTTATTGAGGAGCTGTTTTCGGAAAGCGGGATCTGAGACGGGTTGGATACGGGAGAATGGGCATGGGTAATCACGACATCATAAATAACAGGTATTCGGAACCGGCGGCGATGCTGTCCTTCAGGGACGGAGAGATAAGGGTCCTGGAGATAAATAAGGGCTTTCTCCCTGAAATGTGGATGAATGTGCCCGAAAAAGAGTTCCTGGAAGCTGATATCCACAGATCCTTTGACGATCATAACCTGAAGACCTTTGAGAAGGCGGTGAGGAAATGCGCGGAAACAGGCGAGGCCCAGGAGGTCGAGACCTGGAGGAAGACCTTTTCCGACTGCTGCGGCTTTGACTCCGTCTGCCTCAGGAGCAGGCTGCTCCCGGTGGAAGAGACTCCGGAGGGAGTGGTGATCTACGAGGGGATCAGGAATATCACAAATGAGAAGAGAGCCAGCGAAACCCTTGAGGACATAGAGTACAGATACAAACAGGCCAGCGAGCAGATAAATATCTACAACTGGGAGTACTTCGTGGATACCAAGGAGATGCGGCCGTGCTACCGCTGCATGAGGGATCTGGGGCTCCCCGCGGTTGTGGAGAATTATCCGGAGCCCGCCATAGAGATGGGCATATTCCCGGCGGATTACGCCGATATGTACCGCGACATGATGCGGAAGATCGACGAGGGAGCGCCGGAACTGGAGGCGGATATTCCGCTTACCGTGGGCCGGGTCCCCTTCCGGGTAAAATATACCACCGAGTTTGACGAAAAGGGAAATCCTGTCAGGGCTTTCGGCTCAGCCACCCTCATTTCCGAGACCGAGCTTGGCCATATCAAGCTGGACAATCAGATCATAGCCACTCTTTCCGAGATGTACAGGTGCATCTATCTGGCCGATTTTGTCAGCGATACATTGAAGATCGTAAAGCAGGACGGCATACTGGACCTTGATGAGAACGCTGGCATAAGTGAAATGCTCACCTACATCTCTTCAAAACTCCAGGATGTCAGCGATGAGGAGAGAAGCCTGTTCGGCCGGGTCCGGTCCGTCAGATCGGAAGCCTTCGGAGACGGGGATCAGAGGGAATTCGTGTACAGGGATGACGAGAAAAACCTCTGGATCAGGGTGGGCTATCACGTCCTTGAGAAGGGAAATAATACCGTGGACAGACTGCTGGTCACGGCTTCCGTGATCGACGATCTGACCGCCCAGAAGATGGATGACGACAGGCTCATCGCATCGCAGAAAAAGGAGCTTGAGGACAGGCAGAAGCTGCTCCTCAAAGCCATTACGGAGGCCAAAAGGGCGAATAAGGCAAAGACCGAGTTCTTCTCCAACATGTCCCACGATATCAGGACGCCCATGAGCGCCATCACCGGCTTTTCCAGGCTTGCCATGGAAGAGATCGACAACAGGGAAGCCCTTTCGGATTATCTTGAAAAGATAACGGCGGCAGGCGACCATCTGCTGAACCTGATAAACGACATTCTGGATATGAGCCGCATAGAGAGCGGGAAGATGGAACTGGTACAGGCTCCCGTGAAAATAAAAGCCCTGCTGCTGGAATGCGCGGACATGGTCCGGGTAAATATTGACGAGGCCGGCCTTAAGTTTGACGTGGATGTGGATGAAACCGGCGACGATACGGTGGAATGCGACAAGCTGAGAGTGAGGCAGGTGGTGCTGAACCTTTTGTCAAACGCCTGCAAATTCACACCGAAGGGTGGCAGCGTTTACCTGGGCGGCAGGCTTCTGTCAAAGGGTGAGAAGATCACCTATGAGATAAGGGTCAGGGATACGGGCATCGGCATGTCCGAGGAATTCAGCAAACATATCTGGGACGCCTATTCCCGTGAAAAAACGGAGACCGTAAACGGTATCCAGGGGACCGGACTCGGAATGGCCATAATACAGAGGATCGTGAACCAGATGCAGGGGACTGTCGATCTGAAGACCGAGCAGGGAAAGGGAACGGAATTCGTGGTGCGGCTTCCCTTCAGCCCGGCAAAGGAAGAAGCCGGTGAGAATGCCCTGGACGGAGAGGAAAATGACGCCCTTAGCCGTGATTACAGCGGGACCACGGTTCTGGTGGTGGATGATTCTGACGTGAACCTCATGCTGGCAGACAGGGTCCTGAAGAAATACGGATTTACCGTGCTGACTGCGGATAACGGCGTCAGCGCCGTGGAAGCAGTGAGGAAGTCGGATCCCGGCAGCATAGATCTGATCCTCATGGATGTGACAATGCCCGTCATGGACGGGTTGGAGGCCGCAAGGAGGATCAGGGCCCTCCCTGATCCCGCCCATTCCGGGATACCGATAATAGCGGCCACTGCAAACGCCTTTGAATCCGATGTGCAGAAGGCTCTGGATGCGGGGATGAACGCCCATGTCCCCAAGCCTTTCCTGCAGGAGGAGCTGATCTCGGCGATCTATGAGACGCTTAAGACCGGAGAGTCTCGGGATTGAATTCCAACGAACTGTTGTGATCCGAATATGCATATGTGTAAATAACGCCGGAACCCTGCCGAAGGGGGACCTTAAGGAGGAATGCTTTGAACAATAACAGATTTGCGGTTTTTTCCGGGATAGACCCGGACACCCTGCCGGAGGTTTCGGTGATGCTGAGGGAGTGCGCGGAGAAAGGCCTGAGCGGGAACATTGCCGCTTCGTACCTCACCGACAGGCTGCTGTCCGATGAAAATCCTTATTCCCTTTCCCTGGAGGCGGGCGGAGATCCCGGAAGCTTCAGGGCGGCAGCAGTGCACGACCTGGGGATAATAAAGGAACTTCTGCAGGAAGGCCTGAGACTCCCGGATTATGCAAAGGAATTCCGGCCTCCCGAACTCAGGATGACGGCTTACGACAATGAGACCGCAGGGGAGGTGAGCAGCCTCTCGTCAAAGCTCATTAAGGCTGAAAGCCCCGAGGAGATGGAAGGGCTTCTGTCCTCATTTTTCGGTAGGAGAGGCGCAGGCCAGTACGCCCTTTACCGCGCCTTCAGGCTCGATGGGTCGGGGGAGGAACTCAATATCGCCCCCATAAGGGGAACCATTGACGTGAAACTGAAGGATCTGGTGGGCTACGAGAGACAGAAAAAGAGGCTCATCGACAATACCGAGGCCTTCGTGTCCGGCAGAGGGGCGAATAACTGCCTG
>JAEEGL012938791.1_pt1 | contig 42462 bp, 30 predicted proteins | sample 9134231 | NCBI WGS metagenome assembly JAEEGL01 (sample SAMN16246548, study PRJNA631951) | gut metagenome | biome: gut microbiome; feature: rumen; material: fiber-attached | host: Bos | place: Iran: Karaj | collected 2018-10 | reverse complement strand
GTCATGGCCCGGAGTGATCTTAACAACGCCGGTACCGAATTCACGGTCTACATATTCGTCTGCCACTACAGGGATCTTTCTGTTCATAAGAGGCAGCATCAGGTTCTTTCCGATAAGATGCTTGTAACGGTCATCCTCAGGATGTACTGCCACTGCAGTATCGCCCAGCATGGTCTCGGGACGGGTGGTCGCAAATATCAGATATTCGCCACTCTCCGTATCGTCATCATTTAAAATAGGATACTTGATATGCCAGAAATGTCCTGCCTGCTCCTCGTATTCAACCTCCGCATCGGAAATGGATGTGTTACATACAGGGCACCAGTTGATGATACGTGAGCCCTTATAGATATAGCCTTTTTCATGCATCTTGACAAAGACTTCGTTAACTGCCTTATTGCAGCCTTCGTCCATGGTGAATCTCTCACGGTCCCAGTCACAGGAGGATCCAAGCTTTTTAAGCTGGGATACGATACGCCCGCCGTATTCCTTTCTCCAGGCCCATGCTCTCTCCAGGAAGCCTTCACGTCCCAGGTCTTCCTTGCTGATGCCTTCTTCTTTGAGCTTCTCTATTATCTTTACTTCAGTAGCGATCGAAGCATGGTCCGTTCCCGGCTGCCAAAGGGCGTTATAGCCCTGCATCCTCTTAAAACGGATCAGGATATCCTGCATTGTATTGTCCAGCGCATGTCCCATGTGAAGCTGTCCCGTGATGTTCGGGGGCGGGATCACTATGGTAAAGGGCTTTTTGCTCTCATCTACTTCGGCATGGAAGTATTTCTTATCCAGCCATTTCTGGTACAGTCTGTCTTCTATGCCGCTGGGGTCATAGGTTTTTGCTAATTCTTTCATTTTAGTTTCTCCTTGATCGTTTCATATAAGATCCTTCGCTGCGCTCAGGATGACACTGTATTTATTATCTCTCCATCAGCCAGAATGCCGCGCTGTGGGGAGGCAGTTCACTGCCGCCGCCGAAATCGTGCAGCTCTCCTGTTATAAGATCCGTTGCCTGTCCGCAGCCTGCATCAAAATGAGCTGTATAGGGTGCGGAATCCATGTTTATTGCTACCAGCACACGCTCTCCGTCGCATTTGCGTTCAAATATGCACTGCTTATTCTGAAGCAGAACGCTTCTGAAATTACCGTAATTAAGCGCTTTGCTGCCGGCCTTGGCCTTAGCCAGTCTGGAGATGAACTCAGTGAGCTCATTCCATTCAGGTGCATCAAAGCAGGGGCGGAGTGCAGGATCGCCCTGGGATTTATCAGCCTTTACTCCCCATTCACTGCCGTAGTATACGCAGGGGATGCCGGGCATTCCGAATACCATTGCATATACCAGAGGCAGGGAGGCGGGATCATTGATAATCGAAGCTATACGGCTCACATCGTGGTTATCCGCAAAGGACAGGAGATGTGCGCCGCGGCAGACGGCCCACGGCTGATCCTCGAACTGGCGGAGCAGCGAATGGATTATCTCAAACATATTTGCGGAATTGAAACCGGAATGTAATCCCTTATATACCTGGTAATTGGTAAGGGAATGAATGTTCATATCATTCAACATCCTGCCGTATTCACCATGGAGCACTTCTCCCAGCAGGAAGAAATCCGCCTTCTTTGAATCGGTAAACTCCCGAAGGCGTCTTAAAAATCCATGGTCAAGGCAGTAAGCTACGTCAAGGCGTATACCGTCTATATCAAACTCGTTTATCCAGCCTTCAACAGCGTGGAAGATATGCTGTATAACATCCTCATTATGAAGATTCAGCTTAACAAGGTCATAATTGCCTTCCCAGCCTTCATACCAGAGGCCGTCGTTATAATTTGAATTACCGCCGAAATCTATACGGTTGAACCAGCTTACATAAGGGGAAGACTCACGGTTCTTAAGTACATCCTGAAAAGCCCAGAAGCCGCGTCCCACATGATTGAACACGCCGTCCAGTACTACTTTGATCCCTTCCTTATGCAGAGCATCACAGACTTCCTTAAAATCCGCATTGCTCCCCAGGCGGGTATCTATCCTGGTATAATCCCTGGTATTGTATCCATGGGTATCGGATTCAAATACAGGTGAAAAATAAATGGCATTGCATCCCAGCTTTTTAATATGAGGTATCCATTCCTTAACTTTTAATATCCTCGGCTGCGCCACCCCGTCGTTTTCAAATGGTGCCCCGCAAAAACCAAGAGGATAGATCTGGTAAAACACGCTTTCATATGCCCACATATTACGTTCCTCTCCGGAAGCCGCTCATGCTCCCCGAATATTATATTACGTTCAAAAAACGCAAAAAGTATTTTATCACACCGGGTCACATTTTTCTACAAGAATTTACTCCTCTTCCCAAAAGGCCGACAGCGCTTCCCCGATACGGTTTATATCCGTGACCGAAAAGCCGGTCCACTCCCTGGGAAACATGCGCTGGTACGATCTGTCCATAAAACGCTGGTCCAGAAGAGCCACGACACCTTTATCCTTTTCGGTACGTATAACCCTGCCGGCGGCCTGCAGCACTTTGTTCATGCCCGGATAACGATATGCATAATCATAACCGTATTCCCCAAAGAATTCTTTTATGATTTCCCTTTCATAGCAGATCTGGGGAAAGCCCACTCCGATTATGATACTGCCGATCAGGGCATCCTCTTTTAAGTCTATTCCCTCCGAGAATATCCCGCCCAGAACGCAGAACCCGATAAGGCTTTGGATCTCCCCTTCTCCGACAGACCCTTCCAGCCGCAGGAGATCATTTCCGGAGAATCTTGCAAGAAACGCTTCACGTTCCTCTTCGCTCATCCTCTCCGACTGCCTTACGCACTCCATGCCTCCAAGGGGCAGATAATGCCTCTCAAAACTCTCGAACACTTCCGACATAAAACTGTACGAAGGGAAGAACACGAGATAATTTCCTCTTCTCGACTCAGTTACTTCATATATATATCGGGCAATTTTAAAGAAGGTATCCACATTGCGTTGTTTATATCTGCTTGTAACATCCCGGCACAGGAATACTCCCAGCTTGTCTTTGTTAAATGCTGATTCAGCATATACGGCAATATCGTTTTTATCAGCCCCCAGCAGTTGTTTGTAATAATTGATCGGCAGAAGGGTCGCAGAGAAGAGTACACTGGCCCTTCCTTTTGCCATACACTCTGCAAGCCTCTTTGCAGGATTAACACAGAGTAGTTTTAACCAAAATCCACAATTCTCTCTGTGCTCCGTATATATCTTATAATTCACATCCAGCCATTCGAATATCAGGAGAAAATGGGATATCTTAAAATAAAATTCAAGAACCTCCTCCCTCACCCCGGTATTCTCTTCTTCATCCAGGAACTGGCTTATCGATGTATACAGACTCTGTACATTGCCCGCAAATGTATCCGCTTCATCAAGGACTTTACATTTCTCACATTCTCTTTTAAGTTTCAGCATTTCCTTATTGCAGCGGTCCAGACCACGTATTATCTTAAACATCAGGGGTATGCCCTTAACCTTCTTTTTACGGCTGCCTGTCTCTTCACCTGCATACTTTTCAGTGACCACATTCATGGTGCGTTTGAGTGCCAGGAAATCTTCTTTGTTAAGCTCTGCGCTGTACATATCCCTGCCGCGGTCCACCAGATTATGAGCCTCATCTACCAGGAAAACATAATCCCCGCCGCTGCCTCCATCGGCAAAATACCGTTTCAACGCCACATGGGGATCAAAAACATAATTATAATCACAGATGATCATATCGCAGAACAGGCTCAGATCCAGGCTCAGCTCAAAAGGACATACTTTATACTTTTCGGAGATCTGAGCCAGCACCTCCCTGTCTATCCGGTCATATTCATTTATACAGTCAAATATCGCCGCATTAACACGGTCAAAATGCCCTTTTGCATAAGGGCAGCTTTCCGGATTACATTCAGCCTTTTCAAGGGGGCAGATCTTTTCTTTTGCCGTAATAGTGATATTCTTAAGGCGAAGGCCGCCCTCTCTCAGGATATCCAGGGTATCCGCCGCAACAGTCCTGGTTATGGTCCTGGCCGTGAGATAAAAGATCTTATTCACCATCTCCTCTCCCATAGCTTTGAGCGACGGAAAAACAGTGCTAAGCGTCTTGCCGGTACCCGTAGGCGCCTCCATGAACAGTTTATGCTTTTCCCTGATCATACGGTATACCTGGGCAGCCAGTTCTCTCTGGCCTTTCCGGTATACATACGGGAACGTGAGCTGCTTAAGAGAGTCCTGACGAATGATGTTCCATTTCCATTCAAAATCCGCCCACTTAAGATACTCTTCCATCAGGCCTTCAAAGAATCCCTTTATTTCCGGCCAGGTATACTCATGAAAGAAATACTTCAGGTCTTCTGTTTCGATATTACAATAAGTCATCCTGACACGGATGAGTGGCAATCCATTCTGTTTTGCATATATAAACGCATAAACCTTCGCCTGGGCCAGGTGTACAGGCACCGCCTCCGTCAGCCTCTCCAGCCTTCTGGTAACGCACTTGATCTCATCTATGGTGATAAGTGGGAAATCTTCATTTATTAAATACTGATTTAATGAAATCTGATTCCCGCCCAGTTCAGACCTTTCAGCCCCCTCTATGCTTTCGTCTATTATGCCGTCTGCACGGCCATCCAGGATAACACGGTAATTCTCTGCCTCATGGACATAATGGAGCGGCACCTCGGCGCTGTATCCCTCGCCCATGCTCCTCTGTATCATCCTGTGAAGCCTGCTGCCCTCCTGCATAGCCTTTTCAGGCGATGTCCCTCTTCTGTTGTCTATATCCCCGCTGCGAAGTATGAACTCAACCAGTTCACGCACGGAGATCCTGATCTCATATTTATTATCCGGCATCATACCGCTCCACTTTTTGACACTCTCTCCCGGCTGTTATCACTGCACACCACTTTTTGACTTTATCTCCCCGGTTCTGCCACTTTGTGCCACTCCGGTGCCAATAGCTTCCACCAATATACCATAAACGAACATATGTTTCAAGAAGTGATGTCCGGGCAGGAATATTTCTTTGTTATGTAAGCCACCAACGTAATCCGTAACCGCAAAACAACTTATGTCAACAAATTCAAGTTATGTAAATATGCTTTTATGGTTAAATCACGATTTAATCCCATCATAAATTCACTTTATGTCAACTTTTTATGTAAGCTGTTAATATATTATGTAAATTAACCATATAGGTCATAAATATTGTCAAATCAGTGCTTTTCCATTATTTCTTCATAATGTCTATTCGTTTTTCAACTATATTCATATTTTATATATTATGTAAATCTATATTCTGCACGCCCAAAGCAGCCCATTTTCAATGTTATGTCAACCAAAATAAGCAAAAACAGCACTTTAACCGCTCCTTTTCCGGCCGGGATAAAGGTTGTGATATTTATCTTATGTGAACTTTTCTCCTGGGATAAAAAAAGCCCTCCCGATATGGGAGGGCCGGAATTCATTTTAATATGACTCTTCTCTTTAGCCTGCTGTTTTCCTTAAGAAGCTTTATGGCCATTGAAGTAAAGCATAAAAAGAACGGAAGCTGCATTACTATAACAACAAGATACTTGGCAAGCCGTGTAGCTTCGGGCGCCTGTATTTTATATTCCGAATAGAGAGAATAGCATAACGCAGCAAAAAGTCCAAGGAAAACAAGTGCCAATGCCGCCATTATCAGTCCAAGCCTGAAACAATGGATCTTCTGGCCTGTCTTATCCGAAAAATCCGCCGGTCTGCTGCCTTCCTCATAGCCTATACGCCAGACATAGCAGTTCATGCTCTGCCCCATATATTCCCAGCCTTCTTCAGTCAGCTTTTTCATGTAGAGTGCCTTGGGAAGCGTGGGACAGTCCACAACGTATCTGAGCTTTTCCGGCTTCTCCTCACTGAAAAGAAGCGAAAAGAAAGACGCGTTTCCAAGGGGAAGCAGCTTAAGTCCTTCGGAATTCTTCTCTTCCAGATAGTATTCCAGATCCGAAGGTACTATATGCTTCATAACCGCGAACAGACTTCTCTGTACTCCCATGTTATCCTCCGAACAACCTCAAGTTCATCAAAACACCTAAACTATTATAACCTATTTCAGAGATCTCTACAAGAAATAGTTATAAAAAATACTAACATAAAACAATCATCACTGATATAATATATCACAAATCAATCAAAGGAGGCTCAATCATGATAGACGCAAAGAACCTCAGCATGATCTACGGAAAAGACCACAAGGCAGTGGAGGATCTTTCATTTCACATCGGAAAAGGTGAGATAGCCGGCTTTGCAGGCCCTAACGGCGCAGGCAAGACCACGGTCATTAAGATGCTGACAGGCATACTGAAGCCTGCCACCGGAAGCGCCACCATAAACGGGCACGATATCGTAAAGGACCCTATGGCCGCAAAAGCATCTTTTGCCTATGTTGCCGATAATCCGGATGTACTGCTGCAGCTGACCGGACTTGAATATATCAATTTTATCGCAGACATTTATAAAGTACCCGAAGAAATGCGGCAGAGCCGTGTGCCCGATCTGGCTGAACGCTTCGGCATAATGGACGCCCTGGCCACTCCGATGCGCGAATATTCCCACGGCATGAGACAAAAGCTCATGGTAATAGCCGCCCTGGTACACAATCCTCCGGCCTGGATCCTTGACGAGCCTATGACGGGTCTGGATCCGCAGGCCGCCTATGAGCTGAAGCAGATGATGCGTGAACACGCCGCAAAGGGAAACTGTGTGCTCTTTTCAACCCATGTACTGGAAGTGGCGGAAAAACTCTGCGATCATATCATGATAATCAACCACGGCAGGTCCCTCTACCAGGGTACTGTTGAAGATCTCTCCGCCGCCCACCCGGGCAAAGACCTGGAGGAGATCTTCCTGGATATGATCGAATACAAGCCCACGGCGCAGGAGGATAAAGCATGAATCCTATCCGCAGGATATTCAATGTCTACCGAAAGAACTTTGAGATGCCCATGCCCGAAGAAGGGGTAAAGATGAGCGTCTATACCTCTCTGGGCATAATAGCTGTGGTATGCATAATGCTGCCCTGCTGTCTGATAATGGGATATCTCAGTTATGTAATGACGCTGGCCATGATGGTCGAAGGCAACCGTGTGAACGGCCTTATATCCGAAATGCATATCCTCTCGGCCTTCGCAATGGTGCTGGGCATGCCCGTAGTTTTCAATGTCCTGTTCTTCTCCTCCGACCGCGAACACATGGTAACGCTTCCCGTAAAGAGCTGGCAGCTTCTCACCGCCAAATTCTTCCATACCTTCATGGCGGAAAGCGTTATGGAATTCCTGATCTTCATCTCCATGTTTATCGGTTTTTTCATCGCAGCCGTTACCGAATCCGGTCCCTGGCCCGCATTGCATCCCGTCAGCATCATAGCCGCCATAAGCGGTATCGTCCTGACGCCCATGCTGCCTTTGGTATACTGCTGCCTGATAAGCCTGATACTCATGGCGGCCCTGAAGAGGGTACGCAGTATAAAGACCTTCTACCACAGTTCCACCGTCCTGATGTTCATCTTCGTTGTCCTCTTTATATATTCTTTCAAGGATATGGGAACCATCAGCTTTGATAACTACATAGACTCTCTGGTGGCAGATAACAATTTCTTTTTAAGGATCTGCAACACTATCTTCTTCACAACGCCTATGCTCTGCAAGGCAATGGCATGGCAGAGTCTGCCCCAGCTGCTTCTGTATTTTCTGAGTACTGCAGCGGCTACAGCTATGATATTATTGTTGGGCGCATGGCTTTACCAGCCCGGTCTCTATACAGCCGCCGCTCTGGGCAGCCGGAAGAAAAAAGTCGACAGGAATAAATTAAATCTAAAATCAACAAATATCTTCAGATCTTATTTTATAAAGGAACTACATGTACTTACACGCACCCGTGCATACTCCGCCAACTGTGTCTATGTCAATGCCATATGGCCCATAGGCGTAGCTGTCATCTTTTTCATAACAAAGGATAACGAGAGCGTTCAGCAGTTTCTGGGTTATTACAGGGAAGGCTACGAACGCGCATCCCTGATAATACTCCTGGCAGTCATATTCATGGCTTTTGTAGCCTCTGCCATGAACAGCCTTGCTTCTACTGCCTTCACCCGCGAAGGTTCCCATGTAGACATCATCAAATACATTCCCGTAGATTATAAAACGCAGATGTATGTCAAGGCAGCGGTAGCTATAAGCCTGACCGCCCCTTTCCTGATACTTGCCGTGATCACAGCCGCATTCTTCCTGAACTTCTCCCTGCTTACCGGGCTATATTATTCGCTGATCGCCATTGAAGCTCTGCTGATAAGCGTAGTGATCGGCCTTGCCCTTGACAGCGCCTCTCCCTATACACTCTGGGACGATGAGTACTCGGCTCTCCGCGGCAACCTGAACAGCTTTTTCAATATGGCGGTCATGATCGTTATGAGCCTGCTGATAGGCGGCCTGTTTTTCCTGCTCTACGAACTTGCCCATCTGCCCCTTATCGCAGTATATATCGCATTACCCGTTTTTCTGGGCATAATAATAGCGGCGGCCTTTATATTCGGCCGCCGCAGGATAATCGCAAATATGAAAGAACTTTTTTAGTGGTGGAAGAGACGGATGCCTGTAAATGCCATTACCATGCCAAGCTGGTCGCAAGCCTCTATCACCGCATCATCTCTCTTGGATCCACCGGGCTGTGCCACGTACTTAACACCGGAGCGCGCAGCCCTTTCTATATTATCACTGAACGGGAAGAACGCATCAGATCCCAGTGCCACATCGGTTGCATGTGAAAGCCAGACCTGTTTTTCCTCCTTTGTGAAGATCTCTGGTTTTTCCTTAAAGATATTCTGCCACTTGCCATCAGCCAGAACATCCATGTAATCCTCACCGATATAAAGATCGATGGAATTGTCACGGTCTGCGCGGCTTATGCCGTCAACAAACTTAAGTCCCAGTACCTTGGGAGACTGTCTGAGCAGCCAGTTATCTGCCTTGGATCCCGCAAGTCTGGTGCAATGGATACGTGACTGCTGTCCGGCGCCAATACCGATTGCCTGCCCGCCCTTTGCATAACATACGGAATTCGACTGGGTATACTTAAGTGTGATCAGCGATATAAGCAGATCTATCTTTGCCTGCTTGGGCAGATCTTTATTCTTTGTGACAACATTATCCAGAAGGCTCTCTACTATGGGCAGCTCATTCCTTCCCTGCTCAAAGCTGATACCGAATACATCCTTGTGCTCTATGGGCTGGGGTTTGTATTCCGGATCGATCTTAATGATATTGTATGTACCGCGCTTCTTGCTCTTTAATATCTCAAGCGCCTCATCCTCGTATCCGGGTGCGATGATGCCGTCGGATACCTCGGGCTTGATGAGCTTTGCGGTAGCAACATCACATACATCAGAAAGAGCTATGAAATCACCGAAAGAAGACATACGGTCAGCGCCCCTGGCTCTGGCATATGCGCAGGCAAGAGGTGAAAGCTCTATGCTCTCATCCACGAAATAGATCTTCTTTAAGGTATCATCCAGTTCAATACCAACTGCAGCACCTGCAGGTGATACATGCTTAAAGCTTGCTGCTGCCGGAAGGTCGCAGGCATTCTTAAGCTCCTTCACCAGCTGCCAGCCGTTAAGGGCATCCATGAAATTAATATAGCCGGGACGTCCGTTCAGTACCTCTATGGGAAGATCACGTCCGTCGTTCACAAAGATCTTTGCGGGCACCTGATTAGGGTTGCAGCCATATTTGAGTTCCAGTTCTTTCATCTCTTTCTCCTTATTAAATCTTTATTTAACATTCTTGTTAACAATTCTGCTTTCGTATTCTCCGCTCTCGATATCGATCATTCTTACGAAAAGGGAAACCTTATTATCCTCATTGAGTGATTCCCATATGAGCTTTGTGAAAGCATCAATGTCATCGTATTCTATACCTATGAATTCAGGTTCCCCTTCAAAGGAAGGAAGAGGACTTCCGTCCCCCTGATAGGTATGGATAAAGCGTGCATCTCCCGCCTTGGGATTATCGTATGCAAACATGAACCTGTCACAGCATGCAGGATCCCCGTTATCGCTCTTTAAGATGCTCATTGCATAATCATACTTCCCGTTCTCGATATGAAGTATTCCCGAGATCCTGGGGGTATAATTTGGAGCATCGGGTTCGAATTCACGGCTCCTTAAACTCTGCTCAAAAGTAAGCTCTTCGTCTAAACCTTCATAGATGGTATCTGTCTGATCGCCGTTCGTTACTATGGTCTTATTGCCCAGAACACGGACGGGAGCATAGATTATAAGACTGGGGTCAGATAACTTTGCCGGATCGAAAGCCTGGGTCCTGATGCCCTTGCCTTCTTCCACAAATACACGGTTGCGGCTGTTCTCACTGCGGCCCATGATGAAATATGCGGTCACAGCTTTCTTCCCATTGGGTGTGCGGCCTATGATTATGCCGCGGCCGGGATACGCGTTGTTTCTCAATAGCTCTGCTACGTCACTTTTTAACATTATCTCTCCTCCCTGATAAAAAGTACTGCCAAACAGTAACTAAACACGCATATGATTGTACCACATCTAGCCGACGGCGTCAAATGTAACCACAAGATATCGGGCATTCTGCCTGCGATTATCGCATTAAAATACCGGATATCCCTACATTTTCTTTATTTCTGTCAGTGCCATGGGAAGGGATATGCACAGAGCCAGCACATCCGCGATACTCTGGGTTATCTCAACGCCCAGGATCCCCAGAAGATTGGGAAGAACAAGTATAAGCGGTATAAAGCAGATACCGTTCCGCGCAGAAGAAGAAACAGACGCCTTTACTCCCTTTCCTATGGACTGGAGCATCATATTGCTCAGGACAGTTGCTGCGGAAAGCGGCAGCACACAGGCCTGGCAGCGCAGAGCAACCGAACCTATCGCTACCACGGCGTCGTCATCCCTGAAGAAACGTATTATAGCCGGAGCAAATATAAAGCATAAGATCCCGGCCAGAGTCATAAAGACGGTTCCCCACTTTACACAGAACCAATACCCCTGCTTAACACGCTCCCTGATACCCGCCCCGTAATTAAAGGAACACACAGGCTGATAGCCCTGCCCGAAGCCTATAAGTGCCGAACTCAGACTCATCACCACTGTATTCACGTTAGACATTGCTGCCAGCGCTGCCGCTCCGCCGTAATCCCTGGCCGCATTATTGAGCAGCATTGCCGATATAGCCGCAAGCCCCTGGCGGAAAAGCGAAGGACAGCCTCCGTTTATTATCTCTTTTATGTAGAATCCGTTGATCCTGATATTTTTAAGCTTTATACGGATATTCTCACCCCTGGTACTTCCTATATAAAGCACGATAAAGCTGGTTATCTGGCCGGACACCGTGGCTATGGCGGCACCGCTAACGCCCATACCGCACACAAGGATCAGCAGAGGATCAAGTATCACATTTATAACAGCGCCTGTCATCAACCCCGCCATGGCATACATGGCGCTGCCCTGAAAACGCAGCTGGTTATTGATCACGAACTGTCCCATCATAAAAGGCGCACCTATCATAATGATGCGCATATAGGACATGGAATCAGCCAGGCCTGCTTCAGTTGCTCCCATAGCGATAGCCAGCGGCTTTACAAAACCTATTCCCAGCAGGGCCGCCATCAGTCCCGTAAGTATGGCAAGGCAGAAACCGGTGGAAGCCATCTCCGAAGCTTCTTTATGTTTTCCTGCACCCATCATGCGTGAGAGGAAATTGCCGGAACCGTGCCCGTAAAAAAAGCCTATGGCCTGTATCACCGCCATTGCCGGAAAAGCTACGCCCACCGCTGCAGATGCTTCCGTGGAAATACGCCCCACAAAGAATTTATCTGCCGCATTATAGATCGCGGTTACCAGCATGCTGATTATCGTAGGTACGGATAATTCGAGTATAAGCTTAGGCACAGGTGTCTGAGTCAGTTTTGTTCGTCTGTCCATGTTTTTTTCTTTAGTTTGCATAAGGGGTATAATAGCACATTTCCGGAGAGGGGGCAAATATTTGCACTTGATTTTTAACATTGCCTGTGCTAGACTTTGACTGATGCGGGTTAGCCACTTGAAACAAATGTTTGACACACAGATCTGCCCGTTATCAAAGGGGGGATACAAAAAATGGCGATCAAAGAAACTACCGAGTCATCGGAAAACTATCTTAAAACAATACTGATACTCAGCAAACGCCTTCCCGTGGTCCGCGGCGTGGACATTGCAAACGAGATGGGCTTCAAAAAATCAAGCGTATCCATCGGCATGAAAAACCTTCGTGAAAAAGGGCAGATCACTGTAACCGATGCCGGCTATATCTACCTTACAGACAGCGGACGTAAGATAGCCGAAACGATATACGAGCGCAACCGCTTCATGATAGAAATGCTCATGTCCTGGGGCATATCAAAGGAAACCGCCGAGCGTGACGCCTGCCGCATAGAGCATGTGATCAGTCCGGAAACCTTCGAAGCCTTCAAAAAACACTATCACTCATAATAAAACGGAGCCCCGAAAGGCTCCGTAATTTTATGCTCTGTGTCCGCCGCCGGAATGACCGCCGCCACCGCCGTGGCCGCCACCGCCGTGGCCGCCACCGCCTGAAGATGAAGGCGGATCGTATACCTTGGTGGTATTTGTAAGTATCATATTGGCTCCCAGAAGCTGGAAATGCTGGTACAGACCGCTCAACACCTCCGAATCCTTGGGCTTGCGTGATCTTATCACATAGGAGACCATCGCAAAGCTGATCATAAATCCAAGTATGATCGCAAGAAATACATTGGTTATCCATTTCATGGGTTCAGATATCTTACCGGTATTCAGATACTCAAGAACCTGCTCAAATGAAGCTTCGGTATATTTATACCAGTTATACCTGTCACTGCCGTAATAATACTCATTAACCGCATTATCGATCATGGAGTCGATCTGCGAAGAAGAGATCTTCCTTTTCAGGGCACCATATGCATTCAGTCTTAACATACCTTCGCCCTGGGGATCCTGATGATAGTTATCCAGGTCTACCGCAAATATCATACCGTCCGCATGGGAACCGTACAGCTTTTCATAATAATAGCTTGCAGCTCTGTCCGCTTCAGCTTCATCTACGATCCCGCTTTCGCTGGTAGAGTAAAACACCACATTTCCATACTCTGCCAGTTCTTTCATAAGCTTGGCCAGCTCTTTTTCATCGCTGTCGGAGAGGATATCCTCCTCATCATCGATAACCACTTCGTAGCCTTCATCGCTTTCATACCAGACCTCACCTTCAGCCCTTGCCGGAATGGTAAAGATAAGCAGTACGGAAAATGCCATACATATTGCAGATAATATCTTAGTACGCACTGTCGTTACCTCCTTTCCTGTTAAGCTGGGGCAGCGGGCGTGTGGTAAGCATATTATACTCGCCAAGTACCAGCAGCTGGGTATATATGGTTCCGATCATCAATGCAAAGGTCCCACTGTAATACCACAGATCCGAAGGCGGCTTTATCATGCTCAGGCCAAGTGCATAAACCGAAACTATCATCATCATTATAAAGCCAGCCGCAAAAGCCCCCTTATTCTCCGAATGCTGTGCGCTAACCTTACTGAAGCCGTATATCGTGAGTCCGAACATTGCCACCACGGCGCCGAATACCATAAGCTTTACGCCGAACATCGCTATAAGTGTGCCTATCACGCTAAATCCTATCTGGGCTCCGAAAATTATGATAACAGGTATCAGCGCCACCAGATTCTTAGCAGTCTTACCGCCCTCGGTATGTTTCTTAACCTGTTTTTTCCTGTATTCGGCAGCATTATACTTACTCAGGTATCCCTTATCGTCCAGTCTCTGGTCACGCTTTCTCACCTTTCCGAGGGTGATGTTAAGCATCAGAACGCTTATAAGCGATATGATCATTGAAACCGTAAGGGTATTTGTAGGCGTCATCGCCGGCATAAACGCCAGCACCACATAAATGATCACCGAAAGTATCGCTGCGGACAGCAGGAATTTCTTGTTATCTATAGGAAGGTCGCTTACTATCTTTCCGGTCTGTCCGTTTACTACCGCATAAGCCACACGGTCTTTCTTCCTGTAAGATAAAAACCAGACCGGCAGGAATGCAAGATAAGGTGCTCCGGGATCCAGACGCGGGCTTATACCCGACTGCTGGTTACTGTCAACGGAAACGCCCGGGAAACAGCGGCCGTTCTTGATATTATTGAATATCTGCGCCTGGATAAAACCGCTGGCATCGGATACATAGACCTGATTGGCAACGTCCTGCATGTCTGCATAATATCCTGCCATGTAATTTGCATTGAAATCTACCATGGCATGGGCATCAAAAGGTGCTATCCCTTCGCTGAAATAATCGTCGAATGATGATGACGCATCATATGACAAGCCCCTGTAGTAACTGTCGACATTCGCCAGACACTTGTAATGCTCGGTATATACATAATTACCGCGGCGGTAGCTCTTGGTACCCTTAAGGTTTACCTCCCCGCTCAGGCTCATGTCGTATATCCAGTATGGCATATATATACCCCTGAACTTTTCAAGGGCCTGTTCATCCTTAAACTCCTTCGGCACATAGAACGACTTGCCTACAAATTTCTTATAGGATTCCTTACACGCATTCTTATCTATGCGGAAAGGCGTTATCTTTTTAGGCTGGGGCATTCTGGCCATACGCGACTGGAGCATCAGGCTCGATCCGCAGTAGCTGCAGAAACCGTTTACCGATTCATCCGTAGAATAAATGCTGCCGCCGCACTGGGGACAGGTATAAGCGATAACATCAAAGCTTTCCGGCTCCGGCTGGGCCTGCTGTGCAAAAGCTCCCTGAAATGCATTCTGTACTCCGGCCTGAGGCTGGGCTGCTCCCGGCTGGGCCGCGAAAGCTCCTGCTGCCTGCTGGGGTTCTGCATAAGGCATCTGCTGCTGCGCCTGCTGAGGCTGTCCATACTGCATCTGGGGCTGGGCCTGCTGCTGTCCGTAGACTGCCGTGGCATCCCCTGCCATACCCTGTTCAACCGGCGGTGCCGTCTGGGCACTGTAATGTGCTTCTTCCGCCACCTTTCCCTGTGCCATCTGCATAGGCGAAAATACGCCTTCACAGAACGGGCATTTAAGCATCTGCGATGCTATATCAAATGTCAGTTCTCCTCCGCAACTGGGACACGGATTCATTCATTCTCCCCCCTTTCGTTATCGTTAGATCCGGAATCTTTACAGCAAATGTCCTCTCAATTCCTCTGCACTCTTTGCTGACAGATAAGCCGGTGCTATATCAAATACGGTCTTGCAGCCGCTGCTTCCTTCTTTTGAAAGCCTGTATGCTGCCCTGGCATATGCAGCCAGCACCGACCCGGTGAATTCCGGATTGGAATCCAGCTTAAGATTATATTCTATGATATGCTTATGTTCCTTATCATTTCCGGTAACGCCGCTCCGGATCACAAAACCGCCGTGAGGCAGGCCCGCATGATCGCGCTTAAGCTCCTCTTCGCTTATGAAATGTACGGTGGTATCGTAATCAGCGAAATAATTGGGCATTTCCTTTATCTCTTTTTCGATACGTGCTTTGTCGGCGCCTTCCTCTGCCACCACATAGCAATCACGCAGATGCATCTGTCTTGCGGTGAATTCGGGATTTGAGCCGCTGCGCACTTCCTCCACTGCACTTTCAATAGGTACGGTATACTGACGTGCATCCTTAACGCCCTCAATACGGCGGATAGCATCCGAATGTCCCTGGCTTACGCCTCTTCCCCAGAAGGTATAATGCTTTCCTTCGGGAAGCACTGCATCACTCACCATACGCAGAAGTGAGAACATACCGGGATCCCAGCCTACGGAGATAACTGCCACTTTTCCGCCCTTCTTTGCTGCGGCATCAACATTTGCAAAATGCTCGGCTATACGCGCATGGGTATCAAAGCTGTCGATCACGTTAAAGTATTCTGCATACTTAGGGGTCTGGACCGGCAGATCAGTAGCGCTGCCGCCACCCATTACCAGCACATCTATCTTATCCTTCCAGTCAAGTATATCTTTCTCTGCCACCACGGGAACTCCCGCTGTCTTTATCTGTACGCTTGCAGGATCCCTGCGGGTAAATACCGCTGCCAGTTCCAGATCATCATTCTGCTTAATGGCGCTTTCTACTCCGCGCGAAAGATTTCCATATCCAAGAATACCTATCCTGATGCTCATTTTAGTTCTCCTTTATTTAAAAAATTATTTCTTTATTTCCTTAAAAAACATTTTTGCACAGACCGCAGTCTTACCGTTTTCCTTTTGTATGATCAGCCTGCCGCCGTTCTTTCCTTCATCCTGCCTGCATATCTTCAGCTCTTCATCATAGAAGCATTGTTCCCTGTAATGAATCTCCATATCCGTCAGAGCATACCCGTCATAGTGTTCCAGGCTATAGGCATCTAATAGCAGCGGTACATAGCGGAGATTATTCATATGCCTGTTATTATCAAGGTCTGAATATCTGACCCTGTGGCTGTATATCTCTTCCATTCCCTCTGCCGAAGTGGTTATCTTGCTGAAAGGCTCAACCGGGTTCATACGCTTTAATGCCAGCTCCGGATCATAACCGATACGCTCCAGCCTGGCTATGCGTCCGCTCTCCAGATCAACCAGGCAGCTCTCCAGTCGGCCTCTGGCCAGCAGTATCCCACGCTTTCTGATCTCTATTGCATGGTAGATAGTAAAGGAATGATTCGTGGGTTCTATCCAGCATTCAACGTCCAACGGTGCATCATATATGGCTTTTGCAAAGAGCTGCATGCGGTACTTTGTATATATCCAGGCTACGCCGTAGCGTTCATGTACCACATAATTGTCCCAGTCAAAACGGTGCATATAGGTTGCCGCAGCGTCCTGAAAATAGCTCAGGTATCCGTACATACCTATCTTGCCGTCAACATCGGCCTCTCTGAATTCCTGTATCTTCTTTTCTTTAAATAAGTAATGCTGCTCCATCAGTCCATACCAAGCAGCTCGGTATAGTACTGTGAGTAATCCTTACGTCCTTCCTTTGTAAATGCTATAGCAGAACGGGGATGCTGGTTAAGGAGTCCCGTAAAAAAATACTGCATGTCATACCCCCAAACCGCACCGGCTTCACGGACCTGAGGCATATACTTGTCAATAAACTGTATCACCGGATACAGATTGTATTTGGGATTACGCAGGAAGCCCAGCAGATGCTCCATAAAGCAGTTGCCTGCGCCTCTGCCCATGCCGTTATAGGTGGCATCCAGCCAGTTTACGCCGTCACCCACAGCTTCGATAGTATTGGCAAAAGCAAGCTGCTGGTTATTGTGGGCATGCATACCCAGCTGTTTGTTATACTTGGTTGCAAATTCGCCGTACAGATCGGCAATACGTGCTATCTGCTCCGGGAAGAGTGATCCGAAGCTGTCCACAATGTAGATAACATCAACGGGTGACTGTCCCAGCATGTCCAGAGCAACCTTTATATCACCTTCCTGTGCATTGGAGATGGCCATGATATTGGCGCTCACTTCATAGCCCTTACGCTTTGCATCCTCTATCATATCCACAGCCGTAGGGATCTGGTGGATATAGGTAGCCACACGGATCAGATCCAGGGGGCTGTTAGCTTTATCAACGATATCCGTCTTATAATCGCAGCGGCCCACATCAGCCATAGCTGCCAGCTTAAGGCCGGTATCCTTATTCTCTCCTATGACATTAAAGATATCCTCGTCATTGGAGAACTTCCATTTGCCAAACTTGTTTACATCGAACATTTCTTTGGAGCATTTATAGCCCACTTCCATATAATCCACGCCGGCCTTAATATTTGTCATATACAGAGCCTTAACGAATTCGTCGGTAAAATAAAAGTCATTTACCAGACCACCGTCACGCATGGTGGCATCCACTACGCGAATCGCTTCCCTGTAACCTAAAAGCTTTGATAACTCTTTCATAAATGAACCCTCCGTTCCGATAATTTACCGAAGTATAGTCTAGCACAAATGTTTGTTATATACAATAAAAAACAGGTGGAATAAATGCACTTAAAAGGCGCGCCGGCTCTGCCTCTTCCACCTGTCCCATATCGTTCAGTTCTTCTTCCTTGCCAGCGTAGCCCAGAAGCAGGGTACGCCATGCTCCTTAAGCGGCCCGTCCCCGTTCGTATCTTCATATACATCCAGGAGCTCAAAACCGGCACGGATCTGACCGCCTATCTGCTCCTCTATGGTATGCGAAAACTGGATACCGCAATCCTCCTCCTTTAAGATCGTCATCTGTCCGGGATTTGCCAGCGGATCAAAGGGCAGGTATTCCGTAACCCTGGTCTCATCCTTCCAGAACAGATAATTGATCCCGTTTTCAAGTCCCGCCATCATTATCCCGCCGGGCTTTAAGATCCTGGCGCACTCTCTCCACAGAGGGTCTACCTCCTTTATATAATGATTGGATACCGGATGAACGATCATGTCAAAGCAGCCGTCGTCAAAAGGCAGCGGCCCGGTCATATCTGCATGCACAGTCTCTATATCGTAGCCTTCCCGCTTTGCAACCATCTTTTCACTTTCCAGCTGCTTTTTCGAATAATCCAGCACCGTACACTTCGCTCCAAGCGCTGATAATACCGGCATCTGCTGCCCTCCTCCGGCAGCCAGCCCCAGCACCTTGCATCCCTTTAGTTCAGGAAACCATGCTTTGGGAACGCACCTGGTGGGCGTCAGCGAAATATTCCAATCACCCCGGAGCGCATCTTCATATTCCTCATGGGTGACCGGTATGCCCCATTCCCAGCCTTCTTCTATCCATCTGTCGATGGTATGTGAGTTGATCTCCGTATAGTCCATGTCCAAATACCTCTCTGGTCAGATTAACATATAACAGTTGCTCCCGCAACTTAAACGCTACAGAAAGGCTTGCGGAAACGGTTCCAAGATAATACAATGTGTAGACACGAAGGATCTTTACTTCAGGAGGGAACCACCATATGCCGGGCAAACTTTATGAAAACCTGACCATCGGCTTCTTCAGCCTTTTTTCGGGGAAACTCAAAAAAAGCCTGATAGATGAACAATATGAATTCAACAAGACCGCCTGGGATAAGCTTAAGGGCAGCGGGCATTTCTTTGAATGGCAGCCCAAGCTGGATGTCATGCGCTATGGCCATGCCGGTCCCATAAGCCGCAAGCTCTTCTTCCACGGTCAGAGTCTCACCGCTGCACATAACGCCTGTGAAGTTATTGGAGTATACAACGCCCTGCACGCTTTCGGCAGGGATAAGAGCCTTCCTGATCTGATAAAAGAATTCTCCGGCAAAGGTGTCTGCGCAAACGGCTGCTTTGGCACCTCCCCAAAAGCCCTTGAGAAATATTTTAAACGTGAAGGTTATGAGACAAAACTGCTGGTAGGAAAGGACTTAAGTGACGAAGCCCTTCTGGAGCTGGAAAAGGAATACCGCGTCTATCTTCTTACTTCTTTTAACCGCGGCAAAAACCCTTTCCATATGGTACATACCATGTGCATAAGCCTCGAAGAAAAGGGCTATATCCGCCACAATGACTACCGCGGTCCCAAGCCCATAGCCACATTGAAAGAAGCCGTCTACGGCTATAACGATAACGAATCCAGCCCCATCTGCCTGCTGGCGGTAAAACCGGGCTGATCCTTATCTTTCGGGGAATTTCCCCATATCCATATAATACAGGCTCCAGAACTGCTTTCCGTCCTGTTCTTTCCACTTAAAGACCGCATCATGTTCTATCCCATCCAGGCCGACAGTGCTCTCATTATTGGTGTAATAATCCCAGGCATCATATTCGTTAAATCTGATATAATAAAATACCCCGTCATATGCTATCTCATATATCTCACGAATGGGTTCCAGGATAGCTACCCTGCCCTGCGCCCCCACTACATCTGCCCATGAGTCAACATCATAGAAATAATATTGATCATCATAAAGATAAGGATCTCTCCGCATGGATATATCTACAAGCGAACCGCTTTCGTCATCATAACGCTGGTCTGTAGCAAGTGCCGTACTGCTGTCCCATTTTTTATTGATCTTTTCTATATCATCTTCAGTGCAGTTATAAAGAGCGGCAAACCATCTGTCTGTATCCTTCTTATCCACGCTGAAATAGAAACCGTACTCTGTATATCCTCCAAGGGGATCTTCCTTATCCCCGGAAACAAAGCAGTCTTTGCTGATCCTCAGGCCATCAAACTGATACATCTCCGTTCCCCTGTCGATAAATCCGGCCAGCCTCTGCTCCACCTCCTCTATATCGGTATGGTCATAAGCCATAGTGTAACTGTAGTCCGCAAAAACACTCAGTGCCCGACCAATATCTCCGGGGAGTTCCGATACATCAAGCGTTTGCAGATTGCGTTCAGCCTTGCATTCACCGAAGATCAGTTCATCATCTTCCGGTCCTGGTTCCTCAGTGATAACCTCCGGATCATCACCGCCACCCGGAACGTCGATCGCCGGTTCCTCTGTGGGTTCCGGCTTGCTGGTATCTATTGCAGTTGCTTCGTCCTCTTCAGTCGGCGAAGGCAGCGGCCCCCTCGGCTCTTCCTTATTACTGCATGCAGTTAACGCCGCCATCATTAATATTGCTGTTACGATCTTCTTTTTCATTACTCACTCCTTGGATTTTACAAACTCTGTTCCACGTACGAAGATGTATCTTCCGAAATGTACTCGAAAGACACATCATTCATGATATAGCCACAACTATATATTTTATCACATAAATCGTAAATTATTACGCATCTACCGCCAGCAATTCTTCCTCTACCGCAGTAAATACCTTTTCAAAATCATACTCCGGAGAAAACCTTTCAGCAATATCGCATATCAGCTTTACCCTGATAACATCCTCCTCAACCTCATCAGCAATCTGTTCGATAGTCTTACCTTTACGAAGTTTCTTGCAGATCAACTCAACCAAATGTCTGTCTATCCCCTGTTCTATTCCCTGCTTTATACCCTGTTCTACTCCACCGTTCCAATACTCATCCAATCCTGATTTCATTCCTTTTATCCCTCCATTTCCACCTTTGTCAATCTGATCAACTATATACCTGAAACCTTTATCATCTGTAAGGCTCGACAGTAACTGCATGACTTCGCGCACATGCTTTACTTCCTCCGTCGAACCAATATACCTGCCGGTAGTCCGCATCTGTACAAAATAATCCACCACATATTTGAAGTCACTCTTAAAACCTTTCACCTGCTCCGGAGTAAGCCAGGCTATCTCAAATATATTTATCCTATAATCAGATACATAATCTTTAAGATCCGGTAAAAGCTTATCCCCCAAAGCTTCATGAAGTGTTTTTGCTTTATCCCAATGCTTTTCATAACCAAAATACAATACCAGTGTGATTACCGGGCATTTATCTACTTTCTTTTTACTACGTCCTTTTTTGTCCTTCTCATACTTTATCTGATCCCAGTATGAAGCGCCATCATAACCTATAATACGTATAGGCATATCATCCTCAGCCTGGGATTCATTTTCAAGGCCGAGCATAGATATCCTTATGTCGTTATTACACCAATTCTTCGCAACATCTCTCTCAATCTCACGAAAGCGCTTACTGCCGTTATAAGCTTTATGCACGAATACATTTTCGAGCTTATCTTCTTCAACCCTGTCCTCACCGCAAAACAGTAGATTATTTACTATATCAGCGAACACGTCATTATATGCGCAGAGCGATTTCTCTAATATATCCTTTTCGCCCATTTTCTATTCCTCCTTACATGATATTTACATCGATGTAAAAAGATAATAGAACATATGTTCTGTTTCGTCAATATGGTTATAACCAAATTTATGAACCATTTTATCCCCAATACCTTTTTAACAATAACACAAAACCGGCGGTCTCACAAGCCGCCGGTAGTGTAGCGCTACACAACGCGCTATCCCGTTGATCAACTCCCCAAGATCAATACCATTTGATCCTCAATATCATTAATCATTTTATCCGTATTCTCTTTTTCTTATTGAGCAATCCGAACATATTTCTATCCTCTTCCGTACCTCCGGAGCCACGCTTCATCTCTGTATTCTCCGTTCTCATTAACTTGACAGCCGCGGCAGAGGTCATCTGATATCTCCAGGATGACATCCTTAAGCTCAAGATCCTTTTTCCATTTATCTTCGATAGCCTCATATCCTAACAATGCCCCTAAAATGTTTCCCGCAACAGCGCCGGTAGAATCACTGTCTCCTTTATGATTGACCGATGCAATAATGCCGGCTGAAAAATCATCCTGATAACGCAGCGCACAGTATACTGCTATTGCCAGAGTTTCCTCTGCTACCCAGCCTTCTCCCAGCGCATGTATGTTCATCAGATCAGGCTTGCCATTTTCCGAAAGTGTAACAGCACGGTCTATCAGCGCAGTCAGGGTCCTAATGTGCTCGTCCCCGACAAATATCCCGGCGGTGGCATTCTTTGCCTGCAATACTATCTCCTTTAAGCTCAATTTCTCTTTAGGAAATACTATAAGGCTTATAATATGCGTTAGCATGGCAGCCGGCATATATCCAAGTGAATGACCATGTGTGATCGCCGCTATCTCCGCACCTTCCATATCCAGGTCAAGCAGATTGTCTTTGTCACCATAGTACAACGCCAGCGGCGCTACCCTCATAACACCGCCACAGCCTTTACTGTCATTTACCTGTGCCTTAATAAAACTCCCCGATATACTTTTGCTTTTCTGAATACTAAGCGCAGAAAGACAAGCATTGCCCGGTGCTCTGCGCTTATATAATTCCGGCACTTCAGACAACCAAGTATAATAAGGCATATCCATGCCTTCAAAATATTTTAAAGCCTCAGCGTAACTCATCTGCTGGGTTCTGAGCCAATCCATATACGCCTTTTGCACATAAACCGAAGGGTTCTCTTCCGCCCCTTTCATACGCATCTCTGTATCACCGTTCAGAATCCCGTTAGCGGTAAACAAAGCCATCTGCGTATCATCGGTTATCACGGCTTTCCCATATCCGCTCTCTGTGTGATACTCCGTAATCCCTTCAGCTCCATATCTGGAACTTATCTCAGCTTCATTAATAAACTCTACCGGATAGCCCAGCGCATCCCCCACAGCACCGCCTATCATGCATCCTCTTATCCGATCCAGATGCGACTCGCGTGCTTTTATCCTTTCCATTGATTTCTGTATTTCCTTGTTCATCCATAGCTCCTTATGCATATATATTAGAAAAATGTATATTCATCATTTCCTATATATAATACCGTCTCCAGGTATCTGTCGATTTGTCCTGATATTTCCTTCTGTTTTACTCAGTTATACTTAAATATCCTTATTTATCCCAAGTACTGACAGTAAATCCTCTCCGGATATGTTATAAAACAGATTTAAGCAATTATTATTCTTTTCACCTTTCATACTTTCGTTCGTATTATTTTTTCCACTATCTGTATTTTCTTTGTATCTGACCATTACAACAAAACATGAAAAGTAATATGAAAGAATAGATATATACATTATAGTTCGAGCAGTTCTGTCTATTGAAAAGTACTTAGTATCATTAAGCGAATTTGGTATACCTGCCAATTGAAATGTGATCATGTCTTTTATCTGATCTTTTATCTCTCTTATTCTCTCGGATTTTTTTTCTTCAAACTCTTTTTTGATCCTGTTTTCTTCATCAATTATCTTCTGGTATTTTTCAATATTCGCTTTATACTCCGCTTCAGCAAAGCTTCCTTTAATCAGGCCTTTATCAGTAAACAAGGAAACACCTAACGTCATAATCAATGATGAACCAAACATGAAAATCATCAAACCACCTTTGATCGGGTGTCCATTACCAAACATAAGAAATCCCCAAATCGTAAGAGGTAGCAGGATTATAGTGAAGATCAACAAAAAAGCGCGGGTTTCTTTTTGATTTTTTAGATTTTCCTCGAGATTTGCTTCCACCATTCGTAATTGGTTATTATAATCTCCATACGGATAACTCTGCATAAATAGTTCTCTCTCCCGCGAAGTATTATAATCCTTATCCTCTTCAGCAATGAGTTCAGCATTAAGTTTTTCCAGTTTCCCAACCTTGCCCTTTATTCCCTGTAATTCAGACGGGCACATGCTCCAACAATCGTCTGACAAGGTAAATCCCTCCGTATTATCTAATGCATAATCCGCAACTGCAAGGCCAAACCATCCTCTCCAATCTCTTGGATAATTCTTTGTAAAAGATTTAAATGTTTCGTATGAATCAGAATACATGTTAAGATCAATCTGTGCTAATCCATCATTAATAATATCATTCTGTTTTTTACCATTTACTATTGTAATATTATTAATATTATACTGGTGTATAGCTTTTTCAATTATAAAAGGCGTTCCACAATACTTGCAGTTCGCAGCATCCTGTTCAGGATTAACCTCAAGAATTCCTTTACAATTCGGACATATTGCCGGTGTTAATGCCATTTATCCATACCTCCACGTTTCAAAAAGTCTTATTTTATAGTATATATCCCCCATTTACCATCTTTCTTAGCGAACAGCTTACCATCCTTTACTTCTGTCAGATTCTCAAATACCCCAAAGGGAATAACTGTATTATTATTAGAATCCAGCAAACCATATGCTCCGTCCTTTTTTACAACTACATATCCCTCGGTACATGCCGCCCCAAAAGCCCATTCGGATTGATCCCCCCAGTCCAAAATATTATCAAACGTATATGAATCAGGATAATTGATTGCTGAATTTGCCAACGAATACTTATAACCCGGATTGCCAACACGGATTCCATCATATACGCAAGGGATAACCTCTTTTCCCTTATCATTAACATAGCCCCATTTTCCATCTTTCTTTACCGCCATCAACCCATCCGAGTATGGGCATGCATCTTCATACATATAATCTGTTACCCGTTTATTATTTGTTATCACCGCAAGACTATAGTCAATTGGCGTTCCGGAATAGAACGCATCCTCACCAATGAATTTTGAACAGGCTACCGTTCCGCTATACTTATAATTATCATCCATTACAAAAATCCCGCCATTGCCTTCATATGTCACAAAACACTGTCTGAAATCATCATATCCCATTTGAGGATCTACATTTGTCCCATTGATATCAGTATGCCCATCCCAGTCTGAAAGCCTGGACAGATTCCCATTTTTAATCGTATACGCTTCATCATCATAACTATATCCGGTATTAATATAGTAGCCATATGAATATGTAACCTCCGCATACTCAGGTTCCAAAAACCAATTTCCGTCAATCCTCATTAGGCCAAACTTCTTATTATCACGTACCAAATAACAGTAGTCATCAACAGGGGCATAACTAAACGGTTCTGTGTAATCGTCATAAGGTCGTTGTGAATAAAGAAATCCGTATACCTGTTTCCCGTCAAGTTCAGGTATTTCTATCCATCTATCATTTATTATCGTGTTCCGAAGTTCACTTCTGTCAACAATCCAGCCATCACCCAGAACCGGAAGACCGTATGGTCTTTCCTGTGAGAGATCAAGATGCTCATATCTGTAATTGACATCAGCATATTCTAACTGCGTATAACTCTTCAAATCACCGCTTTTAGAAAGACTGGCATACAGGATTGCCCTGTTTTCTTCATCATATGTCGTTTTAGATATACTGCGTTTTTTATAATGTGTTTCGGTTCTTGTGGCTTCATCATATTCATACTTATCATCTGCACTGCTCATATCTGAATCTATTGTACCATCTGCTTTATATTTGATATATCCCGGACTATTACCATGCTCATCTCTCTCATATTCATACCAATCAATCAGATTTCCGTTCCCATCATAATCTTCTACCCGGTAAGCATACCCATTCACATCGCGATAATATAACGAAATGACTTCAACAGATCCATTTTTGTACTTTATTTTTTTCATTAACTTATCATTATCATATTCATATTCATAATCATATCTGAATGCTTTTCCTTCAGATGTAACTCCTTCTTCAGAAATCATCTGCGAAGTTTCTGTATCATATACAATACGATCTTTATATCCGCCAGCACCACTGTGATCCCACACTGTCTGTCCATTGTTATCAAAACTCCGCTGGGCTTCCATTCTTATGCTTCCGTCTCCTTCATATTCTTTCCTTGCTGTCAATTCATTATCTTCATATGAGAATTCAGTCCAGTTATATACGTGCCCTGTCGAATCATAGTATGCTTCCCTCAAAAGATTTATACTCTCAGGATCCTCATATTCGGATACAGCTATAACTTCAAGATTATAATTTTCATCATATTGCATAGAAAAACTCAGCTGTTTGACATAAACAGTATCTGCCTCTGTCTGCATATCAGGATTTGCTATATTATTGTTTCCATTTCTGCCTTGAGCTTGACCATTTGGGCTTCCATCTGTATCATTCTCTGAATCCGCTTCCCGACTGTCACTTGCATTTCTGCTTCCGGTATCGGATGCACACCCAGTTACCAGAATAACAGCTATAATCATTCCAAATATTTTTTTACTCATATATTGTAATCACCTCTCATATAGCTGCAATATCAATTAAACCAAACATAAATAGCTTTCCCATTAGGTCCCAAAGTTATGGAATACAATCCTGACATATCATGGTCAGCTGATAAATCTGCTACAAAATACCCTTCTTTTGTAGGTTCAAAATAATAATTTCCACTAAAACTATGTGTACCTACCCAAGCTAGCCAAAGGTTTGCAACATATTCTTTTTCGCGATATTCAGAAGTATCCGTATAATAACCAATCGTGATCTTATCATCTTTAGGTATATCGTTATAATTCAAGAATACCATATAATGATCGAACGTACGTTCACCTTCTCCATAATATCCACTGTGTTTATCAGACCAATCATAATAGCTCATACCATTTACTTCTGATATTCTAGCATCTATAAGCGTCTTTCTATCACGTATGGAGTATACTCCTTTATAATCACTCAAGGCAACTTCATAGGTATATCCGTGCTGATCAATTTCATACAGCATAAGATGTTCCATATTCTTATCAGATCCCTTATAAACGATGGTGTCGCCCGCATACATATGCATAAACAGATCATCATTATATTTATCTGCATCTATATATATAAAATCATTCAGTTTATCTTCTGTAAATCCTGCCATTTCATCAATATATGAAAAAGGAAAGAAACGATCGTCTCTCTTTATAAAATATCCATTAGGAAGTTCATCTTTCGTATATCCCTCTTCAAGTATCCTTCTGCTTTCTATTTCATTCAAAAGTGAAAGAGTCTTATTATAACCTGTCCATTCCGATGCCTCATCTATCAAATCAGCAAGCTCTTTTGCTGCATCAGTATCAAATTCATTGAATTTTTGTTCCATTTCATCATAGATAGCTGATCCAATCTTAAAAATATAATCTGAAGAATCTTTATAATCACTCATATGTTTAAATAATTCGCGTGCTTCTTCGTAACTACCGTCTTCAAAAAGAGCAACCGCCTTATCATAATCAGCAGCATACTGCTCATCAAGCTTGGCTTGCTTTTCTTCCTCTTCCCTTTGTGCAATTACAGCAGGGTCTTCTGTTGGAGACACCTCTACATTAGGCTCAACTACTTCCGCACCTTCAGTTCCTGTATCCGTATTTTGCGATGTATCACCATCCGAACCGATACCTCCCGATGTTGTGCTTCCGCATCCGGATAATAATGCTACTGTTGAAAATGCAAGTATTACTGTAACAATTTTTCTTTTCATAGATTTATACACTCCTCTCAAAAATGATAATAAAAAAATTCACCACATCTCATAAATCACTATTTCATCCACCCTAAAACACCATATATGATTAACAGTAGAATACCTATTCCCAAAAATATAATTATACTGATAAATACTGTTTTCTCATTCGTATTTTTAAAATGTATCAACGGCTTTTTATCAAGTAATATATCTTTAGTCCGAGAGTTATTTTCCGCTTTAGCCTTAGCCGGCACAGGTTGAGGTTTTATAGGATTCTTGCTCATATACTCATCCTTATTAACATATTCGATCTGCTCTATCCATGGATATAGCTTCAATATAAACTTTTCCCATTGTGACATACATGTTTCGCTGCCATATGTAATATGAAATTTAAGTCTCCATATATTGTTACAGAAACCTCCTATCTCATCATTTTCCAAAAAATTTATCAAATCGATCATGGTAAATCCCGGAGTCTCTTCCACTTTTTCACTCAGATTCACAAAAATCTCCCTTTGTTCAAAAGAATAGCTGATTTTAAGATTATTACCATACAGCATATGTAACATCATTTCTTTCGTATTATCAGAAAGCTCATCAAACTCTCTGTATTCTGATTCACTATCTTTCTTAAGCGGTCTTTTCAAAAGATTCTTTACATTGTTATCTGCAGATGATAAAGCGGCATTATATGCAGTGATCATCTCTTCTCCTACCATTTTCTCAAGACGTATCAGATAATCTTTTATTTCATTATCCGTATATGCCTTTTGGTATGCAAAACGTACATTACTTAATGCCCGCCATTTAAATTTTAGTTCCTCACAACTCCTCTCTTTTTCAAATTCCACTATCCTTCCTTCTATTTTTCCCATACTTACATTGGCATATGTTGCTGCATCATCCGCAGAGCCAGGGTAAGACTCCTCTTCAATCATATATACTTGCCCGGTAAACAGATCAATGTAGGCTCTATCTGAAAAGATCAGAAAACCATTCTCCTCACATATGTTTTTGATACGCTCATAGGCTTCTGTCCCCTTTAACGGCATGCATGATTCATCACATCGGATAAGACATCTGTCCGGTCCTATAACTATATGATCACCTTTATACAGATTCCCTGAAATCCAACGAACTGAATGCTTTCTTTCCCATTCAATGATATCCTTCAGCAAAACAAGCGCTTTTTCCAACTCATGACCTTTTAGAACATACCATTCATATCCGGTATCATTATTGATCCCATCATAATAATCATAATCAAATACAGATTTTTCTCTGTCTAACAGCAACAGACAGTTCCTGAACATCTCTCTTGCGTTATCATCATCTTTCTTATTAATCCTGGATTTACCAGAACTCCTGCCGCGATATATGTCAAAGCTTTCAAGCTCAAAGATAGCATCTATCTCATCCATGTCATTCACCCTTCAGCACCAGATTACGCCCGCTAAAAATCAACAGGCGGAGTTTTCCCCGCCTGTTGATTAATCCTATTGATCATAATGAATCTATATAACCACCTACATATCTTGCAATCTTAACCACATCACCCATTGCAACTTCACCATCACCTGTAACATCTGCCGCAGCCACTTCCTCCGGTGTCAGGGTAATGTATCCGCCTACTGCGCGGGCAACTTTAACAACATCGCCCATAGCAACTTCACCATCACCTGTCAGATCACCTTTCACTATTGTTTTTTCAGGAACCACAATGTCATTGATACTGACTTTAGCATAGTTTCCTTCTTTATCATAAGCGTATATATGAGTTCTATAATTGCCTCTTTCATTATTATGATCAGAAATCTTCACCTCAAAGAAATACGTATTTCCGCTCACTGATGTAGCTTTAGCATTATTAAACCAGTCATCTACCAGATCATCCTGATCGTTATACTCTGTCCAGGTAGGAAAGCATACTCTCTCTATTCCCACATTATCAGTAGCTTCACAAACAACTGTATATCCAACGGAAGTAAGATCAGTAATATATGATTTACTAATCACAGGATTTTCCGTATCCTCTTTCTTTTTATTCCACTGCGCATACACAGTTAGGTCCTGATTCCCAATATAATTGGGTTCTTTCCAGTATTTTCCATCACTGACACTTATTCCGTCCGAATTGTAAACCCTTATTCCACCTTCCTTAGCATCGAACCATCCCATGAATGTATATCCATCGCGCGAAGGCTTATACTCAGAAACATTCCATAACTGCCCTTCATCCTGGATAAGATCCTTAGCCGCCGTGATTTTAGCCGTTCCACCATCAGAGAATTTTCCGCCATTTGGATCAAGATAAAGCTTATAGTGTTTATGTACATTATTCTTTATAATGATCGTAGCACTGTCTGTCCATTTACTTTGTGTGTTACAGTATTCCACACTGAGTTTATGACTTCCATTAGAGTATTTTGTGGTATCAAGTTCAAATGAAAACCATCCACTCGAATCAGACATCAAAAAACCGGTTACAGCAACATCATCAACAAAAAACTGTGTGTGATGATTTGAATCCGTATCATTTCTCTGCGCCCAGAATTTTACCGTTCCACTATATTCTTTTCCTGCATCGGTAACAAGTTTAATAACGTCTCCATTATATGATAGTGTACTTGGATCCAGGCTTGTGCCCCCTGTATGATAAGTACTCCCACCATAAGTAACGCCAAAATGCAAATGCACGCCTGTCGCATAACCTGATTGTCCCATTTTACCAATTCTTTGACCAGCTGTTACTCTCTGGCCTTTGGCTACAGTAATAGATCCTTTTATCATGTGGCAATAGCCCGAGAAAGTTCCATCATCATGTTTTATATATACCTGATTGCCACCATTTGTATAGCTACCATGCTTGCACACTCCATCATCAACTTTAATGTGGCTGCAGTCGTTAACCAAATTATAAACAACACCGTCCTTTGCAGCCAATATCCAAGTCCCTTCTGAATCAGTAATATCCAAAGCCTTATGACCAGAACTATATCCTCTATATATATTTGACAATGGCGCTTTGCCCTCAACCGGCCATGTCCATATCCCATAGTCAGCATTTACATCATCTATATCAACGCATGGATCATCGTCTTCTCCATCTTGTACATAATATACTTCATCATCCTCCGAGCTCAAATCATCGATTTCATCTGTCATATTTGAAGCATTTTCACTATCGTCTCCTTCCGCAAACGAAAATACATTGCTCTGACTGAAAAGCAGAACAAATATAAACAGAAAAAACATAACTCGCTTTCCTATTAGCTTTTTTCTTTTCATTTTCTTCCCTCGCTTTATAGCCAGCCACGGCGGCTATATGGCCGCCGTGGTTCCACTCAGTCTCCTTATCAATTTTGTAGCATAGCTCACTTGACAGTTACATTAATTGTAATGGGCTTTCCGTTAACTTTAGCGGTAAGCTTAGCTTTACCGGGCTTTCTGGCGATCAGGGTTCCTGTATCGTTGCTGATATAAGCTATCTCCGATTTAGTTGTTGTAAACACTACATCCTGATATATATCGCTGAAATAAACTGATTCTGTATCGCCCGCATTCATAGTGATCGAATACTTATTCTTACCGGTCGATGTAAAATCATTATCATCAAGAGTAAGATCATCTACACGGACATATACATAATACTTCTTTTCGCCAACAGTAGTGGTAAGGCAAGCCATTCCCTTGGCAACGCCGGTTATCTTATTCTTGTTAACTGTCACTATTGAAGTATCATCGCTCTCCCATACAGGATTCTTAAGTCCTTTAACCTTTAATGTCTTGCTCAAGCCGGCTGTTATATGTACCGTTCTTTCTTCATAAGGTTCAGGCTCTTTAACACTAACTTTACACTTAAATGCTTTACCATTGATATAAGCAATTAAGGTAGCTGATCCGGCGGATACACCTTCTACCATGCCTTCGTCATCTACCACTGCAATATCAGGGGCAGTGCTATACCAGTACACATCAAGATTCTCACTGTCAAAATCAAGCTTTATCTTGTATTCATTAGTTGCATCTGTTGATTTGATTATAAGCTTTTTGTCTATTACAGGCTGCGATACATATACATTAATGATTCTGGAATCCTTTGTAAGCGTAATGGGCGTAGTAGTAACCTTCTTTGCCTTTACAACACCCTTCTTGCTTACAGATACGAATTTCTTATTGCTGCTTGTCCAGCCTGCTTCCGGCATCGTGAATTTCTGGCCCTTGATAAGATACAGATCTGTGGTATCCTCTGTTACATCAGGAGCAACACACATAGGATCTTCTTTCGCCTTACCAATATCCAGATCAGAAGCCGATCTCACCTCTATCTCACCGTCTGTAAACGTAACAGCAACATTCTCGGAATTTATGTTAGTTACGTTAGAAACATTGTCATTAAGGTATCCTAATTTGATCACATAATTTCCCGAAGCGGTATTTTCTTTCACATCAAACTTAAGCGTAAACATAACGCCTGTAGCTGTTGTATCCTTATTACCGGAAACATCGTACCACTGGATAAGATTCTTCTCAGTATCAGCATTAAAGGTTCCGGTACTAAATACTGCACCCTTTGTAATTGAATTCAGCGAAAGAGAAGTAGCATCATAATAAACTGTAAATGCTGCAGATGCTATTCCGGGGTTAGTTGTTATCTTAACAGGGATCTCGATACTCTTACCCGTAACCGCCTTACCTTTACCAACCTCGATCACTGCAGTCTTGGAATCAGGCTGTTCATTATTCTCAGTCTCAACTTCCACTTCACCTGCGGTAAAGTTAACTTTTACATTCTCTGAATTAATATTCGTTACATTACTTTCTTCATCATTAAGGTATCCTAATTTAACATCATACTTACCGGCTTCTGCAGTTTCTTTCACTTTAAAACCAAGTGTAAAGATAGTGCCTGTTGCTGTGGTATCCTTATTGCCCGAAACATCATACCACTGGATCAGATTCTTCTCTGTATCACCGTTAAAAGTACCACCGGAGAATACATCCCCTTTTTTGATAGATGTTAATTCTAATGAAGCCGCATTATAACTTACTGTAAAAGCAGCTGAAGCAATTCCGGGATTTGTTTTAAGCATTACCGGAATCTCAACAGACTCACCTGCTTTTGCCTTATTACCGGAAACAACTATCTCCGCTTCACCAGCAAATTCTATCTGTCCCTCTTTTCCCGGTATATCTGACATAATGGTATTCTGCTGATACATTACGGATACTGTTACCGTATCAACTACATCCAGAGTATCAATGTAGCCTGCAACATATCTTGCAATCTTCACTACATCACCCATTGCCACAATACCATCACCAGTTACATCCGCAAGTGCTTCTTCCTCAGCAGTAAGGGTAACATATTCAGCTACAGCTCTCGCTACCTTAACAACATCTCCCATAGCAACCTCACCGTCACCGGTAAGATCCCCCTTTACACTATCACTTACAATAACTTTACCAGCCGCAAATGTTACCGGTACTTCAGCGCCATTATGATCTGTGAAGTTAGCATTTTCATCATTTAACAATCCGACTGTAACTGAATAATTCCCATTTGCTGCTGACGGATTCACAGTGAATACTGCAGTAAACATTACACCATTGGTTTTAATCCCACTTTCTCCCGCATAATACCACTGAACAAGGCCACTATCTATCTTAGAAGTAAATGTTCCACTGCTAAATACAGTTCCAGCTTTCAGCTCATCAAGTGTCAGTGCTGTCTTATCATATTTAACAGTAAATGCTGCTCCTGCAATACCGGGATTCTTGCTGATGGATACAGGTACTTCCACCTTTAAACCGGGAGTAGCTGACACACTTGCCACATTAACTGATGCTGTGTCCGCAGGCGTCGGAGTAGAGGAACCGGTAACTGTCACTTCACATGAAGCGCTCTTACCGCTCGGATCCTGCGCATAGGCTGTTATAATTGCTTTACCAGCTGCTATAGCAGTAACAGTTCCACTGTAGTCAACCGTTGCTATACTTTCATCAGATGATTTCCATACCAAATCTTTTTCAGTTGCGTCTGAAGGTACTATCGATGCTGTTAAGGCAGTGGTTTCTCCGGCTTTCAAGGACAAAGACGTTTTTGATAATGTAATACCAGAAATATATGTAGGTACAAATACTGATAATTGTACTTTTGTATAGTTTGCCTCTGCATCGTATGCATATACATCTATAATATATTTTCCTCTTTCGTTATTATGATCAGAGATCTTAACATTATAATTATATGTATTCCCACTAATCAAAGTAGCCTTTGTGTTATTATAGTAATCTCCTTTAAGATCATCTTGCCCATTATAGTCTGTCCATGTTGGACAAATAACCCTCTCAATTCCAACATTATCACTTGCTTCACATACAACAGTAAATCCATCTTGTGTAATATTAGTTACGTATGCTTGTTTTATGTTCGGTGCAGTCTTATCACCTAAAGTAGTGAAGTTATTCAGCGGTGTTTTATATGTAATACCATCTATTACACAATATAACTGATAATAATATGTGGTTCCCTTACTTAAAGCAGATGTCCACTTTCCAGTTCCCAGATCATACCATATTATTTTTGTTCTCCCACTGCTTTTCTCATTATGCTGTTCCATCTTGTCAGGAGATGTCCCTAAATAGAAACCGATATCAGTACAACTCCTTACAACAGGAAGTGTAGCGTTAAGTTTTGCTCCGGTACTTGTTATATTCTCTACTCCACTATCATAAATAACATCATCGTTACTATTCACTTCATTGAAGTACCATCGCTGGTTACTATTTGCATAATATATATACTGTCCAAGGGTAGCTCCATTTTCTTGACTAAATCCTATCAAATCTACCGCCAAACCAGAATTATTATTTACAATACCATATGAACCATCATCCCTTTTATCCAGTGTCCAATACTGAGATGCGGAGCCATCCAGTGTATACTGCGTTACCGCAGCTCCCTCGTCTGTAGATGCCCTATACACATCCATTGCTTTCCCTGTATAAGCATTTTTCAGGATATATTTATCACCACTTTTTACAGCAATCCATGACTGCCAAGGATCATTTGTATATTCCCAAACATTAAGTTGTTTTCTGTCTGTATCAACTCCATTAGAAACCTCAATAACTTTTCCGGATAATACACTCTCAATCAAGTATCGTCCGCCATCTTTAATATCTGTTGCCGGAACAATAACCGGATTGGGCTGGGTTACAAAAGAATCTACAGGTGATTCATAAGTTTTTCCACCTGAAACCATATAAAACTTATAGTAATACCTGGTTCCGGCAGCAAGCGCACTTGTCCACTTTCCAGTTCCCAGGTCATACCACATAGTAATTACATTACCACCGCTAAAAGAACTATCTGTGTACTTTGTCATACTATTTTGAGCCGTACCAAGATAAAAACCTAACTCCGTAACATATGCCATTGGCGATACTGTAGAATTAATTGTTGCAGAATTTTTAGCTATATTAGTAACTCCGGTATTTGTCACAGAATATGCCGGAGGTGTATTTGAACCACCATTTCCACCTCCGGAATAATCAAGAGATTCAGGATTGATCGGTGTTTGAGAATCCCATTTACTTCCCCCTACACGAACTGCAAAATGCAAATGAAATCCTGTTGCATGACCAGAATCACCTAATAATCCTATTACCTGTCCTGCCGTTACCGTTTGCCCAGGCACAACAGTTACGGATCCCAATATCATGTGACTATAAACAGAATGTACTCCATTCCCGTGATCGATATATACTGTATTTCCTCCATCTGTATAATATGTTTGATGTACACACACACCAGCAGCAACTCTTCTATGCGTGCAATCATTTACTACATGTGTAACAACACCTCCTTTTGCTGCTAAAATTGGTGTTCCTTCCGCTCCCCCTATATCAATAGCTTTTCTCCCATGTTGTTCATAGTTTTGGGTAAGATTTGATAATGGTGTCTGTCCCTGTACTGGCCATGTCCATACCCCATAATCTGCACCTTCTATCTCTTCCTCATCAGAATCCTCATCATATTCAATAGATATCAACTGATTATTATCAGTATCTGCTATATCTAACTCCTCAACTTGATCCTCTTCCCCTTCCGCAAACGCAAGCATTCCGCTCTGGCTGAAAATCAGAACGAATGCCAGCATGAACGAAAGGATCCTTTTGCCTAAATACTTTTTTCGTCTCATTACTATCCCTCCTTGGTTTTTGTAGTTACCGGTTCCTCCCCGGTATTATTTATACACAATTATCATTTTATCGCTCATTCCATCTTTAGTCAATGTGCATATCGCCAATAGCGATATTTTACTCACCGTCATTTATTACAATTACACACTACTTTATGTATCATATATACCAAAGGAGAGTATTGTTATGTTTACTGAGAGTATTCAATATGAAATAGGGCAAAGAATTAGGAAAATCAGACTAGATCAAGGTGCTACACAAGCACAATTCTCCGAAAAAGTTTACATAACGCCTAATTTCCTTTCTGAAATCGAAAATGGCAAAAAAGGCTTATCATGTGAAACCCTATACAATATCTGTGAAACACAGAGTCTATCCTCCGATTATCTCCTGTTTGGAGACACCGATGATGAAAAGTCCCCTACTGAGTACATAATGGAAATAGCGCCTAATCTAAGTTTGAAAGAATTGTCCGTTGTGATCACTTACCTGGATGCACTTAAGAAAATGAAGGAACTATAAAATTGTGCCTTCCGAAGCAAACACGAAAGACACATCATTCATTATAAATCCGCAACTATATACCTGTAACCGACCGGAAAAGAAATGCGTACTCTATTCACATCCGCCTTCTATTAAATCTCCAACAACCTGATCAGGCAATTCTTTTCATAAAAATGCCATTCCATACTGCAGCCTGCTTGTATATCCTTCATACTTCAGAACGCTCTGTTTTTTTCATTATCAGCTGGCCACCCCTTCCAAAGCTGGCTGCATTTCCGTTTCCTTTTTAACGTGCTTTAATTCCAGTATCAGGCAGCGGTTTCCGGCCGGATCCTGAATGATAAGATCGCTTCTGCCATGCCCGGTCTCCCATTCCGACTGAACACGATAACCGGATCATATAAAGATTTGGTCAAGTATAAAGTGATAAGCATATGCTCTACTTTGATACTTTTCCATCCTGCATCTGTACAATGTTCATAATTTATTCATATTTGATACATACTAATTTCACAAATTGTTAATATTTTGTCAAAAATCGCCATAAATATGATATGATCATATCGTATCCTACCCAGATACAAACGAAAGCGGTCCGGATCCCGGATCCGGCAGCAGGGAATTTAGGGAGGAAAAAGTTATGAAGAACAGAAAAATAAGCACAATCGCAGGCATATCCATGGCAATGATGCTGGCATTATCGGGATGCCGCGGTTCAGACAGCGGCGCAACCGCGCCCACATCCAATGGCAGCTATGCCACCGCCGGTGCCTGTGAGGCATACGTAGATTCTTACTATGATCCATACTACGATACGTATAACGATTCAGAAGAGTTCAACACCGAAGAATATGATGCAGTCAAAGAAAGCGGATTCGCTTCTGTTATCAAGAGCCCTCTTTCTACTTTCGGCGCAGATGTGGACACCGCATCCTATGCAAACATCCGCCGTATGATCAATAACGGATATGCTCCCGATGATATTCCCGACGGAGCGGTACGTGCAGAGGAAATGGTCAATTACTTCAACTACAGCTATAACGGCCCCAAGGACGGAGAGCCTTTCGGAGTCAATGCCATTATCTCCAAGTGTCCCTGGAATGAAGATAATCTGCTTCTCCATCTGGGATTACAGACACAGGCAATAGACTTTTCAGATGCCGGCGACAGCAATATAGTCTTCCTTATCGACGTCAGCGGATCCATGTCGGACCAGAACAAACTGCCTCTGCTGCAGCAGGCTTTCGGATTACTGGTAGATGAACTTGGTGCTAAAGACCGCGTTTCTATCGTAACCTATGCCAGCGGCAACAGGATCGTGATCGACGGGGTTCCCGGCAATGAAAAAGAAACCATCATGGACGCACTAAACGGCTTAAAGGCCGGAGGTTCCACAAACGGCGGTTCCGCTATTCAAATGGCGTATGAGCTGGCAGAAGATCATTTCATCGCTAACGGAAACAACCGTGTGATCCTTGCTTCCGACGGTGACTGGAATGTGGGCATTACCAGCCAGAGCGAAATGAGTGAACTGATCAAAAAAGAAAAGGAAAGCGGCATCTATCTGTCGGTATTAGGTTTCGGTATGGGCAATTACAGCGATTCCCGCATGCAGACACTGGCCGATGACGGAAACGGAAACTATGCATACATTGATTCACTGCGCGAAGCAAAAAAAGTGCTGGTAGAAGAGCTTGGTGCCAATATGGTAACCGTAGCCGATGATGTAAAGCTGCAGATAGAATTCAATCCCACTTATGTTTCGGAATACAGACTGATAGGCTACGAAAACAGACGCTTAAATGCCGAAGACTTCGAAGATGACACCAAAGATGCAGGCGAAATAGGCGCAGGACACAGTGTCACCGTACTGTATGAGCTGGTTCCCGCAGGTGAAGAGACTGAAGAGTCTGATCTTAAATACCAGGAATCTGCTCTTACAGATCTGGCACAGAACAGCAACGAATGGCTTACTTTAGCTATCCGTTATAAGGCTCCCGGAGAAAGCGAATCACAGCTTCTGGAATACCCCATCGGAGCAGACTGCCTGACCGATGATCCCAACAATGATTACCTTTTCTCCGCCGCAGTTGCAGAGTTCTCAATGCTCTTAAACAACAGCGCATATAAGGGCAGCGCAAGTTACGAACATGTACTTGATACCTTATCCAACATCAAGTTAAACGACGAATACCGTGAAGAATTCAAAGACCTCGTTGCATTAGCTTACGGTAATACAGGCGACGTACAGTGGTGATCATAAATTCACACCGGGGGGCGGGTTTGTGGTGAACCGTGGCCATGGGTTCGTTTTCCGGATACAGAACAGATAATAAAGGACCGTCTCTTTTAATGAGGCGGTCCTTTTAATACAGTTTTTACTGTTATACGAGTCACGCTGATACAGGCTCTTTCGCCATTGCACCCTCAAACTCCTCTATGCTGCCGGCTTTAGCCGCAACCTTATGCAAGCGTTTCAGCTCATCAAGATCATCGATTGCTTCAAGCCTTGTGCGCATATCGTCCGGAACGCATCCTATATCCTCAAGCAATTCCAGGATGGCTTCTATTCTGTCTTCTTTCTTTCCTTCTTCCCTTTCCCGGTCAAAATAGTAACCTAAAGTCATACTGCCCTCCTTCAGCGCCGGATCAGCTTTAACGTGTTCCACATATCCGGCTATCTCTTTGGTAGCCTCGTCTAAAACTCTTTCCGGCCGGCTCTCCTGAATATAGTTTAACATATTCTTGATCGCCTGGCTACCGCCTTTTGTACCCTTGGTATTGAAATACACAAAGCTCAAGCCATCAGGGTATTCCAGTCCGGGTACCTCAACACAGCTGTTGCGGAAGGTATAAACCATATGATCCTCTTTGAAAATATCAAAGTTTGTTATGGTTATGACATAAAGATTAGGCAGCTTTGAAAAATCTTTCTCTCCGCTTTTTAAATGCTTCGAGTCTATCTTCGCCTGGTAAAACCTGTTATGTCTCGGGAAGCTCAGATCGTTTCTGGTATGCGGTTCAATGTCATAAACATTGGCAACTGTTTCTTTCCCATCTGCCTCAATACACTCATCGACCTCAACATCCATCCTTATCCCGCGCAGGTTGGTATCAGCTCCCATAATAACACGCTGGCTTGCTACGCTCACCTTTCCTATCTCACGCTCAAGCAGTACCGAAAGCATCTTTTTAAAACACGCCTCTCCAACAATAGGATCTGTAGCAACGCAATTCATCAAAAAATCATCGATAAGGTCAAGTTCTTCAAAAGTTCTTCTTTTCATGTGGCATTCTCCTATAAAATACACTACGAACCACATAGAACCCTTCCTTTCTTTTATGGGATCATCGGAAGATCTCTGCGCCTTCAAACAGAGTTTCAAAAGATTCTATGAGGCTCGAACTATAGGTATCGTGCCTTCTCAGAGTGACGCTATACTATCACATATCAATAATTGTGTAAAGTATTAAATTATCAAGGTTTCAAAAAACAAAAAGCGATGTCATACTTATTATCAGCAGACTAAAATTTGCCTAACTGTGTCAAGTTTTATCCCACCTCTTCATCTCAATATATTTCCTGCTCCATGCAGGATCCTCGTAAGAGCTGTATTCATCCATCATGCATCCATAACACAGATCATCAGCCAGTTCCAGTATTACATCAGCTAGTTCAAGGTCCTCCTTCCATTTCCTGTCCATAGCCTCATACCCACACAAAGCGCCAAGGATATTGCCAGCCACAACTCCCGTTGTATCACTGTCACCATTATGATTAACAGCAGCTATAATACCGGCAGAGAAGTCGTCACGATGACGCAGCGCACAGTATAGCGCAATGCCCAGAGTTTCCTCTGCAACCCAGCCGGCTCCGATGCCGTGAATATTAGTAAGGTCATCATCTCCATTCTGTGCCAGCTTCATTGCCAGATTGATGATACTGATCATCTTGGCCAGGTTCTCATCTCCCTGATATATCCTTAATGCCGCTTCTTTTGCTTCGATTATGATTTCCTCAAGGCTCATATCTTTCTGCGGATATACGATACGGCTTATAATATGCGTAAACACTGCTGCCGGCATATATCCCAGAGAATGACAATGCGTTATCCTGGCTATATCACCTGCCTCCTCATCAAGAGCATCCAGTTTCTCCCTGTCCCCATAATCAAGCGCAAGCGGAGCCATTCGCATCAGACCACCATTCCCCTTACTGTCATTCCTCTTCAGGAAAATATCCGGGTATCCATTCTTTGAGTGGTACTTAAGTTCCTCTAGCGCGGATATACAGGTATTCCCCGGCACTCTTACCGCAAACAGTTCCGGGACATCCATAAGCCAGCTTATTCTGCGTTCTTCCTTTGCCCTTGTATCAAAATGCGATATCTGCTGTGTAAGGAGCCAGTCAAAGTACGCATCATAAACATAAGTTCCGGGATCACCCTGTATTCCACGCATACATCCCCTGGTATCTCCCACGAGAATACCATTAGCGGTAAACAGGCTCATCTGAGTATCATCGGATATCAGTGCCTTGCCGCTCTTTTTATCCTTCTCATAAGCCTGTATCCCGCCTTTGCCATATTTATTCCATATGGCATCTTCCTTCATGAATTCTATCGGATATCCAAGAGCATCCCCCGCTGCACCACCTATAAGACATCCGCGGATCTTGTCAAGATACTGCCATCGTCTTGTGCGCTTCTGCTCTATCCTTTCAAGATCATGATCCGTTGTATTTATGTTATTATCAGCTGTTCCCATCTATACCCCTTTTCATAAATTTCTATTATTCCGTTAAAACAACAGCCCCGTTGCCTACCACTGCAACCTGTGCAATCCCGGAATGCCTTAGCAATGGCTTACGGTAATGCGAACAATACACAGTGGTAAAATAGAACGAGGGGCGGGTTTGTGGTGAACCAAGGCCATGGGCCCGTTTCCCGTTCTCTGTCTAATACCACACAGAGGAGCTGTAAGTCACATGCTCATAGCCCTCACAGATACTCAGATTGTATTTGCCATACTCCTCTTCCTCAACAAATTCCCCATCCGGTATGATCCAGTCATTATCCCAAAAGCCATTCCAGAAGAAGGTCTTATCGCTCTCTATCTGCTTTATCATATCATCCGGCAAAGGCAGTCTTATCTGATATTCCGGGAACCTATCAGGATCCACAAAATTCCCGGCGTTATATACCTCCGAACCAAGATATTCAATATCATTTTTTTCCAATTTAACATAGTAAGTGGTAAAATACCCCTGCCCGCCATAAGTAATTGCCAATACGCCTTTCTGTCTGCCATATGATATCCCGCCAAAGTTACTAAAGCACATATACATCTCAAAAGGCTCACCATTATCATCTGTAGATATTATCTTACAATCTGATATATGATCATCTCCTGTTATCGCGAACAGCTCCGGCCTGTCATCGCTGTCAAGATATGCCAAAGCATAATGAATTTTATCTGTTCTTGAAAAATCTTCAAGAAATTCATCTGTCTTGATATAATCTCTGTACAGATCTACTTCCGGTGCCTCTGACGCAAGGAAGTCATCAACCGGTAATGCTACGCCCACAAAGGGATCAGTGACTCTGTTTGATCCGTCTTTGTCCTCTTCCCCTTCTTCCTCTGTTGATCCGCTCATCACAGGCTTGATAATATCCACACCATCTGAAGGAACTATCTCAACAGCAGCCGGTTCTTCCTTGCCTTTGCATCCCGAAATGCCAACTGTACATATAGCCGCCATTAATATATATTCTATTGTTCTACTATCTTTACGCTTCATACTCTCCTCACTAAATGTATCGATCATCATATTCTTATACGCCAAAAGCAAATTGTCAATACACAGATAAAACGTTAAGTCTAACGGTATTTTCACCACATTTAAAAACACAGTGCCCGT
>JAEEGL016812157.1_pt1 | contig 42464 bp, 32 predicted proteins | sample 9134231 | NCBI WGS metagenome assembly JAEEGL01 (sample SAMN16246548, study PRJNA631951) | gut metagenome | biome: gut microbiome; feature: rumen; material: fiber-attached | host: Bos | place: Iran: Karaj | collected 2018-10 | reverse complement strand
ACCGTCCTTAGTCTTGCCATTGGGATGTCCATAGAGGATGACACCAGTACGCTTGGGAATGACATTGAGGCGCTGCAAGGTAACTTCGTAGTTGCCGTCATTATTTGGCTCGACCTTGTTGACCACGTAAGCCCTGAGACCTTGGGGAACAAGATATGCATAATCGTAATCACTGAATGTGCGGAGAATGATGGATTGATATTCGGGACCATCCTCAGGGGCACTGGGGCCTGAATTGATGAACTCATACCAGCCATTCTTGTGAGGATTGATGGCCTGATCATAATGAGCCTCCAACCATGAATGGAACAAGCCTGGGTTGGTAACAATCTCGTCTGTCAGATAATGCGAGAGGTTGGCATAATGCTCAGTCTTCTCCTTCGGGAAATGAAGGGTGGCGAAATTGGCACCTGCATCGCCTGCACCCCAGGAGATATCCTGGTCGAATGCATTGTTGTCGCATTGGATTTCTGCCAAGGTGTTGATGTAAACATCTGTAATGGCCTGGCACTCCTCGAATGCACCTTGACCTTGACCACCAGAGCCTTGAGCACCAGCAACTTTAGTAGCGGCACCAACGCAATCTCCACAACTCTTGTCAAAGGCCTCAAAGATGACAGTGGTCAACTGCGTACAGCCATAGAAACTGTGTTTAGCAAGTTCCTCCATAGAGGCGGGAATGCTTATTGTAGTAATGGCAGCAGAATGGAATGCCTCAATACCAATCGAGGAGATATTATTGGAAAGAGTAACTGTAGCAAGCGATGGTTTCTCCTTGAAAGCCTTGTCTCCAATAGTACACGGATTCTGGAGAACGCAATCAACATAAACAGCAGAACCTGTGAACCTCACTGATTCAACTGCCGTGCTAGCATTGAATACTCCCATACCGGAATCATCAGGTACTGCTGTCAGATATGGAGGGAGAATGATGGTTTTAAGAGCAGTACAACTTGCGAATGTCTTGTAAGTACTTCCATCATTATTTTTACTTTGGAATTCTGTGATGCCTGTGCAATTTTCCATATCAACAGTGGTGATACCTGACTTATTGAAAGCATCATTGCCAAGGAATGTAAAGGTGCTTCCTGAAGGGAATGTGACTGTTGTTGCACTTGCGCACTCCTCGAAGGCCTCGTATTTGATGGCCACAAGTGATGTGCAACCACCAAGATTTATTGCAGTCAATGGTGCACTATGGAAAGCCTCACCGCCAATCACCTTCAGACCTGCTGGGAAAGCAAATTCGGTCAATTGTGAATTTTTAAACGCTGCTTTGCCAATCCACACCAAATCGCTGCCGACAGTAGCGCTTGCAAGATTTGCAGCACCGCTTTCACCGAACACGTTATCGGGGATGGCGGTGAAATTTGCATGGTCAGGGAATGCGATGCCATTCAACTTGCTTACATTATTGGAGAAATTACTTCCACTTAATGAGAAAGGATCACCAGAAGGCTGAACCATAGCTGTGCCTTGGTCGGGATTATTGGGATTAACAGTGACACTGCTGGTAGGTACTTCTACAAAACTATTCTGATTATTATAATAACCCCAAATAGTTTTAGGATAAACCTGATGTTCACCATTGGAAGTACCATCCCAACCTGTCCAGTAATAATTGCCATCTCTTGATTGCACTTGGCTTTGAGCCCAACTCTCCAAAGGTTTTGTACAATCCTCATCAAAGTAGTAATAATTCTTTTTAGTAACATTTATCTCTTCAGCAGGAGCATTGCTGTAAGAGTAAGTGAAATTGTTGCTTGTCCAATCAGGATCGCCTGTGCCAGTGTAATTGATCATGGACACCATATTCTCACATGCGCTCAGGTCGAGGTAAACGTTGTTGTTGAATTTGCCAACAATCTTGCCAATTGTGGCAAGGTCTTTGTTGGCCCAGTCACCGGTAATCTTCAATGTCTCACCATTGCGCATGTGCGGCTTGATCAAATCATCTAAATTCAGATTTTGTAGCTCGTTGGAGTTGTTAGGGTCTGCCGTATAGTTGACGGTAACAGTTTTTGACCCCGGAGGACACTCTGCTGTGACGTTTGCCCAGCCACATAGGGCAACTCCCATCATCAGAAATGTTGTGAAAAGTTTTTTCATGTTTTAATGAATTTATAGTTAATAAAATGATTGATTTTGTTATTAGTATCACTGAATTTCAACTTGCCAGATCTTCGTCATCACTGTCCTTTCCGTCTGTCCTGGGAATCCAAGATGTGGATGGAAGGAGCGATTCAAAAAGATGACAATTTTTTTTATCAATTCATGTAATTTTTTGAGATTTTTTTAGTTTTAATGATATGTTGGGCGCCAACATAACTCAAGAGAAAAATAAGGATGATGTAAGTTTGGTAAGTCAATGATAAACAATATGTTAACGATATTGCGACATTTTGCGGTGGGGGGGAAAAAACCACCGGATGTTTTCTGTTAATCTATGGTTTGCACTAAAATAGGCACTAAATGTTGTCAAAAAGTTTACAAGTAGAATAATTTTGTTTATCTTTGTACTCGTTAAGTTGGCAGATACCTGAATCCGTCAAGTTGACAGACAAAGACTAAACGACGAAAACAGACCATCAGATGAAAGTATACAGCGCAGTTGTCAGGTTGGTGCTGCGCACCAATAAGACACTGGCCAACGGACTGCACCCCATCATGCTCAGGGTGAGTTTTGGCTATACGAAGGAGAAATCGACTGGCTACAGTTGCGACACCGCCCACTGGGACAAGAAAAACCAGTTGGTGAAAAAAGGATTTGAGCATGCAGAGATCATCAACCGCATCATCACCGAATATAAGAATAAGGTGGTGGAGCGGAAACTCAGGTTGGAGATGAGCGGAATGCGCTATACCCCCGACATGCTGCTTGATGATTCGCGGACGGATTTCAGCGCACGCACCCACGAGTATAAGGCCATCATGGAAGACTTCCTTTCCGACCGTCAGATTCGCAAGAGCACCAAGGTTTACTATGATTATGCCTATCGGTTGCTGGCGGAGTTTATGGGCAACGAGCACTTTTTGGTGAATGACCTCACAGAGAACAGGATGGCGGCTTTTATCAAGCAGGCAAAGGAGCACCTGAGCGAAGGCACCATCCACACGGCATGTGCCAAAATTGCCGCCGTCTGTCATCATGCGATGGCCAAGGGCATGCTTCAGGCATGTGACTACTGCTTCCAGTTGAAACCGTATGCCCGGATGGTGAGAAAGGCCAACCGCAAGGCATACATCGACAAGGACAATCTCATCAGGATCGAGGAGTATTACCTGCGCCTCGTCACTGAGGACACGGAAGAGGGGTGGCAGTTCCGCGATGGGGCAGAGGAGCGTATCCGTAAGCGGTCGACTGCGGAGTTTGCTCTCTGTTTCTGGATTGCCATGCTCAAACTCAACGGGAGTGCTCCCATCGACGTGGCATTGCTGCGTTCCGACAACTACAGCCTGCGGCATATCGCCGATGAGCATGGACAGGTGACCTCCTATTATTGCTTTGACTTCAAAAGATCGAAGACAGGAACGTTTGTCAGGCCCCGCATCAGATGCGACAGGCTCGCAAAGGCTGTGTTTCAGCCGTTGCTCGACAGTGCGGGACTCCGCGATGGGTTTCTCTTTCCCATCGTGCAGAACGACAGTCACACCCTCAAGCAGAACCGCACCGAAGAGGGCATCAGATGTGCCGTGCAGCACATCGCCTGTTCCACCAAAAAGAGGATGAGGACGATCTGTGAGGAAATCAACGCGGAGGTGGAGAAAATCAACCGGGAGACGGGGCAGTGCCGGCCCCTCATCAACATCAGCCAACTATCATGCTACAACATGAGACATTCATTTGCCATGGCCTATCTCTCGTCGCCGGGAGCCAATGTCAATGCGCTTGCCACCTTGCTTGCCAGGAGTCCCAACACCATCGGTACATACATCACACAGTTGTGCAACGACCAGCAACTCGTGCAGTTGGTGTCAGGTTTGGGTATATAGGCATATAAAAACGGCACCATCACTGGCACCGCCGCAGTTCTTCGGACTTGACCAAGGTCTATCCGGAAAATCAAAAGGCTTTACAGACCGCCACCGGGGTCCTCCCCCTCGCCGTCGTCGATGTGCAGGGTGGGGTTGTCGGGATCGTCCCAGGGAGTGCCCATGATGATTTTCACCACAATCATCACATCAGCCACATTGATACGTTTGTCTCTGTTGGGGTCAGCGGCATATTCCGAAAAATGCACGCCCGACAAGTCCTTTTCGGTAATGTAGTTCACCATCAGCATCACGTCGGCCACGGTAATGTTGCCGTCGCCGTTCACATCGCCGGCTTTTGGCTTCGTGCCCTCCGCATGCAACTGAAGGGATGCCGTGAACAACATGGCAACCAACAGGGCAAGATGTCTGAAAAAACGGGCATTCATGGTCAACAGTTTATAGTTGTCGCAAAGATATTGAATTTTGGGCAATAATCGCCGCTTTTTCCTAAATTTAACACATTCCACCACGAAACTGCACGAATCTGTACGAATGATGGCTAATGATTATTTGTCTAAGGAATCTGGGAATCAAGGAATATATCGCCGCTCTGCGGCGAAGCAATTAATGGTAATTAATGGATATATTACATGGAAATTCGCGTTTCCTTTTTTTTTACATAAATTACCGCGAATTATGCATGAATTTATTCATGAATTGTTTTCAACCACGAAACTGCACGAATCTCCACGAAAGAATATTTGTTTCAAGTTTCGCATTTGCTCAACTTTTTGGAGTTTAGGAGTTTAGGAGATTGGGAGTTTAGACAATAGAATAGATTGCACCCCGCCAATAGAGACTGATGACTTGCAAGAGTAATGTCTACACTCCTAAACTCCCACACTCCTACACTCCTTTCAACTTGAGCACGTTGATTATTTGTCTGGAGAATCAGGGAGTCAAGGAATGACCCAATAACTGTTGCGTGTGTGATAATTTAGTGAAAAAAAGTAGTTTTTTGCTCGCTCATTCATTTTTTTCACTATTTTTGCAACATCAACCCATTTTCTATTACAAATAATCTTGATTCAGTTATGAGAAAGTTTTTTTATGCAGTATGCTCACTCGCATGCATGGCCCTGATCGTGGCTTGCACAGAGGCCGCCCCATCCCTCGTAGGACAGTGGAAGTCAGAACCTGTGCTGAACAATGACTCAAGTGCAAATACCTCGATGGTGATTAACCTCAACCTCGCCGAGGACAGCACGATGACCTTCTCCGCCAATGCTGTGATGGATTCCAAGGAAAAAGAAACATCCATCCACATGCCCTTTACCATGGGATTCAAGGGAACTTGGAATGATGCAGGTGACGAGATGACTTGGAATGTCGCTGACTCCAGCCAGTTCTTCAAGTTTGAGAAAGACAGCATCAAGATTTCCTTTGGAGACCCCACCATGGAGGCTTTTGGCGACAAGATCATCAAGAGTTTAATAGAGAACCTCGAGAAGGAAGGCCGCAAACAGTTCCTCGGAGGCTTTGAGAAGGCTGAGCCAATGGACTACGTCCTCGAGGGCGACGTGCTCAAGATCGTTTCCGACATCGACACCATGGTGTTCCGCCGTCAGGCAGTGAAATAACTTAGTTGAAAGGAGTTTAGGAGTTTCGAAGATGAGGAGTTTAGACAATAGTCCTCATTACTCCTCGTTGATAGAGAACGCTGCTAAATAAGAGTAATGTCTACACTCCTATACTCCTACACTCCTATACTCCTACACTCCTATACTTCTAGAATGACAGAATAATGATGAAAAACTACTGGATACTTCTTGTCTTTGCCGCATGCCTCACCGCCTGCGGCACAAGGCGTGAGGTGCCAGTCAATTTCCCCTTCACCTTCAACGACAACAACCCGCACCAACTCGCCGCAGCGAAGAAATACGGCATCGAACCGTTGGAGGACCGCTCACAACTCACCAAAAAGGTGAAGAGGCACCTCAAACTCATCGAGGAGGGAAAATACTACAGCATCGACCCTCTGACCCATTCCGTGCCTTACCTCACCCCACAGGCAGCCAAACTGCTCAAGGATATCGGGAAAAACTTCCAGAAGGCAGAGAAAAAGCATAAGATGGGGAAATACAAGATCATCGTCACCTCTGTGCTGCGCACCAAGGAGGATGTGCGGAAACTGATGAAGGTGAACAGCAATGCCGTGCCTAACTCGGCTCACTGCCATGCCACCACATTCGACATCACCTACAGACGGTTCAAGTATGTGGAGGGAAAAGAAAACGACAGCCGGCAGATGAAATACCTTCTTGGCGAGGTGATGGACAAACTGCGACAGAAAGGCAGATGCTACGTGAGGTATGAGACTCAACAGACCTGTCTCCACATCACTGTCACACCATAGAAAATCCGAGTCCGACCAGTCCGACAGATCCGACCAGTCCGTCAGGTCCGACATAATAAAAATACATAATATGATGACACTATCCGTTTTCAGGAGAAAGCAATCCCAGCCGTATCACGCATCGCGATATATACCGATGCTTATCTTTGCCATGCTCATGCCCCTGGCAGTGAGCGCCCAGCAAACAGAAGTTAAAAAACTGATAGTCAGCAACTCCCAGACCTACAGAATCCGTTATGTGGATGAGCGGAAACTCTTCCAGGAAGGCGATGTCGTCACACTTGCTGTCCTCAATCTCGAATGGCCAGAGCGCATCAGCGGGTCAGGGGTGGCCGACTTGCAAAGTTGGTTGTGCACCACACTTTTTGGCAATGAATGTCTCTCTCTCGATGAGAGCAAGAAACAGTTTTATCAGACATTGGGAAAAGAGATCAATGCTGTGCCCGAGGGGCCCAACATCAAGCGCCAGTATGTCACACTCACACTCACCGAGTTGGCATGGGAGAAAGACAGGTATATGTCGTTCAGGGTGACGGCGCAGCACAGGGATGGCGATGCCCCTCACCCAAAGGTCAATGTACAGCGCCTCATCACCTATGATGTGATAGGGGATAAAATACTCACTGCCAAAGACATCATCAAGGGGAAATTCATGCCCGGCAAACTCTTCCATTATGATCTTCTCGGCTTGGTAGCGACGGCTTCTGAAATACAGGGCAAGCCAGGTTCTGGTGTATCCGATTTTTTGTTCAATGGCGTAAGTACAACACCCATTGCTGGCAAAACGATGCGGGCGGAAGACTTGCCCGACCAGGTGTGCCTGCTCGGAGGAACCAAGGGAGTGGCGTTCAATCTCAAGAATGTCCTTGATGAAGATGGGTTGGACATGCTCGTCGGAGTCTTGCGCTACAATAACTTGGACTTCTTCCTGACAGCCAAAGCCGTCAGGTTGCTTGACAGAGTAGATGTGTGGAAGAAGAAAAACATCCGCCAGACTTTGGAACCGGAGAAGGAGGAGGTGATGGAGGACGGACAACCCATCTACCTTTTGGCGGACAGCATGCCCCATTATCCGGAGGGAACAACGAAAATGTCAGAGTTTCTCATGCAGCAGTTGAATTACCCTGTGCTGGAGTTGGGCAGCAATATTCAAGGGCGGGTGGTCGTCTCCTTCGTTGTGGCTGCAGATGGCAGGATATGCCGCCCCTCGGTGATTCTGCCCCTTTCACCCGCCTTCGACCGCGCTGCCGTGAAAGCGATTCTTGATATGAAACCTTGGATTCCTGGAAAACAGAATGGCACTCCTGTCAATGTCAGAGTGGCCCTACCTCTATATTTCAAACGGTAAGGTTGTGAGGTGACCTCACAACCTCATTATTTCAAATCTACCTCTACCGGACAGTGGTCGCTGCCCATGATGTCGGTATGGATCAGAGCGTCGGCGACAAGGGGCATCAGACGCTCGGATACCAGGAAATAGTCGATGCGCCACCCGGCGTTCTTCTCGCGGGCACGGAAACGGTATGACCACCAGGAGTAGGTCACCTGCTCAGGATAGAGGCGGCGGAAGGTGTCGGCAAAACCGGCTGCAAGGAGCGTGCTGAACTTCTCGCGCTCCTCATCGGTGAAGCCAGCGTTGCGGCGGTTGGTCTTCGGGTTCTTCAGGTCAATCTCCTCGTGGGCGACATTGAGATCACCGCAGACGATGACCGGTTTGATGGCATCAAGACGCTGCAGGTAGGCACGGAAGTCGTCCTCCCATGTCATTCGGTAGTCCAAACGGCGCAGGCCGTCCTGGGAGTTGGGCACATAGACCGTCACCAGGAAAAAGTCCTCCATCTCCAGCGTGATGACACGTCCCTCATGGTCGTGCACCTCCTCGCCGATGCCGTAGGTCACATTCAGCGGATGACGCCGCGTATAAATGGCAGTACCTGAATACCCTTTTTTCTCAGCGTAATTCCAGTAAGACTCATAACCCTCAAACTGTAGGTCGAGTTGCCCTTCCTGCATCTTGGTCTCCTGCAGGCAGAAAAAATCGGCGTCAAGGGCTTTGAAGGCTTCCTCAAAACCCTTGCCGCTACAGGCGCGGAGCCCGTTGACATTCCATGATACAAATCGAGTCATGACATCCGGTTATTTCTTGCCGTTCACCAACATGGCCCTTCCGGTCATGTATTTCGTCTTGTCCACCGTGACGGACTTCACCAGGACATACCATTCCATCTCATGATTGAGATACAGGCCATAGGCATAGAACTGCTCTGTCATATAGCCGGTGGTATAGGCGGTCATCCCATCGGTGAACTCTACCTCCACCTCGTGGCTCACATCCTCATGATCTAAGGTGAACTCCATCTTGTAATCGCGTGGAATGACCCAGAAGGCATAGAAACCCTCGGTGTTGGAGTTGACGGCATAGGGATGAAGGGTGGCAGAGAACGTGGCTCCTCCTTCTTGCATGAGAAGATCGCGGGAAGCGGATTTGGGAAGACCTTGTGCCAGAATCTTCAACGGGAAATTCCTGACGGTCAGTGTCGAGTCATGTGGTGTCACTTGCCAGGAGATGTTCAGAGAGTCGGTCTTGCTGGTTGTGTCGTTGATGAAGAGGATATGCCCGTTGTAAATTCCAGCCATGTCGCGCAGTTGCGCCTCTTTATCCGCCTTGGTGAGCACTTTGTAGTTGTTGTCATTGTCTTTGTCGCTCAGACAGGAGGTGGCACTCAGGCCGATAGCCATGCAAAGCATGAGATAATACAATTTTTTCATCGCTTTCTTTTTTCTTTTGATGTTTTTTACTCAAACGTCCGAACCCTGAAAACCTTGCATCAAAAAAAGAATTTTTAATTCAAGTTTTACATTTGTTCATCTTTTGGGAGTTTAGGAGTTTGGGAGATTTGGAGTTTGGACAATAGAATTGATTATTCATCGTCAGTATAGACTATGACTTGCAAGAGTAATGTCTACACTCCTAAACTACTACACTCCTACACTCCTTTCAACTTGAGAAAGTTGAATTCTTCACTCTTCACTCTTCACTCTTCACTCTCTAAGCAGGTTCATGAATTCCTCGCGCGTCTTTGCCTGATTGAAGGCACCGCTGAACGCACTCGTCGTGGTGATGGAGTTCTGTTTCTCCACACCGCGCATCTGCATGCACATATGGCGGGCTTCCACCACCACCATGACACCCATCGGATGAAGGGTCTGCTCGATGCAGTCCTTGATCTGCTCTGTCAGCCGCTCCTGCACCTGAAGGCGGTGACTATAGATGTCCACCACGCGGGCAATTTTGCTCAGACCGGTAATGCGGCCCTTGGGGATATACGCCACATGAGCCTTGCCGTAGAAAGGCAACATGTGATGCTCGCACATCGAGAAGAAATCAATGTCGCGCACGATCACCATCTGATTGTAGTTCTCCTCAAACAGGGCATCGGTGAGCACCTTGTGGGGATCCTCGCTGTAGCCACGAGTAAGCACCTGCATGGCTTTCGCCACACGCATGGGTGTCTTCTCCAGTCCTTCGCGGGACGGATCCTCACCCAAGAGCCGGAGAATCTCAGCGTAGTGGGAGGCCAGTTCGTCAAGTCCTTCTCGGTATCCGGGTTCTATGTTCATGAGTAAATGGCGTTGAGGATTATTTGTTGACAGTGATGGCAGTTTTGATGACGCAGGCATTTTTGAATCCGTCCTTCTTCACCTTCTTGAGCAGTTTGGTGGCTGCCTCCTGGTTGCGGAAGTTGCCGAAACGGCAGCACCAGCGAGGGGAGTAGAAATGCACATAGACGGGATGTCCGGGGAATTTCGTCTTCACCAGGGCGCCCATCTCCTGAGCCTTGGCACGGTCGGCACGGGTGTTGCCGCCGGCAAAGACCTGGATGCGGTATCCCTTCGCACGCTTGCTGTTGCTCATCAGTTTCTTGCGGGAACTGCTGGCGTCCGTGTTCTGCTCAAATTCCTGCATCTTCTTGGCGCGTGCAGCCTCACGGGCCTTGCGCTCACGCTCGCGCCGGGCTTTGTCGCGGGCCTCGTCTTCCGCCGAACTGCCTTGTTCGCGGTCGTAGTCGCGCTGACGGCTCTCGCTGCGGCTCTCACGCTGACGGCTTTCCTGCCGTGAGCGGTCCTCAGACGGGCGGGTGGCTTCCTGTTTGCTGCCCTGCTCCTTGCTCTTGCCGGAACCATTGACCAGGTTGCTGATATCCTCGCTTTGCTTCACCGACACCTGACCGCTGCTCTTGTCGTCGTTCTGCAAATGGTCGAGGAACGTTTGGGCATGAGCAATGGTCAGGCATAGTGATGCAGCCAAAATGGCTGTTGCTCGTTTAATCATATTATTGTGGTTATCTTCAACACAGAGACACAGAGAAACAGAGTTTTTAAGAATTCTCTGTACCTTTGTATCTCTGTGTTTAGCTATTTATCTTCAACACAGAGACACAGAGAAACAGATTTTTTTAAGAATTCTCTGTACCTTTGTATCTCTGTGTTTTGCTATACTTAACCAAGATGCTTTTTTAAATCATCACTTATTTCCAAGCATCGATGATGCCCTTGAAGTCGGCTGCCTTCAATGAGGCTCCTCCGATCAGACCACCGTCGATGTCGGGCTTGGCAAACAGTTCTGCCGCATTGCTGGGCTTGCAACTGCCACCATAGAGGATGGAGGTAGCGTCGGCAACCTCTGCGCCGAACTTCTCGGCAATCACCTGGCGGATGTAAGCATGAATCTCTTCTGCCTGCTCTGCAGTGGCGGTCTTGCCGGTGCCAATGGCCCAGATAGGCTCGTAAGCGATGATGATGTTGCTGAACTGCTCTGCGGTCAGGTTGAACACGCTGCCTTCCAGTTCGGCCTTCACCACCTCATTCTGCTTGTTGGCCTCGCGCTCCTCCAGACTCTCTCCGATGCAGAAGATCACTTTCAGACCATTGCTCAGGGCGAGCAGCACCTTCTCCTTCAGAATCTCGGGAGTCTCGGCATAATATTCGCGGCGCTCGGAGTGGCCAAGGATCACGTACTGTGCTCCGGTGCTCTTCACCATGGCGGCGGAAACCTCACCCGTGTAGGCACCTTTCTCCTTGTCGGCGCAGTTCTCGGCACCCAGACCGATGATGTCCTGGTCGAGGAACTGGGCGATGCTGGCCAGATGGATGAACGGGGTGCAGATCACCACGCCGCAGTTGGGCTTGTCAGCACTCAGGTTCTCATTCAACTCCTTTGCCAAAGCAATACCATCTTGCAGGGTCATGTTCATCTTCCAGTTGCCTGCTACAATTTTCTTTCTCATTTTCTTAAATAATAAATAATAGGTGAATGTATTTTTAAATCAGTTGTTTTCTTTTTCCAACTTGTCGGGTTTGTCAGATTTGTCGGATTTTTGCCGCCTTTTCTTGGGGGTGAGCATCCTCGTCCAAGCCCAGAGCCTGTCGGCAATGGTAAGGGCCAGCAAGGGAAGTGCAAACCACATGAGGATGGCCGCAATCTTGCGGGGAGCAGCACTGGGAGGCACCTTTCCCATCTCGCTTTCCTCCAGCCGATCGGTCAGTTGGGCAGCATCAGGGAGGAAGTTGTGGCTCCATTTGCGCACCACCACTCCGTTGTGAAGGAGCAGCAGTCCGGGGTTGCTGCGGATGATGGTCTTCAGCGTCGTGCCATCAGTGGAGCAGAATGGATACTCTGCTCCTGTCAGGTCGCGCCACCGCTCAATGGCGGGTGCTCCGCTGGAGGTCAGACAATAGAATGCATATCCATTGTCCTCGCAGTATTCATAGATTTGGTCTATCTGCCCGAAGTCGCTATCGCTGGCATTCTCAAGGGTAGGGGAGATGAGCAGGAAGGTATAGCCTGTGTCGCCGATCACCTCTTCGGTAATGTCCTCCCCATCGTCTATCCTCGTGATGGAGAAATCATGGATGGGCGGCTGGTCTCCCTCGCTGATCTGCACCGTCTCGCTGTCGATGAACGTCCAGGTGGAGTCGGGATAGTCCTCAAGGGTGAACGTGCGCCGCTCGCCGTCTTTCTCAAGGATGAACTTTGTCTCAAACTGCGGTTGGGCAGCAGAGTCGGGAAGTTCCATGCCTGCACGGATGTCGGCTCCCTCATGGTAGGGACGGAAGTCGAACAGCGGAGTGTCGTAGAGACACCACAGGCTGACGGCGATGATGAACAGCAGTGTGTAGTTGATGACGATCCACTGGTTGGTGCGTGAGATGAGCCTCACCATGCTTAAAGGCCACCGGCACAGCAGCACCGCACATGTCAGCAGCACGATGTTCTTCGCAAAGGTCTGACCGTTGGACAGCACCAGCGCATCGCCGAAACAACCGCAGTCGCTGATGGGATTGGCTATCCAGAGCCACAGGGATATGAGCGTCATCACCACCATCAGCGCGACCGTCAGTTTGGTCACCATGCGCCGATGCATGGCGAAGAGCAGGAAAATGCCCAGACAGAACTCCGCCGCCGACAGGGCTACGGAGAGGCTCAGCGTGGTCCAGTCGGGCAGAAGACCTTCCAAGCCCAAGGCAGTCAGATAGTCCTGTATCTTGTATTGGGTGCCCCGCGGGTCAATCGCCTTCACGAATCCCGACAGGATGAGGGTCACCGACAGCACCAGCCGGCAGAGGTTCAGAAATATGCGAAGCAGACTATTCACTGAGTTTGATGATGCCGAAAACGGCGTAGTTGATGATGTCCATATAATTGGAGTCGATGCCTTCGGATACGAGCGTCGAACCTCCCAGGTCCTCTATTTCCTTCACACGCTGAATCTTTGTGAGGATGAAGTCGGTGTAACTGCTCACGCGCATACCGCGCCAAGCCTCACCATAGTCATGGTTCTTCTTCAGCATCAACTCGAGCGTCGACTTGGCATAATGGTCGTAAAGCGACATCGCTTCCTCATTGCTGATGTCGGCCGAGTCGCTGTATCCTTTTTCCAACTGGATGAGGCCCACCAGACCATAGTTGACCAGAGCGATGAATTCCGGGCGGATGCCCTCACCGACGAGGGTGGTGCCTGTCACCTCCAACGAGCGGATGCGCATCGCCTTGATGAACAGTTGGTCGGTCAGTGAGGAGGGACGAAGCAGACGCCAGGAGGCTCCGTAGTCGTGGAGTTTCTTCTCAAACAGCGAGCGGCATTCCGACATCGCCGCTGTGAATTGCTCCTCTGTGAGAGTATGAGACTGTGACATGGTCTATTCTGTTTATAACGGTGCAAAATTACACATTTATTATGAACCTGCCAAAAAAACGCTTATCTTCTTTCTGCCACAAAGCCCAAACCACAAAGCCCAAACACCAAATCTCAACACCCAAATCACAGATTTCAAAGTCCAACTCTCAAAACTTTTCCAAGATTATCTTTGGTTTTTTCAACGACAACGAGTAATTTTGCACCCTCAAAACCAAAACGGATGAAGAATTACTCCGATGCCGAACTGGCACAGTTGCTCGACAAGGAATTGTTTCATACCATCTCCCGTGTGGCCGACGACATGGGCGTGGAGTGCTATGTGGTGGGAGGATATGTAAGGGATATCTTCCTCGACCGCCCCTCCAACGACATCGACGTCGTCGTCGTGGGAAACGGGATAGAGGTGGCCGAGGCTGTGAAAAAGGCCATGGGAAGAAAGGCCCACCTGTCCGTGTTCCGGAATTTCGGCACCGCGCAGGTGAAATGCAAGTTCGGTGAGGTGGAGTTCGTGGGCGCAAGGCGTGAGAGTTACAGACGGGAAAGCCGCAAGCCCATCGTGGAGGACGGAACGCTGGAGGATGACCAGAACAGGCGCGACTTCACCATCAACGCCATGGCGATATGTCTCAACAAGGATCGGTTTGGTGAACTCGTTGATCCCTTCGACGGGTTGGGCGACCTGGAGTATGGTTGCATCAGGACACCACTCGATCCTGATATCACTTTTTCTGACGATCCCCTGCGCATGATGCGCTGTGTAAGGTTTGCCACACAACTCAATTTCTATATCGACGATGAGACTTTTGAGGCTCTCTCCCGAAATGCCTCGCGCATCAGCATTATCAGCAAGGAGCGCATTGTGGATGAACTCAATAAAATCATGATGAGCAAGACTCCGAGCCGCGGATTCGTCGACCTGCAGCGGTGTGGGTTGCTTGCTCTCATCATGCCTGAAATCAACAATCTTGACCTGGTGGAGACCCGCAACGGGAAGGCTCACAAAAACAACTTCTACCATACACTGGAAGTGCTCGATAATGTGAGTAAAAATTCTGACAATCTTTGGCTCCGTTGGGCGGCACTGATGCACGATGTGGGCAAACCCAAGAGCAAGCGGTGGGACCCAGTCGCAGGATGGACTTTCCACAACCACAACATCATCGGGGCCAAGATGGTGCCGGAGATTTTCAAAAGGATGAAGTTGCCGCTCGACAACAAGATGAGGTTTGTCCAAAAAATGGTGGACCTGCACATGCGGCCCATTGCCATTGCTGACGAGGAGGTGACCGACAGTGCTGTGAGAAGGTTGCTCAATGACGCGGAGGATGACATCGACCAACTGATGATTCTGTGTGAGGCGGATATCACCAGCAAGAACATGGCCAAGAAACAGCGTTTCCTTGATAATTTCCGCAGCGTCAGGGAAAAGATAGAAGCCCTTAAGCAGAAAGACTACAAACGCTTGTTCCAACCCTGCATCGACGGTCTCCAGATCATGGAAATGTTCGGACTTAAACAAGGCCCGGAGGTAGGTGTGCTCAAATCCTACATCAAGGAGGCTGTGCTGGACGGAAAAGTGGAGAATGAGCCTGAGGCCCTCAAAGCCATGCTTGTTGAAAAATACGAACAAATGAGGGGCGAGAAGATTGAAGATTGAGAATTGAAGATTGAAAATTGAGGATTGCTGTGTTCGGTCGGGTTTGTAACCCGACCGCGTTTAATATCAGCATTTTCAATGCGCTAAATCGGATTTTAAATCCTAATATTCAGACTATCTGGATTGCAAATCCCGATGAACGAAGAAATTGAAAATTGAAGATTGAAAATTGAAGATTGACAATTGAAAATCGGAGATTTCTGTCATATGGCTTTACTTCTTTAACTACTTAACTTCTTTAACTACTTCATTATCTACTTTCAATTTGCTATTTCAATCGTTGAATAATGTTAAAATGACACTTAAAGCAGTCTCTTTTGAGAGATTTTGGCTTTTATTTTGTAATTTTGCATCTTGAAAACTTAATCGTTCGTTTGAGTTTTCTCCGAAGAATTCAATTATTGAAAAAAATAGGTATGAAACGTGTAAATTTATTCTTGCTTGTAGCAGCCGCTGCATGCCTGGTGGCATGTGGTGGAAAAAGTGGTGGTGCTCCCAATTTCGGAGACAATGAGTTTCCTATAGAGACTGTGGGCACTACAAGTGCTTTGTCGCAAACCACCTATCCGGCCACCATCAAGGGTGTGCAGGATGTGGAGATCCGTCCTAAAATCTCTGGTTTCATCACACGTATCAACGTGCATGAGGGACAGTCGGTGGGTGCCGGTCAGGTGCTCTTCGTCATAGACAATGAGACCTATCAGGCAGCCGTCAGACAGGCTCAGGCCGCTGTCAACCAGACTCAGGCGGTCATCAACACCGCTGAGGCTCAACTCAATACGGCCAAGTTGCAGTATGACAACAGTGTGCAACTCCATGCCAATGGCGTCATCGGAGATTTCGAACTCCAGTCGGCTAAAAACACCTATACCAGTGCTCAGGCACAGGTCAACCAGGCCAAGGCCAGTCTCGCACAGGCACAGGCCAGCCTTGCTTCAGCCAAGGAGAATCTCAGTTTCAGTTATGTGAGGAGCCCGTCCAATGGTGTGGTGGGAACCCTGCCCTTCAAGGTGGGTGCTCTCGTGAGCGCTTCCAGTCAGCAGCCGCTCACCACGGTGTCGAACAACAGCGCCATGGAGGTCTACTTCTCAATGACAGAGAAGGATGTGTTGGAGATGACCAAATCCTCTGGCGGCATTTCCGCAGCCGTCAACTCCTATCCTCCCGTCAAACTCAAGTTGGCAGACGGCACCACGTATCCTTATGAAGGTAAGGTGGTGAAGATGAGCGGTGTCATCGATGCCTCCACCGGTTCGGTTTCAATGATCGCACGTTTCCCCAATCCCGAGCGGTTGCTCAAGAGCGGCGGTTCTGGTTCCATCATCGTACCGCGTGAGAATGGTTCGGCTATCGTCATCCCGCAGGGTTGCGTCTCAGAGGTACAGAACAAGAAGTTCGTCTATGTGATGGGCGCAGACAATAAGGTGAAATACACTGAGATCACAGTCAACCCGCAAAACGACGGTGTCAACTATGTCGTGACAAGCGGTCTGAATGTAGGCGACAAGTATGTCACCAATGGTCTGACAAAACTCAGCGACGGCATGGAGATCGTGCCCATCACCCAGGAACAGTACAAGAAGAAGATTGACGAGTCAGGAAAAATTGGCACCGACGGTACGGCAAAAGGATTTGTCGATGCCATGACCGGTAAGAAATAATACATACGCCTCACCTCTGAGACTCCAGTTTAATCAACAACAGAGAACATGACATTTACAACATTTATAAAACGCCCGGTGCTCTCGACGGTGATTTCCGTCGTCATTGTGCTGCTGGGCTTTATCGGACTGGCTACGCTCCCCATCGAGCAGTATCCAGATATCGCGCCGCCTACTGTCGTGGTGTTCACCAGTTATCCTGGTGCTGATGCCGAGACAGTGAAAAACTCGGTGCTCGTGCCGCTTGAGGAGAGTATCAACGGTGTGGAGGGTATGGACTATATCAGTTCTTCAGCCTCCAGTGGTTCGGCCAGCCTCTCCATTCTGTTCCGGCAGGGCATGAACCCAGATATGTGTGCCGTCAACGTGCAGAACCGCGTGCAACAGGCATTGGCACTGATGCCTGCCGAGGTGACCCGAATCGGTGTCACCGTGATGAAGCGCCAGACATCGCAGGTGATGATGTACACCCTCACCAGTGACGGACGTTATGATGACGAGTTCCTCACCAACTACAGCAACATCAACGTCGTGCCCGCCATCAAGCGTATCCAAGGTGTGGGCGACGTCCAGTCGCCGGGTGTGAAGACATACTCGATGCGTATTTGGCTCGACCCCGAGGTGATGAAACAGCACAACCTGATGCCTTCGGACATCTCAAACGTGCTGGCTGAGCAGAACGTCGAGGCCGCTCCCGGTGCCTTCGGTGAACTTTCTAATGTGGCCTACGAATACGCCATGCGTTACACCGGACGTCTGAAAAACGCTGAGGAGTTTGGCAATATCATCATCAAGAGCGACAATGCCGGCAACACCGTCAAACTGAAGGATGTCGCCAAGGTGGAACTCGGCGGTTTGCAGTATTCGGTGTCGATGAAGAACAACAACATACCCTCTGTGATGGGTATGGTGCAGCAGATTGCTGGTTCCAATGCCAACGAGATTGCCAAGAATGTGAAGAAAGAACTTGAGGAGCAGGCCAAGTTGTTCCCTCCGGGCATGACTTACAAGATCAACTATGATGTCACGGAGTTCCTCTATGCCAGTATCGAAGAGGTGGTGTTCACCCTCGTGATGACGCTCTTGCTCGTCTTCCTCGTGGTGTATATCTTCCTCCAGGACTTCCGCTCCACGTTGATCCCGATGATCGCTGTGCCGGTGTCGCTTATCGGTACGTTCTTCTTCCTCAAGATTTTTGGATTCTCCATCAACTTGCTCACCCTGTCGGCTTTGCTGCTCGCCATCGCCATTGTGGTCGATGACGCCATCGTGGTGGTGGAGGCGGTGCACGCCAAACTCGACCAGGGCTACAAGAGTTCGCTCACCGCGTCGATAGATGCCATGAACGAGATCTCGAGCGCGATCATCTCCATCACCCTCGTGATGGCATCCGTGTTCATCCCCGTCTCGTTCATCGGTGGCACCACAGGTACGTTCTACCGCGAGTTCGGTATCACCATGGCGGTGTCCATCTTTATCTCGGCGCTCAACGCCCTTACGCTGTCTCCGGCCCTCTGCGCTATCTTCCTCAAACCCCGCGATGAGGAAGGCAAGGAGGTGAAGATGTCGCGCATCGACCGCTTCCATGCCGCTTTCAACACTTCCTACGAGAAGATTCTGGGCAAATACAAGACCCGTGTGGAGAAACTGGTGCGCAAACCATTGGCCATCGGCATCGCAGTGATCATCGGTATCGCAGTGCTGGCTGTGACCATGCAGACCACCAAGTCTGGTCTGGTACCGAACGAGGATACCGGAACACTCTTCTGCACCATCTCGATGCCGCCCGCCACATCAGTGGCCCGTACAAGACAGGTCATCAATGAGGTGGACTCCATCCTTGCCTCCAATCCGGCCATCCAGTCGCGTGAGCAGATCCAGGGTTACAACTTCATTGCAGGTGCGGGCAGCGACCAGGCCACATTCATCATCAAACTCAAGCCCTTTGATGAGCGCCAGAAAGGTTTCTGGTGGAAACTCTCCGGACTGTGGCAGGGAGACGGCATCTACCGCTTCCTCGTCAATCCCTATGACGCTAATTCGGTGCTCGGCATGATCTACAAGCAGACGGCTTCCATCAAGGATGCACAGATCCTGGCCTTCTCACCGCCTATGATTCCTGGCTTCTCTGCCAACAGCGGTGTGTCACTCGTGATGCAGGACCGTACCGGCGGTGAACTCCTCAGGTTCTTTGACGTCGTTCAGGAATACCTGGCCGAACTCAACAAACGGCCTGAGATACAGACTGCCCAGACATCATACAATCCGAGTTATCCGCAGTACATGATCCACATGGATGTGGCAAAGTGTAAGCAGGCGGGCATCTCGCCGCAGACCGTCCTCACCACCCTGCAGGGCTATTATGGCGGTCTCTACGCCTCCAACTTCAATGCATACGGAAAACTCTATCGTGTGATGGTGCAGGCATCGCCCGAATGCAGGATGACGCCCGAGAGTCTCAACAGCGTCTATGTGCGCACGCCGGCGGGCATGGCTCCCGTCAATGAGTTCTGCAAACTCGAGCGTGTCTACGGACCGTCGAACATCAACCGATTCAACCTCTTTACGGCCATCAACGTCACGGCCACCGTGGCCGACGGCTACTCCACCGGTGAGGCCATCAAGGCAGTGGAGCAGGTGGCTGAGCAGATACTGCCGGCAGGATATACCTATGATTACTCAGGACTGACCCGCCAGGAGGCCCAGTCGAGCAACTCCACGGCGCTCATCTTTGTCCTCTGTATCGTGTTCATCTACCTCATTCTTTCAGCACAGTATGAGAGTTACATCCTGCCGCTGGCGGTGATCCTCTCCGTACCATTCGGACTGGCAGGCGCCTTCCTGTTCACTCAATTGTTCGGACATTCCAACGATATCTACATGCAGATCTCGCTCATCATGTTGATCGGTCTGCTTGCCAAGAACGCCATTCTGATCGTGCAGTTCGCCCTCGAGCGCCGCGAGACGGGTATGGCCATCTCATGGTCGGCAGTGCTTGGTGCCGCAGCCCGTCTGCGACCGATCCTGATGACCTCGTTGGCCATGATCATCGGTCTGCTCCCCATGATGTTCGCATCGGGAGTAGGAAAGAACGGCAACCAAACCCTGGGTGCTGCAGCCATCGGCGGTATGCTCATCGGTACGCTGTTGCAGATTTTTGTGGTGCCCACGCTCTTTGTCATCTTCCAGTCGCTGCAGGAGAAACTGAAGCCCATGAAATTCGAAGATGATGTCGACGAGGCTGTTCATGCCGAATTGAAGCAGTATGTCAACCATGCCAACAACTATACAGTGGAGGAATAATATGAAGAAACTCAATATCATCCTGATGGCGGCCGGCCTGACTTTCCTGTCGGGCTGCGGCCTCTACCAGAAATACGAGAGACCCGATGTGAATACCACGGGACTCATCCGCGACAATGTGTCGCTGACCGACACCCTTGTCGCTGAGGCCGATACGGCCAATTTCGGCAACCTGCCTTGGAGAAGTGTGTTCACCGACCCACAGTTGCAGGTGCTCATCCAGACCGCTCTCGACAACAATCCCGACTTGCTCAACGCAGCACTCAACGTGAACATGGCGGAGGCACAACTCAAGGCTGCCCGGTTGGCCTTCCTGCCGCAGTTCACCTTCTCCCCGTCGGGAACCATCGCTTCATGGGATGGCAATGCGGCTACCAAGACTTATCAGTTGCCCATCGCTGCCAGTTGGAATGCCGACCTCTTCGGCAACCTCCTCTCGCAGAAACGTGGCGCACAGGTGCAGTTGCTGGCGACGAAGGATTACCAGACTGTCGTGCAGACCAACATCGTGGCGGGAGTGGCCAACATGTACTACACCCTCCTCATGCTCGACAAGCAGATGGAGATCCTCAACGACATGACCACGCTCACCAAGGATACCTGGGACATGATGAAACTGCAGATGGAACTGGGAAGGGCACGCTCGACCAGCGTGCAGAGCGCCGAGGCCAACTACTACTCAGTGCAGGCACAGGCCGTGGACATGCAGCGGCAGATCCGCGAGGTGGAGAACTCGCTCTCGCTCGTGATGGGACAGCCCGCACAGACCATCAAGCGCGGAAAACTCGAGGAGCAGAACCTGCCCTCTGAGTTCAGCACCGGCGTGGGCATCCAACTGCTCGCCAACAGAGCCGATGTGCACTATGCCGAGATGAACCTCGCCAAGTGTTTCTATGGCGTGGAGACGGCCAGAAGCCGCTTCTATCCCAGTCTGACCATCACACCTACAGCCACATTTACCAACAGCGGTGGCGGGGCCGTCGTCAACCCAGGCAAATGGCTCCTCTCGGCCGTGGGAAGTCTCACACAGCCCATTTTCATGCGCGGACAACTTACCGCCGGACTCCGGGTGGCTGAGGCTCAGTATGAGCAGGCTTTCAACTCATGGCAGAATGCCGTGCTGAAGGCTGGCAGCGAGGTGAGCGACGCCCTCGTGCTCTACAATGCTTCGGATGAGAAAGCAAAACTCGAGGCCAAGCGTGTGGAGACCCTCACCAAGAATGTGGAGCACACACGGATGCTCTTCAAAAACTCTTCCAGTTCATACCTTGAGGTGATCACTGCTCAGCAGTCGCTCCTTAACGCACAACTCACCAAAGTCACCGACGAATTCTACAAGATGCAGGCGGTGGTCAGCCTGTACCAGGCTCTCGGAGGAGGCGGAAAATAAACCTAAAACATCATTGACTATGCCAAGTGATATCAGTCCAAGAGCCGAAATCGACCCCAGGGCGAAAATCGGTAACAATTGTAAGATATTCCCCTTCGTGTATATCGAGGGGGATGTGGAAATCGGTGACAACTGCATCATCTTCCCTTTCACGAGCATCCTCAACGGTGCAAGGGTGGGCAACAACAACAAAATCCACCAGGGGTCGGTGATTGCCGCCCTGCCACAAGACTTTGAATTTGTGGGTGAAAAGAGTGAGTGCATCATCGGCAACAACAACATCATCCGCGAGAATGTGGTCATCAACCGCGCAACGCACAAAGGATGCCAGACCATCATCGGCGACAACAACTTCCTCATGGAGGGTGTGCATATCTCGCATGACACGAAAATCGGCAATGACTGTGTCTTCGGATATGGTACCAAGATAGCCGGCGACTGTGTCATCAGCGATTTCGCCATCTTCTCCACCAGCGTGATCGAGAATGCCGGCACAAGGGTTGGCAAGGGAGCGATGGTTCAGGCCGGAACGACATTCTCAAAGGATGTTCCGCCTTATATCATCGCCGGTGGCTCACCGGTGAAGTACCATGGCATCAACACCACCGTTCTCAGCATGCATGGGGTTTCGGATAAGACTCAGAAGCACATCGCCAATGCCTACCGCCTCATCTTCCACGGCCAGACCAGCGTCTTCGATGCCGTCATGCAGGTGAAGGAGCAGGTGCCCGATAGTCCGGAGATACAAAACCTCGTGAATTTCATCTCTGAGACTCAAAGGGGAATTATCACGAAGATATAACCTCTTTCTGAACCTCCCCAAATGGGAGGGGACGCCTTCCTAGGATCATTCAATGGAATGACAATAATAATGGGGGACTTGCTGCTGCAAGTCCCCCATTATTATAACTATGCACTATGCACTATGAACTATGAACTAACAACCGCCACCGTTCCACTTTGGTTGGTGAGCCAGCCTTGTCGCTCCAGATAACTGACTGCCGACATGACGGCATCGTCGGTCTTGGGGGTGCGGCGGGCGAAACCAAGCAGGCGGGCAATTTGGCGCAGCAACTCCTCTACGGGGGCGGTGAGTTGCTGGCTCATGGCCATTTTTACCACATTGACCACCTCGACCAAGGGGATGTCCTCGATGCTGCGGCCATTGGCCTTGCGGTAGGTGTCGTAAGCCTTGGCAGTTGTCACATTCTCCCAGAAGGTGGGGTTATCGGGTGAGGACAGAGGGTCGACATACGCCTTCTCAACTCCTTTGGAGAGGCAGTGCGTCAGACGGTCGGAGATACGGGGCTGGTTGTATATCCACATGATGCGCTTGCGCAGAGTGCCCAGCGTGACAGGTTGCTCTTTGCGGATGATGGTGAGGATGTCGCTCTCCACATTGCGGCGCTGCAATGCCAGTACGTTGGGACTGGTGGTGCCCTGGAAGCGCTGTGCGATCTGCGCCTCCTCATAGGGCTTCTCCTTGTCGTTGGTCAGTTCGATGATGTCGCTCTCATCCACCTCAAAGGGAATGTCAGAGAGACGTTCGGAGCGTGACGGGGCGGCTGTGCCTTTGTCCGTCGGTGCTTTGCTGACTGGCGGTGTGGCGACGAAAGCCTCCAAGGGGGCTTCCTTCGGCGCGTCCTTGGCGGCTAAGAGTTGCTCGATGCGCTCAATGATGCGGTCGGTCACTTGCTCCTTGCTGAGGAACCAGTCGGCAGACCACACACGCATCAGGTTCCAGCCCAGACCCTGGAGCACGCCGGGCTGACAGATCTCACGGTCGCGCTGGGTGGGGGTGGCGTAATAGTTGGCACCGTCGCAGAGGATGCCGAGCAGGTAGTTGGCGGAGTCGGCAGGGTCGATGACAGCCAGGTCGATCTTGAAATGGGAGCGTCCCACAAGGGTGTCGACCTCATAGCCATGTTGGCGGATCTCATCGGCGATGGAGTCGATGACCGAGGTGTCGGTCTGCGTCTCAATCTGAGAGGAAATGACGGGCATGCGGCCGTTCTTGGCAAACTCCAAAAATCGTTTCAGACCCTCCACACCGCGTGCACGGCTGCGGTTGAGGTCAATCTGCTCAGGCTGCAAAGTCGAGAAGACCATCATCTCGTTGCGGGCACGGCTGACTGCCACGTTCAGGCGTCGCTCGCCACCAGCGTTGTTGAGCGGACCGAAGTTCATCGACACCTTACCGCTCTTGTCCGGACCGTAGCCCACGGAGAAGAGAATGACATCGCGCTCGTCGCCTTGCACATTCTCTAGGTTCTTTACAAATATAGGTTCCTCGCAGTCGTAGGCAAGCCGTTCCAGTTTGGGATGCTTGCTCAGTTCGTCTACTAGGATGTCTTCGATGAGGTCCTGTTGGGTCTTGCTGAAGGATACGATGCCGATGCTCAGTTTTGACAACTTCGGGTCATTCAGACGGCGGACCACCTCGTTGACGATGGCCTCGGCCTCAGCGCGGTTGCGGCGTGACTTGCCATAGTCGTAGGTGCCCTCGATGGGGACGAACGTTACCTTCGAGGCACGGTCGTCGACAGACGGGAAGGTGTAGAGTTTGCCGTCGTAGTACTGGGAGTTGCTGAATGCAATGAGGCTCTCGTGGCGGCTGCGGTAGTGCCAGGTGAGGTAATGCTCCGGGAACGACAGGGTGATGCAGTCGTCGAGGATGCTCTCCATGTCGTCCACGTCGGCCTCGCTCTCATCCACGGCGGTGGTGGTGAAGAAACTGGTCGGCGGCATCTGCTTCGGGTCACCCACCACGATCAGGGCCTTGCCGCGGGCGATGGCACCCACTGCCTCGCTGGTGGGCATCTGTGAGGCCTCGTCGAAAACAACGATGTCGAACTTGTCCTGGTTGAGGTCGATGAACTGTGCCACGGAGATAGGACTCATCAGCATGCAGGGACAGAGTTTCGGGAGCAGCGTGGGTATCTGCTCAATGATGTGGCGGATGCTGCTGCCACGGCCGCCAGAGGCAATGTGGCGCTTCAGGATGCCTATCTCGGAGTTGCTGGCTGCCTCGATGGTCAGTGAGGGGATGCGTGACGCCAACTTGCAGTAGAGGGCGCGTTTCGTCAGGTTTTGGTATTGCTTGGCAATGGCGCGGTATTTCTCAATGGCATCTTCGAAAATCATGCCGTTGAACACGCGGAGCGTCTCATTGCTGTCAATCACGTTCATCGCCAGTTTCTTGTACAGTCCGCGCTGCATGGCATCGCTGGCCTCAATCACCGTATGGCCTTCCTCGATGTAATCGACAACAGGTTTCAGGTTCTCAGCGATCAGTTTCTTGCGCCTGAGGCACCACTGTGACCAGTTGCGCAGATGACCGATGTTCATCACCCATACATTGGCTTTCTGTATGATGTCGCTCAGGCTGAGTTTGGCATTGACGGTGATGAATGAGGCAGAACTGCGGATCAGTTCGTTCAACTCCCTGGCCGGAGCGGTATTGACCCCTTTGGTCGCATCAATCGACAATCTGTCGTAGTCGACGCTGATGCCGCTCTCGGAAAACAGTTGATGGATGGCGGCTGCCTGGTCAAGGACCTGACTCATGCGGCCCCATTGCTCATGGCCTTTCTGTCCGATCTGACCGAACACCGTCTCAGGATTCTCCCTGCCTTGGGCGAGTTGGGTGTCGAGGTCATGGTATGCCTCCAACTCGCTGATGAGTTGGTCGATGCTGTCGGAGGTACCGCTGCGGCGGTAGCCATTGACGAATTTCTCCACATTCTTCTTGGCGAAGTACTTGGACACCATCCACTTGTCGTTGGCTTCCGTCCAGTTGCGCTTCAGGTCCACCAAGTCGATGCCGAGAATCTCTGGCTTGTATTTTGCAATCAGTGCCTGACGGGCCTTGGCGAGTTGCTGACCGGTGTTGATCTGTTGGTTCCAGAACGCGCGGCGCTCCTTGTCGGTGGCGGCACCGATGAGTTGGGCATTGACCACCGTGGCTCCGGAGAGTGCCTGGGAAAGACGCTCCGCCCACTGGCTGCCAAAGAGGCTCTCGGGGATGTTGATGCCGTTGGCGCGTGAGAGGTCTCGGATGACGGTCAGTGCATTGGGCATCAGTTCGAGCAGTCTGCGCAGGAACGCATTGCCGCGGTTCTCGATGTCGTTGGTGTCGTGAACATACAGTCCGAAGAGTTTGCTCTGGCAGGGATGGCCGGTGAGCCGGAACACGGCACCCAGTTCCTCGATGGCCGCCGCAGCGCTGTCGATGCGCTCGGTGGTGATGCCTTGGACGAATGGTTCGGAGGGCATGATGGCGTCCTCGCTGTCTATGGCCGTGTATCGCGAGATATAGTCGTGCAGCGACAGTCCCGACGGTTGGCGCTCATGCAGCAGGTTGACATACTGGATGAGGTGCTGGCGCTGGGAGAAGAGTGCCTGTGACTCGTGCTCATATTCCTCGGGCGACTTGAGGCGGGTGAGGTCGATGGCCTGTTGCAACTGTTGCAGCAGGTGGGTCTTTGTCATCTTGTTGGAGTGCATCTCCAGGCAGAATGGGTCGAGGCCGATTTTGGCAAGACGTTTCTGCACCACCTCAAGGGCCGCCATCTTCTCTGCCACGAAGAGCACGCGGCGGTCGTGGAAGAGCGCGTTGGCGATCATGTTGGTGATGGTCTGGCTCTTGCCGGTGCCCGGAGGACCGTAAAGGATGAAACTGCGGCCCTCGCCCGACTCGATGACGGCCTCCAACTGTGAGGAGTCCACGTCGACGGGGATGGCGAAACTGTTGGGCGGCATGGTGCTGTCAAAATGGCGCACATCGGTGCCCGTGGCAGGTTCGATGCCGACGAGCCGGTTCTGGAGAAGGCTCTCGATGATGGGATTCTCACGCAGTTTGTCGGAATTGTTATGGATGTCGTTCCACATCACAAACTTGCTGAAAGAGAAGAGACCGAGTAAGTTTTCCTCGACGATGTCCCATCGGGCCTGGTCTTTGATGGCATTGCGGACAAGGGCGAACACCTTGCCCACATCGATGCCGCTCTCGTCGGTAGGCAGCGGGTTGATACCGGTGATGTTGACCTCATACTGCTGACGCATCATCTCCACCAATGTGGTGTTGAAGGTAATCTCGTCCTCGCGGAGTCTGAGCACATAGTTGTTGCCGCTCTTGCGGACAATATCGACGGGTTCGAGGATGAGCGGGGCATAACGGGGCTTCACGCTCACATCGGTCTCATACCATTTCAGCATGCCGAAGACCAAGTAGAGGGTGTTGGCGCCATTCTCCTCAAGGGCGGTGCGTGAGGAACGGAACAGTCCTTTGAGGGCGTTGCGCAGGTCGTCCTCATCGAGATAGGAGTAGATCTGCTCGTTTTTAATGCCCTCCAGAACGATGTTCTCTAACTTGTCGCGGAAGGCCATGGAGTGGTAGATGCCGTCGCTGTCGGGTGAGAGATGCTCTTTCAAGGGGAGAGGGAGCATCTTGAAGTCAGTATTGTCCTGAAGTTTGTCTTCCAACGTGTTGATGTTGAACGACACAAACGGCACCACATTCTTGCCGATGCGGATGTTGAGCAGGTTGTTGCGCAGCGAGAAGTCGAGCAGTTTGCGCTCCCAAATCTGCTGGCGTGTGACCTGGCGGCCAGACTCACCGCCAATGTCAAACTGCCGCACGTCGCGCACGGCACCGGTGGCGCTGCCGTTGTCGGCACCTTCCAACTCGGCTTCCTGACCTGCCACCAACGGCAGGGGGCGGACTCCGAGGAGGCGGCAGCGGAATACATCTACTGCCATGATGAAGTCGTCGGGAGTGAGACGGATATGGTCTTCCGCGGATTTTACCGCTGTCTCAAAGGATGCGTTTTTCTGAGCGAGCATGGTGGACTCGACGACGACCATCTCGCTGATGCCGTCGGCGATGGATTTGGAGATGAAACTCACGTCATCGCACAGTTGCTGGGGATAGTATTTGTCCTCCAGCCAGCACCCGATGAACATGTGGCCTTTGCTGAGGAGCAGCAGGGGATGGAGGCCGATGCTTTCCAGACAGGAGGCGAAGAGGACGGACAGGTCGGCGCAGTTGCCTTGTTTCTGAGTGAGCAGTTGGTCAGCCGTGCGGATGCGCTGTCCTTTGGTCTCAAAACTCTGGGGCGCGGTGATATAGACAAAGCCTTGCGCGTGCAGGGCTTCATACACGGCTGCCACCATCTTTCTCACGCGGTTGGGGTCCTTGGTCTGGTAACTGTTCAGTGCCGACGACCCGGTCAGTTCCTCCAGGATGCTCGCTGTGTTGAGGTTCATCTGGGCAAGACAGGAGGCGTTGGGGGTGACAAAGGCCGAGAGCAGTTCGGGCATGACATCGGAGCCGGGCCATTGGTCGAATGCCATCAGGTGGATGGGGTAGGTGTGGTTGTACACCTCTTCGCCGCCTGCCTGTATGCTCAGCGTGAACTGTGTCTCCGTGCTTTCGGTGATACCGCGCAGTTTGTCAATGTCGGGTTCGATGTTGATGTCGGCGATGCTCACGGTCTGTCCGGCGGGGATGAGATCGAGTCGGCACTCAGAGGGAGTGAGCAGGTCGCCGCTGATGGTCAGCGTCAGTTCGCGCCAGTCTTCCGATTCTTCATTGTGCAGTTCGAAATTGCTGATGTACTTCCTGCCGCTTGCGCTGATGGCATAGTTGATGCACGGCATGTAGTCGATGCGGATGTTCTTCTCGCTCAGTGGGTTTTTCATATATTTGGAGTTTGATGGTTGACAGATGGATGGGTCAGTAAGAAGCCGAGCATGGGATGCCGGAATCCCGCACCAGTTGGCAGATGCGGTCCAGTTCCTCATGGGTGGCTTTCTGCAGGCTATGGTCGGGTGTCTCGCGGTCGATGGTGTAGACCATCACCTCCCGCGGTTGAATGCGCTGGATGGCGGCGAGCCAGGGGAGCACATAAGCGTCACCGGTGTTGTCGGTGTCGAAGCCGTTGGATACACCTTTCATAAATATGGACTGGATGACGATATGGCCATTGAACTTCTCCATGTCGGTGATGATGCGGGCGACATCGTAGCATGGGTTGGTGGGACGGTCCACGCGGCGGATATATTCGGGGTCGATGGTGTCGAGTTTGAGGATGTTGTTGTCCACAAGCATCAGGGCCTCTCGCACTTCCTCTCGATGGATGAAGGTGGAGTTGCTCAGCACCGAGACCTTGGCCTGCGGGGCCAGTTCGTCGCGCAAGGAGATGGTGTCGCGGATGATGGCGGCAAACTCAGGATGGGCGGTCGGTTCGCCGTTGCCGGCAAAGGTAAGTACGTCGGGATGCTGACCATCGGAGGCCATCCGTGTCAGAACTTCCCTCAGTCGGGTATCCACCTCTTCACGGGTGGGGCGGGGGAGACGTGGGCGATGGTCGCCGTTGAAACCGCATTCGCAATAAATGCAGTCAAAAGTACAAATCTTCCCGTCGCCGGGCATGAGGTTGATGCCTAATGACAGTCCGAGCCGTCTGCTGTGTACAGGCCCAAAGATAGGTGAGGTGTATATAATGGTGCTCATTATTGAGAGGTTTGATGTTTGAGGTTAGAGGTTAATGGTTTCAGCCTTTTAGTTTATAGTTTTGCAGTGGTAACTAGTCCCCCTCTAAGATTAGAGGGGGTTGGGGGGCGTTGATACCAGCAAGTCTGGGGCGTTGATTCCTGTATGCTATACAAACCATCTTTCATCTCCTTGATTTCTCCCCATTTCAAAAAGCAAAGTTAAAAAATATTTTTCACTTCCAAGCGTTAATAGTCGTTAAAGTGTTGCGATGCCGCGGAAATTTTAGTAATTTTGCAACGATTATCGGCTTTTTACAACCATAAAAAATGGCAAATAGGAAGAATAAAACCCGCAACCGCCAAGGTTTGCAGGTCTTTACGTTGTGTATCAGTACTTCAATGGTGCTGATTCTTTTGGGAATGGTTGTCTTCACAGTTTTCACTGCACGCAACCTTTCGTCCTACATCAAGGAGAACCTGACAGTGGTCATGCAGTTGAGTGAAGACATTACCGACAGTGAGGCACAGCAATTGTGTGACAACCTGAAATCGAAGCAATATATCAACTCCCTGCAGTATATCAGCAAGGAACAGGCTCTTGAGGAACAGAAGAAGACGATGGGCACCGACCCCACTGAATTTACAGGAGGCAACCCCTATCTCGCATCGGTGGAGTTCCAACTCAATGCCGACTACGCCAACAACGACTCGCTGAAATGGATTTCGGAGGAACTGACCAAGATGCCCAGTGTGACCGACATCCGCTATCCTGAGGACTTGGTCGACAGCATCAACAAGACGCTCCGGAAAATCAGTCTTGTGCTCTTGGTGCTTGCTGCTCTGCTGCTGGTGGTTTCCATCGTTCTCATCAACAACACGGTGAAACTGGGTATTTATTCCCGTCGCTTCAATATCCACACCATGAAACTGGTGGGGGCCTCCTGGGGCTTCATCCGCAGACCATTCGTCAGACAAGGCATTGTGCTCGGCCTTATCGCGGGCATCATCGCCTTAGTGGTGCTCGGGGCGGGTGTGTATGGACTTTTCAGATACCAGCCCGATGTGATGGAAGTCATCACATGGCAGGTGCTTGCTATCACTGGCGTCACCGTCATCTTGGCTGGCATTATCATCACCACCATCTGCTCCTGGCTGTCCGTCAACCATTTCCTCAAGATGAAGGCCGGAGAACTTTACAACATCTGATTATTGATTTGAAACCTATTATATAGAATGGATAAAAGGAATTTGGCCTTCGGGCGTGTCAATTTCATCCTGCTGGCCATCGGAATGGTCGTTGTGATCATCGGGTTCATCCTCATGAGCGGGGCAGGGTCCGACGAGACGGCTTTCAAAACGGAAATCTTCAGCACCAGGCGCATCGTCGTGGCTCCCATCGTGTGTTTCCTCGGATTTGTCTCGATGATCGTGGCCGTGATGTACAAGCCGAAAGATGACGCTCAAGAAAGGGAAATAACGAAAAATAGCGAAAATCAGATTGTTAAATAATGGATTGGTTACAGACGATTATCATCGCTGTGGTTGAGGGACTGACGGAGTTTTTGCCCGTCTCCTCAACAGGACACATGATTATCACACAAAACCTGTTGGGAATAGAGCAGGGCGACCCCTTCGTCCATGCCTTCACATTTATCATACAGTTTGGCGCCATCCTCTCCGTGGTGTGTCTCTATTGGAAGAAATTCTTCCATATTGACCATTCACCGGCACCGGAGGGAAGTTCCGCATGGGGAAAACTGATACACAAGTTCAGGTTCTACTGGCTGCTGTTCATCGGTGTGCTTCCTGCAGTGATCATCGGACTGCTCGCCAAGAAGTCGGGTTTGCTCGACTGGCTGCTCGACAGCGTGGAGGTGGTGGCAGTGATGCTCGTTCTCGGAGGTATCTTCATGCTCTTCTGCGACAAGTTGTTCAACAAGGGAAAAGAGGAGAACAAGGTCAATGAGCCGAGGGCCTTCAAAATCGGTTTGTATCAGTGCATCTCGGTTATTCCCGGTGTGTCGCGCTCCATGGCGACCATCGTCGGTGGCATGACGCAGGGGCTTACCCGCAAGAGTGCCGCTGAGTTCTCGTTCTTCCTGGCAGTGCCCACCATGGCGGGCGCCACTTTGCTCGACCTCCTCGACCTCTTCAAGGAAGATACGGCATGGGCGACCTCGCATAATGTTGCCATGCTCATCCTGGGCTGTGTGGTGGCCTTCATCGTTGCCCTGCTGGCCATGAAGTGGTTCGTGGCCTTCCTCACCAAATATGGGTTCAAGGCTTTCGGTATCTACAGGATCATCGTGGGCGGCATCATCATCGCCCTGCTCCTGGCTGGTCACTCATTGGCAATGGTCGACTGATGGATTTCAACGAGGGAGTCATCATTCCCATCGACAAACCCTACCGGATGTCGAGTTTCGGGGCATTGGCACATATCAGATATGTCCTCTCACGCCGGCTGGGCGTGAAGCGGGTGAAAATAGGTCATGCAGGTACGCTCGACCCCCTGGCGACGGGCGTGCTGCTGCTCTGCACGGGGAAAGCGACCAAGCAGATAGACAAACTGCAGGCAGATACCAAGGAGTATGTGGCCGGACTGCAACTGGGGGCTACAACGGCCAGTTATGACAGGGAGCACACGGTCAACTTCACCTATCCCACCAAGCACATCACCCGGCAGTTGGTGGAGGAGACGCTCACGCAGTTTGTGGGCGACATCATGCAGGTGCCGCCAGAATTCTCCGCCTGCAAGGTGGATGGGAAAAGGGCTTACCTGCTGATGCGGAAGGGGCGCGAGGTGCAGTTGAAAGCCAAACCGCTGCATATCGATGAGATAGAACTGCTTGACTTCTGCCCAGAGAAGATGACGCTCACCATCCGGGTGGTCTGTGGCAAGGGCACCTATATCAGGGCTCTCGCCCGTGACATCGGACAGGCACTGGGCAGCGGGGCTTTCCTCACATCACTGCGGCGAACAAGGGTGGGAAAGTATCAGGTCAGCGAAGCGGTCGGTTTTGACGAATTCCCACAATGGCTCGAAGAGGCCATGTCTCAAGATTGAAAAAATTAAATTAGGAGTCTATATAGATGAAATTATCACAGTTTAAGTTCAAACTCCCTGAGGAGCAGATCGCACTCTATCCGACTTTTCACCGGGATGAGTGCAGGATGATGGTCGTTCACCGCAAGTCCAACAGGATCGATATGTTCCGTACCGACGAGAATGGTGAGCCTATCATGAAGGAGGACGGAACGCCTGAGTTTATCGAGTTCCGCCATCTGATTGAGTACTTCGACGAGGGTGACGTGTTCGTGTTCAACGACACCAAGGTGTTCCCGGCAAGGCTCTATGGCACGAAGGAGAAAACGGATGCCAAGATTGAGGTGTTTCTGCTGCGTGAACTCAATGAGAGCCTGAGGCTGTGGGACGTGCTGGTGGAGCCGGCCCGCAAGATCAGGATTGGCAACAAACTGTTCTTTGATGACAGCGGGACCATGGTGGCTGAGGTCATCGACAACACCACCAGCCGCGGACGCACCCTGCGCTTCCTCTATGACTGCCCTCACGACCAGTTCAAGCGCGAACTCTATGAACTGGGTTCTGCTCCGTTGCCTCACTACATCATCGACCATGAGTCGGAGCAGGAGGTGCCTGATGAGAAGGAACCGGGCAAGATGAAGACCGTCAGGGTGAAAGACCGTCCGGTGCTGCCCGAGGATATGGATGATTTCCAGTGCATCTTTGCCAAAAACGAGGGTGCGGTCACTGCTCCTGCTTCAGGTCTGCATTTCAGCCGTGAACTGATGAAGCGGATGGAGATCAAGGGCATTGAGTTCGCTTTCATCACCATGCACTGCGCTCTTGGCAGTTTCCACACTATTGAGGTGGAGGACCTCACCAAACACAAGATGGACTCAGAGCAGATGTTCGTCGAGCGTGAGGCCTGCGACACCGTGAATGCCGCCAAACAGAATGGCAAGCATATCGTGGCGGTGGGCACCAGTGTCATCAAGGCTACGGAGACGGCGGTGGGCACCGACGGACTGCTCAAGGAATATGAGGGATGGACCAACAAGTTCATCTTCCCTCCCTACGAGTTCAACCTCGCCGACGCCATGATTGCCAACTTCTATCATCCCTATTCCACACTGCTGATGTCCACCTGTGCCTTTGGTGGCTACGACCTTGTGATGGAGGCATATCAGAAGGCCATTGACAATGGCTATCGGTTTGGTTGCTACGGCGACGCAATGCTCATCCTGGATGACTGACACACATCTCGTCTATCTGGGGCTTGGCTCCAACTTGGGCGACAGGGAGGAACATCTCCGTGTGGCCATACAAAAAATTGAAAGGCTGATTGGCACCGTCGTGCGCCAATCGGCCTTTTATGTTTCCGAGCCCTGGGGGTTTGAGTCCGACAACCATTTCGTCAATGCGGTGGTGGCTTGTGAGACGTCTCTTTCACCATTACGCTTGTTGAAAGAGACACAGGCCATCGAGCGTGAAATGGGGCGGACGCAGAAATCTGCCAATGGCGTTTACCACGACCGCGTCATCGACATCGATATCCTGCTTTACGACGACCTCCGCATCGACTATCCCAACCTAAAAATCCCGCATCCCCTCATGCATCAGCGTGACTTCGTCATGATTCCGCTGGCAGAGGTCCTGCCCCTGTGTGTTCTTGGTGGTCACGCTTAGTCATTATCATTAGCGGAGGCAATCAACTCCCCATTATCTACTCCAACCTCGTAGGAGTGACCAGTTCCCCCTCTAAGATTAGAGGGGGCAGGGGGCGTTGATTCCATTATCTACTCCATTCTTGCAGGAGTAACCAGTTCCCCCTCTTAGATTAGAGGGGGCAGGGGGCGTTGATTCCATTATCTACTCCATTCTTGCAGGAGTAACCAATTCCCCCTCTAAGATTAGAGGGGGCAGGGGGCGTTGATCCCATTATCTACTCCATCCTTGCAGGAGTAACCAATTCCCCCTCTTAGATTAGAGGGGGCAGGGGGCGTTGATCTTTTCAATATTCTGATACGACGAAAGGCATTTATGCATCGGCAAACACCTTCCCGTCATCGAGAGTGATCTGCAGTTGGGTGTATTCGCAGTGGAAATCGTGCTCCAAGCGGTCCAGGTAGCGGGCGCTTTCCCACTTGCACATCGGCAGATCGTGGAGCAAGTAGTTGCCGCAGGCTTCCGGGCGTGTGGCGGGTACTTCACTCTGCGTGAGGATCCATTTCAAGCATTCGATGGTGAGTTGCCGCATGTCTTCCACGGTGTATGCGCCTGTCATGATGATATACATGCCTGTGAGGCAGCCCATGGGACCTACATATACCACGTCGTCCTTCGCCTTGGAATTGCGAAACCATGTGGCCATCAGATGTTCCAGACTGTGCATCGCTGCTGGTGCCACGGCGGGCTCTTTGTTGGGCTCCGTGATGCGCAGGTCAAAAGTGGTGAAGCCTTTGTCCTCACGTGAGACATAGATACCTGGCTTCAGGTGGGTGTGGTCAATGGTGAAACTCTGAATAACTTCCATGATAATGTATTGATTAAATGCAATTGATTCCTTACTTTTAAAGGGCCGGACGCTTGTCCTGCCCAAGGTTTCTGCAAAGATAGAGCAAAAATCTGATTATACAAGCAATCTGCCAATGAATATGCAGTAGGGACGCGATGTATCGCGTCCGAAGGCCTCTTTAAAAGGAAAAGGTTTTTCGTGTCTAAATAATCGGCCAATTCATTGTCAATGAAGAAATAATATGTATATTTGTAGTCGCAAAACCAAATCCCTTTATTCAGAAGCCGATTAACCAATATTTACAATTATACGACAACCTGTTAATAAAGCATAAATACGAATGTCCTCCATGCAGTCTTTTGCCATCTTTTGACACTATAAACGTAGAAAGCCACTTCTATTAGTGGAAACTGAACGAATGTGAAACGTTAAAATGTATTCTCGAATGAAAAGACAAGTATTATCAATTCTGATTGTGATGGTCACTGGCGGCATGCTGTTTTCATGTTCCTCGGATCAAGCCGATGAAATTGGGGAAGCAAAGATGGCGGTGAACATGCTCGGGGAAGCACGCCCGATCATGTTGACACAAGAGCAGAGACAATTTGCCAACGACAACAACGGCTTCACGCTCCGTTTCCTAAAGACGGTGAACGAGACCGATGTCTCTGGAAAGAGTTTCATCTACTCGCCGCTGAGCATCACATATGTGCTGGGGATGGTGAATGATGCCGCAACGGGCCAGACGGAGCGGGAACTGGAGCAGACGTTGGGCTTCCACGAGGGCGGCATACAGGCAGTGAACGACTACTGCAAGAACCTGATTGACAACATCCCCAAGGTGGACAAGAAAGTGACGCTGAACATTGCCAACGCCATTTTTGTGAATAAGCACTACCGTTTGAAAGAGCAGTTCCAAAAGGACATGCAGGAGTATTATGATGCCCAGGCAGAAACGCTCGACTTCTCCTCGCCAGAAACCCTCGGCCATATCAACGGCTGGTGTGATGACAAGACCAATGGTATGATTCCCACCATCCTCGACGGGGTGGACCCCGACATGGCATCCTATCTGCTCAATGCCATCTATTTCAAGGCGGACTGGGCATCGAAGTTCGACCCCAAGAACACCAAGACAGAGACCTTCACAACAGAGAAAGGCAGCATCGACCTGCCGATGATGCATCAGAATGTGCTCATCAACTATAAAGAGAATGACACTTATACGGCCATCATGATGCCCTACGGAGATGACTATTGGAACATGACGGTGATGCTGCCGAAGGAAGGCAAGACCACAGACGATGTCATCAACTACCTGGCAGGAACAGTATATTACAAAACAGAAGGCGATCCGGAGAGTGGCTATTACGTTCCCTATGAGGTAGACCTGAAACTGCCTCGCTTTGAGACAATGTCCGACACTGAAGACCTTGCAAGAAAAGACACCGATGTTCCCCAGGAAAGTGGTCTGATTACCCTGCTGAAGAAGATGGGTATCCAACTCGCTTTCGACTCTTTTTGTGAGGAAATATGCAACATGTGTGAATTGCCTGTATATATTTCCATGATGCGCCAGAAGGCCAAAATCAAGGTGAATGAGGAAGGCTCAGAGGCCGCTGCCGTGACTGTGGCAGGAGCGCGGGAGGAGTCTTTAGGTTCTGATGTACGCCCCAACCCCAAAGCCACTTTCCACGCCAACCGTCCCTTTGTCTATGTCATCCGAGAGGCATCATCTGGTGTCATCCTCTTCATAGGAAAGTTCATGGGTGAGTAGAATTGGTGATACAGGATACCACCATACTTGCTACAAAATAGAATTAAAAAAATATGAAACTGATTAAATTGCCTATTCTGATGGCTGCCATCACGATGCTGATGCTTGGTATGACTGCGTGCAGCGGTGATGATAGTTCTATTTCTGTCTATTTCACGCTTCAAGATGAAAGCGGGGTTGAGAAATCTTCCTTTAAAGAAGGAGAAAACATCATCTTTAGATTAGATATAACCAATCATTCAGAAGAGGAGGCACTTTTGTCTAATTTGATTGACATGTTTTTTAATGATGATATCTTCCATGTCTATTCTTCCAAAGGGGAAGACTTTGGACATCCTTTTGACGAATTATGGCTTCCAGCTATATTAGGTCCAATGAGATTTCCCCCAAAATATACTTTTACTACTCTCTGCCCATGGATTAACAATCCTGATTCAGAACTGCCCTGTGGTCAACTACCATATTTTCATTTCTTTACTGAAAAATATAGACCACTCCCTAAAGGAGAATACTATTCGAAATTTTCAATCAGATTGGACAAGAAGAAAACTGTCACCTGCAATAAATCATTTAAAATTGAATAACCATAATAGTCTGTCTCATTTTTGCTTGTTATTCAGTTGATATGTACATTTGCAATGGCATTTCCATAATTGAGGCTTGAAGTAAGCATGGAGCCGGTAACATCAGAACTGATCAGCAGGTGCAAGGCTGGCGAACGCCAGGCCCTGGACCTGCTTTATCAGCGATATAGGCCCGGACTACTGAACGTCTGTAAGCACTATACTAAGGAGGACAGTGTGGCGGAGGATCTGCTGCACGATGCCTTCGTCGTCATTCTCACGTCACTTGACCAACTGAAGCAGACAGACAATCCCGAATCGTGGATGACAGCCATTGTTCGGAACGTGGGCTACCACTACAGCCAGTATGTCACGCGTGAGCAAACAGCACTACGGCAGATGGCTAAGGAGAACCGCCAGGACAAGGTGGAATACTTGGCTCCTGACTACGACCAAATACAAAGTCTCATATCCCAACTGCCGCAAGGCTACCAAAAGGTTTTCCGACTGTCGGTCTTCGAAGACCTCACACATCAGGAAATCAGCCAGTTGTTAGGCATTGCCCCCCATACCTCCTCATCGCAACTCACACGCGCCAAAAGCATGCTGAGGCTGCTCATCAGACAGTCGTGGGTACTCATGCTGCTGGCCATAACCATTCCCACGGCTGTATGGTGGTTTGCCCGCAAACAGACTCCCACAGAGGAGCATCATGATGCGATCAGTAAGACCGTCCCTGAGCAAGCACCCTCACATTCCATGGATGAGCCTACACCATCATCCCATTATGCCCATTCTCCATCCGGCTCTTTCGCGCCGTCACGGCAGCATGCTCATAAACAAACGTCCGGGAAGGCCACCTCACAGGCTACATATACCCAGAACGGTACCGTTGCCGTCGCTGACAGCATTCCTTTCCTGCAGGCCGACAGCATGAAGATGGATCCAACCCTCACTGCAAAGACGAAAGAGGAGAAGGAACAGAAACAGCAGAAGGACACCGTCGTTGAGCAGCCAACACCATGGCAGTTCGACGGAGACCAGATGGCTAATCAGCCCACCAAAGAAAACCGCTCATGGAACATCAGTCTGGCCTACAACGGTCAGGCTGCGCGTGGCGATGACTTCATGGCGGCATCCACCATCAACTATAGTGATTTCCATGAGGCTTTTAGCAATAAATCCTATCATCAATTCAGCAACTGGGCAGACTACTGCAACTACCTGAAGAACTCATTCCCTGATGGCAGAGACGAGGAGACGCGGTCACTGATACGCATTGCCTCCCAAAACATTGATGTCAACAATGGAGCGATGGAGGCCCGCTATGAGCATCAACTTCCTATCACCCTGCAACTGATGCTCAGCCGCCAGATTTCAGAAAAAGCCTCCATAGAGACAGGACTCAGTTACACCCAACTGAATTCAACCATCACTACCGGCAGCAGCAGCGCCAATATTCAGGAACATCAAAAACTGTGCTATGTGGGTATCCCGATCCGTTTTGGATGGACATGGTATGACAAAGCCCGTCTCCGCTTCTACTCCTCGGCGGGAGGGATGCTTGAGATGCCAATTCACAGCACCGTCGGTGTGCGTCATTTCTATAATGGGACGAATACATTCCAGAAAGAGGTGTCGCCTCATGTGCCGGTGCAGTGGTCTGTCTCACTTGGTCTCGGAGCACAATACAACGTCACACCACATCTCGGCATCTATTTGGAGCCCAGCCTGCAGTATTTCATCAACAATGGCAGTGACCTCAAAACCTACCGCACGGAGCACCCCTTTGAATTCACCCTGCCTCTCGGCCTCCGTCTCCACTGGTAATTTCAACACAAAGGCACAGAGTTACATAGTTTTTTCTCTGTATCTCTGTACCTCTGTGTTGTATTTCTCAACTATTCAAATAAGTAAACACACAACCAGTAACGATACAACACACCTTTTGTTTGGAAATATTAATATATGTTAATGAATTATAAATTTTATGCACTTCCACGGCATATTTTCACTTCTTGGGACACTATATAAATACAAAGAGCAAATGATTTGACAACCAAATAAATTGAATTATGAAAAAGTTATTTTTCTTAGCATGTCTCATGACAGGAATGCTTGTGTCGTGCAGCAGCGATAATGGAATAATCTTTTCCGATGATGACGGGAAGTATTCTTCTGATGTCGATATATCATCAAAAGATCCTCGAAGGAGAATCGTGGGAATTTGGAAACTAATGTCTGATGGATATGATGATAAATCTTCGGAGGAAATCTACTATGTGTTTAGAACCGACGGAAAAGTGAGCTTTTATAATGTTATGCATGGAGAAGATGGTAGCAAATCCTCGTATACTGAAAGTTATAATTTCGATGGCGGCTGGACATATAATGAAAAGGAAGAATTGATCGAAACGAAAATATCTTTTACTGATAATAATAAAATAGTTCCCCTTTTGTATCTCTGTGCTATAGGTAAAAATATATTGTTTATAACTGTTGATGGCATTCCATTTAGATATAGTGCATTGAAGTTTATAAGGATATTATAAAACTAAATGTTATGAAGAAGATGGGCCTCATTTTTGCTTGTCATGCAGATTATAAGTACATTTGCAATGACATTTCCATAATTGAGGCTTTAAGTAAGTATGGATCCGGAAACAACAGAACTGATTAGCAGGTGCAAGGCAGGTGAACGCCAGGCCTTGGATCTGCTTTATCAGCAATATAGACCAAAACTCCTGAATATATGTAAGCATTATGCGAAAGAGGATGTTGTGGCGGAGGACCTGCTTCACGATGCCTTTGTCGTCATTCTCACCTCCCTCGATAAACTGGAGCAGACAGACAAGCCGGAGCCGTGGATGACGGCTATAGTAAAAAATGTGGGGCACCACTACCAACTTCATGTTAAAAAAGAACAGGCGGCACTCCGACAGATGGCCAAGGAGGGATGGCCAAGCGTTGAGGAGACACCTGTTCCAGACTACGATCAAATACAAGCCTTCATATCCCAATTACCACAAGACTACCAACGGCTATTCCGGCTGTCCGTTTTTGAAGGGCTCTCACATAGGGAGATTAGCCAACTCTTGGGCATCACACCCAATTCCTCTTCCAAACGGCTCTCCAACGCCAAACGGATGCTGAGGATGCTCATCAGGCAGTCGTGGGTGCTCATGCTGATGCTTGTCGCTATTCCCACGGCTGTGTGGTGGCTCTTTCACAAACAGGCTTCCACGGATGAACAGACACCTGTGGTCAGCCAGGACACCTCTAAACCGCAAATTACCACTTCCGCAAAAAAGCCAGAGGAACCACCTGTTTATACGCAGGCTTCCTCTTCGTCTCCTTCTCCTTCTCCTTCCATACGGAGGAGCAAGGGCATAAAGACAGGATGGATTCCCCAACAGCCAGCCCACCATCCAAATGAGGTGTCAATCCTGCCCGACAGTGTTCCCCGTCTGGTGAATGACAGCATGACCGTCCTCCCAACAAAGACGGCGCAGACCAAGGAGGAAGAAGTTTTGAAGGATACAATTATCTATCCACCAACACTTTGGCAACCTGATGGAAACCAGATAGCTATCTATCCTACCAAAGCCCACCAGCAATGGAACGTCAGTTTGGCATACAATGGTCAGATGGGCCGTGGGGAGGATTTCATGGCGGCAGCTACAATCGAGAACAACTTCTCCATGGGAGTAATACCTATTCCTTCAACCCAACAATTCACCAACTGGAAGGACTATTTCAACTATTTGAACACAAATCCCTCCAATGATTCGGAGTCACGCTCTTTGCAAAAAATCGCCTCCCAAAACATTTCTGTCAACAATGGGGCGATGGAGGCCCGTTATGAGCATCAACTTCCCATCACCCTGCAAATGATGCTCAGCCGCCAGATTACAGAAAAAGCCTCCATAGAGACAGGACTCAGTTACACCCAACTGAATTCAACCATCACTACCGGCAGCAGCAGCGCCAATATTCAGGAACATCAAAAACTGCGCTATGTGGGTATCCCGATCCGTTTTGGATGGACATGGTATGACAAAGCCCGTCTCCGCTTCTACTCCTCGGCGGGAGGGATGCTTGAGATCCCAATACACAGCACCGTCGGTGTGCGTCATTTCTATAATGGAACGAATACATTCCAAAAAGAGGTGTCGCCCCATGTGCCGGTGCAGTGGTCTGTCTCACTCGGTCTCGGAGCACAATACAATGTCACACCACATCTCGGCATCTACTTGGAGCCCAGCCTGCAGTATTTCATCAACAATGGCAGTGGCCTCAAGACCTACCGCACGGAACACCCGTTTGAGCTTACCCTGCCCCTCGGCCTCCGCTTCCACTGGTAATTTCAACACAGAGACACTGAGATACAGAGAGCACACTTCACTATCAGCCCCTATACGTGCTGTTGCTTACCGACGAGGGCTTTGTGTCGCTCGCCACTCAACATGTACAGTGGAATTATTGAATAAGAAAGATATGGAACGACAGACAATAGAGAAAAAGCATGGGAAGGAATCAAAACGTTCCCCATGATTTTAGTCACGTGAAAAATTCCACCGAAAGGGGTGATTTTCTGAGATTTAATGCTTATATCAACTCCTACGTCTTATGGCACAGAACAAGTGCGACATTGTATTCCGCTCCGACAGTCTCCATCTCACCCTTACCGACTATTACGACCGCCATGACACACCCAACGAGAAGATGTGGTGAAATAGATTAAGGATGAGAAACGTATCAAAATTCCCCGTCCCCATGATACATTTGACCATTCTTTACCTAAATTATATAAAACTAAAGTGTCCACCCTCAAAAAATTGTATATTTGTTCTGTTTTTGTGGTTTTTAAAAACAAAACTGCTTTTATTTGGCGAATAACTAAAAATAAAAGTTAAATGTGGGCATTTTAATGAAAAATTATCAACTAAAGTCTTAGATAACTAAAGACTTAGTATTATATTTGTCACAACAAAACACACTTTAGAACATGAAAAAAGACAATAACAAGACCCTCACCAGGGCGGAGATGCAGGTGATGAATATCCTCTGGAGTTTAGGCAAGGCCGCCGATGTGCATGAGGTGGTGGAGCGCTATGAGGAACCCCATCCTGCCTATACCACGGTGTCCACCTATATGAAGATACTGACAACTAAAGGTTTCGTAGATTATAAGAAAGGCAATGGTAAACAATACCTCTACTTCCCCGTCATCTCACGAGCAGAATACACCAGCAGAGTGATGCGCGACGTGAAGGACAGTTTCTTTGGCGGCAGCGCATCGTCATTGCTGCGCTTCTTTGTCGAGAACGAGCAAATCGACGAAGAGGAAATCCGTGAGTTGCTCGACTTGGTCAACCGTCAATAACCAAAGCCATGGGTGCATTCACGCTATATGCCATCAAGTCGGCCCTCTGCCTGGCCGTACTCTACCTGCCATTCACGCTGCTGCTGAGGAGGGAGACATT
>JAEEGL013638353.1_pt1 | contig 42464 bp, 54 predicted proteins | sample 9134231 | NCBI WGS metagenome assembly JAEEGL01 (sample SAMN16246548, study PRJNA631951) | gut metagenome | biome: gut microbiome; feature: rumen; material: fiber-attached | host: Bos | place: Iran: Karaj | collected 2018-10 | reverse complement strand
GCTTCTTGTCCATGTAAGGGCCCGCGCATCTCGGGCACAGGTGATGGTTCCTGTCGGTCTCTATCCAGCCCTCCAGCCCATCGGTTCCGGCGCCCCACTGGAGCCCGCCGGCGTCGCCGGTGCCGGGCTGGACCTCTCGCGTCGCCTTGCACCTGTCGCAGCGGATGAACTCCTTCTTCACGAATGACATGCGTGATCCTCCCTTTGCCACGTTCCCCTCTTTGAAATTTGGGTGCGCCGTCTTCGGCAGTCCATTGTGGCGTAGAGTCCGTTCCACGATTCGAACCCGCACGGGTCGGCTCCACGTGTTTCTGATACACGCGCGTCTACCGATTCCGCCACGCCCCGCGATATGGTAAAATCTTTCTGAGGGCGATTCCTACCCGGGTTAAGGTCACGGGTGTCTGGGCGCCCTCCAATGCTGACGAAAAAGCCGCTCGAGGCTCTCACCATCAGAGCTCATAATCATGACCTCGGTTATCTGCGGATAGTCACCTTTTTCGAACGTCGTGGTGACCCACTTTCGCATCTCATCCATTGGGGCGTCGTTCATGGTTGCAGATATCAACAGTCTATGAGTACATTTGTCCTGGGCTCTGTAAAACTGGTTCCTTATGGTGTGCTCGCCCTTCCATCCTTCGGGTATCTTAAACTCCCACAGATCATCGTTGAGCCATGCGTCTGCCGTTTTGACACCAGTCCGGTTGATCTCCTTGACGAACTTGACGTTGAAGCCGTGCCCAAGTAACGCCGTGCCAACGTCGCGCTCCTTCTTTAACGGTTTTGCGCCCGCCTCCTTCGAACGACAGCAGGGTATCCCCGTCTTCAGCCACGCGCGGTCGCGGGTGTTCATCTCGGCGACGATGCGCTCCAGACAGTAGTCGTTGAAACCGTCCTCGTAGGCGGCCTGTCCGGCCTTGCCCAGGCGTTCCCATCCGGGCCCGAGGTCGTGCTCGATCGCCTTCCTGCACGATAGGTACCTGTCGTACATCCCCTTCTGGTCGTACCCCTCCACCGTGGTGCGGCCCCTCACGCCTGGGACGACGAGGCACGTGCAGCCGCGGTGCCTTGCCGCCTCGGCGCGCTCGCTTCCCAGGTAGTCGAACCCCCTGCTCGCGAGGATCACGCAGTAGCCGCATGGGTCCGGTCGCTGCGGCACGATGGCGTAGCGGACCTCCCTGCCCTTCCGTGTCCCGACGTCGCGCTCGACGCTGCGCCTCACGGTCGTGCCGGCGGCGTCCCTCGTCATCTCCGAAGCGAGCCGGCCCGCCTGCCTGGCGAATCCGTCTGCGTCCGGCGAGTCCCCGGCGAGCCTTCCGGCCAGCCGTCGCACGGTCCCCTCGAGCTTCCCGTCGTCGGGCCCGTCGTAGATCGAGGCCGCGGGGACGTCGACGCCCTCGGCGGCCATGACCTCGTCGTGCAGCTTGGCGGCCTCCACCGAGGCGGCGTCGCCGAGCTGCTCCACCACCCTGCCGACGGCCGCGATCGCGAAGTCGCGGCACTCGGCGACGGTCGCCTCCGGGTGCATCGTCATCCACAGGGCGATGGAGCTGCACGCCCTCTCCTCGGCGACGTCGGAAAGGCTAGCCAGCGTCCTCGCGTACTGCTGGATCTCCGCCAGGCTCACCCTCATTCCCGATGCCCTCCCTCAGAAGGTCGTCCAGCACGTTCTGCCCGCGGACCCAGCGAAGCTCCCTGCGCACGCGGTCGCGCTCCTCCTTGGCGAAGCCGTTCATCTCCCAGAACGTGTCGGTCTCGGAGAAGCCCTCCACGACGCTCGCCAGCTTCACGCTCGCGTCGGTCTGCTGGGCGAGCGTCGGCATCGCGGGGTTCCGGAAGTGGGCCTCGATCCCCGGCGAGGACTCGAGCGCCTCGTCGAACGTTGTCCCGCGCTCCGTGGCGAGGCACGCCACCGCGACCTCGGCGAGCACGTCGCCCGCGTCGTCGTTCCAGTCGCGCACCTTGAGGATGAGCGGCTCGTTCTCGGCGTATATGGCGTCGCTCGAGGCGGGGTTGTCGTGCACCTGGCCGAACTGGCTCACGTGGATGCCGGTCGCGGCGCTCATCCGGCCGCAGAGCAGGCGCCAGTGGTCGGCCAGGGGCTGCATGGACGGCTGCGGGAGCTGGCCGAACGCCGGCACGTCCCCGTCGCCGTCCTTGTCGATGTTGAAGATCGAGCCGATGAACGACTGCCACTGGGTCTTCTTCTCGAACGGGTCGCCGTCGGTCCCCAGCAGGTACTTCTGCGTGCTGGCGGCGAACGCGGCCGCGATCTCCTCGTTCACGTTCGCCCGCACGGCGCTGTCGATGTAGCCCATGACCTCGCGCGTGATCCTGCTCGTGCCGAAAGGGCGGTGCAGCGTCGGCTCGTAGGCGGTCACGAACGCCGGCACGTGCCCGAGCCCGTGCGGCTCGTAGCTCGCACGCCAGACGCCGCCGATGCGACGGATGCGCACGAGGTCGGTGGCCGTCGCGAGGTTCACCCAGTCGGGCTCGCCCTCCTGCCCCGGCTCCCTGCTCGCCGAGACCACGAAAAGCGCGGCCTCGAGCTCGTCGCGAGCGTCGTCCCACGAGCACCCGCACGCGCTCGCCGGGTAGCAGCTCACCCGCGCGTGGCCGCCGTCGTCCCTGCTCACGAACCAGAGCGAGAAGCACTGCTCGAGCGCGCTCGTCGCGGCCCTCCGGTACTTCGTGCGCAGGTGGTTGCGCCTCCAGACCGCGTCCAGAGCGTTCTGGTCGTCGCGGTCGCCCACGGTGAACCCGTCGAGCTTCGAGTGCTCGACCATGACGTCGACGCACTTCTTGCCCCAGCCGCACGCCGCGTTGAGGTTCTTGAGCTCGGGAGGGACGGAGATGCCGAGGTCCTTGAGCCTGTTGTGCATCGTGTAGTAGACGTGCCTCAGCGTGTTCCTGCCGACGTGCGTGGCCCACTGCTGCACGAGCCGTCGCACGAGCGCCCTGTCCTCGGGTCTCAGGCCGTCCGCGGAGGCGACCTGCCCGGGCAGGTACGCCATGTATCGCGTCATCTCACCACCGTCCTTCTCTTCGGGTCCCTCTTGGTCGTCCTCGCCGCCCAGTGGGCGAGGGCGCACGACTCGAGCCGTTCGCTGAAGTCGCCCTCGAAGGCGAATCCGCCGGCGTTGCCGACCTTCCTCCTGCGCGCGGCCTGCACCGACGCCGCGAGCGCCACGTCGTCCACGTGCGTGAGCGTCCCGTCGTTCACGGCGTTGACGAGCATGCCCGCGGCTGACATGAGGTCCTGCGGCTTCACCACCTGTATTGCCCTGCGCGGCACGCGGGCCTCGCGCAGGCGTTGCTCCAGGTCCTGGGCGTCGGCCTTGCCGTCTATGGCCACGGCCGACATCCTCTCCCTGCGCTCCGCGATCCAGGCGACCAGCCAGCCGATGCCCTCCGAGGTGTCCACCTCGCGTATGAGCGACACGTGCGCCGTCTTCCCGGCGATCGCGCACGCCGAGAGCGCGACGTTCGTGCCGTCGTGCGTGAACTTGACGCCGTACGCGACCTTCTGGCAGTCGCCCTCCGCCGGCCGCGCCTCCACGACCAGCGAGTTCCACCGGGCCATCGCGATGGGCGGACGGGCCTCGCCTGCGGCCACGGGCGACCACCAGCCCAGGTACTGCCGTGCGTAGCTGTCTGGCCTGAGCCTGTAGGACGTGATGGCGTCGCGCATGACGTCAACCTTGATGCGCAGCCCCATGGCCGGGTTCGTCTGCCACGCCAGCTCGAGCACGCCGTCGACGTCGCCCATCTTCGCGGGCGGCTCCGGAACGGACCACTCGAGCCACCAGATGTCGCACGGCGCGTCCGCGTGCGCCTGGTCGTAGAAGTCCCTGAACACCTCTCCCGGCTCGGTGGGCTTCGGCGGCGTGCCGATGTAGATCATCTGCGGGTCGCCCGACTCCGACGCGATGGTCGTAGGCTTGATCGCGTCCATCTGGTCCCATGTGAGCTGCTGCGCCTCGTCCACGACGATGACGTCGTAGGTCGTTCCGAGCGCGCCCGACGAGGTGCGCGTCTGGAACTCGATGCACCCGCCGTTGCGGAAGTAGACGCCCTCGGACCCCTTGGAGGAGTAGATGCCGTCCTCCCCGCCCTCGAGTTCCTCGCGGAGCTCGGGGTTGTTGAGCACGTCGTCGCGCACGAACTTGAACATCTTGCGGACCGTGGATCCGTTGTGCGCCGAGTAGAGCACCTTCTTGCCCTCGCCCGCCGCCATCCACTCCGCGTACTTCCGCGCGCCGAACGACTTGCCGTTCTGTCGCGGCTTGCTTATGCAGATCGACTTGCAGGCGAAGCGCGCCGCGCCGTCGCGGGCGAGGAACAGCTCCATCTCGTCCGCCTGGGACGGGTAGAAGCTCGCGCCCCAGTCCTCGAAGAGGTCGACGACGTCGGCTCCCATGCTGCTCTCGTACGGGCCGATCCGCGCGAACGTGGGGGCCTGCGCGCCGACGCGGATCTTTCGCCGACCTCGGCGGGCCCACCACCTGCCGTCATCGTCCACCGTGACGCCGTGGCGGTCGTATCGCGCCAGCGCCTCGGCGGTTATCACGGCCCTTGCCCCGCCCTCTTCTTGAGCCTGTCGAACTTGCTCGGCTCGCGGTCCTCGTCGGGCAGCTTGTCGAGCTCGTTCATCACGTCCATGAGCCTGCGCGAGAGGGCGGCGATGTCGCGGCCGCTCTTGCTCGTCTCGATCGTGTAGGCAAGCTTGGAGCGCAGCGCGAGGAGCGCCTTCCGCTTGTCGCCGGAACTCGCGGCCTGTACGAGCGCCCCCATGGCCGCCACCTCCTTCTCGCGCGTATGTTTGGTGCCTCGTGGAAAAACGCCTCGTGCGGAACCGGCACTATGCCGCGGGGGTGGCCGTCGGCACGGGGGGAGGGGGTGCCCCCACCCTACCAGTCGTCGGCGTCCGAGCCCCAGGCGCACGCGTCGCGCGGGGGCTGCATCGGTCCCGCCTCGCGCGACGCGATCTCCAGGACCTCCTCCACGGTCTTGTTTCCCCGCCATTGGTTGCATCGCCTGTGCGCCGCGTCCACGTTGTCGCGGTCGAGCGCGCAGGCCTTGGCCGACGGGTAGCCGAACTCGCGCCACCTGCTCACTGGCCTGAGCTCGTCGACCTCGAAGCACATCGGGTGCCCCGCCGGCAGCCCGTAGTCGATCGTGCCGGGCAGGCCGAACGCCCTGCAGATCCAGCACGGCCGGCCCTGCGTGCGCAGCCACCTCGTGAGCTTGCGTCTCGCGTTGCCGTCGGACCTCCTCGGGTTCGACGCCATGGCTACACGTGGTTCCAGCGCGTGTCGCCGTTGCCCTCGACCATGCGCTCCCAGTCCACGTCCTCCGCCGGACGTGCGCCCGCGAGCCTGGCGCGCCCGCTCCTCGGCCTGGCCACGAGCCTCAGCCCGAGCTCGTGCGCGCGTTGGAAGCACGCGACGACCATGGCGTCGGCGAGGGCCGTGGTGTGGCGCATTGCGATGTCGAGGATCTCCTGAAGCGTGGGCATTGCAGCTCCCTCCGTACAGAGAGAGGGACCGGGGCGTTCGAATTCCCCGGTCCCTCGTTCCAACGGGGCTCACCAACCCCGCTGCGCCGCTTCCGCGCATACTATCAATACCACACTTTTCGACTGTCAGAGACTGTCATTTACTGTCAGAAACTGTCAACTTTTCCCGGCGCCCGCGTCCCTGAGCGCCGCATGGCCCCTCGACTCGTACAGGTCGAAGGCCGACCGACGCCACCGGTAGCACGTGGAGAGCGATGCGTGGAGCTCGAACCCGACGTCCTCCCACGTGCAGGACCGCAGGTAGTGCAGCGTCAACGCCAGCTCCACGCGGTACCCGAGCTCCGCCCCGATGCCGGCGATGACGAGGCGGGCGTCGTCGAGCGCCCCTTCGAGCTCGTACTTGTGCCTGAGCAGCCCGGGCTCGGCGTCGACTGCGGCGTCGTAGCGCGCCATCGGGTCGCCGCCCCCGCTGCCCGACGCGAGCGGCGAGGCGATCCGCGGCTCGTGCATCGTCTCGAGGCGCTCGTCCAGCGCGGCGAGGTCGCGCGCCGCCCTCCTCACGTCGCGGAAGTAATCGTGTGCGGTCATCTGCCCTCCCGTCGGCTACAGCGGGTCGGCGAGGTGCCGCGCGCGCTTGTCGCCGACGCTCCTCGGCTCCGGCCGTCCCGGCTGGACCCTCCTGTACGTGACGCCGTTGACGGTGATGGTGAGCGGCGGCTCCCTCACCGGGTACTCGACGCTCGCGTAGACGGTTGGCCCGCGGTCGCCTGCGGCTATGTGGTACCTGGCAAGCACGTCACTCCCCCTTCCGCGGCGCGCACCACAGCACGCGCCACCTCACGTTCTGCTTCTTGATCCAGTAGCCGTCCTCGTCCATCCTGTCCGCCCTGCGCACGCACACCGCGCCGTGCCAGCTGACGGCGACGACCACGTGCTCGGAGTATACCGCCCTTCCGGCCGGGCGCACCCAGCACCTCTTGCCGAGCCACGCGGCGTACGGGACGGACGGCGTCGTGAGGACCAAGCACGCGACGACGCCCAGGAAGATGCCGCAGACGAGTCCGACGAACATGGCCGTCTCCGTCATTCCCCCTCCTCCTTGGCTTCCTCGACCTGGAGGCAGGCGTCCTCGTAGAGCCACATGTCCTCCTCGTCGAGCCTGAACCTGTCGGATGCGAGCGCCTCGACGGCGGCCGCCACGTCCTCGGGGTCGTATGGCTTGCCGAGCACGTTGGTGACCCACCATACGACCTCGAACGCGCTGGCGGTCGCCTTGGTCACCGCGTCGGTCTCGGCCTGGGTCGCCCCGGCGTCTTCGAGGCGCCTCGCGACCTCGTTCCTCGCGAAGCCAGCCCGCATGCGGCCGACGGCCTTCGCGAGGTTCTCGAGGCGGTCGCCGTGCACCACCGCCTCCGCGATCGCATCGCCGAGGCTGTGCATCGCCGCCCGCCGGCGGTCGGCGAGCTCGCGCCGCTCCCGGTCTTCCGCGGACTCCTGCCTTTCCTGCACGGGCAGGTACACGTACACCCCCTCGCCGTATTCGTAGCGCTTGGCAACCGTAGGCGGCGTGTCGCTCTCCTCGACCAGCCTGTCGAGGTTCTCCGGCGACGAGACGTACCTGAAGTTGAACCCCTCCCCCGGCGGCTCGTCCACGAGCTCGATGCCGTGGCGCGCGAGGGCCGCGTCCAATGCGGCGCGGCGGCGGTCCGCCTCAACGCGACGCCTGATCCCCTCGGCCTTGGCCTCGTACTTGTCCGGTGCCGCGTTGAGCACGGCCGCGCGGTCCTCGCCCTCGAAGCCGGCGGCGCATATCATCTGGTCGAGCGTCGCCTGCTCCGGCGCGTCCGCCGCCACGATGAGCGCCTTGCGCAGGTCCTCGCGCTTGCGGTGCAGCACCCTCGCGGCCGTCTCGCCCGGCACGTCGAGCCTGATCATCGTCTGGAAGCCGCGCGCCTGCTCCTGCTCGCTGAGCCGCATCTTGTCGTCGGTGGCGAGCATGGCCACGGCTGCGTGCGCGGCGCTGTAGTCGCCGTACACCAGCGCGTCGGCCATGCCGTCCGGGCCATGGACCTCGCGGAGCGCACGGTACCGGCGCTCGCCGTCCACGATGCGGTACCGCTCGCCGTCCCGCACGAGGATGACCGGGTTGACCGGCTGGCCGCCGGTCGCGCGGATCGAGTCCGCGAGCGCGTGAATGTCCCCGAACTCCCGGCGCGGGTTCTCCTTCGAGGCGTCGATCTCGGCCAGCGGCACGCTCGCCTTGTAGCTGTTCTGCGTGAATTGCATTCCCTTCCCCTCACTCCGTGGGATACGGCATGGTCCGGTAGAGGTAGCACTTGCCCGCCCGCTGCACGGCCTCCACGCCCTCGATCCCCTTCTTGCGGATGTAGCTCGTCGCGCTCTTCTTGATCGCCTCGGGCTTCTTCCCCTCGACCTCGACGATGGCGACGTCCATGCGCCTGCGGAGGAACTCGCGCACGTCCCTTGCCGCGAATGGCTCGGTGCGCTTGCCGCCGCTCTCCGGCAGGTCGTCAACTTGCCTGAGCATCCGTCTCCCTCCAATCAGTCCTCTAATCTTTCCCCTTAGAATCGGATAATTGCTTCTTATTTGGCGCAGCCGTCCCGCGGTTGTCGAAAACTCGGCCGTTGAGCTGCGCGGCGCACGATGCGCGGGCGGTGGTGGGCGGTGCCTTGTTTTGCCACGTCGTTGCCACCCCGCTCACCCCTCCTGGATGTAGTAGCCGGCGGGCGCGTCCTCGGGGGACGGCGGCGGCACGTGGCTCGCCTGGGAGTTGGAGAACATCAGGCTGCACCTCGGGCACTGCATCGTGCACACGTGCTCGTAGCGCTTCGCCGTCTTGGCCTCGTACCCGCTCCTCGAGACGACGCGCTGTACCTCTCGGTCGTCGCGGGCGACGCGCTCCTTCTCGTAGGTGGTGAACGGCTCGCGCCTGAACGACTGGCCGTCCGGGCTGTTGCGGTCTCGCCGCCAGTGGCCGATCCAGAGCAGCGGCCTGCCGCAGTACGGGCACGCCCGCCCCTCGGCGTACATCGGGCTCACCCTAGGCATGGCGGCTCCCCCTGTCGTGCTCGAGGACGTGCCTGATCAGCGCCCAGGGACTGCCCTTGGACGGGTCGGACCTCTCGACGGCGTCGGTGATGAGCGCGTAGCACTCGCTCACGTCCCTTGGGCTCGCGCGGCACCCCGCGGGGCACATGCCGTGCACCTTGGCCATGCATTCCGCGAAGTCGCGCCTTCCCGTCCTGGCCTCGTACCTCGCCATGAGCGCGCCGTAGGGCGTGCGGTGGTCGGCACCCTGGCCGTCGTCGAAGAGCGCGCCGTCCCGCTCGCGCGCCAGGCACGGAGGCACGAGGCTCGCGAGGTCGAGCTCCGCGTCCTGCGACGGCCGCGGCGTGTCGAAAACCTCGCTCCCGACCTGAGACGATGACGTTGACTGGTCTTCTCTCTTCTCTTCTTTTCTAATCTCTTCTCTTCTAGTCTTATCTAGCGGAGAATTCTCCGAGTTCGTCAACTTTTTCAACGTGCTGCCATCGCCCGTGTCACGCTCGCCGCGTTCGTCAACTTCGTCAACGTCCGCGAACTCGCAGAGATCGTCGCAGTCCTCCTCGGAGCCGTCGAGCAGCGACCACTGGCGCGTCTCCGCAGGCAGGCCCTGCGACTTGGCGCGGCCCTTGGCCTTCACCCACCTCAGCTGTATGCCGCGCGACGTGAGCACGCGCTCCTCCCGCCACATGCGTGCGCTGAACAGGCCCGCCGACACGCAGCGGCCTATGAAGTCCTCGAAGCCCTCCGCGCCGAGTCCCAGGTCGTGCGCGATCCTGCGGGCCATGCGCCTGTTGACCTGCAGCGCCGGCCCCTCGCGGTATATTCGGTTGAGCAGCGCTATGAACCTGCCGAAGTCGGCGAAGGCGCACTCGTCGAGCGAGCCGTCCATGAGGTCGAAGACCTTCTCGTCGTCGGTAAGCAGGTCGGTCTCCAGCGGGAACCACTCTATGCCAGATGCCATGCGGAATCCTTCCTCACCACTCCCCCGCGTCCTTGGCCACGCGGGAGAAGATCTCGGCCGCCTGGGCGTCGCGGCCCGGCAGCACGTGGGCGTACACCTTGAGCGTGACCGCCGGCGACGAGTGCCCGAGTCGCTCGGAGACGGTCTTCACGTCGGCGCCGTTGAGCAGCAGCCACGTTGCGTGCGTGTGGCGCAGGCTGTGGAACGTGGCGTCCGCCGGCAGGCCGTGGTCGGCGCAGATCGCGCGGAACGCCTCGCTCATGGCGCTCGGTCGGACGTACCCGCCGTCGACCGTGCACAGCGGGGACTTCGGGCCACGATTGCCCTCGAGGAGGGACTCGTGCTCGCGGATCGCGTCCTCCACCTCCGGCGAGACGGAGACGTTGCGGGTCCTGCGGCTCTTGGTCGTGGGCTGGCGGAAGGTCCCGCCGCGAGCCTCCACCACGGTGCCGGCGACGTGGATCGAATGGCGGAGGAGCTGCGCGTCCCTCCTCCGCAGCGCACACACCTCGCCGCAGCGCAGCCCGGCGTTCAGCGCGAGGTAGGCGCCGAACGCGGACTCGCGGCGCAGGAGGTCGCGCCTGCCCGTCGCCTCCCGCCCGCGCTCCTCGTCCAGCACGCGCACGAGCCTGGCGAACGCCTCGTGGTCGAAGGCCACGGCCTCGTACGCCTCGGGCGAGGGCGGCGTGGCGTTGGCCGCGGGGTTCAGGTCGCAGGCGCCGATCGAGCACATCCAGCCGAACGCGCCGGACAGAAACCAGTGGAACGCTATGACGGTGTTGGCGCTCAGACCGGCGCCGCCAGCGTCCCTCGGCGTGAGCAGGCCGTGGTAGAGCAGCTCGAGGTCCGGCACGCGGACGTCGCGGGCGGGCACGTCGGCGATCGGTCCGGCGTGCCGCATGAGGCTGCGGTAGGTCTTCACCGTGTTGGCGCTCCTGCCGTTCTCCTCGACCCAGCGCACGTAGCGAGCGAGCAGGTCGCCGGTCCTGTGCGAGACGCCCACGTCGGCCGCGGGTGCGACCTCTGCGAGCCACGCGCGCGCCATATCCAGCGCCTCGGCGTCCGTCTTCGCGTCGGGGAACCGGTGGTATGGGCGTATGGGCTTGCCCGTGAGGCGGTTCGTCCCGAGGTAGGGGCGGACGTAGCGAGTCCCGTCCGCATGCCGCTTGATCTCGATGTCGGTCATGCGCCCAACGACCCTATGAGGCGCTGCTGCAGCCTCTCGTCAAGTCGTCCGTGCTTGTAGGCCGCTTCCTCCTTGGGGTCGCGCAGTACAGGTTCCGCCGCATTGGCGAGCAGCGGCTCCCCGACTATCCCCACCAGCGCCGAGACGAGCATGTCCGTCGCGCGGCCCTCGGCGACGCGCGTGAAGGGCGCGCCCTCCTCGTAGCGGGCCCTGTCCAGCGTCGACGTGCCCGCGACGTTGAGCGTGGCCACGCAACGCATCTCGCCCGTCTCCGCGTCAGACTCCTCCCATCGCGTGCTCACGAGCTGCCTGATCTGCCGTTCCGTCATGGCTCCCCCTACTCCCACGTGCATTCCGGCCGTTGCTCCGGATCCACGGTCACCGAGTCGGAGAGGCCGTCGACGTCCCACCGGACGTATGCCCCGTCCGAGCCGAGCCGGGCCAGGTAGATTTCGAAGTAGTCCGCACGGGCGATGCTCCTGAACGTGGGCTGCGTCGGATAGGATACGTACCAGCGGTCCCGGTCACGCGGGAGGTCGTCCCACCTCCACAGGCGCAGGGCGCGGCACATGTCCTCCCGTTGCCCCTCGTCGCAGTCCTCCACGTACAGCCTGAGCGAGGCGTCCTTGCGCACGGATCCGTACGGGTCGTCCTGCACGTCGAGCTCGATGACGCACTCGAGTGCCTCGTACGTCGGCTCGTCGTCGAAGTCGACCTCCCGGCCGAGGCAGTCGTAGGCTCCCGCGACGTACCTCGAGTACTCGGCGAGTATCTCCGACGCCGGGACCACGGTGCGACGCTCGCCCGTGACGAGCCTGCCGAACTTGCCCAGGATCTCGGCCCGCTCCCCGATAGCGGTCTCGCGCACGAGCTCGGAGAGCATGACGTCCAGCTTCGCGTTGTCGAGGTTGATCCGCTCTATCCTCGGCACCATGACCTCGGCGAGCCTTTCCTCGAACGCCTTCCTGATGGGATTGCCGTAGCCTTCCAGGGCGTCAGACACCCAGCGTGCAACGGACTTGCGCACCTGGGCCTTCACGACCTCGTTGATGACCTCGTCTTCGAGCGCGGCCGCAAGCGCGGTCTCCAGTGCGCCGCCCGCCACGCGGGGACGGTCCTCGACCATGGCGTCGACGGCCTCTGCGGCCTCATCGATGAGGCCCCACATGTCGGAGTACGAGCCCGAGCCGATCTCGTCGTTCGCCGCCATCTCGGCGACATACGCGTTGAGCTTGCCGAGGAGATTCCTTCCCCTGGTGGTCGCGTCACTCATCTCCGCACCCCCACTCCGACATCTTCTCCTGAGCCTCGTCGAGGAGCCGGCACACCTCGCGGTACCTGTCGGCGTCGAAGGACGGCTCGTGGCACGCCATGTCCAGCACCTCCTGCGCCGTCATGTACGACGTGACGGAATACCTGCCCTCGAGCAACGGCTCGGCGGTCCAGACCCCGAGCGAGGGGTCGACCCACGTGACCTCCCAAGGACGGTCCGCGTTGCGTTCCGCGACCTTGGCGCCCGCATCGATGAGCGCGCCCCTCAATGCCTCCGCCTTGTCCATCCTCACGACACTGCTCATCAAGCACATCTCGATACCCCCTCTTCCTTCCGAACCTTGTTCCGCAGGGCCAGCCGGCCTCACAGTGCCCTCGCCATCATCGCGTCGACCGCGAGCATGTAGCCGACGCAGTACCAGGCCAGCATCGCGAGGCCGACGGCAATCACGAGACCTCCCGCAACCCCCTGAACTGCGGCTCGCACCCGTCCTCCTGCGACTCCATCCACTCGTCCAGCCAGTCGGTGTGGACGTAGCGGGCCCTGCCGATCTTTCGCGACTTGATGTGGCCGGCCTTGCACAGGCCCGATACGGTGCCTAGGCGCCGGTGTACGTACCTGTCGGCCTGCGTGGTCGAAAGCCACGGCGACACGGGCACGGGCCGCCTCAGGCAGTCGAGAATCTCCTCGAGAATCGTGACGATAGCTTCCATTCATCCTTACCTCCGAATCACCTATCGCGAGCGCCCCGGGCGGGCGGCTGCGCGTCAGGCGTGCCTACCCAGGAAAGGAGCCGGATCGTCGGCACCCTTTCGTCCGTCCGCGCGCGTCCGCTCGCCCCACGCGCAGTCGGAAGTCGCAGCCACCCTCCCGTGGCGCTCGCTGCTACAATGGAGGCGGTGTCTCCTGGAGAAGGTCACCGCCTGGCCCCGTGTGCGTTGCAGCGCATGCGGGGCCGATTGCCGTCACCCCGGCTAGCCGAGGTCGATGCGGGCGACGGCGTACTTGCCCTCGCCGTACCGGCAGTTGAGGTCGCGGCATATCCGCACCGCGTCGCTCGCGCGCTGGTACAGCGAGTAGACCTTGCCGGCCCGCGACCCGTTCCGACATGTGACCGCGTATTCGTACCCGCGACCACGGCAGGCGTCCGCGGCCGAGATCCTCGCGTACTCGACGTCCCAGCGCTCGTTGCGGACGAGGTCAAGCCTGGTGACGCGCACCACGTTCTGCTCGCCCTCCACAGGCTCGGTCTTGTAGCGCAGGTCGTAGCCTTTGCCTCCGAACTCGAAGCTCACGGACTTGCCGGGCGTCCCCTCCATGGGCGTGCAGTCCGCGCCGAGCATGGCCCGCAGGAAGTCGCGCACGTCCTGCCTGCTCTCGAGACGGGCCCAGGCCGCGATCGTCGCCTTCGGCAGCGCCGCCGGGACGAGCCCCTTCTTTCCCTCCTTCATACCAACCCTCCTTTCAGTTGGTCGTGGTCCTGCTTTCTGGATCCGAATGGGCTTCACGGGAGCGGCGATAGAATGAACGTGAGTTAACGGGGGGAGGTGATTGAAATGAAGGACTTCAAAGAGTTCGAAATGCTGCTAGCGTCGAAAGAATGCCAGGATGAGTGGAACGAGATTCATGAACGCATAACGAACGATTTCGACGAAAATGGCAAAGACATTCATGTGTACGCGTCGCTCACGGCGATGAGCAGAGCTCACTTCGAGCTGCGCAAGTATCATGAGTGGTTGAACGGCTAATTCCCGAACAGGTACCGTTCTTCCAATTCGAGCAACTTCTTCGACATCTGACGTACGTCCGTCGAAGTGGTTGTTTCTGCCATCATGGCTATCTCTTTGTAGGCGTAGACCACCCCGGTGATAGACGTGACGTCCTCCGGGGTGGACACGCCCCTATCGATGAGTTCGATGGCGAGCTCTCGCAGCCTTTCGGCGAGATCGGCGCTTTCGCTTCTCTCGACCTCTATGGTCGTGCCGCGATACGAATCTTTATCCTCTTCCATGTGGCGGCTCCAATCCGCCGCCCCCGTGAAGCCTATTCGGTTGTCAGTCGCCCGTCTCTCCGGGCCGTCCTTCTTGCCTAGTCCCCGCGCACGAGCGCGTAGACGATGCCGAGCAGCAGCCCGACGAGCCATGCGATGAACGCGAGCCCCACCTACCTCGCCTCCAGCCAGGACGCGACGCTCGCGCCGAGGGCGACCCAGCCGAGAATCCAGCAGACCGTCCCGCCGATACCGCAGGCGGCGAGGATCACGAGGATCGCGCCGAGGGACGCAAGGAAGAGCCCCATCGCCTACTCCTTCGTCTGGCCGAGGCGCTGGTCCATGACGTGGGCGATGTCACCCACGAGCCAGAACACCTCCTGGATCGGTACGTCGAACACGGCGCATACCGCGTTGACGGCCCCGCGGACCTGACCGTATGCGTGCGCGTCGTCGTGCTCGCGACGGATCATCTCCGCATCCACCGCGTTGAAGACCAGCGCGCGGAACAGCGCAGCCTGCTCGCCCTTGAGGTCTTTCGGCTTTGGCTTGTACGTCTGGCCACCTCTCAATCACTCGTCGACGGACGTCGTCGCATCCGATCCGATGGTGCGCAGCGCAACGCGCAGGGCAAGGGCTATCACGTGGCGGTCCTCGCATGCGTCCAACGCTTCGAGCGCGATGTCGGGGGTGACGTCGGCCTCCCGGATCCGCCGGCCCTCGGGGGTCACCAGGTAGGTCGCGTCCATGGCATCATCCATGAGGGCGGCGTCGCGGGCATCGCACACGAACCAGTTGGAAGTCGAAGCCATGCCTACGCCCTCCCTGCCAGCTGATCTAGGGGAATGCCGTACACATCTGCGATGGCCCATGCTCGCTCAAGATTTATCGAGCCGTCTCCGCTCTCCCATGAAGAGATGGTTGCTTGGTTGTTGTCAATTGCTTCGCCAAGCTCAGCCTGTGTCATGCCGTGCGACCGGCGCTCGTATCCCAATGATCCTTTTATTGCCTTGATTCGTTCGCTCTTGGTCAACATCCGTAAATCCCTTCAAATCATGGGTTTAACAAGTAATCAATTTCATAATACGGGTGATACCTAATTTGTCAACTGATTTTCTTTACATCTATTGCAAATTTTGGTTTACACCCATAAGATTGCTTTTGAAGGGAGGAGCTGTGAACACAAGACTCCAGGATTTACGCAAAAGAGCAGGCTATCGTAGTGCAAAAGCCTATGCAGAACATCTAGGAATTAAAGTCGGTACATACACTGACTACGAGCAAGGCAGAACGGTAATGTCTCTTGAACGAGCATGGTATATTGCGGATGACCTCGACTGCACGCTCGACGAACTCGCCGGACGCGACTTCCACCCAGACGTCGGCGCGCAGCCACCAGAGGTGCGCGAGCTCGCGGAGATTTACCAAGACGCCAACGCCCAGGGCCGCGCCGCCATCATGGCCGTCGCACGGTCCCAGTCGGGGGTGGCACAACCACCTGCGACTGGTGAAGTGAGCGAGGCGGGCTAGACATGGCCGAGCAGACCGAGCTCAAGAACATGGAGGAGGTCGCAAAAAAGCAACCACGCCGCGCTTAGGTGCCTCTGACGGCTGAGCGCCAAGGGTGTTATCTATTACATCGGGAAGAAGCACAGTTCTCGCTAGGCCATAACCATATCTGGGCGGGCGTTCGCATCTCGCTCAAAATGTATACGTTTTCCCGTTTTTGTATACGTTTTCCCGTTTTTGTACACGTTTGGGAGGATTCATTGTCATGGGTGCAACCACACTACAGAGTCCGGATGAAGGGCCAATTAAGGCAGAGATCATCCTGTACCAGTCGGAGGGCGCCAACGTTCCCGTCCAAGTCACGTATTTTGATGAGAGCCTATGGCTCACTCAAAAGGCGATGGCCGAACTTTTTGACGTGAGCGTAAAAACGATCTCGGAACATCTTTCCAATATCTTTTCGTCTGGGGAATTGGAAAAAACCAGCTCAACCAATTCTTCCGGTTTTTCCGGAAGAATCCGATCCGCAGGAAGACCTCCAGTATTCTACAACCTTGATGCTATCATCGCCGTCGGGTACCGCGTGAGCTCGATGCGAGCAACGCGATTCCGGCAATGGGCCACCAAAACCCTTAGAGAGTACATCACCAAGGGTTTCGTGCTCAACGATGACATGCTCAAGAACGGAGCGCCTTTTGGCAAGGATTACTTTGACGAACTGCTTGCCAGAATCCGCGACATACGCGCGAGCGAACGGAGAGTGTACCAGAAGATCACCGACATCTTCCAGGAATGCAGCTTCGACTACGACAGCAACAGCAAGGTCGCCCGAAGGTTCTACGCTACCGTACAAAACAAACTCCACTACGCCATTACTGGACATACAGCGGCGGAGATCGTGCATCAGAGAGCTAACGCATCGAAGCCCAACATGGGTCTCACATCTTGGAAGGGCTCTCCAGATGGCCGTATACACTCCAGTGATGTGACCATTGCAAAGAACTACCTCACCGAAGATGAAATTCGCGGCCTAAACAGACTGGTGACCATGTTCCTCGACACTGCAGAAGATCGTGCAGAACGTCACATACTCCTTAGCATGGAGGACTGCGAGAAGCTGTTGGACGACTTCCTCAAGTTCAACGGAAGGGATGTACTACCCAATAAGGGTGAACGCTCGCACGAGCAGGCCAAAAAGAAGGCCCGCGAGGAGTTCGCAAAGTTTCAAAAGATACAGGACGCAACATATGAGAACGACTTCGAGAAGCAGGCAAAGCGATTCGGTAAATCAAAATAGCGTGTGCCGGGGTGCACACGAGGAGGCTCGAAGAGAAGGGCGTTATCTTGACGACAAGCAAAAGGCCGTTGAGGTTCGTACTGAGTTCGCCTACGGATGGCTACTCGCTGGTTTTGCCGACGTCGTAATCGACATGCTCGGCACGTTCCGCTTTCGCGTTTGCGGAGACGGGCGCAACGCAAACGCGACTAGACCGGCGACAACTCGGGCGGGATCAGCGGCGTGAAGACCTTCCTGCTCGACATGGTCGTCCTGCGCAACGCTATGAGGCTTGGGCGCGCACCCAAGTTAATCGTCCACGACAGCGAGCTCTTCAACGGGATGGACGAGCGGCAACTAGGCTCGTGCCTCAACATAGCCAAGCGACTATCCGAGGAGGACGGCTTCCAGTACGTCGTGCTCCTCAACTCCGACACGCTCGAAGCGGCGGAGCACAACGGGTTCGACCGCGGCGACTGCGTGCTCGATCCCGTCCTCAGTGACATCGGCGAGGACGGAGGACTGTTTGGGTTCAGGTTTGCGTAGCGGGGTTGGTGCGTAGATGGATGACAGGACACTCGCTGCACCAGCCAAAGGCAGCTTCACCTTCGGATGGCCGCTCGCTAGCATAGCGCCGGCGCTACTGACGAATGAGTGTTCCCAACAGGCGCTCTCGGGATTCGTTCCAGAGCACTAACTTATGGGAATCGCTGCTTGCCACAAGTTGGCACTAAAAAAAGCTGTCCTAACTTATGGTATTTACCGATTACCATAAATTAGGACACGCAAAACCAGACGAAACTAATGGTGTTCGGGAAAAGGGATAAATGGGCATGGAATACATATCGCTCAAGCAGTCGTTCTACCAAGACGCCACGTCGGAGCGCTTCGATCGCGCACGGGCGCTTCACATGACGAGGCTCGAGTCGGAGTCGACGTTTCGCACTGGCGTCAGCATCGGCGAGGACGAGCTGTTCCTCGCCGTGCCCAGGGAGCTTTCCCTGCTCAACGAGCGAGTGCTCCGTCACGAGCGCAGAATTGCAACACACATGCGCATGCTGCCGCCCGTCGCCCAGTGGGCGCTGGTTAGAGGTCTGGTGGTCGACGAGGTCGTGAGTACCAACGAGCTCGAGGGTGTATACAGCACGCGTCGCCAGATCAACGAGCTCCTACAAGAAGGTCGAGACGACACGGACCCCCTCGGGCAGAAGCGATTCCGAGAGCTCGCAAGGCTGTACCTCGACCTCTACGGCGACGCACCAGAAAGACCCTCGACCGTGGAGGACATCAGAAGCATCTACGACAGGGTGATGAGCGGAGAGCCCCTGGACAAGAACCACAGGCCCGACGGCAAGATCTTCAGGCGCGACGGCGTGGAGATATACGCGCCGAACGGCAAGGTGATTCACAATGGCGTCGAACCGGAGCAGCGCATCATCGAGATGATCGAGAGTATGATCGCAATCGCGAACTCTGACGAGATTCCTGAGACGTATAGCGCCATCATGGGCCACTTCATCTTCGAGTACACGCATCCGTTCTACGACGGCAACGGGCGGACGGGCAGATACCTGCTCGCCCTGCACCTCAGCGGGCCGCTCTCGATCCTGACCTCCCTCTCGCTCTCTCGGGTGCTCGCCGAGAACAGGGGCGCATACTACAAGTCGTTCAGTGAGACGGAGCATCCACTCAACCACGGCGAGCTCACGTCGTTCGTCATGAACATTCTCGAGAGCGTCAGCATGGCACAGAACGATCTCGACGTCGAACTCGCGAGGAAGCGAGAGCAATACCAGGACGCAATCGACAAGCTCCAGGCGTTCCAGGGTTCGCACGACCTGAACGACAAAGAGACGGAGGCCGTCTACTTCCTCACCCTCCTACAACTGTTCGCGGCTTTTCCAGACTCCACGCTTGCCGAGCTCGCAGACCACATGGAGCTCAGCACGCAACAGACCAGGGTGCACACGAGGAGGCTCGAAGAGAAGGGCGTAATCTTGACGACAAGCAAAAGGCCATTGCGGTTCGTGCTGAGCGACGGGGCAATCTCCGAGCTTGACGTGGCAAGAACGTAGGAAATGAATTGGAGGATCTTTACATGGATGACTTTGCTGTGATCTACCGCATTTTGTCGGCACTGCAGAAGCAGATGGACTACGACGAGCCGAACCCCGACGTAGTGAGCGCCGACACACTCAACATCACGCAGAACCGCCTCGACAACATCTGGGCGATGCTCGCGCAGGAGGAGTATGTAAGCGGGGTCATGGTTCGCAGCTTTGACACCACGAGGGCCGTGCACCTGGTCTGCCCGCGCATCACGCTCAAGGGGCTTGAATACCTGGCCGAGTCACCAATTACAACAATCGGAGATGACAAACATGGATGCCAAGACACTCACTGCCACCAGCGTCGAGTATGACAGCGAGACCGACATCCTCTTTGCCTCCTTCGGCACGCATGATTCCACGCTTATCGACCATGAGGACAGCCTGAGCGACGGCGTCTACGTTCAGTACTCTTGGCCCGACGTCGAGCTCGCCTTTATGGAGATATGGAAGTACTCCAAGCGGTACGGATCCCTGCCGATAACGGTCGACATCGGCGATGACGTGTTGGTCGTCATTCCCAACATCCTTGTTACCGCATAGTGCTGCGTTGATTCAGCAGACGCATATTGGGTATAGTAGTCGCAGTGACACGTGTCCGCAGCAATTCTAAGTGAACCGGACGCTGATTAGCGGCTACCAGCCCCTTTGGTTGGTGGTCGCTTTTCTTTTTGTTGATCAAGGATGAAAACCCGCCCCGCAGCAGCCACTACGAAACGGGAAGATTGCAAACCCCCAGCTGAAAGGAGATCGCCATGTCGAATTCTACCAGAAGAAAGCGCGTGGGCAGCGTATACCAGCTACCGAGCAAGCGATGGTTCGCGCGTATCCAGAACGGCGTGAAGGCCGACGGTTCGCCGCGCGTGCTGTCGAAAGCGTTCGACACCGAGCAGGAAGCGGATGCGTGGCTGCTCGCCAAGTCTGTCGAGCTCGAAAAGCGCCCAGACCTAAGCGCCGGCATCACGCTAAAAGCTCTATGGGACGTGTACCAAAAGGGCAAGGAGCTCTCTAACAAATCGTGGGCAACGTATCGCTGGTATGCCGAGACGGTGTGGCTCGAACGTATGGGTGACACCGACATATCCACGATCACGCCGAGCGCGGTGCAGGCGGTCATCTCGTCGCTCTCGCATGGAAACGCAAAACACGCGAAGGTCGTGCTGTCCTCCATGCTCACGTACGCCGTGGGTGCGGGTATGCTCAAGAGCAACCCGATACGCGGCCACGAATTCTCGTACCCGAGCGCCGAGATTGACACCGATCCGTTCGACGATGACCCGTTCGCCGCCATCGAGCACACGCGCGACGTATGGGGCATCGAGACCGTCGTGCGGTGCTTCACGATGATTCGCGGCCTGCCGCTGGAGCCCGCATGGCTGTGCTGCGTTGGCGCAGGGCTCCGCGTGGAGGAGGCGCTGGCGCTCCGCAGGATGGACGTGCGTAGATTGGCCGTGAGAGGGCATGAGATAACCCAAATAGCCGTCCACGCCGCGAGAACGTCTATTGATGAGCGAAAGGCCACAAAAACCGCTCAGAGCGTCCGTGTGGTCGCCGTGATGGAACCGTTCGGTGCGCGCCTGTGGGAACTGTGCCAGGGAATCGAGAAGCGCGACGAGCTGATATGCCCTGTGAGCGCATCGAACCAGAACAAGCGTTGGCGTGGGTATTTCGAGCCGCCGTCCACGTCGAAACACGCTCCTCGCAAAGAGGGCTTCAACAATCGCGGAAAGCTGTACGGTCTCCCCTACCTGCCGCTGTCGAAGATGAGGAACACCCACGTCACGATCATGGCCGAAGCTGGCGTGTCGGACTCCATCAACGCGCTCATCCACGGCCACACGGAGATGGTCGAGCGGCGGCACTACCTGAGCCCAGACGCCACCGAAGCCACGATTGCCGCGTCGAATCGGCTCAGACTGGTCGTATAGCGCCCACAATTCAGCCACAACCACGAATCCCCGCGTCTCGTTTCAGGCGCGGGGATTTTTGTTAACGTGCATCCGTTAGGTACCGAAACACGTAATGGTCTGTAATACCGCAAAAAATGTTCTAATAAAAAACAGGCCAGACAAGCACCTGACCTGCGAATCTTCTGGTGCCCCCAGGGGGATTCGAACCCTCGACCTTTCGCTCCGGAGTTCGACTTTTTGATGTTATATTATGCCGTTTACCTGTGGATATATTCACACGTTACGTTCTTGGATTACCCGAAATTACCCAGAATTACCCATGCCTATACAATGCTAAAACATACGATGTTTAACAAAAAAAGACCCCGCCGACCATCAGGCCAGCGGGGTCACCTTGTATGTCGCTACTCGTACTCGCACCGCTTCGCCAGCTCGTCGTATCGGCACGACGGGCACCACCACACCCATGCGCGGTAGTCGTAGTCGCGGCGAACGCGATATTCGAGAATCATCACGTCGCCGCAGCGCGGGCAGAATCGGCGCGTCATACCATGCTCGGGAACTTGTCAGCCTTGCGCTGCACGGCGTTCGCAAAGCGCGTGGCCCACGGTGCCTCCTTGCTGCCCAGCGGGAACTGCGGTATGTCGCGCCCGCCGTGCGTCGCGCGGTAGACCTGGTTGATTGCGTCAACCTCGTCGGGGTGCGCGAGCGGGTGAAGCTCGGTGCCGTCGTAGTACATCAGGTAGCCCTCGCCGTTGGGCTGGAAGATACAGACCATTTCGTCCTCCTCGATCTCTTCTTTTCTCGGTGCAGGTTGTGCGTCGCGCTCCGGGCCAGCGTAGCGGAATGCCACGTCCCAGTTAGCGGACGGGTCGTATGGCGAGTAGGTGGACTCCCACCCGGTCTGGTCGCCCTGCTCGCCGTCGATGCCGCCAGTCTCCGCGATTCGGAAGCCAGCCTGGTAAAGCTCGCCGTCGTAGCCGCCGACAACGATTTCGGTGTGACCGCTGTAGCGGAGAAGTATGTCGCCGACACCAGCGTCCCATGGGCTGATTTCGACAAAGCCGGCGCCCGTCAGAATCTCGGGCTCGTTCCCCGTCCACATGTATGAGTCCCAGTAGTCCCACGGGATGAGCCCCACCGCAGCGACGCACGCACGCACGGCCTCCGAGCAGTCGTAGTCGCCGCCGTGGACCGACACGAGCGAGCCGTCGGACAGGTAGAGCGTCTCGACCGTGCCGTCTCCCGCGCGATGATACTGGCTGTAGCCGTGCGCCTCGTGGGTGACGAGGTGCCACATGACCTCCGCGATGGCCTCACGATACGTCAGCATCTGGCACCTCCGAAACCTCGGGCAGTCCCGTGGCAATGCTGGTGAGCACGCTGATGACGCCAGCGAGCGCCGCGCCAGACGCCACGCCCACCCAATCTACGGCGGTCACGCCAACAGCGTTCGTGCCGATCAGCGCGACGGCGGTCTGACAAAAAGTCTTCACGGCGCGGATGCCCGTCGCTTTCCAGAATCGTTTGTTCATAGTCATGCCTCCTTGTCTCTCGGTGGCTCCGTTGGTAGCTCACGTATACGTTTGGCTATTGCGTCGATGACGCCATTGCCATGATCGAGCTTGTAGCTTTCGTACAACTTGCTATACACGTCGCGCTCTTCCACGGAGTAATACCCCTTGCTAAGACACTTCTCGTAATTGTTCAAAAGCATCGTCCGCGCGATAGCGAGCACAATACTTCGCTCCGCCTCGCGTTGCTCGATTATCTTTTGCTCGGTCTCGGCACGCGCGATTCGCGCCTCCTCGCGCTTCTCATCGAAGGCGTCCAGCCGCTTGCCGATGACGTGCTTCACAACGAAAATCAGAATCGGCAGGGCCAGAAGCTCTATCACTCCTGCAATCACAACCTGCGTCATCGCTTGGTCCATCGGAATCTCCCCCTAAAAGAAAGAGGGGTCCCGCAGGACCCCATGGTCGTTCGCCGCTATGTCGCTACTCGCCGTCTGCGACCTCGGTCTCGGGCTCGGGAAGCGCGTAGGACTTGTAGTCGATGGGGAAGCCCTCGTTGGTCAGCAGCACGACGGAGCGCTTCGGGTTGGTGTTGTCGGGATTCGCCGCCGCCGCGAGCTTGCTATAGTACTGCGACTCGGCGCTCTGCCGCGTCGAGTGCTGCGTGTTGCTGATCACGACGGCATGGCCGCCCTCGTGCTCGACGGTCTTGATCTCCATGACGATGTAGATGGGCTCCATGGTTTCTCTCCTAACTTTTGATGGTCTCTGTAGGGCAAAAATCCCAGACGTGCGACGCTGGTAAAGACGCTGTTCCGACTGGGATTTTTGGAGGTTCCTATGCTGTTTTCCGAGCTGATAGCCGAGTACACGCTCGCCAAGACCGAGGGCGCGCACCACACAAAGGTCGTGCGCAAGAACACGTGGGAGGGGTACGAGTCGGCCATCAGGCTCTACGTTAAGCCGAAGTGGGGACAGGCGGAGGTCGGGTCGGTGACGTACGACGACGTGCAGTCATGGGTCGAGTCCTTTCCTGGTGGCAGGGGCGCGGAGAAGGCGTTCAAGTGCCTGCGGCAGATGGTGCGGTTCGCCATCACGAAGCTAAGGCTGCGCATCGCGGACCCGACGGTCGGCGTGCTGCTGCCGGACCACGAGCGCCGCGACACCTGCGTTCTGGATGACAAGCAGCTCAACAAGCTTCTGTTCGAGATGCGCGGCGAGCCGTGGGAGGCCGTCGTGTTGTGCCAGGCGACGCTCGGCCTGCGCAGGAGTGAGGCGTGCGCGCTGACGTGGGCGGACATCAACCTCGCCACGGGCGTCGTGTCGGTCACGAAGGGGCGCCACGTCGTGGGCGGCGAGGTCTTCACGTGGGGCACGAAGACGAAGAAGTCCACGCGCGAGGTCGTGCTGCCGTGGTTCGCCGTGGAGCGCCTGCGCGAGCTCAAGAAGGAATGCCGCGCACGGGGCTCGGAGCTGCTGTGCGACCTTCGGCCGGATGCCATCAGCAGGCGCTTCCGCAGTTGGTGCCGTCGCAATGGGTTTGCTGGTATGACGATGATGCAGCTGCGCCACACGTGGGCGACGCTCGCCGTGCGTGCTGGCGTGCCGATAGAGGTTGTGGCGATGCAGCTCGGCCACACGGATATATCCATGTGCTACGCGAGGTACGTCCAGCGTTCGCTCGACGTGTTCCGATCGGCCCAGAAGCGTTTCGCCGACCTGATACTCCGTGCGACGCCGTCGACGCGGCTGGACGTGGTATCTCCGTCATGGGCGTGCAAGCGTGCGGCACTAGCGGCCGTCTCGTGATTCGGTGATTCGAAGCAGTGGTATTTCGGTTAATGCTATGGAGTCTGGAAACGACCAAGTGCTTTTGCTTAACGTAGAGGGACCTACGTATGGTCGCCATACTATTTACTTTGACCTTTATGGCATGGGTATGTGGGATGTTGACAATAATCGGAGAGCAGGACGTATCAACTGGACTAACTGACATTCGGTGGCCCTGAAGTCGAAGACGGTTACGGGGACGACTACAAGTAATGGTTTGTTCGCGTGTGATCTATCGGCTAGCGAAGGAATGGTGCTAGGTGTTTACGTGCAGGGGTATAGATGCGTGCCGATTGTCGGGCTTCAGGGAACCCATATGGGCTGGAATGCGATGCTGATAAGGACGGACACCTCAACGGACGTTACGCTTGCGTCAAACGTGACCATCACTGCGACTGTGTACTATATAGCGTCGTAGTGAATCACATGACGTATGTCAAAATGAATCCGAAATAGACACTCGTAGGAACAGCCTCGCCTGAAAAGTTGATAATCCTGAGCCTTCCGTCATTGTTGGCGATAACCTGCAAGGTGCCTCCGAATGCCGCTGTTGCAGACCCCGCGAGACCGTTCCTAGACCCAGAGCTCGGACGACATGATGCAGGGACGGTCGATATTAGGACGTTTGCTCCGTTTGCCAAGCCAGACGAAAGTTTCAGCGAGTCGCCCATGATAGTGACTACCCGCCCGAATCTGTAGCACGTTATCGCCCCACCGCTCTGTAGGTTCGTGGGGGAAAGCGACGCAGACTCTTGCGACACCGAATCTCATTTGGACCAAAGCTCTATGTTTGCGCCATTGACTCGCTTATAGTATTTGATTCCAGAATCATTGAACACAACAATTCGAATTGTCTCGTCGGGTAGGTGGTACATGACATCTATATGGTCGGTATTCCACCACTGACCTACCCTGTCGCAATTCGTCCCGAAATGATCCACCGAATCCCGGAGGGTGTCGATTTGGGACTGGATCGTCACGGGTGTGGCCTTGGATGTGGTGATCTGCTCGCCAGTGGCGATGGCTGCGGTGGCCTTCATGAGGACGTTGCCGAGCATGAAGTAATCACCCACCGCGTGGTTGCTCATCGCGATAACGCTCTCGACGGGCGCGATAGATTCTCTAAGGGTTGTCATCTCTTTCATGCCGTATGCGTTTTCGACGTTACCGCCAATCGAGATCGTGTTGCCTACGCTGATGTTCTTTGTCGCCCTCACAAGGCGGTAGTTCCACCAGAAGTATGCGCCACGTTGATGTTCGCTGACTGCCGTGCTACCCGTCTCAACGGAGTTTACTAGCATCAATTCCGCATTGTGGAGCGACCCAAGTGCACCGCCGCTCTGTGCCGCGTCCAGGTTCGTTCGTGCCGTCTCCGAGTCGGTGCCGCCCGTGCCGCCACGCGCAAGAGCAAGCGTGCCGCTGGTGATGTCGGATGCGGCATGGGCGTGCGTCTTCGCGGCGAACTTTGACTTCAGGTCGGTCACCAGCCACGTGATGCATTGGAGAAATGTCATGTGTTTGCCCTCCCTAATCGGCGAACGCAGCCTCAACCGCTGCGTCTATGTCTGCGCTCGTAACGTTGAGCCCGTCGAGCCTGGCCTTGTCCGCCGCGCTCATCAGCCCGTTGGTCGTCGTGGTCGCTAGCGAGGACGTGGCAAAGCGCCCGTCCAGCCCCGCGAGGAAGACGCGGAGCTGGTCGAGCGTGATTGCGTCCTCGATGACCATGTTGTTAGCTGCCATCGAGGGTCACCCCTGCCTCTCTAGGCGAAGAGCGCCTGGACCTGAGCGGTGGTGGCGACGGAGAACTGCGACTCCTGCGCGTAGCCCGTCAGGTCGACCTCGGTGTTGCCGACGAGCACGAACTTGGAGCCCGTGGCGTCCCAGATGTACATGTCCTTGTTGGACTTGCCGCCGTCGTCGGGGACGAGGTAGAGGACGTTGGCCTGACCGGTCGCGGGAAGCGTGGCAACCTTGGTGGCCTGCAGGTGGTTAGCGTTGCCGATGGCGGTGTTCACGTAGCTCTCGGTGGCGTAGTCACCGTCGCTCAGGATGCCCGCCACGTCCGCTGCGGTCTGGTAGCCCTTGCCCTCGACGAACGCCTTGACGGCGGCGCCCGTGGGCAGGTTCGAGCCGTTGGTCAGCGTGCCCTCGGTGTTGGCGGCGGCAGCGGTGCCGAGCTGGGACTTGAGCGCGTAGTTCGCGGCGTCGGTCAGCGATGCGACGGTGGTCGGGACGGTGACGTTGACGGCCTTGTTCGCGTCGGGCGTGAGAGCCACGTTGTTGACCTTCACGACCTCGATGACGTTGTCCTCGCCCAGGTCGTCGGCGTCGGCGAAGGCCGCAGTGCCGAGGCCGTGGACGGCCACGTCGGTGCCCGCGACCTTGATGGTGCCGTTTGCGGTTCCCTCGACCACGGCGATGTCAACGGCCTTGCCGGTGATGGTCTGCTCGGTGCCGTTGACCTTGACCTTCTCGATGACGTTGACCGCCGCGCCCTCGGCGATGCCGTTGAGCTTGGTGAGCAGCGCGCTCGTAAAGTTGTTGTCGGTGTGCACGTAGGCCGAGTCGGTCACCGTGTTGTTGTCGTTGGTCAGGTCGGAGAGCTTCGTGGGCACGTCGGCGACCTTGGCGTAGTCGGCTGCATCGCTCAGGTCGGTGACGGCGGTGGGCACGGTCACGTCCACGGCCTTCTGGGCGTCGGGGGTGAGAGCGGCTCCGTTGACCTTGACAATCTCGATGGTATTGGCAGCGGAGTCGTCGTTCTCAAGCGTCGTCACGCGCCCGGCGAGCGTGGTCACGTTCGCCTTCGTCTCGTAGAGCTTGTCGGCCTCCTGCTTGAAGGTGGTAAGGCCGTTAATGTCGATGAGGTTCTTGAAGTCGGTTGCCATTTTGGCTCCTATCTCTTAATGGAAAAGGTTGTAGATGTCGTACTCGTCCGCGGAGTCGAGTCCGATCTCCTCGGGCGTGATGCCGAGCTGCTCCGCCGTGATGCCGAGCTGCTCGAGCGTCTTGTCCCCGATCAGGACGTTCCCTTCGATGCTGGGCTTGTTATCCAGCTCATCGTAGTCGGTCGTGCCGCCATCCCCGCCACCGTCGAACACGACGGCGTCTGACGCGAGCTCGATTGCCGGGTCTCCCCGTACGTGCAGGCTGATCCTTGCTGCCACTAAATCACCTCCTCGTCGAGAATCTCGGCGACCTTCACTGTCGCTATGTCAGAGGCGCACGCCTCGTCGCCGCGCCCGAAGCGGACCTGCACGCGCAGGTCGTACCTGTCGGAGAACTGCAGGGTGTCGCGCTGGCTCAGGTGGACGTAGATGGTCTTGCCGTCTTCTGACAGCTCGCAATCGTCCTGGTCCTTGATGAGCTTCTGCCCGCCCTTCTGGGCGAACGTGACGCGGTACCAGCATCCCGTCAGGCACTCGTCGATGCGTATCTCGACGTTCGGGGTGGTTGCTCGTCTCATGGCATCACCTCCCCTCGTGGCTCGCGATGGTCTGTCAGTCGTCGAACGCCGCCTCCACGGCCGCGTCGATGTCGGCGGCTGACGTGACGAAGTGATTCCACAGGTACGAGAGCCCCGTGCCCGTCAGCGAGTGGTCGCTCGCCACGGCCTGGCCCGCCACGATGGAGTCGATCTCGGACGTGGTCACGGGGTCCACGCCCGTGCCGCTCCCCGGCTCGCCCTTGAGGTTGTGGAAGGCGAGCGAGAACGTGCGAGAGCCCGGGGTTCCGCCCATCGTCACGTCAACGGACGGGGTGCCGACGGTCGCGTCGACGGTCGCGGTCACGCCCGTGATCTCCGCGTCGTCGCCTGACGGCCCGGTCTCGCCGGTGCTGCCCTGCGGTCCCTGCGGGCCAGTGTCGCCCTTGTCGCCCTTGTCGCCCTTATCTCCCTTGTCACCCTTGTCGCCCTTCGTGCCCTTGAGGTTGCGGAACGCGAACGCGATATTGCGCCCGTCAGCTGCGGGGGTGCCCAGCGTGACGGACGCTGAAGGCGTGCCGACGTTGGCGTCCACGGTGACACTCGCGGACTTGATGATCCTCTTCTCGCGCTCGGCCTCGGCGTCCGCGCGTCGTCTCTCGGCTGCGCCGTACTCGTCCAGCTGGTCGTTGCCGCGCTCGATGAGCTCGTCGATGGCGTTGTCCCAGCTCTCGGCCGGAGTCGCTCCGTCGAGCACCGAGCGCAGCACGCGCACGGAGAATCGCTGCGTGCTCGCGATGACGGACGTTCCCTGGAGCACCTCGAAGTAGGCGTCGTCCGTGATGCCCGCGACGCTCGCGCAGTGCCCCTCGTCGACCACGTACGTGATCTTGTTCCCGCTGACCGTGCACGCGGAGTCGCGCACGTAACCGGCTCCCCCCGGCAGCCTCATGTCGAACCGCGCTGACATGCCGGAGAGCGGGAACGCGACGCCGTTGTCGTAGACGCTCGCGACGATGGTGGTGCCGGCCTTGTCACCCTGCCCGATGCAGACGACCTGCGACACGCCGGACGGCTTCGAGACGTCGAGCGTGATGTGCTGTTCGTTCATCGTGCTCCTCCTTCCAGCGCTTCGATGCGTTTGGCGAGCGCTTCGATGGTTTCCTGCTGTTCGTCGATGCGTTTCTCAAGCTGCTGCGTGTAGGCCACGAGCGGAGCTATCAGGGCGTTGTAGTCCAGCGTCAGCGGGTCGAACCCGAAGCCGTTCCCGTCCTCCACGCTGCTGACGATTGATGTGCGGTACGGGTCGGCGTCTGCCACGTCCTGCGCGTAGAAGCCGTAGTGCTCGCCGTCGTCGCCGTTCGCCCAGCGGTAGCGCACCGGCTTGAGCCTGCGTACGAAGTCGCACATGTCGTTGCCGATGTATCCAACGTGCTTCTTCAGGCGGCGGTCGGATGAGGTGGGGTGCGACGTTGCCGTGCACGAGCCCTTGAACCAACCATCGCCATCGTCGGAGACGTAGAACGCGGTTGCCCTGCTGCTCGACGATGAGCCGCATCCGATCGTGAACAACTGCGATTCAGACTGCACGTTCCACGAGCCGTACACGAACTGTCCGTGGTAGGCGAGTGCTCCCGCACCTATCGCGAATGCGTACGTACCGTCCGCGAGAGCGTTTATGCCGTGAGCAAACGACGCGAACCCGTTGGCGGTGCCCCTGAAGAACGCCCTGGAGCACGGTCCCTTCGCGATGCCGCCGCTCTCTGCGTGCGACGCCACGCCAAGGGCCTTGCTCGGGTAGTTCGGGTCGAGGTCGGGGGCCGTCCATGATGGGTCGCTTGTGTATGTGGGGTAACCTCCCTCGGCGTGCGATGCGATTCCCGCTGCCTGCGAGTAGTACCCTTCCGCGTGCGAGCCAGCGCCAGAAGCCTCGGTCAGGTACCCTTCGGCGAGGCTCATGATGCCGAGCGGCGAGTTGGTCTTCCGAAGCCCGAGCGTGTACGCCTTCGTCCTGTTTATCCTCACCCTGTAGGTGACGTTGAGAACTGTACCGTATGCGAGAGAACCGCTTCCGTCGTAGTAGAAGTATTGCGTATATCTCTTGAACTCGCTGGTCCTGTCCACCCCGTTGATTTTGATGGTGTAGTTGGTGTCAACGGCGGTCTCGGTCAGGTAGTTTGACCCACCACGCCACACGACCAACGTGTCGGTCATCGTCGCGTATCCGTCAGCGTCACGGAAGTCGCTCACGTACATGTACGCGCTGCCTTCCTTGTCGATGAGTTGTAGGGAGTGCCAGTCAATCTCAGCCCTCGTCTTGCTGCTCTCGCCCAATCGCATCTTGCCTGACTGCACCTTCGTCATCGACGTTCCCGACTCGTCGAATATCTCCACGCCGTTGCCGTTGATGCGCGTCTTCGCGCTCGTGCCTTGGTAGCCAACGTCGAGGCCGTTCTGCTGGTTGAACGTCAGGTAGTTCGTGGCGACCTTCGCCGCGTTTGCCGCGTTGGTCAGCGCTGCCGACGCGTTCGACTTCGCCGTCGCGGTGTCGCTCACCAGCGTGCCCGCGGTCGTGCTCCCGATCTTGGCGGCGCTGCCGATCTGAAAAATATGCTCTTCGAAGTTGAGGTACACGTCGCCGTCTGGGCTCCCTATGTAGCCAGAGACGATGTGCGCCGCGGTCACCAGCTCGGCGAGGATGTGCCCGCTCACGAACACGGTCTTCCAGTTCCAGTCGCCGCTGCTCGTGCGCGAGTCCGCGATGCGGATGCTGCCGCCCTTTATCTCAACGACCTTCGTGGCCTCGGTGCCGCGCGTCGGGTCGCTCACGGCCCTGTCGTAGGTCAGCAGGCCGTCGCCGTCCGTCACGTACACGTAGCCGCCCGTCGCGTTTATCTCGCTGTTGAGCTGGTCGATGAGCGTCTTGAGGTAGACCAGCGCGCCGCCCGCCTCGATGTGGTTGAGCCTGCTCGCTATGGACTGCGTGCCCGAGCCTATGAGGTCCTTGAGGACGCCCGCGAACGTCGTGCCGAGGTTCCCGATGGTGAGTTTGGTGTCTACCTTCGGCGCGAGCTCGTTGACCACCATGCGTGTGACGCGGCCCTGCACGCGGAGCGCCGCGTCCGGGTTGAAACCGTAGTCAACGCACTGGATGTCGTCGCCGAGCGCGACGCCCTGAACGTCCATGCCCGCCTCGGCGAACTGCAGCACGTCGGCCTCGTAGCCAACGCTGGGGCGTGTGTGGTTGTGGATGTCGGCGGTCGCCTCGTTCAGGAGCAGCTCAGGGTCATCCTCGTCGTACTTGACCTCCTTGGTCGGGTAGTGCCAGCCGCCGTGCCCGTCAGCCGTGCGGAACACCGTCTCCGCCTCCGGGTCGCGGACGAACGCCGAGCCGTTGTCGTGCACCCACCCGTCGCCTGCGGAGTACGGCTCCTCGGTGACGTCGGAGGGCCAGTCGAACTCGGTCTCGTCGTCCTCGGCGTACTCGCGCTGACCTCGCCCGAACGGCAGGATGCGACAGAAGTACGGGCCCGGGTCGGGCGTGCGGTGGATGCTCGTGAGGTCCTCGCCCCAGTCGAACCGTCGCGTCACCTTCGTCGAGCCGAGGTGGGCGCGGAGCACGACCTTGCGCGTCACGACCCCGGTGGAGCTGACCGTGATCTCCGCGTCGACCTCGCCGCCCCACGCTCCCACGACCTGCTTCAGGCGGTTCCATGCGTTGTTGCCGACCATCACGACGCCCTTGCCGGCGGCGACCGAGGGAACGTCACAATCGCCTGCGGTCCATATGCTCTGCCCGCCGATTGCCGCGGCGACGGCGGTCCTCGAGGAGCACGACGAGCCCATGCCGGGCTGGACGACGTTGCCCTGGACCGTGCTCGTGAGGTCGTACTGCAGCGACCACATGCAGACGTAGGTGCCCGTGGCATGGTCGCCCTTCTCGTGGCCCTCATCAGGTTTGTATACGACGTGCTCGCGCCACCTGCCCATGTTGTCGACGGTGAGCAGGCGGTATCCCTCGTGGAGCACCCGGCTGGACACCACCGCGAGCTCGTGGGTGCCGTTGAGCTCCTCGGTGCGCTCGCGCTTCATGACCTCGTCGGGCGCGAGCTCGAAGAGGAACGCGAGCGAGCGGTCGTAGACGAGCACCCTGTCCGTCGGCCACGCCATCACAGGTACCTCTCAATCCACGTGAGGGTCGCGGCGCCCGTCCCCTGGTCCATGCGGGCGACGTGCGACCCCGGCTCGAGCTTCGGCCACGACGAGTCGAGCGTGGCCATGTCGGTGGCGTTCGCCACCTTGACGGTGCGACGCGAGCCGTCGATTTCCACGGCGCGGGCCGTCGAGCTCGCGAGGGCCACGCGCAGGAAATCGCCGCCGTCGAACCGAACCCCCCAGAGCCCCGTCGAGTAGTTGCGTACGGCCGAGGTCGCGACGAGCCGGACGTCCACGGGTAGCATGCCGCCGACCTCGAACTCGACCGAGCCGCCAGACGGGACCGTGACGCCGCGCTCCGTGCCGTAGGCCACGGGGCTGTGGCAGGTGAACTCGACCGAGAACTCCACGGGAGGAACCAGCGGCATGCCGACGCTCTCCGTGAGCGACGCCGTGGCCATGCGGTACATCCCCGGCTCGTCCGGGAGCGTGAGCGCCCGCTCCCCTGTCTTCGCGAACGCTGCGGCGAGCTCCCTGCGCACGCGCTCCCATTGACGGAGGTACCTTCGTCTGAGCGTGCAGTGCGCAACGATCTGCAGCTTGTCGAGCTCGAACGACGTCGGCACCTCGCCGTCCCTTCCGGGGATGCGCTCGCTCTCGACGCGCAAGGAGGGGCCCACGGGCCGCTCGATCCGCACAAACGCGTACCTCGTGAGGTCGAACCCGTCGTACGTAAGGCTCATGTGGCCCCTCCGTTCCTATGCGATTGCCATCGATGCCTCGACCTCGCGCATGACCTCGGCAGCGAGGTCCTTCGCGGTCTGGCGCATGTCCATGTCGCTTGCGATGTGCACGTTGTCGAGGTTGAGGTTCATGGTGATGTTCGGGCCCGCCACCGTGCCGAACGCGGCCGCGGTCGAGGTTATCGCCCCTCGCCGCGCGTAGTTGACGTTCGCGTCGTAGCGGGCGGACAGCTCTGGCGAGAAGCTGCGCTCCATGACGCGGGCCATGCGCTCGGTCTGCGTGGCGAGCTCGTCCTCCCCCAGCCGCATGTGGTCGACCAGGTTGCCCACCACGTCAACGTCCATGCCGTCAGCGACGCCCTGCGCGATGCCCTCGATGGTCGACATGAGCTGCGGGGTGCCGCGCTTAGCGCCCTCGTCGAAGTTCTGCATCATGTGGTAGAGCCACACGTCGTCGCCCTTGAGCGGACCCTTGCTCGGCGTCGAGTGGCGGAACAGGTCGGCGATGAACTGCGCGATGTTCTCGAAGTTCTTGCTCACGTTGTTCCACGCGCTCACCACGCCGTTGTTGAAGTTGACGATGAAGTCGTTGCCCCACCTACCAGAGCTGTTCGATGGGCTGCTGAGCGCGCGGGACACGTCGCCGCCCACGCTCTCGGCATTCGACCTCGCGGTCTCTCCGCCTACGGATATGCCGCTCGCGAAGTCCGTCGATGCCTTCGAGCCGAAGCCGCCCGCCGCCTGCGCGAGCGCGCTGAACGGGTTCTCCGCCGCGTTCTTCAGGCCGGTCGCGCTGTTGCTGACCTCGCCGCTCTTCGAGCCGATTCCGCCCGCGAGCCCCGAGCCCATGCCCTCGCCGCTGCTCTTGCCCTCGCCCGGGAGCCCCTGTATCTCTCGGAGCGCCGCGTTTCGGAGAGCTTTCGATGCGTCGGTCGTGGGCATGACGTAGGCGTTCAGGCGCTCTTGCAGGTTGTGGCCCGTGGTGTCGGCCAGCCTCTTCGTCGACCATGGCATGTCGTTGATGTTGTCCAAGTACTGTTTGAGGGTCTGCTTCGCCGTGTTCCCCGTGTCGGCCGGCATCGTCTTTATGCCGTCCGCGAACTTGTCTTTCGCGTCCGAGCCGACGTTGCCCATCGCGTCGGACACGGAGGGGCCCTTCTCGGCTATCGCCTTGACCTGCGCGTCCAGGTTGTCCTTGAGCGCCTTCAGCTGGTCGGCGAGGTTCGCGCGGGTCTGGTCGAGCTCGGCCTGCTGGTTCTCGCGCATCTGGTCGAGCTTCGTCTTCTGGTCCTCGCGCATCAGGTCGAGCTCCGCCTGATGGTTCTCGCGAATCGAGTCGAGCTCGGCCTGCTGCTCCTCCCGCCTCTTCTCGAGGATTTCGGCCTGCTGCTCGCGCTGCCGCTCCATGACCTCGGAGTGCTGCTCCTTGAGCTGGTCGAGCCGCTCGGAATGGGCCTCTCGCCTGGCTTCGAGCTCCTTGTCGAGCATCTCTTTGAGCGCCGACTCCTGCTCGGAGTGCTGTTCGCGCATCGTGGCGACCTGCTCGCTCGCCTTCTCGCGCTCCTGCTCGATGATGGCGTCGGCGGCCTCGCGGCGCTGGTCGAGCTGGTTCGAGAGGAACTCGGACAGGCGCTCGTAGTCCTCGTCGCGTTGCTTGTCCTCGCGTTCGAGCTGCTCGGCGCGCTGGGTCTCGTACTGCTCCTTCTGGTGCTCGTACTGCTCGGTGAGCGCGTCCTTCTTGTTCTGGGTCTCTTCCTTGATGTTGGACTTCTGGTCGTTCAGGCGGTCGATCTCGTCCTTGCGCTCCTGCTCGCGGCGCTCGTGCTCGATTTGAGCGAGGTACTCGTTCAGCTCCTTCTCCGCATCGGCGCGCTTGCGACGGCTCTTCGCCTTGTCGACGGCAGACTGGAGTTCGGCGACCTTCTCGGTACGCTCGCGCTCCTTGAGTGCGCGGTCCTCGGCGTCGTTCTCGCCCTGCAGACGCTTGATTCGCTCGTCGATTTCCTTGGTGCCGTCGCTTTCCTCCAGCATCTTGAGCTTGGCCTTGAGCTCGCGGTCCATCTCCTTGATGCGGGCGGACGTCTCCGCCTTGTACGCCTTGGTCTCGGCGGCGTCCGCGTCCTTCGCGTCCTTGAGGGTCTTGGCGTTGGCCTTGCGCTTGGCGGCGATCTCGGCGTCCAGGGACTTTTTGATGACGTCGATTCGAGCGTCGAGAGACTTGCTGAGCGCGTCCTCCTGCTGCTCGTTGGCCTTGCGCTGCTGAGCGAGTCTGGCTTCGTTGGACTTGCGGATGGCTTCCTCTTCGGCGGCGAGATGCTTGGAGAGCGCGTCCTCTTCGGCCTCCTGCTGCTTGCGAAGCTCCTTGTTCGCACTCTCGTTCGCTTTCTCCCGTTCCTTGTTTTCGCGCTCGTTCGCCTTCTGTTTTTCCTTGATGACCTGTTCGTTGGCCTTCTGCTGTTCCTTTATGGCCTGCTCGTTGGCCTTGCGCTGCTCCTCAAGGGCCTGCTCATTGGCTTTCTGCTGCTCCTTGATGAACTGGTCGTTCGCGGACTGCTGTTCGGAGATGATCTGGTCGTTTACCTTGCGCTGTTCCTCCGCTGCGGCCTGCGCAGCCTGACGCGCCTCCGCCGCAGCCGCTTGGGCAGCCGCCTGGGCCTCCCTCACTATCTGCGATCCAGTGTCGCCCACGGAAATGCCGAACCTGGCGAGGATGGCGGCGATACTCTGGATGGTACCGTCGAACGACGCGCTAATCTCGGCGAGCTGGGCGTCCGTGAGCTGGGCGTACTGCTCGCCCGTGACGCCCGCGGCGGTCATGGCGGTCTCGATGCTGGAGAACTTCGTCGAGGCGTCGGAGATCTTGTCGCCCCAGTGGTCGACGTCCTCCGCCAGCGACTCGCTCGACGCTGAGAGGTCCTTTTGCTTCTGCTCGAGCGCCGTGACCTTGTGCGTGAGTCCGTCGGTGAACGACTCGTGGTTCTTGTACCTGCGCGTGAGCTCGGCCTGGGCTTCCCCGAGCTGCTTGGTGGTCTCCTCGAGCTCCTTCTGGTTCTTCGCCTGCTCCTTGATGGCGTCCTTGTAGAGCTCTGCGTACGCCTCCTGCTCGGCCTTGCGCTTGTAGGCGGCGGTGATCTCGTCTATCTGCGAGGGCATGAGGCTGAGAGCGCCCGTCTGCTCGTTCGTGATCGATATCGCGGCGCCCGTGATCGAGTTGTACTCGCTGACCGCGTTCTTGAGCTTCGCGAGGTCGTCTGCGCTCAGGCTCCCCTGGTTGCCGAGCTCCTTCATCGTCTTTGAGTACGCGTCGACCATGGCCGCGTTCGTTCCGAGGTCGGTCATCGAGTCCTTGATGCGCTCCGCGAAGTCGGCGACGGACCGCAGGGCTTCCTCGTTGCTCTCCCTGATCTCGTCGGCGCTCTGCGACGCGACGCTCACTCCCTCGGCGTACGAGTCGTAGGCGTCACCAGCGGCGTTCGCCGCCTCGGCTAGGCCCTCGGTCGCGTCGTGCACGAGCTTCGTGTGCTCCTGCCAGTCCATGTACGCGGACACGATTGCGCCGACGGCAACGGTCGCGGCGGCGAGCGCGATGCCGAGCGGTCCCGCGAGCGCCGTGCCGAGCTCGCCGGTCACGAGCGTCATGGCTTCCGAGGCGGTTGCCCCGGCGCTCATGGCTCCCGAGAAGAGCTCGATGCCCTTGATGCCCGTGCTGAACGCACCGGCTAGGTTGCCCGCACCGTCCACGACCCTGCCGAGCACGGACTGGACCGGGCCGGCCGCCGCCGCGAGGGCGACGAACTGCACGATGGCCTTCTGCGTGCCCTTGTCGAGGCTCGCGAACCCGTTCGCCACGCCCTCGACCGCGTCGAAGAGCGGCTGCGCGGCGTCGAGGATCGTGAGCAGCGCGTCGGCGAGCGGCTTGCCGATCTTCTCGAGGATGGCGGTCACGCGGTTCTGGAGCATCTGGAACTTCGCGGAGAGCGAGTCGTTCTTGTTTGCGACCTCCTCGGAGAGCGCCGTGTTGTCCTGCCACGCCTTGTTCGCGCGGTCGACGGCGCCCGTGAGGATCGAGGAGTCGTTCGCCAGGCGCTTCATCGCGTCGGTCTGTCTGATGGAGCTGACGCCGAGCTCCTCGAGCATGACGGTCATGTTGCCGCCGCCCTGCGTCGCGGACTCCATGCCCGAGAGCACTGCGGCGAGCGCGTCGACGGGGCTCGTCCTCCACGCGCTTGCGAACTGGTCCGCGCTCATTCCTGCGGCAGCGGCCCACGTGGCGATATCCTCCGAGCCCGTGGCGATGTCCTTGTCGATCTTGCTGACGATGGTCGAGATTGCGGTGCCGCCCGCCTCGGCCTCCATGCCCACCGACGAGAGCGCCGCCGCCACGCCCAGGATGTCGGCCTGGCTCATGCCCACCTGCGTGCCGGCCGCGGCGATGCGCTGCGCCATGGAGCTCGTCTTGCTCTCGGTGGTGGCCATGTTGTTGCCGAGGTCGATGATGGTGCTCGCGTAGTTCTCCGACTCCGAGTGCGCCATCTTCGTGATGTTCGCGAACTGCGCCATCTCGGTCGTGGCCTGCTCGGCGTTCATGTCGGTCGCGATGTCCATGCCGCTGCCGACGCGCCCGATCATCTCGAGCTCGTCCTTGGCGTAGCCGAGCTGCGCCCCGAGAGCCTGCACGTTGAGCACCTGCTCGGCGGTCACGGCGTTGTCCTTGGAGTACTCGATCGCCGCGTCATGCAGTTTCTGGTACTCCTGCTCGGTGCCGTCCACGGTCTTGCGGACCTCGGTGAGCGCGCTGTCGATGGTGGTGGCGGCGCCGACGGTCGCGACGCCTGCCGCCACGATCGGCACGGTCAGCCCCATAGTCATCTTGTCGCCCATGGCAGACATGGACTGACCGACCGTGTTGAGTGTGCTACCGACGCCTTCGAGCTGCGTCGCGACCTTTCCGAGACCCTCGTCTGCGGAAGCGGCCACGCTGAGCTTGGCGTACTCCTCGCGCAGCCCCTTGAGCTTCGACTCGGCGATGTCCGCCTGTCGGGTGAGACGCTCGATGACCTCGGGGTCCTTGGCTTCTGAGAGCGCCTGCTTGAGCAGGTCCACGCGTTCGGTCGTGGACTTGATCTGCTTCTCGGTGACCTTGATGCGGTCGTTGACGAGGTCGACGTTCTTGCCGTCCCACTTGAGCGCGGCGTCCAGGGCACGGGCGGCGCCCTGAGACTGCCGCATCTCGGAGTTGATCTGGGAGAGGGCGGCCGACAACCCCGTGGCATCGCCCTTGTACTGTATGGTGATGCCCTTGTAGTAGTCCTTGGTAGCCATGCAGCCCTCCCCCATCGTGTCTCTCGTTGTGCTAGTGGCTGTGGTACATGCCGTCTATGACGTGCCTCGGTGCCATGACGGTGCCGCCCACGCGGTCCTTGGAAGGAATCGCCCATGCCGCGAGGATCGCAAGCGTGCGCTCGCATTCGATGGGACTCATGTCGAGCGCCTCGGCGTATGGGATGCCCCCGCGCACGAGTGCGAGGATGTCGGCCTGCTCGGGCCACGCAATCGACTCGGCGACGGGGACGGACGGCTCATCCTTATTCGCCCTGGTCGGGTTCCTCAACGTTTCGCGGTCTTCCGAGGTCCCGAAAGAAGGCGCGTTCGGCCAGGTCAACGCACACCGCCTCGTACAGGTCGAGGTCCTCCTGCGCGTTGGAGGGCAGCTTGAGCCAGTCGACCAGGAACTCGTCCCAGTCGTCCTCGGTCGAGCCCGCAGCCTTCGCCATCGCCCATGCGGCGGCAACGACCTGGTCTGGAATATCGGCCGTGGGACCGACTGGCGCGGCCGCGCTGATCGCGACGTCGAGCTTGAGCCTGCCGGAGTACGTGACTGGATACGTCTCGCCCGTGGGCTTGCCATCCTCGCCGAGCACTGGTTTCGTGACGCCCGACTCGCCGAGGGCGCTGGTGTCGTTGCGGAATCGGTCTCCGTAGATGCGCTCGGCGAGCTTGGAGGCGACGAGCTCGTACTCGACGCCCCCGATGCTCACCTTCGCGCGGTTGTCATGCGCATCGGCCATGGACTAGCCCTCGCCGCCGGGCGTGGTGTTGGTGTTGCCGGTGTCGTCATCGTCTTCGGTTGCGTCCTCGGTGCCGGCGGCGTACGTCGGCACGGCGTCGAGGAAGGTCTCGTACCCGGGGTCGCCCTCGTAGCAGACCTCCTCGTAGTGCTCGCAGCCGTCGGCAAAGACGTCTCCGCCGACGGTGATGGTGCACGTGTCCGGGGACTCGGTTACGTTCTCGCCGTCCGACTGGAAGGCGTTCGCGGCGGGCTCGGAGGAAGTGCAGCCGTACTCCCACACCCTCGTGCCACGCGTAGTGCCCTCCACCTGGTAGCCGAACGCGAAGACGACGTTCTCGTCGTCATGCGACTTGACGATGCCGCCGGTGGTCGGGTTGCGCTTGTGTCCCAAGACGATGGTGTTGTAGTCGTCGGAGAAGCTCGCGAACTGCACGCTCAGGGTGTCGTTGCCCCTAGTGCCGCCGAGGTTGGCGGACTTACCGTTGTCGGAGTACGCGGTCGTGCTGCTCGTCTCGGCGCGCTGCGGGGTGACGCTCTGTGCGCCGACTTCCTTCCAGGGCGTGCCGTACACGCCCGGGGAGGATTGGATGGCGATGGTGGCGTTGGAGATGCCGTGACGGTAGTTCGGCATCGCCTTTGGGTTGGTGTTGGGCATCGTTAGCTCCAATCTATCTCTCGTACACTTCTATGTGGTATGTGGTGGTGACGAGGTCGAGGTCCCCGCGGTATCCGCTGGACTTCTCCCACGTGACGTTAGCCTCGCCGAGCGCGTCCTCGATCGACCACTCGAGCGGCAGGTCGCGGTCCTCCGCGTGGAGCACGATGTCGTAGCTCGCCAGCGCCCGATAGGATCGGTTGTCCGCGTGCCCGTTGTTGGTATCGTTCAGGTATGCCTCCGCGTAGGGCGGACTCTGCGCGTGCCTGAAGCGGACGTGGGCGACGGGGACGCCGTTCTCCTCGAACGCGCTGACGGCGTCGCTCAGGAGCTTGGCCATGTCACACCCCCAGCTTCCGCTCGATTACCTTGAGTCCGCGCTCGTACGCACGCTCCATGTATCCCTCGGGCTGAGCCGGCCCGACTCGACCGTAGGGTCCGCCGTACTGGTTGTACGACTCGTGCCCGTCGACGAGCAGGTGCGTGAGCGGTCCCCTGCCCCGGTTGTAGACGACGGCGACGTGCTCGCCGTCCTCGTCGGAGCTGTCCACGGCCCAGGAGCGCGAGTACTCGCCCGTGTCCTTCGGCGAGTCGCCGCGCAGAGAGGTTCGTGCCGCGGCGGCACCGGATGCAACCGCGGTCTTCAGCCTGGCGTCCTCCGCCGCGTTGAAGTCGTCGATGGCAGAGCCGGTCACGAGCGCGAAGTCGAACCCGTTCTCCGCAGAGATCACGAGGTCGTCAGACATTGGTCCTCACCACCTCCACAGGCCTGTTCCACGGCCCGGGCACGAGCCCCGGGTCGTATGGCATGGGGTCGCCCACCACCCGCCACCCCTCGCCCCACGGGGCGGGGAGGTCCACGGTGCAGTCAAGCAGCGACGCGTCGTAGCCCGACGGGAAGTGGAGCTCGAGTGCGGCTTGCGACCTGCGCTCGCGCCCCGCCCCCGCCGACTGGGCCGTGGGCGTTCCACCGGCGGGAGCCACGAGGACTCCTTCGACCACGTCGCGCTCCGGCTCGCCGCGGACGGGCACGCCGATGGGGTCTGTGCCGACCACGACGGGCCGGTGGACGATGACGGTGTGGACGATGAAGGCGCCCATGGTGACCGCCTACTCCTCGGCTGGCCCGTAGGACGGGGCGAGCACCCTTCCCACGGACCTGCCGATGCCGAGCAGCTTCTTCTCGGCCCTGGTGACGTACATCTCGCCGCCCGGGTTGCTGTAGCGCCAACTCTTGGTGTAGGGTCCCGCCGTCATGGTGCCCTGCTCGATGCCGAGCGACCCCTGCTCGGAGGCGACGAGCGACCGGATGACCATGTTGCAGCACACGGCCCGAAGCGCCTTCGCCTGCTCCTGGTCCGCCGGGTCCACGTCGACCTCGCTCGCCAGCGTCACCGACGCGTCCTCGAGCAGGGCGTCGGCGCGGACCCCCTCGTCTTCGGTGAGCCCGCGCCAGCGGTTCTCGACATCGGTCCTTGTGGCGAAGGCCATGGCTACTCGCCGTCGTCCGTCTCGCCTGCCGTCACCGCGGGCGTGATCACGCCGCCTGGGTAGGCGGTCTCTCCCTGGATGCGGGTCTTCGGCTTGGCGACCTGGTAGCCCACGCGGAAGGTCACGCGCAGGGCCTTGGAGTCCTGCTGCATGAGGTTGAGGAGCACCTTGCCGTCGTCGTCCGAGATGACGCCCTCGCTGAAGATCTCGTAGGTGACGTCACGGCGGATTCCGATGAGCTGCTTGCTCCAGTCGAGGGCGATGAGCTCGGCCTTCTCGTCGTCCCAGGAGCCGTTCATGACCTCGTTGAGCTCGTAGCCGTACAGGCCATGCGCGGTCCCGCCTGCGAGGGCGGTGTACACGGGCTGGCCGTTACCGTCGCGGAGGCCGACGAGCTCCCACTGCATGCCCGGCTTGCTCACGAAGCCGTTCACGCCGTAGCCCTGCTTCGCGATCTTCGCGCCGAGGTTCGCGACGTCGACGCCGAGGTCCCTTCCCGTGCCGCGCTGGACGACGTTGCCCGCGTCGGTCGCGGCGGTGACGATGCCGTCTGGCCAGGAGTCCGGCTTGTCCACGTCGAAGATGGCGGCGCCGTCCACCTTGAGGCCGATGGCCTCCGCGATGAGCGGGCGCACCTCTCCCCAGAGGTTGATCTTGGAGTCCTCCACCACGGAGTCGGGGATCACGACGATGGCCGCGAGCTCCTCCGCCGTGATGGAGAGGCCTGCCCAGTCGGCCTTCGTCGTCTGCTTGAGGCCGGTGTCGCCGTTGACCCAGTAGGCCGCGGGCAGCGTGTTGAGGACAGGCTGCTTGTACTTCTTGGAGCTCATGACCACGCGCTTGGCTCGGCTGAGCATGACGGACTGCTGCGGCGCCATCTTGAGGATCTCGGTGACCTCCTGGTCCGGGATCATCTGCGGCGCGAGGTCGGAGCGACCGATGAGTTGTGCTGGCATGTTTGCCTCCTACTTGTTCTCGAGTGCCTCGCGGAGCCAGTCGGTGCCCTCCCCGTCCGACTCCCCCTTGGGGAACGTCCCGGCCTCTGGAGCGCCTGGTGCTCCGCCGGGTGTCTTGAAGGCGTCGGAGATCGCCTTGGCCGCCTGCGTGAGGCCCTCCTCGTCGCTCGCCGATAGGCTCTGCACTATCGACTCCGGCACGCCGGTCTCGTCGGCGACCTTCGCGACCAGGGCGGAGCGCTCCTTCTCGGCCTTGAGCGACGCGTTCTCCGCCTCGAGCTCGTCGAGCCGCTTCCGGATCTCGCCCATCTGCTGCTCAGCGTCGCCCAGGTCCTTGGCGGCCTGCGCGTTGGACTTGGCGCGTCCCTCGTTCTTGCGGGCCTGCTGCTTCCACCTCTCGGCGTCGGCCTGCGCCTTCTCGTACAGGGCCTTGTAGTCGGTTCCGCCCGTTTCGGCCGTGCCGCCGGCTCCCTGTCCCTGCTTTCCTTCGTCTTCCTTGGGCATCTCGTCCCCCTTCCGCCCCGTTTCGGGGCTCCCTGGACCCGTTTCGGGTCATTCGCTGATATGAGAAGGACCCCGTACGGGGCCCGTATCTCCTTGGTTGGCTTTTTTTCCGAGCGTCGGCCTAGATGTCGACCTCGATGGTCTCGATGCCGGCGAGCCGTTTGAGCTCGCGCTCCATCTCGCGCTTCTTGTCCATGTAAGGGCCCGCGCATCTCGGGCACAGGTGATGGTTCCTGTCGGTCTCTATCCAGCCCTCCAGCCCATCGGTTCCGGCGCCCCACTGGAGCCCGCCGGCGTCGCCGGTGCCGGGCTGGACCTCTCGCG
>JAEEGL015477037.1_pt1 | contig 42475 bp, 41 predicted proteins | sample 9134231 | NCBI WGS metagenome assembly JAEEGL01 (sample SAMN16246548, study PRJNA631951) | gut metagenome | biome: gut microbiome; feature: rumen; material: fiber-attached | host: Bos | place: Iran: Karaj | collected 2018-10 | reverse complement strand
TCTTACCAACTAATTTATTAAAAATTGTACTTTTACCAACATTAGGTCTTCCTACTAATGCTACTGTAGGTAATTTCATAATATCACCTCTATGCTATATTACTTTCAATTACTTTAAATGTTTCATCTCTACCATATTTAGTAATAGTTGAAAATAAAATTAATTCATTAGGATCAACTTCAAATGTCTTAGCAATTAATTTTAAATTCTTATCTTTATTTTTCATAGTTACTTTATCTAACTTAGTACATATAATTTGTGTCTTAATATTATAATGTTTTAAATATTTATACATAGTTATATCATCTTGTGTAGGTTTATGACGAAAATCTACTAACATGAATACTAATTTTAAATCATCCCTACCTTCTAAGTAGTCTTCCATAATTAAACCAAATTTATTCTTTAACTGACGACTAACTTTAGCATATCCATATCCTGGAGCATCCACAAAATAAAAACTATCATTAATTAAATAATAATTTAATGTCTGAGTCTTACCAGGAATTGAAGAAGTTCTAGCAAAATTCTTTCTATTAATTAAAGTGTTAATAAAACTACTCTTTCCCACATTACTTCTTCCTACAAGCAAAAATTCAGGCTTATCATCATTAGGAAATTGGCTTTTCCTAACAGCTGATATAACTAATTTTACATCCGATATTTTCACACAAATCACCAGTCTCAGTATACAAAAAAAAAGACTTTCTGTCAAATAAATCAAAAAAATCGAAGTTTCCTTCGATTAATTATCTTTTTTTCTTTCCTTGCTGTAATCTATCTACTTCCATAGCTGTTTCTCTATCAACTATAACCGTTTTATTATCCAATGGTTCACGAGAAACATCCACAATAGTGTATTTAGCAGCATTAGCAAAAGCTAACATGCCACTATATATATCAAGTAATTGTTTTGTTTTAGCACTATCTATGTCTAAAAATTTCTTTTCTACGAAAACCTTTTTAGTATCATCATTTCTACCAACATAGACATAAATTGATTTTTTCATACTTCCCACCACCTAATAAAATAATAGCATATTTTTAAGAATTAAGCAAATTCATACTGTATTAAGACTTTCTGCTCTTCTTTATTACTAAACAAATTACTGATACAATAACCAAAACAGCACTAAATATTTGATTAGAAGTAATTCTCATAAACATATGCTCATATCTTAAAAAATCTAATAAAAATTTTAAGATAGAAGAACTTATTAACACTATATAAATAATATATTTACCATTCTTAAATTTATCAAGTAAAAAGAATAAAATTAAAAATAATATTGCTTCTAGTAACTGAATAGGGAATAGTGGTATATTTAAACCAAAAGGATAAGTAATACTAAATATACCATCATAAGGTATACCATAACAACATCCTGCTAAAAAACATCCAATCTTACCTATTCCATAAGTAAGTGGTAAAGAAATAACAGTATACTTAATTAAATTATTATTTAATGGAAGTATCTTTTCAAAAATAATGGCTGCCAAAACAACGCCAATTAATCCACCATAACTAGATAATCCAGCAGTAAATATATTTAAATTTTCTTTGCCAATACTAATTATAACTGTATATAATTTTCCTATTATAAAAGCAAAAAGCACATACATTAAAATAAATAAAAATATATTTTTATCATATTTCTTTTCTCTATATAGTGATTTATAAATATATAATAAACCAAGTACTATTGACAAAACAATTAATACTCCATAAAAGGGAAATTTAATATGATTAATAATCATCTAGTTATAACTCCTACGGACCCACAACTTTTAAATAATCCATTCCAATCTGTTTCAGTTAAGCAGCCATGACAAAAAGATAGTAACAAGATAATGAAAATAATATAAATAATTATCTCTACTATATATATCCACATAAGAACTTTAGGGAATGTCTTCTTAGGATATTTTACTCGAGCTACTATCATTAACACAACTCCAACTAATGGAGCTAGCCCTAATATGCTAGAAAAAGAATTTGCTTCATCTAACTTTGTCCCATATATTGAAAGAACCCCACTATTTATAAACAAGCAAATTAATGAAATAATACATAAAATATTACATTCTCTATCTTCTTTATCATTAATAGTCCCACTACTGTTAGCAGAAGTTTCATTATCCTTCAAAGTATTAGTCTGATTATTATCAGGATCTAATTTGTTTCCTAATCCACAATTAGAACAAAATTTGTCTTCACTACTTAATTCTTTTCCACAATTTTTACAATACATAACACACCTCTACTATTAATAATAGCATATTTTTGTATATTAAGCAAATATATGCTAAAATAATATTGTGATTTACATGAATGAATTGTTAAATAAATGCAATCTATGTCCTAAAAACTGTCTTGTTAATAGAAATAGGGGAGAATTAGGATTCTGTAAGGCAGGAAATAAACTAAAAATAGCCAAATATTATCTACATCAGTGGGAAGAAGATCCTATTACAGGTAAGAATGGCTCAGGAACAATATTTTTCTCTAATTGTAATTTAAAATGTATCTTCTGTCAGAATTACTATATCAGTACCGAAGGCAACGGTAGGGAAGTAAGCAATGAAGAATTTGCCAATATGTGCTTAGAATTAGAAAGTATGGGTGCTACTAATATCAATCTGGTTACCCCAACTCATTATGTACCATTAATTATTGAAGGACTTAAACTAGCTAAAGAAAAAGGATTAAAAATTCCTATAGTATATAATACAAGTTCTTATGAAAATGTAGATACAATTAAACTTTTAGAAGGATTAATAGATATCTATTTACCAGATTTAAAGTATTATAGTGATGAATATGCAATCAAATACTCTAAAGTAAATAATTATTTCAAATATGCATCATTAGCCATAGAAGAAATGTATAACCAAGTAGGGAAGTGTCAGTTCGATAAAAATGGCAACATAAAAAAAGGAGTAATAGTAAGGCATCTATTATTACCAAGTATGGAAGAAGAATCCAAAAAGATATTAAAATACTTATATGATACATACAAAAATAATATTTATATAAGTATCATGAACCAATACACTCCAATAAAAGAATTTAAATATAATGAATTAAATCATAAAATAGAGAGTAGGGTATATGACGAAGTAATAGATTATGCCTGGAATATAGGCATAAGAAATGCTTATACCCAAGAAGAAGGAACTCAATCAGAATCATTTATTCCAGATTTTAAAAAGGAATCATAAGATTCCTTTTATTTATCTATTACTTCTTCTATTGTTCACTACTAATGCTAATCTTAGTATTTGGAATAGGGTAGAAGCTAGGCTTGCCACATAAGTTAAAGCAGCAGAGAATAACATCGTCTTAACACCAGATTGTTCATCTTTAGCCATTAAATTTAATCTATCTATTTGCTTTTTAGCTCTACTTGAAGCATCAAATTCAACTGGTAAAGTAACTAATTGGAATACTAACATAGCCATTAACATAACAAGACCAACAGTAGCTAAACCAATAGCACCCATAATAAGTCCAATCATTAAAACTATATATCCAATTTTAGTAGAAAAATTAACAAGAGGTACTATTCTATGTCTAATTCTTAAAAAAGTATAATTTTCTTTATCTTGAATAGCATGACCACATTCATGAGCTGCTACAGAAGCAGAAGCAATACTATCACCATGATAAATATCTGTAGACAATTTAATAACTCTCTTATCTGGATCATAATGATCTGTTAATTCACCTTGTGTTTCTAACACTAAAATATCCTTTAAACCATTCTCATCAAGTATCTTTCTAGCCACATCATATCCAGTATGTTTTTTGCTATTACTAATGCCCTTATACTTAGAATAAGTGATTTTTATATATATTTGAGCAAGAAAAGTAATTACAAATCCTAAAATAGGTAGTCCATAATTAATTATTAAATTACTGTTTAACATATCATTCATTATTTATTCACCTCATATACTGTACCCTCACGAGTATCTTTTATTACTATATTTTTATTAAGTAATTCATTCCTTATTTTATCAGCTAATTCATAATCTTTATTTTCTTTAGCAATCTTTCTTTTTTCAATCATATCTAGGATATATTTTTCTAATTCACTATCTACATTATTACTATCTTCTTTTAATAAATCTAAAGAAAGTACTGTATCAAATAATCTAATTAATGCCACTTTAGTAGCATCATTCATATCATCTTTTAATACTTCATATAAAGTGGTTAATGCATTAGAAGTATTCATATCATCAATTATAGCTTCAGCAAATTTAATTTTATATGATTCAAATTTCTCATTATTGATATTACCAGTATTTTTCAATGATTTAATCTTATTTTTAAGTTTATCATAAGTATTTTGGGCAATATCCAAAGATTCATAAGTAAATACTAACTGTTTACGATAGTGAGAACTTAAACATAATAATCTATAGGCTAGGGGATTATATCCTTTACTTTCTAGTAGACTAACTGTTAAGAATTCCCCTTTAGATTTACTCATTTTACCCTCGGCATCATTTAAGTGTTCACAATGTACCCAGAAGTTACCCCATTTATGACCTATATAACTTTCAGTTTGAGCTATTTCGTTAGTATGATGAGGGAATATATTATCTACACCACCACAATGGATATCTAAGTATTCCCCTAAATATTTAAGTGATATACATGAACACTCTATATGCCATCCAGGATATCCCATTCCCCAAGGACTATCCCATTTTAGTTCTTGATCTTCAAACTTAGATTTCGTAAACCATAATACAAAATCAGCTTTATTTTTCTTATTCACATCTTCAGTAACGGTATCTCTAGCTCCAGAAATTAAATCTTCTTCTGTATGGTTAGATAATACATAATAATTATCTAACTTAGATGTATCAAAATATACATTACCATTCTTAAAGTAAGCATAGCCTTTATCCATCAATTTAGAAATAAATTCAATATAATAATCTATCATACTAGTGGCTGCTACTACTGTATCAGGCCATCTAATATTTAGTTTTAAAGCATCATTATTAAAACAATTAGTATAATACTCAGCTATTTCCATAACACTTTTATGTTCTCTCTTAGCACCCTTAAGCATCTTGTCATCACCAGTATCGCCATCACTAGTTAAATGACCAACATCAGTTATATTCATAACTCGTTTTACATTATATCCCAGGAATTTAAGAGACTTTTCAAGCACATCCTCCATAATATAAGAACGTAAATTACCAATATGAGCATAATGATATACTGTAGGACCACAAGTATACATAGTAACATAATCCTTATTTATTGGAACAAATTCTTCAATTTTTCCACTTCTTGTATTATATAATCTCATAATAGCCTCCAATCAATAAATATTATAACATCTATTTACATTTATGCCAATAACAAGAACCAAATAATAAAAAAAGTACCATCAGTAATTTGATGGTTCAATTCATTATTTATAATTTTTTTCTTCCTAACGTTTTAGAAGGCCTGCAATCTTCTTGATTTTTTCTTTCAATATATAATTCATATCTAATATCAAGTATCTCAAAAGAACGGTTTTTTAAATATTCTTCATCTTCTTTTGTCAATTCTGGATCATTCAAAGTAAAATCAGATTCTCTAATAAAAGTAATTATTTCCTCTTTGGTATATCCTGCTTCTAAAAGTTCATCTATTTCACCAACTAAACTAACTGAATATCCTAACAGTTTATCATTAAAATAACAAAAGTCATCAGCATATGGTCCACCAAACATAGTTGCTATTGCCATCGTCCCTATTAAGAGTTTACCTATATCATCATCTTTCATATTAGACCTCCCTATATATTTATTATAACATAATCTCTTAAACAAGCAAAATTATATAAGATGTATACTCTAAATGGAAAATAAAAAAATCGTCGATTAGTTCGACGTTTTTTACATCTGGACAATTGTGTATCTCGTTTGAGAAACATTTTACTACAAATGTAACGAGATAAAACTCAATTATATATTAAATATATCACATTATAAGAAAAGAGTAAATAACTTAAAATTGATATTTTGATAAAAAGTCAATGGGAGGAACTTTTCCTCATTTCCTTTTAGTATCACTATGAAACATAACTCTAGATCTATCAGACACAGGTTCACCATATCTATAAAGTATTTCTTCAATGTTTATATTTGATATATTTCCCATATTAATTTTATCCATGTCAGAGTATGCACCATCACCCTCAGATGTAATAAATCCTGTAGCAGTTATATATATTGGAGAAATTATCCAGTAATCATTATTTGCTAGACTGTATACAACAGGATTTAATTTGTATCTAAATTCTTTACCAAAATTAGATAAACCTGTTTTTAATATTCTTTCATCTTCGAGATCATGTTCAGATATTATCAAACCCTTGGCATATTTTTTATAATTTTCTTTAACACTATCAGATATTGGGTAGTGATACTTATCAACAGAAAAAGTAATTCTTGCATGATTATCAGTATCACTAGCTATCATCTGGTCACGATACTTCTGTGGACATTCTTGTAACTCTTTTTTTACTCGTTCATTTCTATACAGATTAAATTTATTGAAAGCATCAACAATATCTTTATTAAATATTTTTCCATTAGTAACCATAGATATTCCTCGAACATCTATATTTTCAGTTATGATTTTATTTATAGCATAAGTGATGATATCTGGATTTAAAGTAGGCTCACCGCCGCTAAAACATATGTGACCAATACGAATAATATCCTTGTTATTCAAAATATAATCAATATATTCTTTAGATATGTCTATATTTTGTGATTCTCCTCGCATACAGTGTTCACATCTCATATTACACCTTCTTGTAGTTTCAATTATAAAATTTTCTAAAACATATTTCATAGCATCCTCATTTCTACTTATATTATAACATAAAATAGCATAAAAGAATTTTAATATATGTATAAGTGTAAACATATACATGGAGAATTTATTCAAAATGGTTCTAATACCAATATAAACAAAAATAGAATAGATAAACAAATCAAATGGGATATTGATTTTTGCAAATTAAATAATAAAAAAATAATCCCATACCTAGTCACACTAATTCTTATTCGAAAATAAGAAAAAAATACAGATATAATCCCACAACAGTGGGACAATTTTGCATGTGCAAAATAAGTTTGATATCACACAAAAGTCTTGTGTAATAAGGCTTTGTTTAATGTGTTGATATCAATTACTTATGCTCTTGCAAAATTATTCAATTAATTTCATAATTTGTGGGATTATATGTCCCATTTGTGGGATTTTTATAAAATATTAAAATAATGTATTAATTAACAGAATATGTGATATAATATAAAACCAATCAGGGGGAATTTTATGGAATCAATTGAAAATACTCAAGTAAGTGATTATAAAGACCTATTATTAGAAATTAAAGAGTTTTATAATCATATTTTAGATGAAACAATAGAATTAATGAACTCATTTGGTTATAAAACACCACTTGAAATATATTGTTTATTTAATTTGATAAATAGTTTCTATGTTAAAGGCAACGAAATCTTTAATCTTTTATATATGAAAGATAAACCAGTTTATTCTCGAGAACTAGAAAATGATGAAATAAAGGGCGTTCAAGTGCTTTTAAATGGTGGTGTATGTCGTCATAGGTCATCAATGTTAAATGATATATATAAAAGCATGGGTATTGATTCTGTTGTTTTAGTTGGACGTTCAGAAACATTGTTAAATTTTCACTATGGAAATTCATTTAGCAAACAAATAGCAGATAGAGCCTATGTTGAAAGTATGCTAAAAAAAATATCTGAAGGTGCAAGGATTGAAGAGTTTAAAAATCACTTAAAAAAGAGAAAAATATCATATCATATGCAAGATGTTCATGATGACTATTTTGATAAACATAAAAAAATGCCCAATCATGCAATTGTAATGGTTGGTGATGATAAAAGATACTATTTAGATCCTATGAATAATGTTACCTATTATAAAGATGATAGAGATGTTGTGACACTACGAAATCGTTCGGGACTTTATTTCTTTTCATCACCTCAAATCAATAAATTCTTTTGGGGTTGCTGGTTAGGACAAAATCAAGAATTAGTAGAATTATATGATAGCATTCTTCGATTACCTGGTGCCATTGAATCCGAAACCATACAAAATATTAAAGAAATATATTCATATTTGAAACAATTTCAAAAAGGAATAGAAGAATTTGCAAAAAGTAAATCGGACTCTATTGAAGAAACTAGAAAAAAATGCTTAACTTTACCAACAAAGTAGAAATAATTTCTACTTTTTTTATGGTTGAAATATGACCATATTTTGGTTGTATTTCGACCATAATTTCTATTTTTTTGCATAACAAAAAAGCAAGAGCATAAGAGATTGTCCCTTTAAACTATTCAAACCTAGATAAATACTAGGTTCTTCATAGGGACAAACTCATTTTGCACTTGCAAAATTCAACCAAAAAATTGGTTATGAAATTAAAAACGCCGCTTAGTGCGACGATTTTTACAAATGGAGCGGATGATGGGAATCGAACCCACGTGGTCAGCTTGGAAGGCTGAAGTTCTACCATTAAACTACATCCGCAAAATAAGTAGGCAATATAAATTATATGTTATTTCCTACTTAATGTCAACAATTTTTTAATAAAATAAGTAAATTTTACAAAGGTTTAATCATCGTTAGATTAACTTTTTTCTTATTCATATCGATACTACCAACATAACATTTAATAATATCACCAACTTTAAATACATCTAATGGATGTTTTACAAACTTGTTTCCAAATTTAGAAATATGTAATAAAGCATCATTTTTAAGACCTATATCTACGAAAACACCAAAGTCTACAACATTTCTAACAGTTCCTTCTAATTCCATACCCGGTTTCAAGTCTTCTAGTTTTAAAATATCACTTTTTAGAATAGGTGCAGGTCTACTATCACGATAATCTCTAGTAGGTCTTTTTAATGAATCAATTATATCTTCAAGAGTGTATCTATCAACATTATTGTTGATACATTCTTTTTCTACATTGATACTATCTAATTTATTAGAAAGTTCATTACTACCAATATCACCATATGTAGCATTAACTTCTTTAAGTAATTTTTCACATACGTCATAACTTTCAGGATGAATAGGAGTTTTATCTAAGGGATTATCTCCGTCAATAATTCTCATAAAACCAATAGACTGTTCATAAACTTTAGGAGTTAATAGCTTTAATTTTTCAAGTTCACGCCTAGAATGAAACTTTCCATTCTTTTCTCTATAATCAATTAATTTATCAATACTCTTAGAAGTTAATCCAGACACATATTTTAATATTGATTTGCTAGCAGTATTCAAGTTAACTCCAACACTATTTACCGCCTTAGAGACAACAAAATCTAATGATTCATCTAATTTCTTTTCATTGCAATCATGTTGATATTGCCCAACACCAATACTTTTACTATCTATCTTGACAAGTTCATTAAGTGGATCTTGTAGTCTTCTAGCAATGCTTATAGCACTTCTTTTTTCTACTGTTAAATCAGGAAATTCAGATATAGCTAGTGGGGAAGCAGAGTATACTGAAGCACCAGCTTCATTTACAATAATATATTCTATTTTTTTATCTTTATACTCGTTTATGGTTTCCGCTACTAATTTTTCACTTTCTCTAGAAGCCGTACCATTACCAATAGCTACTATATCAATATCATATTTCTTAAATAAATCCTTTATTATACTTTTAGCTTCATCCCATTTGTTTTGTGGTTCATGAGGATATATTACTGATATATTTAATACCTTAGAAGTCATATCTACTACTGCTAATTTACATCCTGTTCTAAAAGCAGGATCTAAACCTAATACTATCTTACCTTTAAGTGGGGGAGTTAGTAACAAACTTTCTAAATTAGAACTAAATATTTTAATAGCTTCTTCAGAGGCATTCTCCTTTAAGTCTGCTCTAATTTCCCTTTCGATACTAGGCTCTATTAATCTCTTATAACTATCTTTAATACTATCTGTAATTATCTCTTTTACACTAGTTTTCTTCTTAATAATTTTCTTTTCTAATTCTTTTAAAATGTAATCAGTATCGGAGGAAATATTGACGCTTAAAACGCCTTCTTTTTCGCCTCTATTAATAGCGAGTATTCTATGCGGTTTTATAAATTTTATTCTTTCAATATAGTCATAGTACATTTGATATACAAACTCATCATCGATACTGTCTCTTTTCTTTTTTGATACAATTAATCCATTATTATACAAATAATGTCTAATCCATTTTCTATAAAAGGCATTATCACTAATCCATTCACTGATAATATACTTAGCACCTTGTATAGCATCTTCACAAGTTTTGACATTTTCATTTATATATTTAGAAGCTACATTATCTATATCTATTTTATCTGGCATAGACATAATAATTTTAGCTAATGGTTCAAGTCCATTTTTAATAGCATCAGTGGCTTTAGTCTTTTTCTTTTCTTTAAATGGTAAATATAAGTCATCAACTTCTACTATCTTTTCTGCTTTTAAGATATTATTCTTTAATTCTTCTGTAAGCAATCCTTTTTCATCAATTAATCTTATCACATCATCCTTTCTTTTTTGTAGATTAACTTGATATTCATATACTAAATTAATTTTTCTAATATCTTCTTCATTTAAATTACCAGTTTTTTCTTTTCGATATCTAGCTATAAATGGTATCGTATTACCATCTTCTAACATAGATAGAGTATTCTTTATTTGCCACACTTCTATATTTAAATTTTTAGATATTTCATTAATTACATTCTCGTTCATTTCTAACCACCTTAAAGTATATTATATAAAATGTTTACGTCAAAAATCAATATTTTTCTTGCATAGTTTTATATTCATATATATAATTATCTAGAAGGAGTAGTAAATAAATATGTTAACAAAAGACAGATACCAAGATGAAAAAGAAGAAGAATATAGAGGATATCTAGAAAGTCTTTTAAGCGAAGTATTTGAGCAATCTAAAAGAAGTGTTTTTGTAGTATCAGATGATTATTATGAAGATGGTGTAAATAGAAAATACCAAATATGTAACATAGCAGATGGATTAGGTATACTAAATGATGCATGCCAAAAATATGGTGTTACATATGAATATAAAGATTATCCATATAATCATGAAACTCATAGTTTCAGAAGAAGTATGTATATTTTTAAAAGATTAGAAAAACAAAAAGAATTAGTTAGAACTAATTCTCCTTATCCAAAATATCAGCATAAGTAATGGAATCATTTCCATACTTTTTTCTTATATTATCAATTGTTTTCTGCAGTTCTAAATCTTTTTTAATATTAGTATTATTACTAACATTAAAAATATTTAACTGTTCACGATATTTATCAGTAAGATTAGAGACTCCCACACAAAGGGCTCTAATCTTTTTTTCAGAGTCCCATAATTTATTAAATATTAAAGAAGCGTGATTATATATATCTATATCAGAATTTATTTGATTCTCTAAAGTTGCCTGTTTACTTACTTTAGAAAAGTCACTATATTTAATCCAAATAGATACATTCATAGCATACATATTCTTTTTCCTTAATGTTTTACCAACTTCCATAGATAATTCTTTCATTACCTTTAATATTTCATCTTTATTATTATAATCATATGGAAGTACAACGGAATTAGATATACTTTTAGGATTTCCCCTCTCCGTTTCTACTAAAGAATTATCTATACCATTAGCATAGTCATACATTAAATTACCAAAACTTTTAAAATGTCTTACTAAAAAATCTTTATCAGTATGGGCTAACTCATAAATAGTTTTAATACCAAGTTCATATAATTTCTTAGAAGTGGATTTTCCTATCATAAACAAGTTTGATACATCAAGAGGCCACATTTTTTTCTCGATTTCCTCAAAAAACAAAGTATGAACCTTATCAGGTTTAGAAAAATCAGAAGCCATCTTAGCCAGTAATTTATTATTACCAACTCCTACATTAACTGTAAAACCAAATTTATTTTTAATATCATCTTTTATTTTATAAGCTATCTTTACTGGATCGCCAAATAACTTTTGACTATTAGTATATTCCATAAAGCATTCATCAATAGAGTATCTTTCTATCACATCTGTATATGTAAGTAAATATTCATACATCATATCAGAATATTTCTTATAAGTATAGAATTCTGGAGGATATACGTCTAAATATGGACATTTCTTCCTTGCTGAATATAGAGTCTCTCCAGTAGTAACGCCACGATTTTTACAAGGAATACTCTTAGCCAGTACAATGCCTCTTCTTTGCGATTCATCTCCTCCAATAACAGCATATTTTTTTCTAATATCTATTTTAGAACCATTTTGAAGCATATTAACAGCAGTCCAAGATAAAAAAGCATTGTTTACATCAACATGAATTACTATTCTATCCATAAAACCACTCCTACATTAATTATAACAAATGTTTGTATAAAAAACAATTAATAAAAGAATAATTGTTAATAATTAAAAAATATGATATAATCTATTGGAAAGAAAGGGAATATTATGATAACAAGGCTTGAAAATATAGAAAAAAGATATAATGAAATAGCTGCTGAATTACTAAAAGAAGAAGTGGTTTCTGATATTAAAAAAATGACAGAACTATCAAAAGAACAAAGAAGGTTATCACATACTGTAGAACTTTATCATACTTATCAAAAAATATTATCTGATATAGACACAGCCAAAGAAATGGAACGTGATCCAGATATGTTGGAATTTGCTCGCGAAGAAATAGAAAGATTAACTGAAGAAAAGGCTAGTACTGAAAAAGAATTAGAAATCTTACTATTACCACATGATCCTAATGATGAAAAAAATGTTATTGTAGAAATCAGAGGAGCAGCTGGAGGAGATGAAGCAAATATCTTTGCTGGTGACTTATATGATATGTATACGCATTATGCAAATAACCAAGGTTGGAAAATAGAAGTATTAAATGCTGTTGAAGGAACTGCTGGAGGATACTCACAAATAGAATTTATGGTAAAAGGAGAAGGGGCATATTCTAAGTTAAAGTATGAATCAGGTGCACACAGAGTACAAAGAGTACCTGAAACAGAATCACAGGGAAGAGTACATACAAGTACCGCCACTGTATTAGTAATGCCTGAAGCAGAAGAATTTGATTATGAATTAGATGAAAGTGAAGTAAGAATAGATATTACTAGAAGTAGTGGATGTGGAGGACAAGGCGTTAATACTACAGATTCAGCAGTAAGACTTACCCATATACCTACAGGTATAATTGTTTATTCACAAACAGAAAGAAGCCAAATTAAAAATAAAGAATTAGCTTTTAAAATATTAAAAACTAGATTATATGATTTAAAACTAAGAGAATTAGAAGAACAAAATGCTAAAGAGAGAAAAAATAAGATAGGTACTGGAGATCGTTCTGAAAAAATAAGAACATATAACTATCCACAGAATAGAGTAACTGATCATAGAATAGGATTTACATCAATGAACTTGGACAGAATCATGTCTGGCGATTTAGGAATTATTATTGAAGCTTTAATTACTGAAAATCAAAGATTAGAATTAGAAAGCCATGAAGAACTATAAAGAATTACTAGAAAAAAATAATCTAGATCCAAAATTATTAGACTACTTAGAAAAATGCCATATTACTGATTTGGATATATCTATAGAAAGATTAATTAAAGGAGAACCTATTCAGTATATAGTAGGTAATGTAGACTTCTATGGAAGAATTTTTAAAGTAAACAAGGATGTCTTAATACCTAGATTTGAAACAGAACTTCTAGTAGAAAAAACAATTAAATTAATTAAAAAGTATTTTAACAAAAAAACAGACATCTTAGATATAGGAACAGGTTCTGGTTGTATAGCTATAACATTAAATAAAGAGTTAAATGATAATGTCGATGCCATAGATATATCAGAGCATGCACTTAATATAGCCAAATATAATAATAAAGAAAATAATGCTAATGTTAATATGTTTTTAAGCGATGTATTTAGTAATGTAAATAAAAATTATGATGTTATCATTTCTAATCCCCCATATATTGAAGAAAATGAAGAAATAATGGATATAGTTAAGAATCACGAACCTCACATAGCATTATATGCTAAAGATGATGGATTATATTTCTATGACAAGATATTAAAAGAATGCCAAAATTATTTAAATGATAAATATCTTATTGCTTTTGAAATAGGTTGGTGGCAAGCAAAAAAAATAGTATCACTTGCTAATCGATACTTATATAATGTTAAAATAACAGTAGAAAAAGACTATTCTGATAAAGATAGATATATATTTATAACGAATATAGAAGATTAATTTCTTCTTTTTTTGTTTAAAAATACAAAAACATAACATAATTATATTAGGTGACATATGAAAAAAATAATATTGATAGTTTTAACGTTCTTAGTAGTTTTATTAATACATAGTGAAATGTCTAATAATGAATTCATAATACCTAGTAATTCAATTAGAGTAAGAGTAATATCTAATAGTAATAGTCCTTTGGATATTAGTATGAAAAATAAGGTAAAAGATTATTTAAAAGAAGATATTTTACCTCTAGTAGGTTCTTCTAGAACTATAGAAGAAGCAAGAGAGATAATATCTGATAATTTAGAATACATTGATAATAATATAAATAATATATTTTTAGACAACAAATATAATGAAAACTATGACATTAAATTTGGCTATAATTATTTTCCTAAAAAGACATTCAAAGATAAAGAATACAAAGAAGGATATTATGAATCGTTAGTAGTAACCATTGGAGAATCTAATGGCGACAATTGGTGGTGTGTCATGTACCCAAATATATGCATGATAGATAAGAAAAAAGAATATAAATCATATATAAAAGAATTCTTAGATAAAATATTCTAAAAAAAAGAATTCATAATATCATTAAATAGGTGAATATTATGAATTCTTTTATACTAGTATTTCTAATAGCAATTAGTCTAAGTATGGATGCATTTTCTTTATCATTAGCCTATGGCATTGAAGGAATAAATGATAAAAAGAAGATAATTTTATCATTTGTAATAGGAATATATCATTTTATAATGCCCCTAATTGGATTAATATTCTCTAATATTATAACTAATCATCTAATAATAAATATTCATTATATAGCTTCTATTATATTAATTGTAATAGGATTAAATCTAATATTATCAAAAGATACGAAAGATAAACCAATATTTAGTATAATAGGAATTCTATTATTTGGATTAACAGTAAGTTTAGATAGCTTAAGTGTTGGAATAGGAATAAAGGCTATCACTAATAATTATCTATCAACATTCCTAATATTTTCTTTAACAGCAGCCTTCTTTACTTATCTAGGCTTATATTTAGGGAATCTAATTAATCAAAAAACTGGTGATTATTCTAAAATACTTGGTGGAATTATTTTAATAATAATTGCCATGTTTATTTTTTGTTGACCAATTCACTATAAAGCTTGTTAATTATTCGATGGGGTTTTTCTTAGAAAATTCACCACTTTTATTAGATACCTTATTTTTAACAGATATAGCTCTAAAAATATTTCTATGCATATCAAGTATATTATCCACTGTTGATTTAACATTATACTTTTTCTTTAATGTTTCAACATATGTTCACTGTTTTAGTGGCAAGTAATGATTGCTTTTCACTTCAATGTCTACTATAATAATTAGTGAAGTTATGTATGTTAAAGGATCAGATATAATGAGCTAATACTTGGGCCATAAGGCAATCCAGAATGCAGGTACGATGGTCAAAAGCATAATAGAGATTTCTATGAATACAAGACAAGATGCCAGGCGGAACGATTGTAATGAAATATGTGATGGATTTACCTACCTAACTTTCCAGAAAGGTTTGATAAAAATGAGTGAAATGAAGTGCTGGGTATGCGGAAAGAACGCATTCTCTCGAGTTGGTGGGACAGATGAGCTTTCTCTTCAACCGGATAGATTTAAAATCACAGATGCAAATTACAGCATTAGTCTACCTCGGTATAAATGTCATAATTGCGGTTTTATACAGTGTGATACGGCAGATGTGACAAAATTCTATGAAGAATTGGAAGATGAAGAATATATCAGCAGTGGCAATCAACGTACTCTTCAGTTTAAAAAACTTCTGAAAAATGTGAAACACTACATTCCGGCAAACGGAAAAATTCTCGATATTGGGGCAGGGAGCGGTCTGTTTCTGCGGGAGGCAGAGAATCTGGGATATTCTGCGATAGGAATTGAGCCATCGCTGTTTTTAGCAAACGCGGGGAAAGAGGATGGCCTTAACATCATTCAGGGAACATTCCCAGAGAATTGTCCTTGTGAAAAATACGATGCCATCTTTTTGACGGATGTTATAGAGCATATCGCAGATCCGCTCCCTATGCTTAAAAGTATTCCCAATTTTCTTGCGACAGGAGGAAAGGTAATTGTCACAACTCCGGATGTGTCTTCCATCATGGCCAGGGTTATGGGCAGAAAATGGTGGCACTATCGGATTGCACATATTGGATATTATAATAGGCACACTCTGGAAATGATTATGGACAGTGCTGGAATGCGTCTGGTAAAAGTGAAATACGCGAAGTGGTACTTTTCATCAAGGTACATTGCGGAGCGATTGTTGAAATATCTGCCCTTTGCAAAACCATTATCTAAGCTTGCTCCCAAAAAACTGATGATTCCTTTGAATCTGTTTGACTCCCAACTCTTTGTTTTTAAAATGAAAGACAACATATGATTCTATAACCAATTATGATGTAATTTCTGGGATCATAAAATTTCTAAACGCCATAAGATTCATTACTAACAACTGTCACTTAACGGCTTTTAATATGTCAATCACCTTTGTCACCATTACTTACCCGTAAACTGGTCTTCATATTCTTGAAAACATCTTTTCTTACAAATAAAAAAATGCTTGATTTCCGTTGAAAACCAAGCATTTCTTTTATATTTTATTCCAAAAAGTTGGAGTAAATTCACATCTGGGACGGATGGTGGGAATCGAACCCACGTATAATGGAACCACAATCCACCGTGTTAACCACTTCACCACATCCGCCATAACAATTGATAATATATCATACATATATTGATTTGTCAAACAAAAAGGACTAAAAGTCCTTTATTTAATGTGATCATTCATCGTTTTGATAATTTTAAGAATAAAATCTAATTCTTGAGAAGTTAGATTATTACAATACTTAGATATTTTATCAATTTTATCTTTTCTAGAATTAATATCTTGACCAATTTTGTTAATCTCTAGTAGACTATCTATACTAATACTAAATATTTCTGCTAAATTATATAAAATATCAGAAGTAGGTACAGATTTATCAGTTTCAATTCTAGATAAATAATTTCTATTTATTCTAAGACTTTTAGCAAGTTCATCCTGAGACATATCATTGTTATGTCTAATATTTCTAATTTTTTCACCCAAAGTCATTTGAATCACTCCTTCAAACAACTATATTATAATAGATAAAATGTCTATTTTTATAACAATAACCAAATTTTACCAATTTTGGTAAAATTATTAACAAAGAGTCTTAAAATCTTAAAAAAATATAATTGCAAAAATAAACAAAGTATTATATACTATAAATGTGAAAGGATTATTAGGTGTGGCAAGTATGAAAAGCAGTAAAATAATGAAATATTTTGAAGAGTACATAAAAAATTATGATATGAATAATAGCCAAGTGAAGTTAAAATATTTTCACTCTTTAAAATGTATGGATCTTGCAAAAGATATTGCCACAAAACTAGATTTTTTCACAGAAGAAGAAGTTACTCTAATAGGAATGATAGCCTTATTTCATGATATTGGTAATCTTAAAGAAGAAAGTACGTTTAATATAATTGATGAAAAAAATACTCATGATGATAATAACCCTAGAGAAGATAATACTATGAAAACTATAAATATTCTCTTTGATGAGGGATTATTAAGAAAAATAACTACTGATACAAAATATGACAATATTATAAAATTGGCAATATTTTGTCATAACAAAGAAGGATTACCTAAAAATATTGACGATAAAGTAGTACACATTTGTAATATATTAAAGGATGTACATAAATTAGAAGAATTAAGAATGGTTATAGATAATCCATATGTAGATAATAGAATAGAAAGTTATCCAAGTGATTTAGTTTATAATGAATTCAAAAAATTAACCTTAATAGACAAAAAAATAATTAATAACAACACAGATAATATTTTAGTATATTTATCCAATGTATATGAATTAAACTATCGTTATAGTTATTATTTGTTAAAAGAAAGTGATTATCTATCTAGAATAACTAATTCATTAATATATGATGATAAAAAATTAGAAAAATTTTTTAAACAAATAGAAATAGTTTTAAAAAAGTATATTGATAAAAAAATAGTAGAAAAACAATGATAAAGAGGAGTAAATTAATTATTCAATGTAGAGAGTTAGTGGTTGGTGAAAACTAATTTGAATATTAATTGAAGGTAGCTTTGGAGTTTTATATCTGAAATCAAGTAAGATATAACGTTAATAGCGTTAATATAATGAGAGATAGAGTAATCTATAAGAAAGGTGGTACCGCGCATGTTCGTCCTTTTATTGATTACTCTTTTATTTTTAGAAAGGAATGATTTATATGCTAGACAAAAAATATAATCACATAGAAGTAGAAAAAAATAAATATCAAAAATGGTTGGATAAAGATTACTTTAAATGTGATCCAGAAAGTAAGAAAACACCATATTGTATGGTACTACCACCCCCTAATGTAACAGGAGTTCTTCATTTGGGGCATGCATGGGATGTTACATTACAAGATATAATTATGCGTTATAAAAAAATGGAAGGTTATGATACACTATGGCTACCTGGTATGGATCATGCAGCTATAGCAACTGAAGCCAAAGTTGCTAAAAAATTAAAAGATAACGGTATAAACAAATATGAGTATGGAAGAAAAAAGTTTCTAGAATCATGTTGGGATTGGACACATGAACATGCTAGTATCATAAGAGAACAATGGGCTAAATTAGGTATAATGTTAGATTATTCTAAAGAAAGATTCACCCTAGATGAAGGAATGCAAAAAGCCGTTAAAAAGGTTTTTGTAGATTTCTATAATGAGGGATTAATTTATCGTGGAGAAAGAATAATTAACTGGGATCCTGTGGCTAAAACGGCTTTATCCAATGAAGAAGTTATTTATGGAGAAGAAAAAAGTGCTTTCTACCACATTAAATATCAATTAGAGGATAGTGAAGAATACCTAGATATAGCTACGACAAGGCCAGAAACGTTATTTGGGGATACTGCTGTAGCAGTAAACCCAAACGATAAAAGATATCATAATTTTGTAGGAAAGAATGTTATTCTTCCGATAGTTAATAAGAAAATACCAGTTATTATAGATGACCATGCTGATATGGAAAAGGGTACAGGATGCGTTAAAATAACACCTGCGCATGATCCTAATGACTTTGAAGTAGGTAATAGACATAATCTTGAAAGAATTGTTATTATGAATGATGATGCCACAATGAATGAAAATGTACCAAAAAAATATCAAGGTATGACTAGAGAAGAATGTCGTGAAGAAGTATTAAAAGAATTAAAAGAAAGAGGATCACTATTAAATGTTGAACCAATAGTACATGAAGTAGGACACTCTGAAAGAACAGGTGTTATGGTAGAACCAATGATAAAAAAACAATGGTTTGTTAAAATGAGACCATTAGCAGATCGTGTATTAGAAGTTCAAAAGAATAAAGAAGAAAAAATTAATTTCATACCATCTAGATATGAAAAAACTATGAATCATTGGATGGAAATAACATATGATTGGTGTATATCACGCCAACTTTGGTGGGGACATATAATACCAGCATGGTATAAAGACGACAAAATTTATGTTGGAATTAATCCTCCAAAAGAAGAAGGGTGGATACAAGATAATGATGTATTAGATACATGGTTCTCAAGTGCATTATGGCCGTTTGCCACATTAGGATGGCCAGAAAAAACTAAATTATTAGAAAGATATTATCCTAATAACTCTTTAGTAACAGGCTATGACATAATTCCATTCTGGGTTAATAGAATGGCATTTCAAGGTGAAAAATTACTTGGCCAAAGACCATTCAAAGACTGCTTGATTCATGGATTAATTCGTGATAAACAGGGAAGAAAATTTTCTAAAAGTTTAGGTAATGGAATAGATCCATTTGATATGATAAAACTATATGGAGCAGATGCTCTTAGATATTACCTAGCTACAGATGTTGCCCCTGGCACAGATATGAGATTCGATGAAGAAAAAATTAAAGCATCATGGAACTATATAAATAAAATCTGGAATGCTAGCAGATTTGTATTATCTAATATTGAAGATTTAAAAGAAATTAAATTAGATAATTTAAAGCCTGAAGACAAGTGGATACTAACAAAGTATGAAAAGATGCTTCATGAAACTAAAAAATTTATGGATAAGTATGAATTTAATAACGCTGCATCAAAAATATATGACTTCACATGGAGTAACTTCTGCGATAATTACATAGAAATGGCTAAGTATTCTATTGATGCACATAGTACTAAATCAACATTATGTTATATTTTAAGTGGTATATTAAAATTATTACAACCATTTATGCCTTATGTAACAGACGAAATATATAGTATGTTACCAATAAAAGATAGTGAAGATATAATGATATCAGAGTATCCAAAGTATACTAAAAAGCATATATTTACTAATGAAGAAAAAATTGTTGATGATCAAATAGAGTTTATAAAGAACTTTAGAAATATTAAAGCAGAAAACAATATTACTAAAAATATGAAAGTAATGTTTGATACCGAAGATGATAATGAATTAATTATTAACATATTAAAACTAAAAGACAACATAGTAAAAAGGCCATTAAGACTAAAGGCATATAAAGTACTCTCAAATAGAATAAAAGCGAAAATATTCTTTGAAAAAGTAGAAACAGAAGCGGAAAAAATGGCCAAAAATATGCAAATTAAAGAATTAAGTGAATCGATTAAAAGAAGAGAAAAACTACTCTCCAATGAAAACTATGTTAATAAAGCACCTGCTAATATTGTTGAATTAGATAGACAAAAATTAGCAAGTGAAAAAAAGAAATTAGAAGAATTATTAAAATAATACTAAAAGCATATAATTAATTATGAAAAAATATAACATAATTATCATTATATGCTTTTTAATTTTAACGTTTACTATATCAAAAGTATATGCCAGCATTAATAGTTTATCTTTATTAGGTAAAATAATTTATATTGATCCAGGACATGGTGGAAGAGATTCAGGAGCTACATATAAGAATATTTATGAAAAAGATATTAATTTAGAAATTAGTAAAAAGTTAGAAAAAGAATTAACTAGTCATGGAGCAATAGTATATATGACCAGATATGATGACACTGATCTTTCTATAGGTAATAAAAATAAAAAAAGAAGTGATCTAGCAAATAGGGCATATATAATCAATAAAACGAAACCAGATATGTATATATCTATTCATCAAAACTATATTCCATCATCAAAATGGAAGGGATTACAAATATTTTATGATAGCATTAACCCTAAAAATAAAGTAATAGCAGAATCACTAACAAAAACTTTAAACGAAAAATTAAAAAATGTAAGAGAAGTAAAGAACAACAATTCATACTATATGTATAGTAAAATACAATTTCCTGGGATACTTATAGAAACAGGATTCTTATCAAACTATGAAGATAGAAATAAATTACTCGATGATAACTACCAAGAAGAATTAGCTCAATATATTGCCGAGGGAATTATGGGTTATTTTCATAATAATCTATAAAAACTCTTTTTTTTCAAACTAAAATATGGTATTATATAATATGAATAGAAAGGGCTGGTAAGATGAATGTTATAATATCAAATGAATACAAAAATATTTTAAGCAGTTTAGAGATAGAAACTATTAAGACAATGGATGGCGAATTTACTGTAGAAGAAATAATAAATAGTCTTACTAACTTCTTTTTCAATAAATTGATATTAGATGTAACAGCAATAAAAAATAATCGAGATATGTCTAATTATCAGAAATTATCTATGAGTATAGATATGAATAAAGTGATACTATATTTAGACAATACATTAAAAAATGATAGTAATTTCCTTTCTCAAATAATTAGTCTAGGTATATATAATTTTGCTTCAGATAAAGAATCGTTAATGTATTTATATAGTAATCCTAATACTTATAAAGACGTAGCTCATTTGCATCACTTAAGTGCTAATCAAATGACACCTATAGATAATATGAATAATGAAGAAGAAAATATAAGAAATGCTTACATTTTAGGTATTAAGAATGTTACAACAAACGCAGGTGCAACTACTTTGACATATCTATTAAAAAAAGAACTTACTAAGAAAAAATATACAATAGCTCTAGAAATAAATAAAAATGATTTTGGCTATTTTAATGAAAAAGATATGTATTCTATAAGAGAACTTAACATTGAATCAGCAATTAAAAAATTTTCTAATGTTGATTTAATTATAATTGATTTAAATAATAATAATGGTAGTATGTGTGATGAAATACTATATCTAATGGAACCGTCTATTATTAAATTAAATAAAATGATCAGTTCAAATAAAGATGTTTTTGATAAATTATTAGATAAAAAAATTATACTTAATAAGAGCTTATTATCTTCAGAAGACGTTAAAGAATTTGAATTAGAATCAAATTCACAAATACTATATAATATTCCACCATTAAATGATAGAATAGACAATAGTAAAATAATAAATGAATTGATTGAAAAACTAGAACTTTAAGACTAAACTTTAGTCTTTTTCTTTTTTGTGATAAAATATATAAAAAGAGGTAACTATGATAAAAATAATTTGTATAGGAAAATTAAAAGAAGAATATTTAAAAATAGGAGTCCAAGACTATATAACCAGAATACAAAAACATCACAAAATAGAACTTATAGAAATAAAAGACAGCAATATTATAGACGAACAAGAAGAAATATTAAAATATTTAAATAATAAAGATTACATAATATCTTTATGTATAGAAGGTAATAATATTTCTAGCATCGAACTAGCCAATAAAATTGATAAGACACTTATTAATTATCCAAATATAACATTTATAGTTGGCGGTTCAGAAGGCCTAGGAGAAAAAATAAAAGAAAAATCAAATTATAAACTATCATTCTCTAAAATGACATTCCCTCATGGATTATTTAGATTAATATTACTAGAACAAATTTATCGTTCATTTAAAATCTTAAACAATGAAACATATCATAAGTAAACAGGTGATTATATGAAATGGAAAATAGGAAATATAGAAATAGATGGGCAAGTGGTTTTAGCACCCATGGCAGGTATTTGTAATAGTGCTTTCAGAAGAATAATTAAAGAAATGGGAGCAGCATTAATATATGCTGAAATGGTTTCTGATAAGGCTATAGTATATGATAATGAAAAAACTAAAAAAATGCTATACTTTGAAGAAGAAGAAAGACCAATAGCACAACAAATATTTGGCTCCGACGTAGATACATTTAAAGAATCTGCTAAGAAAGTTTATGAATTAATGCATCCAGATATTATTGATATTAATATGGGATGTCCGGTTCCTAAAGTTGCTAAGAGGGCACAAGCTGGAGCAGCATTATTAAAAAATCCTGAATTAATCTATGAAATAGTTTCCTCAGTAGTGAATACAGTTCCTATACCAGTTACCGTCAAAATAAGAAGTGGATGGGATAAAGAACATATTAATGCTCCGGAGGTTGCTAAAATATGTGAGAAAGCAGGAGCAAGTGCCATTACTGTTCATGGGAGAACTAGAAGCGAGCTATATACAGGAAAGTGTGACCTAGATATTATTAAGAAAGTAAAAGAAGCGGTAAATATTCCAGTCATAGGTAATGGAGATATTACAACAATAGAAAGCGCCAAAAGGATGTTAGAATATACTAAATGTGATGCCATAATGATAGGAAGGGGTTCCTTGGGTAATCCTTGGCTAATTAAAGAAATAGATACATATTTAAGAGAAAGAATTATTATTGATAAGCCCAGTTATTTAGATAGAATAAATATGTGTTATAAACATTTAGATTATTTAATGAAAATTAAAAGTGAGAAAGTAGTAATCCTAGAAATGCGCAGCCATATAGCATGGTATATTCAAGGAATACCAGGCAATAAAGAAATAAAATTACTATGCCATAAAGCAAAAACAAAGAAAGAATTGCTAGAAATACTTGATAATTATCGAAAAAAAATATATAATTAATAAGAAGGTGAAATATGCAAGCAGGTTTTTTTAAGAGAGTTTGTGCCTATATTATTGATATATTAATATTAAATTTAATTATTTCTCTAATTACACTTAATCTAAATACAAATAATAAGTATAATGAAGAATTATTTGAATTAACTAATAAATATACTAGTCAAGAAATAACATATGAAGAAATGTTATCAGAATATAGCAAATTAAATTATAATAGTCAAAAAGATAATTATATCTACTACACTATTGAATTTATTATTACTATTGGTTACTTTATTGTTTTCCAAACATTGAATAAGGGACAAACGATTGGCAAAAAACTTCTTAAGATTAAAGTAGTAAATAATGATAATAGTGAAGTGAAATTTAAAGGAATATTATTAAGATCAGTATTTTTATATAACATATTATCATTAGCAATGGTATGTTTAACAATTAAATATTTGAATGTGCATACATATAATAATATCTATAGCACAATAACTATTGTTGAGACATTATTTACAATTATCACCTTTGTGTTTATCATATATAAAAAAGATAAAAGAGGACTACATGATATAATGGCTAATACCAAAGTTATTAGCATATAATAAGGCCTTAGATATCAAGAAATTGATATAGGTATATAAAAGATCAGTAATGATAGAAAAGAAATAAAAAGGAACTAGAGAAGGAGGAAAAAATGAAAAAACATGGTCTATTAAAAATTTTAGGAATATTATTATTTCTAGTAGTAATACTTAGTTACATCTTAGTAGGAAGATACGGAGAAAGAACTTATATAGGACTTGGAGATACATTGTTAAATTCACTTCAATCTTTATATTATTTCTTTGATACCGCATTATTCATATTAGTTGTAGGTGGTTTTTATGGAGTACTATCTAAAACAAGTGCATATAAAAAATTATTAGATAAAATAGTTACATCTGTTAAACCAAATAGTAAAAAATTTATTTATGCTATTGTAATTATATTTGCTATTATAGCATCTCTAACTGGTATGACACTACCACTTATCATTTTTGTACCATTTGTTGTATCAATAATTCTTTTATTAGGATATGACAAATTAGTAGCTATCACTGCTACTATTGGAAGTATAATGATAGGATTTATCGGTGGAATATTTGTATCATTTAGAGATCCAAGTAATTATTATGGAGTAAGTTATACAACATTTGATAAATTTGTAGGATTATCTTCAAATTATTCAAATATATTCCCTAAATTATTACTATTATTTGCAGGAATCGCATTATTAATATTCTACTTAAATAAACATATTAAAAATGTTGAAAGCAAAAAAGTAAAATATGAATTAAATGAAAATACTGATCTATTAGTTACTGAAGTAAAAGGCAATTACAAAGATATTAAAACTTGGCCACTAATCGTAATACTTTCTGTAATGTTTGTATTATTAGTATTAGGACTAATGCCATGGAATAGTTTATTTAATATTACAGTATTTGATAAATTCCATACATGGTTAACAGGACTATCTATTAAGAAATTTGCAATATTTCCAAGTATAATATCAAGTAATTTTCCAGCACTTGGAAATTGGACATCATTGGGTAACTATATGATGGTTATGATACTATTACTAATATTTACTTTCATTATTAAATTAGTATCTAAAATGAAATGTGATGATATGGTAGATGCATTTGTTGAAGGTATGAAAAAAATGTTACCTACAGCAGCATTAATAGTAATAGCTTATGGTGTACTAGTATGTGCATATAATAATGGATTTATGGAAAATATAATAAGTAAATACGGAAAATTCAATTATGGTATTTCTTCATTATTAGCTATACTAGGTTCAGTATTAAATGTTGATTTATACTATACAGCGTCAGGTATATTCTCACCAATGATAGCTCTAATAAATGATGAAGGTATATATTCATCTGTAGCTATCTTATTACAAGGAATATTCGGAATAGTATCATTTGTAGGACCAACAAGTATTATCTTAATCTTTGCTTTAAGTTACTTAGATGTACCTTATACTACATGGTTAAAATATATTTGGAGATTCGTATTATACTTATTGGTATTAGTAGCACTAGTAGTGTTATTAGTAGCATTATTGTAAAAATAAAGGCTTTAAAAGCCTTTTTCTTTTTAACTAAATACATTTTAAAAAAGCAAAATCTTGAACTGTTTAAATTATTAGTATATAATAACACCCAAGGAGAATTATTATGAATGAGCAAATGTTAAATTACTTAAAGAATAAAGAAATAAATTTAGATAAATATAGTGATAAAGAATTAGAATTCATTTTTAAAATATTGTATCAAATACCAGAATTATCTAATAAACTTCTTCAAGAACTATTTAAAGGTATAGAAATCATCGATAGTGAAGAAATAACTTTGGAAGATTATATAAAAACAGAATATAATAAAATAATGGCTAGTTGGCATAAAAAAAATCCAGTTTTTAATATGCCAAATGGAGTAATCACATTATCAGTAAATGGTGAAATAGACTTTATAAAAATAGGAGATAATCCTACAATAAATGAAAGTAGTTTATATGACATAGCATCAATAACAAAATTATATACAGAAGTTGTATTGCTCAGAATAATAAAAGAAGGAAAGTATAAAATAACGCTTGATACAAAATTAAAAGAAATCAAATTAAATAGTGGAAAAAGTGTTCAAGAACTATATCCCAAATTAAATTTAGATATGACTATTAGAGAATTAATATCATTTAATAATGCTTATATAACAGATACAGATATAAGAAATCTCAATAATAGAATAGATGCCATTAATGCTTTAAGAACAGTTCATACTGACAAAGTAAAGGAAGGCAATTATTTATATACAGATTTACCTATAATGATATTCACAGATTTAATAGAACAAGTAACAGGAAAAGAATATAAGGAATTATTAAATGAATACATAGTTAGACCACTAGACTTATATAATACATTTATGGATTTGGATTTCAATAACAAACAAAGATATACAGGTCTAAATAAAAATGGCGTAAACGATCCTAAATCAAATATAATTAATGGTGGAGGACATGCAGGTATCATAACAGATGCCTATGACCTCATAAAATTCTTAAATAGTATATTGAAACCAGGATTGATTTTTACAAATGATATGGATCCTATGCTATTTGATATGTTAGGAATAACTAAAACAACAAACGGAAAATACAATAGATATGGAACAAGAATAGACAAGATAGTAAATATAGAAGAATTGGAGAAATCTGGAGTATCAAAAGAAACAATTAATCAAATTATAAAAGAAATAAAAAAGCCAAGAGAATCCGGAGTATCTATAATGGGTAACTTAAATGTTGCAGCAGAAGGATTTAAAGTTAATGATTATATCTATGATGGAATAGCGCCCCAAACAATACCATACAAAGGATTTATGGTCCAAGGTAGCACCAGAGTACAAGGAGATGTAGCAGATTTTGTCATAGATGGTGAAATATATAGAACTGCATCATCTATATTAATGGATATCCATAATCAATATAAGAGTATTAAAAAAGTTGATACCGGAGATAATGCCACTAAAGAATACTATGTCGAGGGAAAAGGTATGATGAAAATGGCTGATGCTAGGAAATCTGGGCTCAGTTATTTTGGCGGCTACTACGATAAGATAAGTAATATGTTAAGCATAGCTAGAATTATGAAAATATATTCTCAATATAGAAAATTAAACAAGAAAAAGACTCGTTAAGAGCCTTTTTTCTTTTGAAAATTATAAGTAATTTTAAGTAATAGTTTAGCTGGTATTATATTCATAAACCATAATCCGATTTTTGTGCTAGTACCAGGAATAATAATCAATTTCTTTTTAAACATCATATCGATAGCATATTTAGCGACATATTTACTATCTAAACCTTTCACACTAAAACTAACATTAGCCACATTATTGAAATTAGTATTAACAGGTCCAGGACATAAAATAGAAATGTTTTTATCTGATTTGTTTCTTCTAAGTTCTTCATACAAAGCCCTAGAATAATTTACTACATAACTTTTTGTAGCATAATAAGTACTCATCAAAGGCCCACCTTTCATAAGACCAGCTGAAGAAGCTACATTCAATATATACTTAGTGTTATTATCATTAATAAATAATTTAGTAAGAATCTGTAATGCCTTAATATTTAAATCTATCATATTTAGTTCCCTATCTAAATTGTCATTAGTATAATCTCCCAATAATCCAAATCCTGCATTATTTATTAATATATCGATTTCATTTTTATTATCGCTGTATAATTTATATACATTATCAACGATACTTAAATCTATATCATAAATAATAATATCAGTCTTTAATTCTTCCTTTAATTTTTCTAATTTATCTTTGCTTCTAGCAACGAGTACTAAATCATAACCCAAATCAGATAAGTATTTAGCTATATCCATTCCAATACCTGAACTAGCTCCAGTAATTAATGCTCTCATGATATCAACTCCATTATAATTATATCATAACCCTTGTTAAAAAATTAAAAATAATATATAATTAATACCTGTGAGGGAATAATATGGAAAGAATCCAAAAAGTAATAGCTAATTTAGGATACTGTTCTAGAAGAAAAGCTGAAAAATTAATAAAAGAAGGCAAAGTAAAAGTAAACGGAATAGTAGTAACAGAATTGGGAACTAAAATAAAATCAAGTGATACTATTATGATTGAAAATAATATTTTAGATAATAATAGAAATTATGAATATTATATATTAAATAAACCAAGAGGGGTTATAACTAGTACTAGTGATGAACATAATAGAAAGGTAGTGACAGATTTAATTACTACTAATACCAGAATATATCCCGTAGGTAGATTAGATTATGATACAACAGGAATATTACTTTTAACTAACGATGGAGAGTTAGCAAACAAATTGATGCACCCAAGTTCTAATGTAGAAAAAACTTATATTGCTAAAGTAAAAGGATTAGTTACTTTAGGAAATATTAAAACATTAAGAGATGGAGTAACAATAGATGGTAAAAAAACAAGCAGAGCCCATGTCAAACTAAAGAATTATGACAAAGAAAAAGACAAGTCTATTGTTGAAATTACAATTCACGAAGGAAGAAATCATCAAGTAAAAAAAATGTTTTCTGCTTTGGGCTATGATGTCATAAAATTAAAAAGAACTAAATATGCTAATTTAGATCTGACGGGATTAAAAACAGGAGAATTTAGGAAACTAACCAATAAAGAAATAAGTATATTATATTCAAAAATAAAATAAGAATTAACAATTCTTATTTTTTTATATCTTTCATACTGTCTATTTTATAATATTGAATTAAAGCAGCAAACTGAAAAATAGCTGTTGTTACTACTGCAAAATTTAATATCTCTACACTTACACTTGGTATGTATGTTAATACTAAAGTTGCAAATAAAATAGTCGATTTAATTTTACCAGACATTATTGATTTTGGTTCATTATTCTTAATCTCAGACTTTACATTAACATAACCAATAGCTAGTTCAAAGAATAAGTTAATAATTAAAATAGGAAATTTAACTATTGAAGGAATAATTAAACCAATTACAAATATCTTATCACAAAGAGCATCAAGTTTTCTACCAAATGTGGAAGCACAATTATATTTCCTAGCAATATATCCATCTAATAAATCTGTTATAGCAAATATTATTACTTCAATTAAAGCCAAATTTAATTTATTTAAAAGAAGTGTAGGAATCATTATAATTGGAGCTAAAGCCCTAGAAAATGTTAGCATATTAGGAATTTGTTTTTTAATATCCCCACCATTTTTAATTTCTTGTATGTCTTTTTTATATAAATTTACAAATTCAAGCCATTTTTCTTTCATAAACATACCCTTTCAAATAGATTATATACTATAACCCCAAAAAATACAATAAAAAAGAGGCTATCTAGCCTCTACGATTAACTTAATAGCAGTTCTTTCATCTCCATCTATAAGGATATCCGTAAATGCCGGAATACATACTAGATTTTTTCCAGATGGAGCTACAAATCCTCTGGCGATAGCTATTGCCTTAATTGCTTGATTTAAAGCTCCAGCCCCAATAGCTTGTATTTCTACACTATTTCTTTCACGAAAAACATTTGCCAGTGCTCCAGCTACAGAATTAGGATTTGATTTTGTTCCTACCTTAAGTGTTTCCATATTATCACCCTTTCTAACTAATCATATTCGCTAGCAATAGAAAAATACCATTAATAATAATCCAGGAATTTAATATATTTAAATAGGTGATTAAATGGTAGTAAAATATAATACAAAAGAATTAGAACTATTAGCGAGATTAATGAGAGCAGAGGCTCTCGGAGAAGGAAATTTAGGTATGCTAATGGTAGGTAATGTAGGAGTTAACAGAATAATATCTAATTGTTTAACATTCAAAAACATCAAAACTATAACTGATATGGTATACCAATCCCCAGGAGGATTTTCAGGAGTAACAAGTTCTCTTTTTTATGGGAATCCCACAGAAAAAGAAAAAGATCTAGCCAGAAGAGTAGTGAGAGGAGAATATTATTTCCCTGCAACAAATTCATTATGGTTTTATGCACCAGTAAAAGGTAGCACTTGCAGTGCTACCTGGTGGGATCAAGCATTCGCAGGAAAATATAAAAGCCATTGCTTCTATAAACCAGCATCCTCTATTTGTCCAGAGTTATATTAACTCTTTTTCTCTTACTTTTATGTAAGAGAAACTCTATTATACTAGAATTTACTATTTGAGTGTTTTTTCCAGTAAAACAGTTATGGTTAACCATAGGTATATTTAGGTATATATTAATCTTAGATTTGATATTATCATAAACATAATCTGTACTATCAGAAGGAACCAACAAATCATCTAATCCATGTATAATTAACGTAGGACAAGTTATCTCTTTAACACATTTAGAATATTTCTTAACTAGAGTGGTAAATTCTAATACTGTAGGTATTGGCGTTTTTACTAGTCTAGATAATACTTCATCATGAGGTAAACTACCAAGTATCTCTGGACTTTTTCTAATACTTTTCATAATATCTAACTTATCTTCATTAAAACAGAAAAACTTAAATGCAGGAGCAACTAAAACAAGTTTCTTGACATATTTTGGATATTTACATGCGACATATGATGCTAGTACACCGCCCATACTATGCCCAACAACATAGATAGTTTTATACCCATTACTAATAAGCATTTCTGCCATTCTTTCCACATCTTTTATCCAATCAGTATACTTAACATTGTTAACTACTACTTTTTCATGCCCTTTTAACGTAAAAGTATACACATCAAAATTTTTAATTAATTCTAATTTTGTAGGCAAGTCTCCATAATCATATGTACCTCCTACAAAGCCATGTATAAGTAATATAGCTTTTCTTCTCATCATATTCACCAATAAAGATTATACCATATTTTTCTTTTTTATGACTATTAATATCACACTACTTAGGTAAATTAGCAAGAAAAAAGCGAAAATATAAGGACTAATATTATGAGTAAAATAATTTATCATCGCATTATTTTTAAACAGAACAGAAGAGATAAACCAAATTAGAACACTAACAACTAAAGTAATATAATTATTATTTTCTTTAATTGAAGAACTAATATAATAAATAACCATTGATATAGTTACAAAAGCATATATTACCCATTGCATAGATAATAAATTTTCTATTCTTTCAATAGAAGTAAACAAAGTAATATTTTTTAATACCATATATTCTGGATATTGGAATAAATTAGCTAAATAAATGCCAAAAACCCCCAAAGTAATAAAAACAGTTAAGAAAACCATTAATATAGAAAAAAAATAAGCAATAAGAATATTTCTTTGATAATGTTTCGTATCTTTAATAAAGTTTTTAGGAATAATTAAAAACAAATAAATCGGTAATATATTATTCATAAATAAAATAATACCTTCCTTAATCGGATTACTTATTCCATCCTTAAACATTGGGTAGAAGTTAAATATATCAATAGTTGTTATTAATGATAATGCAATAATCAAAAATATAATTATACTCCCCATAAATAATATTAATCCTGATTTAGTAATTGTACCAAAACCTTTAGATACATTAATAAAACATACAATTATAAGTAAGATAGATATAATCTCGTTAGGAGTCTTATCTAAATACTGTGAAGATACAAAATCACTAATATTATATAAAAACATTGTTCCTAATAAAAAGAATAATAAGATTAATATAACATTTACTAATAATCCAAGATATTTACCATATAAAATTTTATTCTTAACAAATATATTTTTATCACTCTCATAATCAGCTATTTTAAAAAAGAAAAATAAACTAATCAGACCTAAAGCACCCATAATGACTATTGACCATATACTATCCTCTTTAGCATATTTTATATTGTTATATATACCAAAACATAAGAAAGAATTAAATATTTGAAATACTACTAAAATAGCTATATAAATAGAATTAATTCTTTTCATTCAATACCTCCAAAATAGTCCCCTCGCGAGAAATAGTGGTTCTCACATCAACAGAGATATCTAAATTCTTAAACACGTTTTTATAGTAATTATCCTTAATCTTTTTATAATATTTATAATCTTTCTTATAATATAAATCTAAAAAACCATATATATCAGAATTATACTTATCAATAGTACTATTTATTGAAGATATTAGAGTAGTTTCAATCTTTTTACTAATATTATCTTCTATATTATTAATTGTTTCTTTATTCATTTTTAAATCACAACCCACCTCAATCAAGTTACCATTAGTAACTACATTGATCTGAATCTTATCTTTATTAACTTTTATATCACTCTTACTATGTTCAATATCTACTACAACATTATTAACATTATTACATTTATAACTAATAATAGCCGTATCTATCTTATTCATAATAAAATTATAAGCCAGTGATTCTTCATCACTTATATAACCCATCAATTTATTATCTTTAAATACTCCCAGAGTAGATAATTCATACTTAACATAATCACTACTTTTCATAGTATTTTCCATATTTTTGCCTGAATTAATATTTCCAATTAATTCGATAGAAGGTAATACCACTTCTATATGAGGATTCAAATACATCATAGCAAAATCATTAAAATTAACTATTTCACTTATTCCATAATGTTTACTATTATTCTCTAATGAACTCTTAATACTAGTAGCGGATATTTGACTAATTGGAGTTGTCAATTCAATAATATCATTTCCCGTTCTCTCTATTAGTACATAAAAATCATTTCTGACAGAAGGATTCCTCATTAAAAAGTCCATAACTTCACTAAAATCTTCCCGTAAAATATTTTCTCCCAAAAATAATACTTGCATATGATCAGAATAACTAAATCGAGGTGAATAATTAGTAATTTTTCTATAGGCTTCTTGTAAATTATCACTAATGCCTTCATACACCACAAAAGAAGTATTATTATTGCTAGTTGCCTCCTTAACATTTTGTGGATTAATTACTTGTATTTTAACAATATAATTATCATCTTTTTTATCTATAGAAGTGGCCCCTACTATAGCAATTTGATTTAATTCCTTATAATCATAACAACCAGTAAGTAATAATAACATAATTACTAATATAATTTTTTTCATCTAGTATCAGTCCTATTCCTAATAGTATTATCCGATAAATATTTATTTCTCTTCCTTAAATTAAATATAGGCATCTTAATAATACTATCTTTTAGTGAAGATATAATCAAAGGAGAAAAAGGAATAGTATAAGAGATACCAAATGAGTAAGTTGAAGTAAGACATATAATAAAATAAATAAACACTATAAAAATACCATACATACCCATAAAAGCTGCTCCTATCATAAATAATAAACGATAGAATCTTAAGGAATTAATCATTTCAGGTTCTGTAAAAGTAAGTGATGCAATAGAAGTAATAGCTACAACTATAATCATAATTGGAGATACTATTCCTGCCGAAACAGCTGCTTCTCCCAAAATTAATGCTCCTACTATTGATATTGAACTATTAGCAAACGAAGGAACCTTTAAATCACTTTCTCTCAATATTTCAAAAGCACTAATCATTAAAAAAGATTCTACAAATGCTGAAAAATGAACATTCTCTCTTTGAGCAGCTATACTCAAAAGTAATTCTGTAGGCAGTATTTCTTGGTTATAAGTGATGATAGAAATATAAAATGCTGGAGTAATTAAAGAAATAAAAAAAGATATATATCTAACTATTCTATTTAGACTAACATTTAAATTACTATTGTATTCATCTTCTACAGAATAAAAATAATCTTTAATTGTTGTAGGTAATATCAATGCAAAAGCATCGTTATCAACAAGTATAATAACATTACCTTCTAATAAATATTTTGAAGCTATAAAAGGTTTCTCAGTACTGATTATTATTGGAAATATATTTTTATTCTCTTTATGTATTAAATTCTTAATATTTCCAATGGTAAGTATCCCATCTATATCAATATTATTTAAATATTTATCTATCCTTTGAACAAGTTCCTTCTTAGCAACAGTATTCAAATATAACATTGATACCTTGGTTTTGGTATATTTACCAATTTCATAATCTTCTATCCATAAATTATTATCTTTAATTCTTCTTTTAATAAGACCGATATTTATTTCAATATTCTCATTAAAAGCATCTAATGGTCCTCTAATAACATTCTCAGTAACAGGATTACTAACACTCCTGGTTATTTCCTTCTTTGTCTCTAGAGCAATATATTTATCATCATCAATAAGTAATATTGTAAAACCATTATTTAAATACTTACAAATATCAAAATATGTATTAATCTCTTTATACTTAAAGTTATCTATATTATTAATAATAGATTTATATATATCAAAACTATGTATACTATCTAAACTCCTAATTATAAAATCACTAACCACATTTGAAGAGACTAATGTCTCATTATATATAATCCAAATACTTTTTAATAAATATCTCTTCTTTCTATATATAATATTAGATAAATTATTAGTATCACTCTTTAGTTTGTCAATAACTTCTTTCATATAATTCACCATTATTATTATGAATATTAATTATGTTTTTATTCATAATTAAAATGTCAAGTAAACCATCTATTTCTTGTTTGTTTTAAAACTTTATGATAAAATCATAATTAGGTGAGAATATGAAAAAAGTAACTAATAATAAAGCAACAAAGAAAAAGAAAAAAAAGAAACATTTTCTAAAATTTGTTAAGAAAAACAAAGATAAATACTCTTTTGAAGAAGTATTTGTTATCACCATATTCTCAATTGTTTTAGGTGCTTTCTCAGTGATATCTATTCTTACCATTATATTTAGAGGAAAGAACTTCATTAAAATAGGTAAAGAATTAGATAAATTTACATCAGCATACGAAGTAATATTAGATAATTATTATGGAGATATAGATAAAAATAAACTAATTGATTCTGCCATTGAAGGAATGGTTAATAGTGTTGGAGATGTATACACTAGTTATAGCAACATTGAGACATCAGAAAATTTTAATACCGTAGTTACAGGAGAATATGAAGGAATAGGATGTTTGATACTAAAATCTGACGATGGAATAATGATTTATCATATTTATAAAGATAGTCCAGCTGATAAAGCAGGTATAAAAGAAAAAGACATAATATTATCTGTAGATAATAAAAATACTAAAGATATGACATTGGAAGATTTATCTACATACATAAGAGAAACAAAAAATAAAGAAGTAACATTAAAAATAAAAAGAGAAGATCAAGAAAAGGAATTAAAGGTAAAAAAATCCACTGTAGAAATACCTTATGTAACAAGTGAAATTATAGAAAAAAATAATAAAAAGATTGGATATATTGGTATAACATTATTCTCATCAATAACAGATAAGCAATTTCATAAAGAATTAGAAAAATTAGAAAATGATGGTATCGATTCATTAATTATTGATGTTAGAGGTAATTCTGGAGGATATCTATCCACAGTAGTTAATATATCCTCATATCTATTACCAAAAGGAAAAACTATTTATCAAGTAGAATTAAAAGGAAAAAAGACAAAGTATAAGGATGAAACAAAAGAATCACGAGAATATCCAATTGCCATATTAATTGATAATGGCTCAGCCTCTGCTTCTGAAATATTGGCTTCTGTTATCAAAGAAAGTTATGGAGGATTAGTAGTAGGAACCACTTCATATGGAAAAGGAACGGTTCAACAAGTATTAACTCTAAAAGATGGTTCTATGATAAAATATACCATTGAAAACTGGCTAACACCTAAAGGAAATTGGATCAATGAAAAGGGAGTTACTCCTACTAACGAAGTAAAATTAGATGAAGAATATTATAAAGACCCTAAGAGAGAAAACGATAATCAACTAAAAGAAGCTCTAAATTTACTAAGTAAATAGCATAAATGCTTATCTTTTTATCACAATTGGTAAAATGATAAGCATTTTTAATAATATAATTGTCTCCTTTGCTATAATGCAAAGGAGTGAGAAGATATTTATGAATAAGCAAATTATAAGAAAACACAATATTATAAGTTCCAAAGAAACCAAAAGTATTGTAAAAGATACTTTTTTATATTCCAAAAATAAAGATGTTTTTATTTTTAGTTATAAGCGTAATATTTATAGAATACCTTATGACGATATAAATTATATAGAAAAAGAATCAAATATTAAAAGATGTATAATTCATACCATTAAAGATAATTACTATATATCATTACCAATTACAAAATTAGAAGAATTATTAGCTAACAATCTTATAAAGACACATCAATCATGTATTATAAATATTAACAATATTAAAGAAATAACCAAAAATGAAATAAAATTTTATAACGATGATAAAACTAATCTGATAACCAAAAATATGAGAAACGAAATAGTAGAAATGATAGAGTCTAAAAAAATATAAAAAATATCATTTTCATCCTATTAATGCATAAAAATAATACAAATCTTTTCCTTTACAATAAACACTTTAAATGCTATAATTTAATATAAGGATGGTAGTAATATGGCAAAGAAAAAACAAAAGAGAGATAAAGATAAATTTGAATATGCTGATGAAATACTAGGTATATTATTTGTATTATTAAGCATTATAGGTATATTAGGCTACGGTAGAGCAGGAAATTTTATTAGAAGTTTTTCTGTTTTTCTAGTAGGAATATTATATATTGTTTTCCTTATTGCCATATTAGTATTGGGATTATATACGATTATCAAAAGAAAACAACCGAAGTTATTAACTAGTAGATTATTAGGAATGTATATAATTTTTTCATCGCTATTAGTTTTTCTTCATATGGAGTATGTAAAGCAAAATGAAGGTGTTGAAATAATAACTGAAACATTTGATAACGTCATGATTTCATTTAAAAATGCTGAACACATAAGTGAAACCGGTGGAGGCATGTTTGGAGCCCTACTTACTTATGTATTTAATTGGGCTTTCGCTGATGGAATATATATTGTAATCATAACGTTGTCAGTTTTAGGGTTAATACTTATCTTCAATACATCACTAATAGAATTATTTAAGAAGATTAAACTACCAAAAAGGGACGATAATGAAGATGATGAGGAAGAAGAACACGGTGAGATTATCAACACAGTAGATACAAAAGAAGAATCAAATGAAGATAATAAGATTATAATATCTTCAATGGAAGAAATAGCACACTTAAAAGATAACGAAGTAAAAGACGATGATATTCCAATCAAAGATGTTAAGGATAAAAATGATTCCCTAGAAACAGAAACGGAAGAAGAAGCAAATCCAAATTATAAATTACCACCAATAAGCTTATTAAAGACTGGTAAAAACATTAATAATAAAGATAATGAAATTAATGCTAAAGAAAGTATCGCAAAATTAGAAGAAGTATTTAAAGTGTTTGAAATATCTGGACATATCGTTCAAGTAAATATAGGACCTTCAGTCACTCAATATGAAATGGAACTAAAAGCTGGTACCAAGGTAAATAAACTATTAAGCATCCAAAGGGAGATAGCCCTAGCCTTAGCTGCTAAAGATGTTAGAATACAAGCACCAATACCAGGAAAGAGTACTATTGGTATTGAACTACCTAATAGAGTAAATTCTTCTGTATCATTTAGAGAAATATTATCTTGTATGCCAGAAGTAGATGCTAAAAACTTATTAGCGGTTGGTCTTGGTAAAGATATCCTAGGTAAAGTTAGATGGACACAAATCAATGAAACACCACACTTACTAGTAGCAGGTTCTACTGGTAGTGGTAAATCAGTATGCATTAACTGTATCATCACATCAATATTAATGAGAACAAGACCAGATCAAGTAAAATTAGTTCTAGTAGACCCTAAGAAGGTAGAATTCTCTATGTATAATGGAGTACCACACTTACTTAGTCCGGTAGTTACAGATCCCAAAAAAGCATCTATTGCTTTGAAAAACATTGTATCAGAAATGGAACACAGGTATGAAATATTAGAACATACTAAATGTAAGAATATTAAACAATATAACGAATTATGTGAAAAGAAACCAGAATATAAAAAGATGTCATATATAGTAGTTATAATAGATGAGTTAGCAGATTTAATGATGGTAGCTGCTAAAGAAGTAGAAGACTCTATCATGAGAATAACTCAGATGGCAAGAGCAGCAGGTATTCACTTAATCGTTGCTACACAAAGACCATCAACTGATATTATCACTGGTGTAGTAAAAGCCAACATTCCATCAAGAATATCGTTTGCTGTATCATCATCAATAGATTCTAGAACTATTCTTGATATGACTGGTGCAGAGAAACTACTAGGTAAAGGTGATATGTTATATCTACCAATGGGAGAGAATATTCCATTAAGAATTCAAGGAGCATTCGTTTCTGAAGAAGAAATAGAAAAAGTAGTTAATTTCGTTATCGGACAGCAAAAGGCAAGTTATGATGAATCATTAACTGTAGATAGATCAACTGGTAATGAAACATATGATGATGGTTATGAATCGCAAGAAGAATATGATGATCCACTATATAATGAAATAGTAGATTTCACAGTAAGAAGTGGTAAAATAAGTGCATCACTAATTCAAAGAAAATATCGTTTAGGATATAATAGAGCAGCTAGAATAGTAGATCTATTATATGAAAGAGGTATTATAGGACCACCAAATGGTTCTAAACCAAGAGAAGTCCTAGTTAAACTAGAAGATAATAGTAATAATGATGAATAAATAATTGATTTAATTAATAAAAAAACATATAATAAAAATAATTTGTTAGGGGGAATAAATAATGACAAAGGAAGAATTAATTGAATTAAAAGAAAAACTTAGTAAGTTAACACCAGAAGAAAAGAAAGAACATGATTTATATTTAAGAAAAATGGCACTCGGAGAAGTAGAAGAAGAAAAAATGGGTTATCCAAGCATAGATAAACCATGGTTGAAATATTACTCAGAGGAAGCTATCAAAAAAGATATTCCTGAAAACGTTTCTGTGTATGAGCATATGAAATCTATCAATATGAAGCATCCAAATCGTGTAGCAATTAATTATTATAACAACTTAATAACATATCAAGAATTATTTGATAAAGTTGATGAATTTGCTAATAGATTTTATGAATTAGGTGTTAGAAATGGTGATATAGTTAGCATATGTATGCCAAGTACACCAGAAACAGTTATTAGTTTCTATGCATTAAATAAATTAGGCGCGATTTGCGATATGATAGATCCGAGATCAAATCCTGAACAGTTAGAGTACTACTTAAAAGAAAATCAATCAAAATTATTAATATTATGTGAAAACTATTACAAAGTACTATTGCCAGCCACACAAAAAAGCGATAAGCTGCAAAAAATTATTATTACACCAATAACACCATATGCTCCGTTATTCCTAAAAATATTGGTTGGCATGAAAACAAAGAAAGAAAATTTAGTAATAAATAAAGACAATAGATATATACATTGGAATAATTTTGCCAAGACAAAGAGTAAAACAAATGTACCTTCAGAACTTAACAAGGATAATGTAGCAATTATTGTTCATTCCAGTGGTACTACAAGTTTACCTAAAGGTATAGTCTTAACAAATGACAATGTAAATGCTATAGCATTTCAATATAAACAAACAACTTTAAAGACAGACCCTGGTTCAAAGTTTTTATCGGTTATTCCAGCATTTGCTTCATTTGGAATGGTTGCATCAATTAATTTACCATTATGTTTGTCTATGGAAAATATATTATTGCCAATAGTATCACCTAAAATATTTGTTAAAAATATGAAGAAATATGACGTTAATTTTACCTTAACCATACCAGCAAACTTCAAAGTGCTTAGTAGAGAAAAAAATATGAAGAAATTGACAACATTGTATGGCCCTGGTTGTGGAGGATATTCACTAAATTCTGTTGAAGAAGAAGAAATCAATAAATTTTTAAGAGAACACGAATCCCCATCACCAATGCTTATGGGATGGGGCATGAGTGAATTATCATCTACAGCATGTCTTGAAGTTCCAGAGTGTAGTAAATTATTATCATCTGGAATACCATTGTGTAAAAATACTATTTCAATATTTAAACCAGGAACAGATGAAGAATTATCATACAATGAAGAGGGAGAAATATGCGTTCAAGGACCTACAATAATGAAGGGATATCTCAATAATCCTAAGAAAACAGAAGAAATAATAAAAACACACAGTGATGGTACAAAATGGTTGCACTCTGGGGACATAGGATATATGGACGAAGATGGAAGAATTATTCCTGTTGATAGAATGGAAAGGATGATAATAAAAGGATTGGATGGATTCAAGATTTTCCCACAAAAAATAGAAGAAGCAATTGCAACATCAAAATATGTTAGCACATGCATAGTTGTCGGATTCAAGGAAGAAAAAATTGGTGTCATCCCTAAAGCATATATTGTATTGAAACCTGAGTTTCAAGAATATGAAAGTGAAGCATTAGAAGATATAAAAAATAAATGCCAAGCACAATTATCTATAAGAGCAATTCCTGATGAATTTGAATTTATAGATGCGATGCCATATACATCTATGGGCAAGATAGATTTTAAATTATTAGAAAATGGATTAAAACCAAAAGAAGAAAATGACAAATCAATAAGGAAAAAAGTAAAAAGAAGATAAAAATAATATCTTCTTTTTTAATAGTATGATATAATATAAATATAAAATAAAAAGGAGACAAATATGGGAAATGGAAATATTTTAACATATGGTAGTATCTTTTATAGTGTATTACTTATAGTAGTGTTTTTCTCAAGACAAAGGTTAAAAACATTTGAAAACAAAATATATTCTATGTTAATACTATCAAATTTTTTCGGATTAATAATAGCAATTCTATGTTACTTTACTGTATTACATTATGAAGAAATACAGTATTTAAATTATATAATATCAAGACTATATTTAGTATATTTAGTAGTATTTATATTTTTGTTTTTCTATTATTTGGTTGCCACTATCAAAGGAGAAAAATTTGAAAAATCAAATCTAAAAACAAAGTACCAAAATTTCTTTATAGTAGCCCTTATCATAATAACTTTACTAATATATAAGTTACCACTATACTATAGTAATTTGCCTGGCAAAGTATATTCATATGGCCCAGCAGCAAACCTAATATATTTGATTGCTACTGCATGTATGTTTATTTGGAGTATAACATTGATTATAAATTATAGAGAACATAAGAGTAAGAAATTTATTCCTATAATATCATTTATAATTGGTGCAATGCTAACTACTATTATACAAAAACTAAATCCAGGACTTTTATTAATGACATCTATGGAAACTTTTGTAGTAGTAATAATGTATTTTACAATTGAGAATCCAGATATGAAATTACTTGAAGAAGTTCATAAATCTAAAGTTATATCTGATACAGCTAATGAAGAAAAGACAATGTTTTTGTATAATATGACTCAAGAATTGAGAAATATAACTA
>JAEEGL011450532.1_pt1 | contig 42477 bp, 39 predicted proteins | sample 9134231 | NCBI WGS metagenome assembly JAEEGL01 (sample SAMN16246548, study PRJNA631951) | gut metagenome | biome: gut microbiome; feature: rumen; material: fiber-attached | host: Bos | place: Iran: Karaj | collected 2018-10 | reverse complement strand
GCATGATGTCGTCGTCGGCCAGCACGCAGCTGACAGGCACTACGCCGCCGCCGAGGGCCTTGCCGAGGATGAGGATGTCGGGACGCACACCTTCGTGGTCGCATGCCAGCATCTTACCCGTACGGGCGATACCGCACTGCACCTCGTCGGCCATGAACAGCACGTTCTACTTCTTGCAGATGTCGTAGCATTTCTTGAGGTAGCCCTCATCAGGGACGTAGACGCCTGCTTCGCCCTGGATAGGCTCTACGAGGAAACCGGCAATCTTGTCGCCGTGTTCGCTCAGCACTTTCTCCAATGCGTCGGGATCGTTGTAGGGGATGCGGAGGAAACCGGGAGTCATGGGGCCGTAGTTGGCGTAGCTCTCGGGGTCGTTGCTAATGGTGATGATGGTGATGGTGCGGCCGTGGAAGTTGCCTTCACAGCAGACAATCATCACCTCGTCGTTCTTGATACCTTTCTTGACGACACCCCAGCGGCGGGCCAGCTTGAGGGCGGTCTCGTCGGCCTCGGCGCCGCTGTTCATAGGCAGCACCTTCTCGTAGCCGAAGTATTCGGTCACATATTTCTCCCATTCTCCAAGGCAGTTGTTGTAGAAAGCGCGGCTGCTGAGGGTCAGCTCATGAGCCTGGTCGCAGAGTGCCTTGACGATTTTGGGGTGGCAGTGGCCTTGATTCACAGCACTGTATGCCGAGAGGAAGTCGAAATACCTTTTGCCTTCGCAGTCCCAAACAAAAGCGCCTTCGCCTTTGGCGAGAACAACGGGTAGTGGATGATAGTTATGGGCGCCGTATTTGGCTTCCATTTCCATGAATTGCTCTGATTTTGTCATAATTATAATTTATTAATAATACTGTTGCTATTGTAAAATGGTTTGCAAATTTACAAAGAAAAACCAAACCAACAAAGTTTTGGCAAAAAGAAAATGGCTTTTTATTTTCTATATCATTTATTTTGTGTAACTTTGCAATCGTAATAAAAAAAACAGGCACATTATATTTATATGTAATTTCGTGTAAATCAACCATTTCTCTATTTGGTGCATTTAGGGAGAGGAATTATTTGGATACGTGGACAATAGCAAAAAACAATAGCGATGCTTACGATAGAAGAGATACTTTCGGAAATGAATTCGTCTGAGTTGACGGACCCTGCATCTTCGAACGCCAAGGAGTATCTCGACATTATCAGTCGTCGCGACCTTGATATAATCACTCTCCAACGTCGTGTACAGTACCTTGTCGGTCGCCTGAACAATGTGCTTGGCACATGCGGTGAGCTTGAACGCCAAAACGACTCACTGCGCAAAGAAAACGCCGCTCTCCGCGACACGCTTGATGCGGAGCGAGCCAAAGGCAAGGCCTCCAATACTTTCCCGGTAGATACGTCCGATGTTGAGTCGGATGGCGCGACACCGCGTTTGCGCAACCGCAAACGGGCGCCTCGCCCTGTTGACCGCAGTGTTGTGGACCGCATCCGAAACGACCGCCGTTACTATGCAGTGGCATGCGACATGGCTGTTCATTACTGGCAGCGGCTTTGTGATGTGGGATTAGTTGACATCCAGCTTAAACCGACCCCCAAATGTACCGTCACTGTTGCGGCGCGTATTGTTTGCTGTTTCCAGACTGTTGTCGACCCCGACATCAAGTGGGCGTTCTTTGAGAGGCATTGGCAGATGAAACACCTGCAAACCAACCTGGCGAGATCGACATATAAAGACGAGGCGAAATATGTGCTCGTTAACCGCGTTTTTGACCGTCCTGACAACGCTCCATTCCTTGTCAAATCCTCTCTTGCCGCTTTTTAGCCTGTTGGCAACAACATTTTTTTTCGCTATAGATTCGTTTTTTTTGAACACTCTTTTGAATCAAAGAGTTGCTCTGTGTTTCCGCCGACTTGCCATCCTCTTGCCAAAATGGGTTGCGGGAGTCTTGCATTATATAGCGGAAAGATATAGCGGTTTGATTGTTATATTACTGTGATATAGTGGTTTGTGGTCTGTTTGGCTACAGATGTAACCCTATTGTCACATATTAAAGGTTTGTTTGAGTTTCTCTATACTTTTGCGACATGATAATCAAAAAAGTATAGTATTTATGAAAACAGAAAACCAGCATTCAAACCAACCATGCCAGTGGCTTACGGTCGATCAACTTGAGCGCAAACTCAACATTTCGCGAAGCACCGTTTACCGTTGGATGCGTATCAACGCTATTCGCGCCTATCGTTTCAAGCATTCTCGCAATCTTTATTTCCTCGACACAGAGGTCGACGATTTCCTGCGCTGCAATCCAATTACGCCCACGGGAAGACTTGACAAAATCGGTTTAGCCATCATGAAAACCTAAAACAATATATACGGCACATAATCAGTATTGTGCGCTCTGTTTTCTTTTTGAAGCCCGTTCGGTATAGGTCAAATTCTGAAAATGACAGTCCGAACGGGTCTTTTTTTGCTGTTTCCACAAAGTTGTCATAATGTGTCATAATTGTTTATTGGTGTCAATATCGTTGTAAATCAATTCTATTTTTTACGACCACCTCTTTGCTGACATATCTTTGCATCGTCTTTCGCAGAGAAAAGGTGAGGCGCCACTTTTCCGAACAAAGACAGAAGTAACTTTTTTTATTAACCTTTTAAATTTAATTACTATGGGAAAAATCAAGCAAGGTATTCTCGGAGGATTCTCCGGCAAAGTGGGTCCAGTCATCGGTACCTCATGGAAAGGCAAAGCCATCATCAAGGCTCGACCGCTCAGTCACAATGACCGCAACTCTGTCGCTCAGCAGGAGCAACGTGCCAAATTCTCGCTCGTCAGCAAGTTTCTGGCGTGTGTCAACGGATTCATCGCCTTTGGCTTCGCCAAAAAGGCCGTGGGCATCACCGCCCCCAATGCGGCGATGGCCGCCAACCTGGAGAGCGCCGTCACCGGCGACTTCCCCAACTACTCGCTGGCGATGAACAAGGTGCTCGTCTCGGACGGCAAGATCGACCTGCCCTACAACCCAGGCGCCACTGTCGACAGCGGCACGCTGACCTTCACCTGGGCAGACAACACCGGACGCGGCGACGCTCTGGCCGACGACCAGGTGATGGTGCTGGTATACAACCCCACCGTGGAGCAGTCGGTCTACACCACCGCACTCGCCGCACGCAGCACCCGCACCGCCGACTTGGTATGCCCCACCGCATGGAGCGGCAACCAGGTGCACGTCTACTTCGCCATGCGCCGCGAGAAGACCGGCGACACGTCGGTATCGACCTATATCGGCGACTTCACCCTCTAATTGCAAATATTGTCGTTGACCGACAATAATGTGGCGGCCTTGGACGCGTCCAAGGCCGCCTTTTTTTAATACTTAAACCAGATATCTGTCATGTCACCATCATATAATTTTATGGCATTGGTCCGTGCCTATGACCTTCGGACCCCATTGGCGGCCGACATCAAAGAGATGCGTGTCCAGGCGCAAACGCTCCTTGACAATGTGGCTCCTTTGGCAAAAACAATATCGTCGCTGTTTAGTGTTAACGCGAAAGGCTCCATCGTGCAACAGAATCGTTTCGATGCTCTGCTCAGCGTGGCATACGACGTCGGACTCGACACTTTTTTCTGTTCGCCGCTGCCCGACACCGTGCGTTGCCCGATGACCAAGACGGCCATCACTGCGGCGTTCCTCTCCGTGCCGGAGTTCGACTCACAGCTTCGCCCAGAACTCAGGAATCAGCTGTTGTCCTACCGTATTCCATTGCTGCCGCGGCGAGGATTTGAGGCAGCCCTTTTCCTCAACAATATCTATTTCTCGTTTGGACGCACTATGTCTCCTCTTGAGCAGGAGATGGTCTATGCGCCTTATGTGCTGCATCCCATAGTGAGTTTCATGATGCGGGGATAACCAGGGCAAGGAGTGAAAAAGAATATTCTCTTTTCGGCAAAATTTTTATTAATGATAATCGTTATACATGTGTGAAGAACGACAACATCATACTTGAGGTTGAGAACCTTTCGGTTGATTTCGACGGGCGCAGGGTGGTCGAGAATGTAAGCTATACCCTGCGGCGTGGACGTACCCTCGGCATCGTCGGCGAAAGTGGCAGCGGCAAGAGTGTCAGCACTATGGCGCTGATGGGATTGCTGCCCAAGAACGCCATGGTGGGTGGCAGCGCCAAACTATTCGACTATGGTGAGAATGCCTGCGGGCCGACAGATATTCTGTCACTCGACGAGGAGGGCTTCCGTAACATTAGGGGCAAGCGCATAAGCATGATTTTCCAGGAACCTATGACAAGCCTCAACCCCGTGCAGAAATGCGGGGCGCAGGTGGTCGAGATGCTGCGTATGCACGAGGAGGTGGATTACAAGGAGGCTCGACGCCGCACCATAGAGCTCTTCAAAGAGGTGCTTCTTCCCCGTCCGGAGAGCATTTTCGACAGCTATCCCCATGAGATCAGTGGAGGACAAAAGCAGCGTGTGATGATCGCGATGGCGCTGATATGCAATCCCGACATCGTCATAGCCGACGAACCCACCACGGCTCTCGACGTCACCGTACAGAAAACCATTCTGGAGCTGCTGCGCGACATACAGAAAAAACACAACATCGCTGTAATCTTCATAACCCACGACCTTGGCGTGATAGCACAGATAGCCGACGACATAGCGGTGATGTACCACGGACATGTCGTGGAACAAGACGAGGCAGAGCGTATTCTCCACAGCCCTAGGCATCCTTACACACAGGGGTTGCTGGCTTGTCGTCCACCTGTGAATGGCCGTCCGCAGAGGCTTCCGACAGTAGCCGACTTTATGGATGGCGCTCAGGCGCCCGACACCGCCGCGGAAAGGCAGAAACACACTCCAGCCGTCGACGAGGTGCCGCTGCTCTCGGTGCGGGACCTGAATGTTACATATACGTTGGAGAAGTCTTTTTTCGGCCGACCCAGAAAGACGCTCAACGCCGTCGACGGCATCAGTTTCGATGTATACCGTGGCGAGACGTTAGGTTTGGTGGGCGAGTCGGGATGTGGCAAAACCACACTTGGTCGCGCTATTCTCAGGCTAATCGACTCGGCGTCGGGAAGCATTAGTTTTGAAGGTAAGCGACTCGACACACTTACGGCGGGTGAGATGCGCCGGCTCAGACCGCAGATGCAGATTATTTTCCAAGACCCTTACTCATCGCTCAACCCACGAATGACTGTAGGGCAGACCATAATGGAACCCCTTGCGGCGTTGAGGACAGGACTTGGCAGGAAGGAGCAGAAAGAAAAAGTTTTGGACCTTATGCGTCGAGTAGGGTTGGAACCTGAATGGATTGACCGCTATCCGCACGAGTTTTCGGGAGGCCAGCGCCAGCGAATATGCATAGCCCGTGCGTTGATACTCAACCCCAAGCTGGTGATTTGCGACGAGTCGGTCTCGGCGCTCGACGTGTCGGTGCAGGCTCAGGTTTTGAATCTGCTCAACGAACTGAAAGACCATTTCGGGTACACCTATATCTTTATCTCGCACGACTTGTCGGTGGTGCATTTCATATCCGACCGCATAATGGTCATGCAGTCGGGCCGCATGGTTGAGCTTGACGACTCCGATGCGCTGTTCCGCAACCCAGGTGAGGAATATACCCGCAAATTGCTCGACGCTATTCCGAGAATAGAATAGAAAAAAAAGTCGCCCACGGGCGGCTTTTTTTTGTTGTTTTCGATTGTTATCTTTTCTTGCTCATCATCTCTTTTGCCTCGATAGTCATCGTGGTGTGGGGGACGATACGGAGACGCTCTTTCGGTATGAGTTTGCCTGTCACCTTGCAGATCCCGTATGTCTTGTTCTCAATACGTATAAGCGCGGCTTCGAGGTCTTTAATGAATTTCTGCTGACGAGCGGCAAGTTTCGAGTTCTCCTCTTTCGAGAGAACAGAGTTGCCCTCTTCAAGGGTTTTGAATGTAGGAGAGGTGTCAGTGACGTCGTTGCCCTCATTGGCGACAGCGGCGTTAAGTAGTTCAAGATTTTTTTTCGCCTCTTCGATTTTCTTAAGAATAATCTCCTTGAATTCCTGTAACTCTTCCGAACTGTAATATTTCTTTTCTTGTTCCTGGTTTTCTGTTTTCATGGCGTAAAGTCTTTGATGTTTCGTGATGCAAAAGTACTACAAATTTTATGAGAATCAGTGAAAAAAAAACAGCAAGAATTATTATCAACTCATAAGTATAAGTCAATCAGGCCTGTGGGAGCGGTGATGTAGATAACTTTTTTGTCACGGTCTACCTCTTTTATAACAGGATCGATGATAGGAATGAGTATTTCCTTGCCATTTTTCATGATTTGGAACAGTGCCTGGGCGGGGTAGTCTATCACCGAGGCTATGGTTCCAATATCGCCCTTTTCGCTGTCAACCACATGCCATCCAATGATTTCATGGAAATAGAAGTGGTTGCCTGTCAGTTTGGGCAGCATCTCGAGTGGCAGGTAAAGTTCGCACCCAACAAGGGCATGAGCCTCGTCGACGCTCAGGTCCTCAAAGGTTACGATGGCCTTATTGCCGTTGATATTGATCTCTTTTATGAAGTAGGGCACCAGCCCGCCTTTCTGCTCCACAAAGACGGCGTCGAGTCCGGCATATTCCTCAGGGCTGTCCACATCGAGGAAGAAAACCACCTGCCCCTTGTATCCGAAGGGTTTGGTGATTTTTCCGAGTTGATAGCATTCTTCTTTTGTCATATTCTTTATATACTTAAAAAGGACACGCATTGCTGCATGTCCTTTTTGTATAGATTTGCGCTGTTGTTATGCTTCAGCGTTTTCGGTGGTCTCTTCAGCAGCGGGAGCCTCGCTTTCGGCGGCAGCTTCTGCTTCGGCCTTTGCGGCGGCCTCGGCCTCAGCGGCGGCGCGACGTTTAGCGTCGATGGCGGCAGCCTTTGCCTCGTTGACTTTCTTCTCGGCCTCGAGACGGCTCTTTGCCTCGTTGCGGGCGTTGTTGGTGAGCTCGCTCTTCTTGTTGGCGATTTTTGCCTCCTTGGCTTGTTTCCACTCGTTGAATTTCACATCGGCCTGTTCCTGGCTGATGGCTCCCTTCTCAACACCAATCTGGAGATGGCGTTTCAGAAGGATACCTTTATAGGAGAGGATGCGACGGCAGGTGTCGCTAGGTTGGGCGCCGTTTTTGAGCCAAGTGCAGGCTCTTTCTTCGTTGATAACGATTTCGGCGGGGTTGGTCATAGGGTTGTAGGTGCCTAACTTCTCGATAAATCTTCCATCACGAGGTGCACGACCATCCGCTACGACGATGTGGTAGAAAGGTTGATTCTTTTTACCATGACGTTGTAATCTGATTCTTGCAGGCATAATTAATTGTTTTAAAAAGTTTTATAATAAAATTTGAATTTTGTTTGAAAGTGCAAAAGTAATACTTTTTTTTATTCTGACAAATTTTTTTGTATTTTTGTATTTTGAAATTCCGACGGATGGAAGTAATCAATATCGAAAATATCAGCGTTTTAGAACGTAAAACGATAGTCACGGTTGGCATGTTTGACGGTCTCCATGTGGGACATCGCCACCTTCTTGCCTGCCTTATGGAGCAGTCGCGTGCCAGAAATCTTGAGCCTGTGGTTGTGACTTTCGACAGTCATCCACGGAGTGTGCTTTTTCCGGAGACACCGATGGCGTTGCTCTCCACCTGCGAGGAGCGTATGCGGCTGTTGGAGGATATTGGTGTCCCAACGGTTGTCCTTGTCCGGTTCACACGTGAGACGGCCTCTTTGTCGGCATGCCGCTTTGCTGAACGTTTTTTGTGCCGGAAACTAGGTATGCGTACACTGCTGTTGGGGTACGACAACTCGTTTGGAAGCAAGTCGGACAATGATTTTGCGCAGCTGCCACAACTTGCGGAGCGTTACGGGTTCGACATTGTCCGCGACAGTGCTGTGATCCTCGACGGAGTGGAGGTCAGCTCGACCAAGATACGCCGAGCCTTGCAGGAGGGCAACCTACGCCGAGCCAATGCTATGCTTGGCGCACCTTACAGCGTGGCAGGACATGTTGTCCACGGCCGTCATATCGGAACCGGCATCGGTTTCCCGACGGCAAACATCGAACCGGACGAGTTGTGCAAGATGCTGCCCGCCGCTGGTGTGTATGCTTTGCGCGCCACTGTCGACGGAGCCGTGTGGCCGGCAATGGCAAATCTCGGGGAGCAACCGACATTCGACGGGAAGAAAACTGTGCTCGAGGTGAACATGATAGGTTTCGAAGGAGATATCTATGGCAAAAAAATAAAGGTGGATTTTGTTGAGCGTATACGAGACATACAGACTTTCGCATCGGCCGACGAACTTGCGGCACGGCTAGTCCGTGACCGTGAGAAGGTGTTGGAGATGTTGGGAGATTGAAAAAATAAATATGAAAAGATGAAAAAAATATTGATTCTTATTGTTTGTATTGCTGTTGCGTCGGGTTTGTCGGCGCAGCGCAACAAGATATACAAGTCGCTCAACGAGGTGCGGCGTCCCGACTCGGTGTACCACCTCAAACTCAACTACAAGCGGCTGAAACAGATTCCGCCCAAAGTGTTCGAGATGCACAACCTTCGTATCCTCGACCTGGGACGCAACTTCATTGACAGCATACCCCCTGAGATAGGCACATTGACGAAACTTGAGACTCTCGACTTGCGCCGTAACCGCATCCGTGTGGTTCCTCCCGAGATGGGACGATTGACGAGACTCAAGAAGTTGAATCTGAGCAGAAACCCGATACTAGACCTCCCCGACGAGATGGCAGGATTGGTGAATCTGGAGGAGCTGATACTGTGGTGTACAGGTGTGATTTCGTTCCCCCCGTCATTTGTTGTCTTGAACAATACACTCAAGGTGATCGACTTGCGTGTCTGCCCGCTGTCGTGGGACGACCAGCAGGCTATTGAGGAGTTGCTTCCCTCACCGCGCAAAAGGTGGGATTATGTGTGCAACTGCAAATGACGTGAGATGAAAAAAGAGAATCTGAACATAGCGCTTTTCCAACAGAACATCGTATGGGAAAACCCCGAAGCCAACTTCAGAAAGGTTGAGGAGGCTTATGAATCATATATTGCCGGACTATCGGACAGTACTCAAAAGCCCGATGTTTTGATTGTGCCAGAGACATTCAGCACAGGTTTCGGCGACCATATGGCCCGCCAGGCCGAGGAACCCCAAGGTCCGGCATACGATTTCGCGCTGTCGATGGCGAAGCGTTACGATGCCTTGTTTGTAGGCACCTGGACAGTGCGTGAGGATGGAGTGGTCTACAACCGTATGCATCTAGTCCGTCCCGACGGCAGTTTTGATTGTTACGATAAAGGCCACACATTCCGTATGAGCAGCGAGGCGTCGCAGATAGGGCGCGGCACAAGGCGGGTTACCGCCGAGTGGCGAGGATGGCGCATCAAACCTGCTGTATGCTACGACCTGCGTTTCCCTATATGGCTCCGCAACAGCGCCGACTGGGATTACGATTTGCTGCTGGTCTGTGCCAACTGGCCCGGCTCGCGCTATGAAGCTTGGCGCACCTTGCTCAAGGCCCGCGCAATCGAGAACCTCTCGTATGCCGTTGGATGCAACCGCGTTGGCCGCGACAGCACGGGCATTGATTATGCAGGCTGTTCGGCAATTGTCGACTACAAAGGATTGCCGATGAGCGAAGTGCCCCCTTCGCTCGACGCCACAAACCCATCGGAGCGTGTCATTATGGCTACCCTTAATGCTGCCGCCCTCGACACCTTCCGCCAGCACTGGCCCTTCAATCTAGATTTTGACACATTTTCAGTGCCTTTTTAAAAGTCATTATGGATAAAAAGGTTTGAAAAAAGATGCTTATTATCAGTTGGTTGGTTGTTGATGTCGTTTTGCCATTTTTTTATCATTTTTAAACAAAGCGATGTCTCTTTTTTGAATAAAATTTTTTTCGTAACTTTGCAGATGGTTGTCTTGAAAATTATTATTTGATAATAAATTGAAATACAAACAAATACATTGTTATTGTGAAAAAAAGTATTATTATTGTCGCCTTGATGGCTGTAACAATGAGTGTTACCGCTCAAACCAAATGGTTCGATTTCTCTAACAACTATGAACGTTGTGATGTGGGTTTTAACATTGGTATGGCGGGTTTGGCAACAAACTACCAAAGCCTTGCTGGTGGCGTTGGTTTAAACATTTTCGGCGTTTATCTTGATTTCATGTACGGCGCGCCCGAGCACAAGTTCGACAATCATGTCACTCCGGCATTGTACAACGACACAGCCGTTACAGCTATAAATATCGGATATCAGATTCCTGTGTTGCCGTGGTTGCGCATTATGCCCCTTGTAGGCCATATCCACATAAGCGCTGGTATTACCGACGCCTCGACGGTGAATGTGCAGGTCAATGACGCTTACAGCGCTGAGATATACCACGACTTTGATGTTAGGTCGCGCAAGCATTATCTCAATTACGGATGCGGCATCATAGTCCAGCCCATTCGTTGGCTAAGTATACACGCTGTTTATTCACGTCAGGCCATTTACGGAGGTATAAGCATTAGTCTTAGCGAGTTCAGTGACAGAGAAACAAACTTTATTGATTAGTGATTGAACAAAAACTCTCTTTTGACAAGATACGCGAACTGATTGCTGCTGAGACCACCAACGCTCTGGCGGAACGGATGGTGTCGGAGATGACATTCTGTTCCGATGCCGGTCGTATAGGCCGTGACCTTAGGCAGACCGAAGAGTTTCGGCAGATACTGTTGATGGAGAACAGTTTCCCGTCGCAGGATTTCATTGACCTCAGCGAAGAACTTACCCGCCTTAAGGTGGCAGGTACAGTGATTGAACTGGAGGCGTTGCCCGATCTCAAGGCGTCGCTGCAGACCCTTACGGCTTGCCTGCGGTTCTTTGCAACCGATGGAGGCGAGAAGTATCCTACGCTTTTCGCTATGGTGAAGGATACCGAGTTTGACCCCAACATTCCGCGCCGTCTCGGGAAGATTGTTGACGACAAGGGAGAGGTGTACGACGACGCTTCGCCCGCATTGCTCGAAATCAGACGCCAGATGGCCCGCAAACGCAGCGAGGTGGACGCCCAGATAAGCCGTTCGCTGAGCCGCGCCAAGCGTGAAGGGTGGGCCTCGGAGGATGCCGAGATTACCATTCGCAACGGACGTCTGGTGATACCCATGCTTGACACCCACCGTCGTAAAATAAAAGGTATCATACAAGACGAGTCGGCCACACGCCAGACGGCATTCCTCGAGCCATCGGAGGTGGTGGAGCTTAACAACGACCTGCGCGAGCTTGAATTCGCCGAACGTCATGAGATACAGAAGATACTGTCTGCGTTTACCGAATACATACGTCCACAACTGCCGCAACTTGTCAACGCATACTGGTTGTTGGCACGTATCGACTTTATACGGGCCAAGGCCCGCTTTGCGATAAGCATACAGGGAGTCATGCCGATTCTCAACGACCGTCCTATGTTAGGCTGGATAGAGGCGCGCCACCCGCTGCTTTACCTCAACCACAAGGCACAGGGCAAGGAGGTTGTGCCATTCAGCATGACACTTGACGACACGAAACATATACTTGTCATCTCGGGTCCCAACGCGGGAGGCAAGTCGGTGTGTCTGAAAGCAGTGGGTCTGATACAGTATATGCTCCAGTGCGGCCTGCTAGTACCATGTCGTGAGACATCGGAATTCGGTGTGTTTGACAGTGTTTTTATCGATATCGGCGACCAGCAGTCGCTGGAGAATGACCTAAGCACATACTCGTCGCACCTGCAGAATATGAAGCAGTTGCTCGAGGTGGCCGACGAGCGGACACTTTTCCTCCTTGATGAGCTGGGTGGTGGTACTGAACCCCGCTCGGGCTGTGCCATAGCCGAAGCGCTGTTGGAGGAGCTGCACCGCCGCCACTCGTTCGGAGTGGTGACTACCCACTTCGCCGATCTGAAGCTGCTCGCCGACAGGCATGAGGGCATACTGAACGGAGCCATGCTGTTCGACACCGAGCGCATGGTGCCTCTCTACCGTCTCGCCATCGGGCATCCAGGCAGCTCGTTCGCTTTCGAGATTGCCACCAAGATAGGTTTCCCGCTCGATATACTGGAGGCGGCTGAGGAGAAGGTGGGTACTGAGATGCTCAATTTTGAGCACCAACTGCAGCAGATCGAACTGGAGAAGCAGGAGATAGCCCGCCAGCGGACAGAGCTGGAGGTCTCGGACAATTTCCTAAATGAAGTGATTGGCAAGTACCAGCGTCTGACCGACAAATTGGAGGACAAAAAATACGACATTATAAGCGAGGCTCGCCAGCAGGCTCGCCAGATTATAGCTGACGCCAACCGCACCGTTGAACGCACCATAGCCGACATCAAAGAGGCAAATGCCGACAGAGAACGCACTCGTCAGGCACGCGAGCAGATGCGCCTGGACGCTGAGGAAAACGAGCGCCAGCAGTCGAAACTCGCACAACAGCGTGAGAAACGGAAAAGGAGCAATCGCATTGTTGAACCGGAACAGGTGGTGAGTCTGCAAGAAAACAGGAGGGAAGACGAGATGGAGGTGGTGCCGGGCGCATTGCAGGAAGGCGACATTGTGCGTATTGATGGCGGCGACACCTACGGACAGCTTGTGGAACTCAAAGGCAAGAAAGCTGTTGTGGAAAGCAACAGCCTGCGGATGACTATCGCCGTCGACCGACTTGAGAAAACCCGCAAGAAGGCTATTCCTGTCGATAAATCCCAGCGTCAGAACAGTCGTTTCCAGTCAATATACGACGACATCAACGAAAAACGCAAATTGTTCAATCCAACCCTCGACCTTCGAGGTCACCGTGCCGAGGAGGCGTTGGCTGAGTTGCAGCGTTTCATCGACGATGCCCAGCTGCTTAGCGAGAAAGAACTCCGTATCCTGCACGGCAAGGGTTATGGAATCTTGAAAACCATCATCCGCCAGCGGCTTCAGTCGATGCCGGAGGTTCAGTCGTTCCATTCGGCAAGTATCGAAACCGGCGGCGACGGCATCACCGTGGTGGTGTTAAGATGAGCGTTTTAGGGTTTTCCCGTGTTTTTCGGGAAAAAAAGTATGATGTGTCGGGTTTTACTTGTTCGCAAGTTGGTACTTTTGCATTGTGAAAAAAGGAATCATTTCCAAAAAAAATAGTACTTTTGCAGCAAATAATTAAACGAATTACAATAATAATTTAAAACATAAAACAATGAAAAAGTTTATATTACCTATGTTGGCGGCTTTCGTGCTGTTGACGGGATGTGGCGAAAAAGCACGTGTGATTACATCTTATTACACTGTCAATGCCAATCAGTGGGAACCTGCCACCACGCTGAACGGCGATGGCACGTATACCATAAATTACTACTATTCGGCTTGGGAAAATGTCGATATCTCTCCCGAGGTTATCGATAACGGCGTTGTGTTGGTTTATTATCTTGACAATGACGGACGCGACAATCAGCTGCCCTATACGCTTTATTTCGTCGACGACAACGGAGTTCCTTATCAGGAGCGCATTGAATATGACGTCGAGGTTGGCAAAGTCACCTTCAAGATCAAGGATACTGATTTCAACACCGCGCAATCGATGCAGAATATCGGCCAGATGAAATTCAAAGTTAGCGTAATTAGCAACTTCTAAGGGATTCCGCTGGTTGTTTTAGGATAAAAAAGTTGACTCGATTTTCGAGTCAACTTTTTTTGTCTCTCTAAACTATAGAGGCGTTTGCTAGTATTATAACTTATAAGTGGTGGTGTCATCATTGCTGTCGGAGGCATTGAGAACGGCAGTAGTGTCAATCAACCCTATATCCAGTCTTCATCTATCAGTAGCAACAGTTGGTACACGGTAACCTATGGCGACAACGCCGTGGCTTTCTATACACCTACCATTAACACTGGTGGCGGTCCCGGTGGCCCTGGTGGCGGTCCTGGCAGTAGTTCGACAACGTATATTTCCGCTCCCACAACACCATCGCTCTCCAATGGTAACAACATCAGCGACGGTACCTCTCTTTTTGATGGTAATTGCTATGTTGGGGGCAACGGCGGTACCACGGGAATTGACGACGTCGATGCGGAACAGCTTATCAACGACCCTCGTGTATTCACTATCGACGGTCGCTACTTAGGCACCGAAGTCCCCGCCACATTCCGCGGCGTCTACCTGCAGAACGGAAAGAAACACATTAAGCTGCAGTAAAAGGCTTTTACGATGCTGTTGTTTCTTGTGAAAAAATTATAATAAAAGACGCCCCGAATCGGGGCGTCTTTGTTGTCCTACCTGGATTCGAACCAAGACAAGCTGATCCAGAGTCAGATGTGCTACCGTTACACCATAGGACAATTTCGATATTGAATATGAGTTGCGAATGAAGAAATCCGCTTTTCATCTCTCAAAATCGGCTGCAAAAGTACCACTTTTTGGAATATCTGCAAAATATTTTTGATTTTTTTTTGTACTTTGTTGTTCCTGTGTTAGTTGGTTTTTGTTTTTGCTTTGCTGGTGTTACAACAACAAGAGCGTTTGTGAATTCAAAATCCCATTTTTTGATAAAAAAGACGCCAGCAATTATGCCAGCGTCTTTTTAAATCATTATATCAATTGTTTAGATGTTTAGTTGCTTGAAGTGCTTTCCGAGGAGGTGCCCTCAGCCTCGCTACCGCTCTGGCTGTTCTTTTCCAGTTCCATTTTACCGAAACGTAGAGTTATACCTGCGCTGATGTAGCGGCTGTTAAGCGTGCGGCTTTTGCTCTCGCTGAGGTAGTAGGGGTTGGTGTTCGACGAGGTGTTGCCGATATTCTTGCCCCAGTTGAAGATATCCTGGATGTTGATGAAAGCGCTCAGTTTGCGATTGAAGAAGTCGGCGCGGACACCCATGTTGACCCAGTAGCGGGCGCTGCGGGTGCTCATCAGTCCCAGCGTGGGCGAGCTGTAGTTGGCCGAGGCGTGGATCTGGTATTTGTTCCACACTTTTGTCCACATATTCAAGCGGAAGCTGTAGCTCCATTTGCTATCTTTGTAGGGTTCTTGACCCAGCTTGTCGTACTGCATTGAATAGCCATAGTCGTACAGGTTGGCATAGAGGCGCAGGTTGAAGAATCCGCTGGGACGGTAGGTGGCGTTGAGCGATGTACCGTAGCGCCACGACGAGCCGATATTGTACGGCGTCGAATACTGTATGATACGTCCGATGTAGGGATCTACAGCGTCGGTGACGTCGGTCAGGTTGTCAATCTCGCCTGTCGAGAGGCGGCCATAACCCTCAACACCAAGACTTCCCCAGTTGTAGAATTTTGTCCATCCGGCTTCGGCGTTGTGGGTATAGCTCTGTGTAAGGTCGCGGTTGCCGATCTTGTAGCTTTCCTCAGTGTAATTGCGGAAAGTTGTAAGTTCTAAAGCGGACGGGTTACGCATACGCAGCGAATAGTTCAGCTTGTAGTTGTGCATCGATTGTGTGCGATAGCTGAGGTGGATAGAGGGGTTGTAGGTGATATGTGTCACTGTGTAGTCGTCAGGAGTTGCCGTCTCAGTGAACGAGAAATGGTCGTGGGTCAGATTGGCTCCCAAGCCAAGTTGCAGCGTAAAACCACCCCAGCGGTGGGTCCATTCCACATCGGCGCCCACCTCGTTCTCGTGGTCTTCAAAAGTCCAGCGTCTCAATGCGTCATACAGCGAAGCGTCGAGTACTGTGACACCATCGTCGAAGGTGGTGTCAAGAATATAAGGACGATAGTCGCGATAATCGTTGTTGGTGCCCAGGTTGAGACCGTAGCTCATCTCGCCGTCCTTGCTGTAGGGGCGGTTGTAGCGTGCACGGATGCTTACATCAGTGCCGCGGTATAAGTTGTTGTAGTATTTAAATGTGTTGGTGTCGCTGCCTGTGTTGTCTGTCTGGTTGTAGAGACGACTGTAGCTGGTGCCATTGTTGTAGTTGGATGTGGAACCAAACAGAAAGACACGCATATTGTGACCTTCGCGGTCGAACTTCTTGCTATAAGATCCTCCGAACATACCGAAGAAGTTTGTCGTGCTGACATCATTGCTAGTGTTGTACTGGAATGCGCTTGCAGTAGGCAGGTATACGTCGCGGCTGTGCCAACGATCAGTGCTGTTCGACGAGCCATTCAGGTTGAAGTTGCCCCATACTCCGGCGTCGGTCATACTGTCAATCTCATAATCGATATGGATGCCGAGACTGCCGCCATAGTTGCGGCCCTCGCTCCAAGCGCTGTCCTTCTCATACATAACATCCTGCAGCGAGTCGAGGTTGCCAGGATACAGCGGGTTGTCTTGTCGTGTGCGCCCCTTGCTCCACGAATCGTTCTGCGAGGTGCTGTAGCGGAAGTTGGTAAAGAGGTTGACGCTCAACTTCTCGTTGGCCCAAGTGTAGCTCAGCCAGGGGCTGACGTTGGGCTGCGTGGCGACATTGGCGCCGAAACTGATAAAGTGGTTCTTCTTGATATGCGCCGAGGTGATGATGTTGATCACCGCTTCTGCGTCGGTGGCATATTTTGCCGACGGGTTGGTGATGGTCTCGATGCGGTCGAGGGCGTTAGCCGGCAGTGTCTGAAGGTAGGTCTTCAGATTCTCTGAAGTGAGTTTCGACGGTTTGTCGTTGACCCAAATCTCCACAGAGCTAACTCCGCGCAGAGTGATGTTTCCCTCTACGTCGACCTCCACGCCAGGAGCGTTCTGCAGGGCGTCCTCGGTTGTTCCAGCCTGTATAGTGGGGTCGTCGGCGACATTGTAAACCATCTTCTCGCCGTCAATTGCGTAGAGAGGCCTTGCTGCGGTGATTTTTACCGTCTTCAGGGTTTCAGCTCCCTGTTTCATGTTTATCACTCCCAGGGCTGTGTTGTTAGTCACGCTGACGGGTATGAACCGGGTGGCATAGCCCACATAGCTGACACGGATAAAATATTCGCCCGCAGGAACTTCTTTGATTTCGAAATATCCATTGACGTCAGTTGTGGCGCCCTTCACAAAGCTGCTGTCCTCTTTCTCAAGGAGGGTGACGTTACAGTACATCAGAGGCTCGTTCTTGGTGCTGTCGATAAGAGAACCGACGATTTTGAATGTGGAGCCAGCCTTGACGTTTTTCTTCTGTTTGACGTTGGTGCTTTTCTGCTGAGTCTGTTGCATTTTACGCTCGCCGCGAGGTCCGCCGGGAAAACCGCCAGGAGGAGGGAAACCGCCAGGAGGAGGGCCGCCGGGACCGCCAGGCTGGGCAAAAAGAATGGTAGATGAAAAGGTGAAAACAAGTAGTGTTAGAAGAGTTTTGATTCTTTTGTGTTGCATAATATGATAGGATGTGTGATTTAGTTATGAATAATAATTTAGTATAACGAGATTGAGTTTTCTTTTATTATGCAAGTAAAAAATTGTTTTAGTAACATTTAAAAAAAAAGGGGCGCAATGATGTCTTTCTGATAAGATGTTGACTATTAGTTGCGAGTCGTTTTTGCATGTTGCACGTTAAACTTTAAACATCGCATAATATAAGTGTTTGTTTTACGTTATAATCTTTATTCAATTTAATTAATTCTCCAGACGAAAATCGGCTTTCATGTTACAATACAAGAAATACAGGTTGGACAACGGACTGACACTCATTGTGGCGGAGGACAGATCGACACCTCTTGTGTCGGTCAACACTTTGTACAATGTCGGCGCAAGGGATGAAAGCCCTGAACGTACTGGTTTCGCTCATCTCTTTGAGCATTTGATGTTTGGCGGCACACAGAATGTGCCCGACTTTGATAAGGTGGTCAGTGAGGTGGGAGGAGATTCGAACGCCAACACCTGCAACGATTTCACGCAGTATTATATTACCGTTCCGGCGGGCAGTCTTGAGACCGTCCTTTGGTTGGAGTCGGACCGTATGCGTCAGCTCGATTTCTCGCCGCGCAGCCTCGCCGTGCAGCAGTCGGTGGTGACAGAGGAATACAACTACCGCTACATGAATCAGCCTTATGGAGATGTGTGGCTTTTGCTGCGTCCGTTGTGCTACAAGGTCCATCCTTATCGGTGGTGCACGATAGGCGCCGACATACGTCATGTTCAGGAGGCGACACTCGCCGACGTAGAGAGCTTTTTCAACCGCTACTACTGTCCCGACAATGCCATAATCGCGGTTGTCGGCAATGTTAAATGTGACGAGGTGGTACGGTTGGTCGAGAAGATGTATGGCGATATCCCTTCGGGCAGTGTGAGACATGACTCGCTGCCTGTCGAGCCGCCGCAGACAGAGGCGCGTGAACTCGAGGTGAAGCGCGAAGTGCCTGCCAACGCCCTGTATATGGCCTATCCCATGTGTGGACGATTGGACGAGGGATTCGCCGCCTGTGATTTGATTAGCGACATGCTGTCGAATGGGCGCTCCTCCCGGCTATACAACAGTTTGGTGAAAAGCAAGGCTCTTTTCTCGGAGGTCGACGCCTATATAACTGGAGACCGTGACCCGGGGCTTTTTGTCGTTTCGGGCAGGCTCAACGACGGTGTCGGCTTCGACGCAGCCAGCGTGGCTGTTAGTGACGAGCTGCGAGAGATAGCGGAGGGGAGGTTTGATGAAATGGAGTTGGAGAAAGTTAAGAACAAATACGAGAACACCTTTGTGTATTCGCAATACAAGGCTATAGACTGCGCCATGTCGCTCTGTTATTACGAGTGGTTGGGCCATGCAGAGTGGGTTAACGAGGAGCCGGCGCTCTATAGGGAAGTGAGCAAGGAGGCTGTGCGCCGTATGGCTGAACGGATGTTCAAGCCGGAACAGCTGTCGATGTTAAGAATAATGAAATAATCGCTGGCGAGGACGCCAGCGTGCCATATAGGATATTTAACCTTAAACCTTTACAAAGTTGAAAGAGAAAAAAAACAAAAATATATTCGTCAAGTTGCTGATGCTGATTTGGTATTGCGTCAGTCATCCGTTTATCTGGCTATGGAAAAAGGTGAGCGCGTTTTTTATGCGTCTCAATTATCGGAGGATTGGCAGCAGGACGGTTCATTCGGTGGGCAATTTCCTGCACTGGGTCATTTTCAAGGTGCTGCTGCCCAGAAAGTACCGCAATATTACCAAGAGGGATATTTACCGCATAATATTCAAGGCCGACACTCCTGCTGGCAAGAGGTTCGATATTTGGCTTCTGATATTTATAGGATTGAACCTGTTGGTTATCATGCTCGACAGTTTCGAGGCGGTTCATGCCAATATGCGCTGGGTGCTGAAGGGGTTGGAGTGGCTGTTCACCATTACCTTCACCCTCGAGTACTATATGCGCATATACTGTCTGCAGCGTCCTTGGAAATATGTCTTCTCGTTCTACGGCATCATTGATTTCCTCTCGATATTCCCCGCCTATCTCAGCTTGCTGATTCCTGCCACTCAGACCCTCACAGTGCTCCGGGTGCTGAGAACGTTGAGGATTTTCAGGATTTTCAACATGCAGCGTTTCCTGCATGAGAGTTTCCACTTGCTCAACGCCATGCGACGCAGTGTCACCAAGATACTCATCTTTATGCTCTTCGTCTTTATCACCGCCATCATTCTCGGTGCGGTGGTCTACATGTTCGAGTCGGGCAAGAACCCGTCGATGTCAAGCATACCCACTGCCATATATTGGGCTGTGGTCACCATCACCACCGTTGGTTATGGCGACATCACCCCGGTGACACCCATGGGACAATTCATCTCCACTCTGGTCATGCTGCTCGGTTACTCCATCATCGCTGTGCCTACGGGCATTGTTGTCGGTGAGACGGTTCGCGAGTATCGTGCCGGTGACAAGTCTGACGAGACGGCTACACCTCCAGAAGAGTTCAATGAATATGAGGACAAGCCAGTAGTTTCAGGCGCGCAGGGCGAGGAATCGCGCATCTGCACCCATTGCGGACATACCGACAACGATCCCGCCGCGCGCTACTGCCGTTATTGCGGCACGCTGCTTTCCAAGACGCAACCCAGCGGTTGGATAAACGATTTCTTTCAAAACTAAATAATAACTCATTAACTGACATTCAAAACTATATGAAGAAGTTTTTGTATGCTGCCTTAGCGCTATTCTTTGTTTTCAATACTCAATTTGAATCGCTAAGAGCCCAGAACTACACCATTAGGGGCACGGTCCGCGCCCAGTCAACAAGCGAGACCATGATCAGCGCCACGGTATACGACATGCTGTCGGGCAAGGGAGCCCTGACCAACGCGGAGGGACGTTATTCGATTACGCTGCCCAAAGGCACGGTGATTCTCAGAGTGTCTTATGTTGGTTACAAGACAGAGTTCGACACCATAGAACTAAACGAGAACAAAGAAATCAATGTCATGCTTGAGTCGAGCAACGAGCTGCGCACCGTAACCATCAGGGCCGACAGAATAAGCTCGCACCGCTCGTCGCAGATGAGTGCTATCGACATTCCTGTGGAAAACATCAAGGCGGTGCCCGTGCTCTTCGGCGAGACTGACGTGCTGAAAGCCCTCCAGCTGCTGCCGGGTGTGCAGAGCGGCACTGAGGGTATGTCGGGCATCTACGTGCGTGGCGGTGGCCCCGACCAGAACCTCTTCCTGCTCGATGGGGTGCCACTCTACAATGTGAACCATCTGGGTGGTTTCTTTTCGGCCTTCAACGCCGACGCCATCAAGAACGTGACGCTATACAAGGGAAGCTTCCCCGCCCATTTCGGAGGCCGTCTGTCGAGTGTGCTCGACATAACCACCAACGACGGCAACGACAAGAAACTGCATGGCAACGCCACGATAGGCGCCATAGCCGCCAAGGTGAACCTCGAGGGACCTCTCTATAAAGACAAGACAACCTTCAATGTCAGCATTCGCCGCACCTACTTCGACCTGCTGATGCAGCCTATGATTATGACTATAGGGGCTATGGAGGATATGGGCCGCACCAACCTTGGCTATTATTTCTATGACTTGAACGCCAAGGTGACGCATCGTTTCAGCGACCGTAGCCGACTGATTGGCAGCTGGTATTCGGGCGACGACAAGGTCTATGCCCGTATGAAATACTCGTATGCCTATGATGGGTCGACATCGGAGGAGATTATGAAACTCGGCTACAACTGGGGCAATCTCGTCGGGTCGTTGCGTTGGAACTACGAGCTGACCCCCAAGATGTTTATGAATGTCACGGGGGCATATACACGTTATCGCAACGATGTGAGTGTGGGCATGGAGGAAAACGACTATTATTACACCACAGTACAGTACTACAAGGCCGAGATGACATACAAATCGGGCATTCGCGACATTATGGCCAAGGTGGATTTCGACTATTTGCCCAACCCCGACCATAAGGTGAAGTTTGGCGGAAGTATAGTCCACCACATATTCCAGCCCGATGTTACAGGCACAAAATACGAGGAGAACTATTCTGGCATCGACTATGCGTTTGACACAATCATAGGCGAAAGCAAAGTCCACGCCAACGAGATGAGTGTCTTCATCGAGGACGACTGGGCCATCAACGAGGCGTTCAAAATCAATGGCGGCGTCAACCTTACGGGTTTTGCCGTGCAGGGCAAGTTCTATCCATCGGTTCAACCCCGTCTGAGCGGACGTTGGATGCTGAGCGAGGACTTGTCGATTAAGGCTGGCTATTCGTATATGACCCAGTATATGCACCAGTTGTCGAACAGTTCTATCAGCTTGCCCACCGACCTGTGGGTGCCGGTAACCAAACGTATTGAACCGATGTATGCCCATCAGGTGGCGGCGGGAGTGTTCTACAATCTCAGAGGCTTGGTCGACCTGTCGGCAGAACTGTATTACAAGCAGATGAAAAATATGCTGGAGTATAAAGACGGAGCCAGCTTTTTGGGTACATCCACAGGATGGGAAGACAAGGTGTATATGGGCGACGGCTGGTCGTATGGCCTTGAGCTGCTTGCGCAGAGAACCATTGGCGATATTACTGGCTGGATTGGTTACACCTGGAGCCGCACGATGCGCCAGTTTGACCGAGAGGGGCAGATGATTAACAATGGAGAGCCCTTCCCCGCCAAATACGACCGGCGTCACGACCTCTCGATAATGGTCAGCTACAAGCCCAACAAAGAGTTCGATTGCAGTGCCACATGGGTCTTCTCGTCAGGCAATGTAGGTACTCTTTCAATGCAGGAGTACAGAGATCCCACGACAGGACAGGTGATACAATATATAGAGAGCCGTAACAACTTCCGTATGCCGGCCTATCACCGTTTGGATATAGGCGTAAACTTCCACAAGGAGAAGAAACATGGCATCCGCACATGGAGCCTGAGCGTGTATAACCTGTACAACCGCAAGAACCCATTTATGGTTTACGAGAAGGACAACATGCATTCGGTGATCAACGGTGTGCATTACAACGCATCGCTGGTTCAGCTGTCGCTGTTCCCGATTATCCCGTCGGTATCATATAGTTTTAAATTTTAATAAAAGGAAGTAAAAGAGGAAGTTAAAGTGGGAGTTAAAATGGACGATAGAAAAATTGCTCCTTAAACTCCCCTTCCCCAAAAAAAATAGAATTATGATAAGAAAAAGATATATCCCAATTATTATTATGCTCGTCACTTTGATGAGTTCGTGTGAGAAAGTTGTCGATTTTGACCCCGGCGATGTGTCGCCATACGTTGTGGTGGTGTCAAAGCCTGTCAGCGACTCACTTGTTTCCGTATATGTAGGCTACAGCCGTTTCTTCCTTGACAACAGGGAATTCGACGGTGTGGACAATGCCACAGTGACAATAACCTCTGGCAATAATACCGCAGTGGGAACGTATGACCCGAAGTGTTTTGTTCAGTCAGATTATTATGATGATTGGAATGGCTATTATGGATCCACAACCTACTACGGTGGCTACAAGTTCACCATGTGCCCTCATCCTGGCGACACAATGCGGTTGAATGCCAATGTGCCTGGGTATGACAATGTTGTGACTGCCACTACAGTTGTTCCTCAAAAACCGCAGGTTGAAATTGTAGACTTTGTTATAGACACTTTGGATGAGTCCACTTATAGCTCATCGTTTTATTACAGATTACGTTTCAGGATTAACAGCAATAGCAACAAGGAGTTTTTCAGCTTAAAGCTGTTTTGCGCTGGGATGTATCAAGTATTGGATGATACAGCTTGGGTGTGGGAATGGGATACGACCCATATGGTCGGTACGTATTTTTCTGTCAGTGACCCCATTGTCAACAATGCGTCGCTTGAGGACGCCATCGACGGAGATGACGGCAGCTTTAATGGCCGCGAAATGTATTTCAGTTCTGAAAGGTTTTCTGGCGGTGCGCACGAGTTCACGATGGAATTTGAATGCTATAACAACTCCATTAAGCAATCGAGTATTAACGGAATGGAAATGCCAGTTGTTATAGAAGTCAAAGCATTGTCGGAAGAGATGTACAGATACGATATAACTTCGACAGGCTACACATCAGATTTGGATGACCTGTTCTCCGAGCCTGTTCAAGTATACTGTAATATCAATGGCGGCATAGGCATATTCGGAGCATCGACAAACAAGAGAGTAAAAGCGCCGAACCCCCGCGTGGAGAATTTCAACAATAGTTCTGAAGGCTATTACAAGAAAAAGAAATGAGGATTCTCATTACAGACAAAACGCATCCAGTTCTGCTGGAAAAACTGGAGGCCGCCGGCCACCAGTGCCGTGTCGTTACCGACTGCACTTACCAGTCGCTATTGGAGGACTCGAAGGACTACGATGCATTGGTGGTACGGAGCAAGATAATCATTGACCGCAATTTCATTGACCATAACAGACATCTTAGATGCATTGGCAGGGTAGGGGCCGGTATGGAGACCATAGATGTCAACTATGCGGAGAGTGTGGGCATACGCTGCCTGAATTCGCCCGAAGGCAACCGCGATGCCGTGGGTGAGCATGCCGTGGGCTTGCTGCTGGCGCTGGCCGACAAGATTGCCGCTGCCGATGCGGAGGTGCGAAAGGGTCAGTGGCGTCGCGAGGCCAACCGCGGATTCGAGATCAAAGGCCGCACTGTTGGTATCATCGGTTTCGGCAATATGGGTGGAGCCTTCGCCCAACGGTTGCGGGGCTTCGATTGCCGCATCGTGGCTTATGACAAGTACAAGCCTGCCGGGTACGCACCGTCGTATGTTGAAGAGGTGTCGCTTGCCGAGCTTCAGCAGCAGGCCGACATCGTCAGCCTGCATGTGCCGTTGACCGACGAGACACATTATATGGTTGACGAGGCTTTCATTGAGCATATGCACAAGCCTTTTTACATCATCAATACCTCGCGCGGCGCGGTGGTGAAAACCGCTGACCTCGCGTTGGCAATGGAGCGGGGCAAGGTGCTTGGCGCCGCACTCGACGTGATTGAATACGAGGATATGACAAAGGACGGCATTGATATACAGTCGCAGCCTGCCGACTTCCGCTATCTGCTCGATTCATCACGCACGGTGCTCACTCCCCATGTGGCAGGATGGACCGTTGAGTCGAAATACAAACTTGCCGCCGTTCTGGCCGACAAAATCATCGAAGTCTTATGCTGATTGTTGATGACTGTATAATATCTGACAATTTGGCCGATGTCCGCTTCTGCTGTGACATCAAGCAGTGCAAAGGTGTCTGCTGTGTTGAGGGCGACTGCGGTGCTCCTCTCGACAAGGAGGAGATACCTGTCCTTGAGCGTATCTACCTGTCGGTTAAGCCGTATATGACTGCTGAGGGTATCGCTGTTGTTGAGCGCAACGGGGTGTCGTCCATCGATGTCGACGGACTTCCATGCACGCCGTTGGTCAACAACCGAGAGTGCGCATACGCTATTGTCGAGGATGGAGTTACGCTCTGTGCCATAGAGAAGGCGTGGCGAGACGGGAAGGTTGACTTCCCCAAACCGATATCGTGCCATCTTTATCCTGTCCGTATTGAGGATTTTGGCGAGTTCAAAGCTATAAACTATCATGAGTGGGATGTGTGTCGTTGTGCTGTTGCCAAGGGCAGGGCAGAGGGCAAGCCGTTGTATCAGTACCTTCGCGAACCCCTTGTCCGCCGTTTCGGCCAGAGGTGGTACGATGAACTTGCCGAGCAATGCGAGGCAATGCAAAAATAAAAGATAGTTAGTTGCTATTATTATGGTATTGAGTCTTTTAGAAGATTATTGGCTCATTTTTTTTTTTTTTTTATTATATTTTTTTTATTTTTTATTATTTTTATATGTATATTTGTAATAACAAAAAAGATATATTATTGTTTTATAATAATCTGTTTGTTAGTGTATTATTGGTATAAAATATAATTGCAAAATGAAAACAAAGAGATCGTTTTTCTCAAAAGAAACATTGGATTCTATTGAGATGTCAGAAATAATTGGAGGTGTTGACGAAACTTATAATGGGAGTTGCAAGAATGGTAAGTGTACAAACTCCCAATGTACTAATTCTGAATGTACAGACGGCTCATGTTCCAACTTTTAACTTCGATGATGATGTCGATTTAGTTTGGAAAAGAGAGCAGATTTCATCTACTCTCCTTTTCACAACTATTGAAATAGTATTTATATTATAAAATTTCAAAAGAGAAAAATATGAAAAACAAAGAACTACATTTTTTTTCCCAAGAGACATTGAATTCTATGGAAATGTCGGAAATCCTTGGCGGTAGTGAGTTGGTTATCAATAATAAGTGTTCCAATGGCTCGTGTTATAACAGCACATGCTGGAATGTTGATTGTTCGAATAACATATGTTCTAATAGAGAATGTACACAATTAGATGGAAGTTGTGTGAATCCTCCGATAGATGCAGCGGATTGCACGTGCGGTAATGGATGAGCAGTTGAAAGATGGAGCTTCTTTATGTATAAGGAGAGCAAATATAATTATCTTGTTCGCTCTGGCTCGCAAATCCTGTTTCATAACGGGATAACGGGTAATTGTTTCTGTATGACAGAAACGGAATGGCACATGTTAAAAAAGATGCTGTCATCTGTTGATGAGTTTCAGAAGTCTTACCCAGCAGATTTCCAGAGGTTGAGAAGAATGGGATATATCATTGATGACGATTTTGATGAAAAAGCCTATTTGTTATTCAAAAACAAAATGGAGGTGTATGGGGGAAGGCAGTATCATATTACACTTAATCCTACTCTGGAGTGTAACTTCCGTTGCTGGTATTGCTATGAGACCCATGAATCGGGTGTTATGAGCAATGCTATAATAGGCAGGGTGAAAAAACATATTAGGCGAAAGATAGAAGAGGAACACATTTCGGGGTTGGTCATGTCGTGGTTTGGTGGCGAACCGTTGCTATGCTTCGATATTGTAGAACAGGTCTCAAAATATGCTCGCAAGTTGTGCAAAAAGAACAAGGTCCCTTTATCTCTTTCAATGACAACTAATGGTTATTTGATTAGTCGTGATATGCTTCCGATACTTAAAAAGATTGGTTTGGCTTCCTTTCAAATAACGTTGGATGGGGACAGGAAAAGGCACAACGAGATACGAAACAGTGGAGGCAAGCCGTCTTTCGACAAGATTGTGGAAAATATCAATATGATATGCCACGAAATTGAGGGCGCGTATGTGTTGCTGAGAATCAACTATGATGAGGTTACATTTGAGAGGGAGGAGATTGTTGATATTTTGGATATGTTCGATGAGACCATCAGAGACAAGATAGAGATTAACATTCAAAAGGTTTGGCAGGTTGCTACAGGTAAAAAAGACAGTGAGTCGAAATTTTTTGACGACTTTACTCTTCAGGCATATCTGAAAGGCTATCGTTTGAGTTATGGCGGAAGTATAAGAAAAGGAGAATGTCATTCGTGTTATGCAAGTAGGTGTAATTATTCTAATATCAATTATGACGGCCTTGTATATAAATGTACCGCAAGGGATTATGCGAAGGATAATGCGGTGGGGTATCTAAAAACGGACGGGAGCATTGAATGGGATCTTAAGATATTGTCAAAAATGTATAAGTGTACTCCTTTCGAAAGCAAGGAATGTGTTGAGTGCAGGTATCTCCCATTGTGCGGTGGACCGTGTATGCAAAAGTATTATGAAAAAGGTTTTTTCTGTGTGCATAACGACAAGTCGTTCTTTGAAGATGAGATTGTGAGACAATATAGGAATAATATTGTGAAATTTAATAATAAAAATAAACATATTGAAAGCGTATAAATACGGGTTGTTAGTTTGTTGTGTTGTTTCGTGTGTTTGTTTGGCGAATGCTCAAACTACAGATAAGTATGAAATCAGAGGCAGAGTTGTCGATTCCAGGAATGGCGACTTGGTTCAGTATGCCAACTGCATGCTTCTAAATAGCGTTGACAGTGCCTTCGTTACAGGATTGACATGTGATGTCCAAGGTGTTTTTGTTTTTTCGAAGATGGAGAGCGGTGATTATCTGCTAGTGATACGCAGGCTCGGCTACGAGCAACTTTATGTAAGTTTGGGCATTAAGGGCGATGTCAATCTTGGAGATGTTGCAATTCATCGGTCGACGGAGGTTTTGGAAAAGGTTACGGTTTCGGCCGATAAACCAATTTATTCTGATGATGGCGAGAAGACCTATTATTATGTTAAGGACGACCCCGTTGTACAGACGGGTACTATGGCTGACGCACTTCAAAACGCGCCAGGCGTTGAAGTGGACGCACAAGGTAAAATCACTTTCAGGGGAAGTGAGGATATCGCGGTGTTTATTAACAACAAACCGGCAAAGTTTGACGAAGAGAGTTTAAGGCAGTTCATCAAGACTTTGCCTGCCAACAATATAGAAAGGATAGAGGTGATGGAGAACCCTTCGGCTCGATACGATGCGAAAGGCTCTATTGTCAATATTATTACACGCAAAAGTTTCTCGATGAACCAGCTGATATGTGTTGGCATTAACGCGAGTGATGCACCACGTCTGTCACCATGGGCAAGTTATGTTTGGGCCAATGAGAAAGTTAGTCTCAATGTGTACATGAATGGAGCGTTCCATCACGGCAGCTATTATGATGACCATGCCAAAAGCTTTTATACGGCAGACAGCTTACTGTCGGCAGAAGAATCGTATATGTCAAACATAAAGCAAAGATACAACGATCAGTATCTTGGCGTCAATCTTGACTATGTGGTGAATGAAAAAAATCTTTTGTCGGCCCATATTAATTCAGTGCGGAATTATCAACACAACACAAGTGAATATGATGTGACACATTGGGAGCACATATTTAATGCGGGTGATTACAGTTATAGCAACATTACAGACGAAACACAAAGCAACATTTCCGGCTCTGTTGATTTGGAATGGACCCATTTTGATTCTACAGGGCGTAAGATGAATATAGCCTTATCGTCATCGAATTATGGCAATAACGTTGAGAATGAATATACAAGAGAATATCAATTGTCGCTACCCTCACTTGGCCTACGGGAATGCAATAGTAATAAAGGCTCTACTACATCCCTTACTGTTGACTATTTTTGGCCATATAGTAAAACAGGCAATATAGAGACTGGTTTTGAAGTCGATTTCAAAAATATTAATACTGTCTGTGAATGGGATTCCGTCAATCAGATGGCGAATACTTCAATCCGTGACGCTGTTCGCAGCTACTCGAGTGTTCTCAATGATAACGACATTCAGCAGTATATTACAGTTCAGCAGCGCTTTGGAAAGTTTAATTTGAAAGCGGGAGTTAGGCTTTATGAGAATTGGAAATCAAAGCAATTTGATAACCTTTATATAGAAACAACAGAATTCGATGTTGACAGGTTCTATTTTAACATTTTGCCGACATTCAGTGCGAACTATCGTACAGCCAAAAACCATAATTTTAATTTGAGCTATGCTTATCGTTTTGGCCGACCGGGAGCTTCTACATTGAGCCTGTACAAGACCATAGATGTTGAGAGCTATTCTGTGGGAAATCCGAGTCTGGGAGTGAATAATACTCATACTTTAAATCTGGGATGGTCATTTTATAAGAAATGGGGAAGTGTCGGACTGTCGGCATATCATTGGCAGCAGACTAATTCTATGAAACATGTTAGTGATGTCTCATACCTGCCATTTTTCAACCGCATCGTCGAGTATACAACGTATGTAGATGGTGGCGAGTCGCGAAACACCGGTCTTCAGCTCAACATGATGATTCGTCCAGCAGCGTTCGCCACAATTCGTTTCAATGCCTCGGTCTATGACAGTTATTATAAATTACAGTATAGGCCTGATTTATGGACGGAGAATGAATCTATTAATTATTTTATGCGGGTGAATGCTCAGTTTAAGTTGTGGAAGTTCCTTCAGGTTTTTGCCAATGCTGTGTATACGGGTAAAAAGTATGATTTTATGTCTTACACCAACCCAGTGTTTTATATGGATGGCGGGTTAAGCGCCGAATTGCTCGACAGAAGGCTGTCATTGTATGTGAATGTCAGCGATATGTTTAATACGCGTAAATATAAAACAGTCTCCACGAATGTGTTTCTGTCAAGCCAGCGGGAATACTATTATGACAGCCGCCATATTACAATTGGTGCGACATGGCGTATAGGAAAGATGGATTTGGCAGGAAAGGCTGTTCAAGGCAGCAAAGACTGAAAACTATCTAATAATGGCACGCTACCCATTTTTCCAACAAGCAGACGCAATGGATTGCGGCGCTGCGTGTCTTCGCATGATATGCGCCAAGTATGGCCGTCATTACTTACTGGAAACTTTGCGCCAACGTTGCGATATCTCGCGAGCAGGGTCGAGTATGCTGGGATTGAGTTATGCGGCAGAGAGCTTGGGTCTTAAAACGCTTGGCGTCAGAGCGTCAATTCAAACATTGTGTGAGGTTCCGTTGCCTTGTATTGTTCATTGGAAACAGAAACATTTTGTTGTTGTCTACAGAATTGACTTGTCGCACAAGAGCAGAAGAATGCTGAAAAATGGAGACAATTGTCATGACTTGAAAGGCAGTGTATTGATTGCAGATCCTGCGATTGGGCTCGTAAAATGCAAGCTTAAGGATTTTCTTGACTCGTGGATTAGTAATGTTCGCGATGGCAGAGAAGAGGGTGTCGCACTGCTAATAGAACCAACACCGGAATTCTATGTAGAAGATGGCGAGCCAGTTAAAAGAAGTTCGCTCCTGTTCATGCTTAAGTATGTTAAGCCGTATGGAAAACTATTTTTTCAGTTACTTTTTGGACTGTTGCTAGGAACCGCACTGCAAATGATAGCACCTTTGCTAACACAAAGCGTGGTTGATGTTGGTATTGGCAACAAAGATATCAACTTTGTTGTTCTGATTCTTATAGCCCAACTTGTTCTGTATATAGCCCAGGCTTCTGTGGAGTTCATTCGCAGCTGGATTTTGCTCCATATAAGTACGAGGATTAATATCTCTTTGATTTCCGACTTTCTGATTAAGTTGATGAAATTACCACTTTCATTTTTCGACACAAAAATGATAGGTGATATAATGCAACGAATCGGGGATCATGACCGTATTCGTAATTTCTTGACGGTGACATCGTTGAATACGTTGTTCTCCATGCTGAATTTGGTTGTATTTTCGATAGTGTTGGTATTATATAGTCTAAAACTATTTGCTGTCTTTATTGTGTCAAGTGTTTTGTATGTGGGATGGGTCTTGCTTTTTATGCGTAGAAGGAAGACATTGGACTATAAGCGGTTCGCATTGTCATCGGAGGAGCAGGGTAAGTTATACCAGATGGTGTATGGCATGCAAGAAATAAAACTGAACAATTGTGAGAGACAAAAGCGGTGGGAGTGGGAACACATACAGGCAAGTCTTTTTAATGTGGGAATTGGTAGCCTGTCCTTGTCACAGTATCAAAAATCTGGAGCGGTGTTTATTAATGAAATAAAAAACATACTGGTTTCTTTTTTGTCTGCCAAGGCTGTTATTGACGGGGAGCTTACAATAGGCATGATGATGGCTGTGAGTTATATAATTGGCCAGTTGAATAGTCCTGTAACACAAATAATCGGTTTTTTGCAGTCTGCGCAAGATGCAAAGGTGAGCATGGAACGTTTGTCCGAGATTCATAACCGTGAGGACGAGGAGAATTTGAACGATGACAAGGTGGGTATACTTCAGCAATGCCACACAATTGAGATTAAAGGAGTCTCTTTTCGATATAATAAATTATCGGATTATGTGCTGAAGAATGTTAATCTTACTATTCCACAAGGGAAAGTTACAGCAATTGTCGGGGTCAGTGGTAGCGGTAAAACAACTCTTGTGAAAATGCTGCTTGGATTTTATTCGCCAAATGAGGGGCGGATAACAGTAGGAGGGATTGATTTGTGGAAGATTCGTACTCATGTGTGGCGCAAGGCGTGTGGTGCCGTAATGCAGGATGGTTTTATCTTTTCTGACAGTATTGCAAAAAATATTGCTATTGGAGACGATGTCATTGATGAGAACAGGCTGCTCGATGCTGCACGAAAGGCCTGTATCATGGATTTTGTCAAGAGTCAGCCTCTAGGTTTCAATACTAAGATAGGTGCAGAGGGCAAAGGCATTTCGCATGGACAGAAACAGCGGATTCTAATTGCGAGAGCGATATATAAAAATCCGGAATTTTTGTTCCTTGACGAAGCCACCAATTCTCTTGATGCAAACAATGAGCGTGCTATTATGGAAAATATGGATTCTGTGTTTTGTGGTAAGACGGTTGTTGTTGTTGCGCATAGACTTAGTACAGTGCGTAATGCGGACAATATTGTTGTACTGTCAGATGGTTCTGTTATTGAGCAGGGTACACATGATGAACTAATCAGGAGAAAAGGAGAGTATTATAAACTGGTGAGAAACCAATTGGAATTGGGCTTATGATGGATAGTGAACAGAATAATCGTAGTACTGAAACCTATAAGGTCGAATTGCATGAGAAATCCTTGCAGGATGTTTTGTCAAAGCCCCCCCGCTGGATTGTGTCTTATGGAACAGGTGTCGTGTTTTTGGTTGTTTTATTGTTGATTATGAGTTTGTGGAGATTGAATTATCCGGAAGTGGTAAAGAGTGATTTAATGGTAAAAAGTGGGTGTTCATTTTCAGGTAATTTTAATTCATGTATTGTTGCGGAGGTACCTGTAAGAGACTGTTATGTTGACAAGTTGAAGGGGTGTCAAGTTGTTGATATCGAATTCAATAATGTGCAAAATAAAAAAAGTGTTTCATGTCAATTGAAACTTGACACGATAATATGGTCTCACAATAATAGTGTTGAGGGTTTTCGCACTATGTTGATAGCACTTCCGGACAGTTTAACAACTACCACAGGGCATGTGATGAGGCTACATGAAGGCATAAGAGGAATAATTAGAATCAAAGTTTCTACAAAGCATTTCGGAAGAATGTTATTGAATCAATAGAAAAATGAATTAGGGATGAAGATGATTTGATGTCGTTTTCTTGCTTGTCTTTGCGGTTTTTCAAAAAAAGAAGTAACTTTGCATGCTGGTTACTAATAGTACCATGTGTGCAAGTGCTTTTTATATAGTATAATATGAATAAAGATATCCGAAATAAAATAATTGTTTGCGCTGCCATTGCGGTCCTCATTCTCGTGGCGGACCAGATTATGAAGATATGGATCAAGACCACATTCCCAATTGGAGGAGGTCTTGACTTGATTGGCGACTGGTGCAAGATTTATTTTGTAGAGAACGAGGGTATGGCTTTCGGCATGGCCTTCGGTGGCGATATAGGCAAGCTCCTCCTAACCCTATTCCGTATTGTCGCCTCGATAGTCCTTGTGGTGGTCATCGTCAGACAATTGAAACGTGACACCCGTTACACTCTCCTAATTAGTCTCGTTCTCATTTTTGCCGGCGCACTGGGCAACGTCATAGACTGCTGCTTTTACGGACTCGTCTTCGACGAGAGTACCCGGACCCAGATCGCCACAATGTTCCCCGAGGTAGGTGGCTATGGACGTTTCCTCTACGGCAAAGTGGTTGACATGTTCTATTTCCCGATTTGCGAATGGACATGGCCTTCGTGGGTTCCTTTGGTGGGAGGCGGCCATGGTGAGTTTTTCAATGCCATCTTTAATGTTGCAGATTCGTCGGTGTGCGTTGGTGTAGCATTATTGATTATAGATCAGGTTTTTATATCTCAGAATAAAAATAATGAAAATACAGAGCCGAATTCTGAAGAAATATCGGCTGAAACAGAGGTGTGAGAGGGCTAAAAAAGATGGGTTTGTGAGAATTATGTGACTGTATAAGTTGCTGTAACCTAGTATTCTTGGTATAAAAAAATATGCTCTTTGAAAAAAATATTTTGTCATTATTGAAAAATGTTGTACTTTTGCACCCGATTTCAGTGAATGAAACGATGGCGTCGTAGCTCAGTTGGTAGAGCAGAGGACTGAAAATCCTTGTGTCACTGGTTTAATTCCAGTCGATGCCACAAGAAAGCGGAGAAGTACACTTACTTCCCCGCTTTTTTTATATAACGACATTTCTAACGATAACCTTAACTTTAACCATTAACCTTTAACCATTAACCTTTATTTAAACCCCCATATATCATGAGCTTAGAAATACAGATTAACAACGACATCAAGCAGGCAATGCTTAACAAGGAGAAGGATGTCCTTGAGTCACTTCGCGCAATCAAGTCGGCCATTTTGTTGCTTAAGACCGGCAAGGACGCCCAAAACGGAGAGGTGAGTGAGGCCGCCGAGGTGGCAATGCTTCAGAAACTTGTGAAACAACGTCGCGAGGCTGCCGATATCTATGTGCAGCAGAACCGCCAGGACCTTGCAGATGAGGAACTCTTCCAGGCGGGAATCATTGAGCGTTATCTTCCCAAGCAGATGAGCCGCGAGGAGATTGAGTCCGAGGTTAAGGCCATCATCGCCGAAGTGGGTGCTTCCTCGCCCAAGGATATGGGCAAGGTTATGGGACAGGCTTCCAAACGTTTTGCAGGCAAGGCCGACAACCGTGTTGTGTCGGAAATCGTCAAAGCGATACTGAGTTCCTGCTGATAACACGCCGAAAAATGAAAATCCTTGTTGTCGACGACGAACCCGACCTGTGTGAGATACTTTGTTTCAACCTCCAGAACGAAGGCTATGAGACTGAGTACGCCTATTCTGCCGAGGCAGTGGTGTCGCTGCTGCAGTCGGGCAATCGCTATGACCTGCTGCTGCTCGATGTGATGATGGAGAGCATGTCGGGTCTCGACTTGGTACGCAAAATGCGCGCCGAGGGCGACAACACACCTGTCATCTTCCTTACCGCGAGGGACACGGAGAGCGACCTCCTTGACGGTTTCGAGTCGGGCGCCGACGATTATATATCCAAGCCCTTCTCGTTCCCCACAGTGCTGGCGAGGGTCAAAGCTGTTCTGAAACGGTCGGCGACGATGTCCGATACCAGCCAGGAGATGATTGTGTACAAAGGCTTGAAGCTCGATGTCGGCAGCGGAAAGGTGTTGGTCGATGGTGAGGAAGTGGCTCTGACAAAGAAAGAGCTAATGATATTGAATATGCTGCTTGCGCATAAAGGCGAGCCGCTCTCGCGCGAGCGAATTCTTGAGCAGGTGTGGAGCGACACCTTTGTAGGCGACCGTTCAGTTGATGTTCATATAGCCCGCCTGCGTAAGAAGATCGGGCCGTATGGCGACAACATAGCCAATCGTTCCGGGTTCGGATATGTTTTCGTGAATGGTGAACCGTGATCCGTGACATGTGAATAGTAGGTGAGATCTTTAAACTATAACATCTAAATAAAAACTCCGGAATGTCGATAGTCAACATAATTGCAATGGTCGTTGCCTTTGTCGCCATCGTACTGCTGGTATGGAACCATGTGCGGCAGCGCAGGTTGATACGTGACCTTAAGGATATGACCCGCTCGCTCGAGGAGTCCAGACATCGTATAATTGAGGAGCAGGAGCGTAACCGTCAGCTCAAGCAGGAGATGACCAGCAATATTGCCCACGAGCTGAAAACCCCCGTCAGCAGTATTCGTGGCTACCTTGAAATCCTTTTAGGCGACAAGCCTGTGGAGGACGAGAAACGTCACTATTTCCTTGAGCGTTGCTATTCGCAGACCTTGCGCCTCTCCGACCTCATCAATGATGTCTCCTTGATAAACAAGCTAGAGGAGGCGACCGATTTGTTTCCAAAAGAGAAGATTTCGGTTAAGTCGGTGGCCGACGAGGCTTTATCCGAGCTCTCCTTGCAGTGCGAATCCAAAGGTATCAGTGTGGACAACAAGTTGCCCGACTCTATGGCTATTGTCGGCAACCATAGCCTTATATACAGTATTTTCCGTAACCTGCTCGACAATGTCGTTACCTATGCCGGCGACAATGTATCGGTGGGTATGGAGTGCTACAAGAGGGACGACGACCGTTACTATATTCATTTTTTCGACACTGGCAAAGGTGTCGACAACAAATATCTGCCCAAACTCTTCGACCGTTTCCTCCGCATCGACGAGGGACGCAGCCGCCGCAGCGGCGGCACAGGCCTAGGCCTTTCTATCGTCAAGCACGCTGTCCTCTTTCATGGCGGTGACATTTATGTGCGCAACCGTGACAACGGCGGACTCGAATTCTTCTTCTCGCTGAGAAAAAACTAATTTTTTCACTTATCACCTTTAATTCCGATGCACACTTTACCTTTGCAGTTAAGATTCAATGATGTTGACATGATGGGACATGTCAACAACGCCGTCATTATGGAGTTTTTCGACCTTGGCAAGTCATGCTATTTCGCCGATGCCGGAATACCTGTCACGCCCGACGAGGGCGACTTCTGTGTCATGGTTGTCCATCTGGAGGTCGATTTCCACAGTCAGATACATTGGCGCGACAATATCGCCGTAACCTCATTCGTCTCCAATTGGGGCAACAAAAGTCTGCGTGTCAAACAGCAGATTGTCAATGTCGACACAGGTCAGCCTTGCGCAACATGCAGCACGGTAATGTCGGGCTACAGCCGCAGCTCGGGCAAGAGTGCGCAGATCCCCGCTGATATCAAGGCAAGAGTTGAAAAGTACGACGCTGAGAATTAACTACCCCAATGTCAGGAGCAGGTGGTAGAGGCCTATACCGAGGTAGTTGCCCAGCATGTAGCCGAGCAAGCCGACGGTAATGCCAAGGATGACAATGTTCTTGTTGTTGAGCAGTGCTGCAGCAAGTGGTACAAAAGGCGGTGAGTTGATAAGCGCCACGCTGCACACCATAACAGAATCCCCGTCAATCTTCAGCATTTTGGCAAACAGTATCTGCAATAGTATTGAGCCGAGAATGATGAATCCAAGATAGTACAGTATGGGCAGACTGCCAGCAATGTCCATCTGACGCACATCGCATGCCGTTGCCACTGCAAGACAGAATACATATACGCAGTACAAGCCGATGTCGAACGAGTGTTGCTGTTTCTTCATCGGTGGCAGGAAAGATGCGGCGATGGCCAACGTGGTAAGCAGCAGTATCAGAACCGTCATGTTCGGTTCGCCGTCCTTTGAAACTATCAACGATGCGGCATACGATATGGCGGCGATGACAAGCGTTATCGCTATTGCCAGCAATGATGTTTTCAGATGTTCGCGGTCGAACGGGTTGACTTTTCCCTCGGGCTCTCCACCGGGTTCGCCCACGTTCTCAGTTTTCTGTTGCTCACTATTATTATTTTCTCCGTTGTTCGCAGTATTCGGCACTCTGTTTTCCGTTCTCCGTTCAGCAGGAAGCAGTCTGCGGAATACCATTTTGCCGAAAAAGATTACGAAAACGAGATACAGTCCGGTGACAATGAGGTCGTAGCTTGTAATGTATAGGTATGTGGCGTTGGGCATGGCGACGGCCTGCTTGATGGCTCCCATATTGGGTATGCCGCCAGTATAGATGCCTGTAGCGACAGCGCAAACCTGCGCAAACCCTTTTGTGTCGTGGTAGCTGTTCCTGAAAATGAAATAACCGACTATCGTGACAATAAGAACCGACAGAAGCCCGGAAAAGAAGACTTTGAAGGCTTTGCCAACCTTCCAGCCGTTCATGTCGCATCCCATAAGCATCAGCGGTATTGCCAGCGGCACAGCGATGTTGCTGAAGAGGGTATTTGTTTGCAAGTCGACGTTATAGATGCCGTTGTCGGTGGGTATAAGGTTGGCTACAGCGAGTCCGATGACATAGAGCACCGTCATTGGACTAACCTTGTCAATCCAAGTCCAGCGTTTTGCCAGCCACATCACAAGCAGCGGCACACACAGCAGGTAGATTATGGTGATTATTGTAGACATAGGGACTTGTATTATGGCATTTCTTGTTATTCTTATAGTTAATCTCTCGGCGACTTGGGAATAAATCCAGATTCATGGTGCAAAAATAACAATTTTTTCTCTAATTAAAGACAGTTTTGCTTTTCGTGGCAAAAGTTTTGTGTCTTTTAGTAAGAAAAAGGTCTCTTGATACCTGTTGATAAGTTAATATTTGTTAAATAAGATTAGAAACACAATGATTATATTGTGTTGTACAATAAGATTTTATGATTTTTTTTGAAATTTTTTTTTCAACAGAGCGTTACTTTTTCGACTTTTGAGCGACTAATATTATAAAGCCCCCAATAATTGCCTCCACCGACCCTGAAGACTTCACCACCACCTACACCTACGACTTGCTCGGCAGATTGACAAAACGGGAGCATCCGGACGCCGGCACAACGCTGTACAGCTATGACGCCGCCGGCAACATCATACAGGAGACAAACCCTCTCGGAGATATTTTTTACGACTACTCATACAACAGGCTCGACGAAAAACGTTATAGCGGTATCATGGAGAACAATGTGACATACACCTACGGTCAGACGGGTTCCGAGAAGAGCCGTCTCGTCATGGTCTCCGACGGTACCGGCGAACGCATTTTCGAGCATGACGCTCTCGGAAATGTTATTCGTGAGCAGCGTACAATTGCAGTACCCGGCTGCTCCGGAGTGTACACATTCCAGACATACTACACCTATGACAGCTGGGGGCGCATTCTTGACATGACCTATCCCGACGGCGAGGTGGTCACCTATGACTACACTTATGGCGGGGACCTTGTCTCGATGTATGGTGACAAAGGTTTGGAGCATCATGACTATGTGACAGACATAACCTACAATGATTATGGGCAGCGCAGCCGAATAGACTACGACAATGGCGCTTACGCCACATACACCTACGACGCGCTGCACCGCCTTTCGGCGCTGACAAGCGTGTCGGCGTCAGGCACCATGCAGCAGATACAGTACACTATGGACGGTGTAGGAAACATCAACTCCGTAAGCAATTCCGCGACCATGATCGGCACACTCGGCGGAAGATACACTGTCGAATACTCATACGACGCCATGAACAGGCTTACGTCGGCCGGAACCCGCACCTCTGCGACGAACGACGCCGGTACATTCAGTACGGGGATGACCTACAGCTCATCAGGCAGGTTGGCGTACAAGGCACTTGATGTCGCATCTTCCCTGATAACAAATAGCACAACACGGTATTTCGCATACTGCGACAGCGACAAGCCTCACGCTCCGAGACGCATATACGAGGAAACGGCCTTGTCGCTGACAGATTTGGTATGGGACGCCGCTGGCAATCTCGGACAGGTTAACACGGCAAAAAACACCGTTTGCGACGGTAGCCGGTTCCTTTTCTGGACCGAAGACAACCGGCTGCATACCGTGGTTGACCAATACTGGCACAGCTACTATGCCTACGACTATGCTGGAGAGCGGTCTCTGAAATTGACCGGCAAAAACTCTATGCTCGACGTCAACGCCGAAAAGATGATCACGTCGGTCTCCCTTGAAAAATTGACCTTGTATCCGTCGCCATACATTGTGTTGTCAGAAAAGGGTTACACGAAGCATTACTATATTGGCGCTGACCGACTGTGTGCCAGCATCGGCGGTGGCGGACTGTTGCCAGCCTCACAGGATTTAGGACTGACAAGCAAGGCAAACGCTCTTTTCGCATCGTGTGTGACTAGAATCAACGCCCGAGAGCTTCCTCCCAACGATTTGACCTGCGTACTTGGACTTGCAAGCAATGAACATTTGCAGAAAAACATAACGGGAATTCCTCAAAAACTGTTATCCACCACAGGCATAGACATGACCGACTTCGTTTCTAAAATGGAGGACCTGGCCAACTACACAGACCCCGAGGACGATGTCTATTTCTATCATGCGGACCATCTCGGCTCCGCAAGCTGGATTACCGACGCATCAGGAATCCCTGTTCAGCATCTGCAATACCTGCCATTCGGCGAGTCGTTTGTAGACCAGCACACATCTGGCTATGAGGAACGCTATACTTTCACCGGCAAGGAGAAAGACTCAGAGACAGGATATTACGCCTTTGGAGCGAGGTACTACGACTGTGATCTGTCAGGCATTTTCCTGAGTGTCGACCCGATGTCGGACAAGTACCCGAGCATAAGTCCGTATGCCTATTGCGCATGGAATCCTGTGAAGCTGGTGGATCCAGATGGAAGGGAAATCGAGTATGCGTCATTCAAGGATATAGTAATTGTCTTTACAGAAAGATGCGTAAACAAGGGTTTTAGATTGAGATTTAACGATCTTAAAAAATCAAAAGAGACATATGTGTTCAAACACAATAATATAGGAGATAATAAACTATCCACAGATGGTACATTAATATATATTAATTACTCAGAATCACAAAATCTGGATAACAGGGACGGCTCTACGTGTTTTTCGGTTCTAAGACATGAAACAGAGCATGCTGTACAGTTTGAATATGGTGAAGTTGGTTTCAAGAAAAATGATAAAGGTGATTGGGTGTCTGTAAATTTTGATGTTAATGATGAGATTATGGCACGAGATTTTGAGTCTAGTAACAGAATTGGTCTTAATTCAAATGCCTTACATAATCTTTGGGGAGGTGTTATTGACACTTATGAAAAGAAAATAGTGGCATTAAAAGAAATATGTAAACAGAATGGTCAGCCCATGTACAATATGAAGGAACAACATAACGGAGCTGATGAGGTGCATGATGACAATACTTTTATGCATCCATATACAGAAAGGAGTTATAAATGAGACAGGTAATATTAATTTTTACTTTTTCCTTCTTTCCATTATTATTATTGGGCCAGAACTCGGAACAGGTGCTTTTCCCAGAGGAAATAGAATGTACTATAATATCTAAAAGCGATACTGCTTATCTGACATTGTATTTTCCCCAAAGTAATCATTTTATTCTATTGGACACCCTATTTAAATATAACAAAAAGACCATGATTTCGATAAAAAACAATTCCATTTATGAGTATAGGGTGAAAAAAAAAGGACATTGTAGAATAGACAACTTCGACTTTGAGTATAAAATAAAGAGACTTAGAGTTTATGAAGGCAATATGATTTCTAGCACGAGTGTGTGTTTGGGAAGGATCATAATTAAAAACCCGAAAAGTAAGAAGACTCGACGTGCTTGGAGTCCCGTTGCGGCGGATCTGCGCTCCGACGCAAGACAATATTAGATTTTTATATCAGCATTGACAATCAGAATACAGCACAATCGCCACTACTCCATTGCGATAATAATAACCAGTTAATTGCGAATAAAACTAAACATATTGCCCTATTGGTCAAACGCTTCTAAACCTGTTCATAATGCAAGTTTGGTGGAATTGGAAATTGTTGATAATCAATACTCTTTAAACGGCTGTTTTACTTCATCTTCCACCGGCAAGGAGAAAGACTCAGAGACAGGCTATTACGCCTTCGGCGCCAGATACTACGACTGCGATTTATCGGGCATTTTTCTGAGCGTCGACCCAATGTCGGACAAGTACCCCAACATTTCGCCGTATGCCTATTGCGCTTGGAATCCCGTGAAACTGGTTGATCCGGATGGAAGAGACTGGTATGATATTGATAAGAACGGATATATTAGAAAAAATGAAGAAAAGTCAAAAGATTGCAAAGACCATGATGTTGTCCACTCAACCATGACTGATAAAACCATTCGTTTTGATAAAAAAATTATCGAAAAGGCTAGTAATATTGAAGAACAGGAGTATGAGTTCAAGGAGGGAGATGAAACCATTTCCGGTTCATCCATGGGGACTCAAATTACTATCAACGCGACAACGAAGGATGCAAAATCCCTATATGACTTTTGCATTTCAAATACAGATCATATTGAGTTCAGTCTATTCCAAGGTAATAGCGCAGGTACAGAATGGTATGTTTCAACATCACATGCTCATCAAGAGGATAAGTTTTCTACAGCATTAGGTTATGTTTTAGCATTAGCTGGTAATTTCTATTCTCATCAACACAATCATCCATATTTAGGTGTGAATTGTACCGAGGCTTCTGAAGGCGATAAAACATTTATAAGAAGAACAACTGAGATCCTGAAAAAAACACATAAAACTGTTTCACCTTCTTATAAGTTGTCCATCATAGAAGATGGGAATATAAAAAATTTAAAATACAATGAAATAACAGGTTTTTATGAATAAATTATTCATGTCGTGTTTGGTTATGGCTATTTCTCAAAATATTGTAGCCGCACAAGGTGATTATTGTATAACACAGCCTCAAGTAGAAGTTGTTAATCCAATATTTAGTGATTTAATTGATACTGCAATATATGAAATGGAGAAATGTGGGCATATGGATAAGAATTCCTACTTTTTATATTTGTTTGAAATGGAAGGAGAAGGTAGTTATCATTGCTGGTTAGAGACACATTCTTTTTCAAAAGACATGTTTGGTATTTTACCTAAAGATTGGGATGAAGATGTAGGCTCAAGCCAATTTTGGCCAGAAGGGTACTTTTATCATAAGGGTATTTTGTGTTTAGTAAGAACGTCATACCCGGGGGGTAGTTTTATTTTCTCGAATAAAATTGATACAATAGCTTATCCGTTGCAAGATTTCGAGGAAAGAAAGACAGAAAGGGACGGAGAAAATAGCAACTATTTCATGTTGATATATCCTTCAATTCAGGGGAATATGATAGACCATCCTTTTAAAATAGAAATTGAATGCCAATAGGGTAATTGCGATGTAAAACATTGTTAGAAGTGGAGCAACTCACGGAAAGAAATAATTTTCTTTCCGTGAGTTATAGGTAAGAAAAAAAGCAGTGATTATGTGAGGTTTACAAAAAAAGAAGTGACGAAATGCTTTATGATATGCGCTGGGATGAGGCAGGAAACCTTGGTCAGGTGAGCATGGGTAAGCCAGGCGAAATGTTTGAGAGGGGACGCTTCCTCTTCTGGACCGAAGATAGCCGTATGCACGCCGCCGTGGACGACAGATACTACAGCTACTATGCCTACGACCATAGTGGCGGGAGTTGCGCAAGTCGAGAGCAGAGCCAAGCTTGCTTGAGCTATGCCGAGATGGAGCAACGTAGACGAAGTCAACGCCGCCTGAAACTGACAG
>JAEEGL016550413.1_pt1 | contig 42483 bp, 32 predicted proteins | sample 9134231 | NCBI WGS metagenome assembly JAEEGL01 (sample SAMN16246548, study PRJNA631951) | gut metagenome | biome: gut microbiome; feature: rumen; material: fiber-attached | host: Bos | place: Iran: Karaj | collected 2018-10 | reverse complement strand
TTGCCGTAATGGAGAAGGCGGTTCAGAAGTCTGAAAATCATAATTACGCAAAAAACCAGGCAATAATTATGTATCGGACAGATGTAAAAGGAATTAAAAATATTCAGAATACTTTTGAAGGGGATATGAAGATTGATGATACCTATAACTTTGATGATGTGACTGTGTCAGGCAACTCGGTGTTATCAGTAGGAAATAGAAAGGCTGCAACAACCTCTTTTGCAGTATCTCTTGTAAAATCAGAAAAATATTCTACAGAAGAACTGATAGAGAAATTATCTGAAAATCCAAACGTTCTATATGCAGAACCAAACTACAGTATTCACACTTTAGATGTTGACCCATATACAGGCTATCAGTGGGCGTTAGAGAATAACGGACAAAATGCAGGTAAGAAGGGGCTGGATTTGAACCCGGATGCATTAACCGGAACTTCGACTGAAGAAAAAGTAATTGCTGTGGTAGATACCGGTATTGATTATAATCATGAGGATTTACAGAATGTGGCATGGAACAATCCGTACAGCCAGAGAAAACTGGCCGGAAAACATGGATATGACTTTATCAATATGGATGATGATCCGTTGGATGATAACGGTCATGGTACCCACGTTTCCGGTATTATTCGTGCCAATGCAGAGAACGGAATCGGAATTAAAGGTTTAAACACCAACAATAATGTAAAGATTATGGCATTAAAAGTCTTTGATGAAGATGGAGGCTGCTATGGAATGGAAGCTGTAGGTGCCTATAATTATATTTACAAAGCACAGCAGCTTGGAACGAATGTAGTTGCCGTAAACAATTCCTGGGGCGGACCGGAAGACGAAGACACTGAAATATTGAGAGAATTGGCTGATCTGGTAGGTGAAAAAGGTGCGTTAACTGTTTGTGCTGCTGGAAATGAATATGCAGACAATGATATGATTGACTGCTTCCCGGCTAATCTTGACAGCGACTACGTTGTTTCTGTTGCTGCAAGCAATGAAAAAGACGAATTGGCAGCTTTTTCAAATTACGGAAAAGAGACAGTTGATATTGCTGCTCCGGGAGCGGATATTCTTTCAACTGTTTCCTACTATAATTTTGAACCGGCGCTTTATGGAGAAGAAAGCCAGATTCTTTCCTCTTACGAATCTTTTGATGACGGAGAATACGATTTGGAACCGAAAACCCGTCAGGAAGGAGTTAGCGGAAGCGGCGAAGCAGGAAATGTTTCACTTTCAATTTCTGATAAGGAATACTTTGGAAATGCCGGTGGAAAATCATTAAAATGGTCTGTTGAAAATGCAGAAGCCGGAGAAGTTTATTATTTGGATATTCCATATACGGTACCAGCCAGTGCTACCGATATTTGGGCCGGAATAAATGTTAAAGCACAGGGACCGGAAAGCGATTATTATGCTATTGGGGATGAAGAGGAAGAGGAAAGCGAAATATCTGCACTGTATATTGGAGATGCTGAGTACAAAAATGGGAAAGCTGATGAAGAAGAACAGGACTTCATCTCAGGGTTCAATATTGACAGCGGCAATTATTGGTGCAGTTCCTATGGACCTGTAGAAACGAAAATTCTTCGAAAAGGTCAGCGTGCTTTGGTATTGACATTAATGGTCGAAACGGATGGCGACTATAATATGTATATCGATGACTTCGGTGTCAGTGCATCAAATGTCAGAAAGAGTCAATTTGGAAAATATGATTTCTATAACGGAACTTCCATGGCAACTCCTTATGTGACTGCGGCAGTGGCAACATTGTCAGATTCTTTCCCGGAAGAAAGTGTATTGGACAGAAAAGCCAGACTGTTAGGATCTACCAGAAAAGTTGATGAACTGGAAGATAAACTTGTTACCGGAGGTGTATTGGATTTATCCCGTGCCAACAATCCGCATATGATAATCGGAAAGGTTCGTTATAATCAGGAAACCAAGAAAATTGAAATTCACGGAAACTTCCTGTGGGGAGCGGAAGTGTATATCAACAATTTAATGTATGATGCGCAGGTGAATGAGGAAGGTACTATTGCATCGGTAGATGGTTCGGCTTTTGAAAACAAAACAATTAATTTGATGTTATCAAAGGATGAATATAATTACGAAACCGACTTTTATGTTGCTAAGGGAAAATCTTTCGATTCGGTAGAAAATTACGTTGGATTTTCATTGAATGGCGGTGAATTGGTTTCAGATGGAGATGTTCTTTATTATGTAGATGCTCAGGGAACTGTTCAAAAAGCACAATATGAAGATGCAGCCGATAAAGATAAAAAGAAAATCAGTCAGCTGGTATTCAAAGACTGTAATTCTCAAGGAATTTCTTTAGAGATGCTTGGTGATGAATATAAGAATATTGCGGAGTATTCATTACAACCGGATTCTTATATTGCCGTTGCAAACAGAACGTTGTATCAGGTACTGACATTAGATTTAAGCTATTCCAAGGAAACATTCTTAATGTCCTTTACAGAAGAAAATGGTTGGAAGGTTGAATGTAAGTTCCCTGAAAACCTGTTGGATTATGAGGGAATGATTCTTGGCTCTTACAATAGTACTTTGTATCTGATGGGTGGAATCAATCTGTCAAGTGGTTCCCTTTCAAAGAGTGTATTTAAATATGATGAAAAGGAAAAAACGTTCGTTGAAGCAGGCACAATGCCTCAGGGAAGAGCTTACGGTAAAGCGATTCAGACCGGGAAAGAACTGGTTTTAACTTTGGGAACAGACGGAACACAGTACACTCCAAAGAATATGATACTGAATCAGGATGAATGGAAAGTTTCAACATCGTCTATTGGAACAATCAAAAATCCGTTTATCTATGAGATGGAAACTGATTATCATCAGAGAAAAGAATTCTCGATATTTACTGCCCAGACAGGCTTGGTAAAGGGTGGAATTATTTATACTGATGTGAATGTGGAAGGTCTTGGAGATACCTTTACATATTCTGTGGATCAGGATGCGTTCACCCGTTCCGATTTCTCAATTGGGAATACGGAGATGAAAGGTGAGGCTCGCATTGCAACAACATGGAAAGACCGGTTATATGTTGTTTCTGCAAATTGCTACCATAAAGAACCGGATGATGAAGAATATGAGGATTGGAGCCTTCATATCAACGAACTGTATGATTATCCGGAAGAAGAGTATTATGAATATTACGGAGAGACGGAAGGGGATGTTTATTCCATTCCGGTTGAAGATGCCTCTATTCAGGTAGTGGATGATTGCGATACCACGATGGTTTATGTAGAAGGTGTCGGTGGACATCTTCCGGGAGACAATATTGTTCTTACTGTAAAAACACAGCAGGGCATGGAAGAATTTGTAAAAGTCAAAGGATTCTCAGTAAACAAGAAAGCTGTTAAAGCGGACGGAAAGGGCGTGTACACTTACACTGTAAACAGCCGGGAACCGGGGCAGACAATTAATACGCATATTGATTACGAAATCAATTACGGTGATGACGGCGGTGACGACTATGGAGATGATTATGATGACGATTACGATGATTACAACGATTACTCAAAACCATATGTGGGGATGCTTCAGTATTCCGGTGCCTTCATCTATAAAATTACAAAGTGCACTGCAAAGAAGAAAGAAGTGACAGTCCTTTCTTTCCATAACAAGAAAAAGGGCACATCAGCCAAAATACCTTCCGGCATTAAAATTTCAGGTATGGTATTTAAGGTGACTTCGATTTCTGATAAAGCTTTTGCAGGAAGCAAAAAGTTAAAGAAAGTTACTGTTTCCAAAAATATCAAAAAAATCGGAAAGAGTGCCTTTAGGAAATGTAAGAAGTTAAAAACAGTTGTGATTAAATCCAAGAAGATTAAAAGCTTTGGAAAGAAGCTGTTTAAAGGAACAAGCAAAAAATTGAAAGTAAAAGTTCCTAAGAAAAAACGGAAGACTTACAAAAAGTTGTTGAAAAAAGCAGGATTTAGAGGCAAAATAAAATAGGAAATAAAAACAAAGAGGTTTTTTAGAATGGTTCTAAAAGGCCTCTTTCTGCGTATTGGGATTATTTTATTAACTAAAATACTTCAAAATAAAAGCAGATGAAATAAAAAATATTATTTTGTCGACTTGAATTTAAAAAATAATTTTGGTATAATACCGAAAGTTTAGGCTAATGTAAGTTTAATAACTTCATTTCTTAATAATTAAATACGAAAGGAACACATTTATGAACGCATTTCTTATCTTAGAAGATGGTACCGTTTTTGAAGGTACATCCATTGGATCAACAAAAGAGATTATTAGTGAAATAGTTTTCAACACATCAATGTGGGGATACTTGGAAGTTTTAACTGACCCATCCTATGCAGGACAGGCAGTTTGTATGACGTATCCTTTGATTGGAAATTATGGTATTTGTAAGGAAGACATGGAATCTTTGAGACCATGGCCGGACGGATACATTGTCAACGAATTGAGTCGTATGCCGAGTAACTTCCGTAGCAATGACAGCATTCAGAATTTCTTGGAAGAATATGATATTCCGGGTATCGCAGGAATTGATACCAGAGCATTAACAAAAATTCTTCGTGAAAAGGGAACTATGAATGGAATGATTACAACCACCAAGTATGATGATTTAACTGAAGTTCTTGAAAAAATCAAAAACTATCAGGTACAGGGTGTTGTTAAAAGAGTTTCCTGCAAGTCCAAGAAACAGTTAAAGGGAGACGGATTTAAAGTTGCATTATTAGATGTAGGAGCAAAGAACAACATTGGAGACTCTTTAAATAAGAGAGGATGCGATGTGACAATTTATCCATGTGATACTCCGGCAGAAGAAATCATTGCATCAAATCCGGACGGAATCATGCTTTCCAACGGACCTGGTGATCCGAAGGAATGTACATACCAGATTGAACAGATTAAGAAATTGTACGATACAGAAATCCCAATTTTTGCAATTTGTTTAGGACATCAGCTGATGGCACTTGCTACCGGAGCTGATACAAAGAAAATGAAATACGGACATCGTGGTGGAAACCATCCGGTAAAGGATTTAAAGAGTGGCCACGTTTATATTTCATCTCAGAACCATGGGTACATGGTAGATGGCGATACCGTTGATCCAAGTATTGCTGAAGTGGCGTTTGTAAATGTTAATGATCAGACCGTTGAAGGTTTGAGATATAAAGAAAAAAGCATATTCACAGTTCAGTTCCATCCGGAAGCTTGTCCGGGTCCACAGGATTCTGACATTTTATTTGATGAATTCATGCAGATGATGGAGGTGAAGAAGAATGGCTAGAGATTTAAGTATTAAAAAAGTATTGGTAATTGGTTCAGGTCCAATCGTAATCGGTCAGGCCGCTGAGTTTGACTACGCCGGAACACAGGCTTGTCGTTCTTTAAAAGAAGAAGGCATTGAAGTAGTTCTTTTAAATTCCAATCCGGCTACAATTATGACGGATAAGGACATTGCAGATGAAGTTTACATCGAACCTCTTACTGTTCCTGTATTAAAGAAGATTATTGAGAAAGAAAAACCGGACAGTATTCTTCCAACCCTTGGTGGACAGGCTGGTTTGAACCTGGCAATGGAAATTGCGGAAACAGGATTTTTGGAAGAACACAACTGCCGTTTGATCGGAACAACATCAGCTACAATTAAGAAAGCGGAAGATCGTCTTGAATTTAAAGAAACCATGGAAAAAATCGGTGAACCTTGTGCACCGTCATTGGTTGTTGAAAATGTAGAAGATGGTGTGGCTTTTGCAAATAAAATCGGTTATCCGGTTGTTTTACGTCCTGCTTATACCCTTGGTGGTAGCGGTGGTGGTATCGCAAAGAACCAGGTTGAATTAATTGAAATCCTTGAAAACGGATTAAGACTTTCCAGAGTGGGTCAGGTTCTTGTAGAACGCTGTATTGCGGGATGGAAAGAAATTGAATATGAAGTAATGCGTGATAGCGCCGGAAACTGTATTACAGTATGTAATATGGAAAACCTTGATCCTGTTGGTGTCCATACCGGTGACAGTATCGTAGTTGCTCCTTCTCAGACAATCGGAGATAAAGAGCACCAGATGCTTCGTACTTCCGCGTTAAATATTATTAACGAATTAAACATTACCGGTGGATGTAACGTACAGTACGCTCTCCATCCGGAAAGTTTTGAATATTGTGTAATCGAAGTAAACCCTCGTGTTAGCCGTTCTTCAGCATTGGCTTCCAAAGCTACCGGTTATCCAATCGCAAAAGTAGCTGCAAAGATTGCTTTGGGTTATACTTTGGATGAAATCAAGAATGCTATCACACAGAAGACCTATGCATCTTTTGAACCGACATTGGACTACTGTGTTGTTAAGATTCCTAGATTACCGTTTGATAAATTCATTACAGCCAGCAGAAAGCTGACAACTCAGATGAAGGCTACCGGTGAAGTTATGAGTATCTGTAATAACTTCGAAGGCGCTTTAATGAAAGCAATCCGTTCTTTGGAACAGCATGTGGAATGCTTATTGGATTACGATTTCTCAGGCTTGGATGATGATGAATTAGAAGATATGCTTCACAAAGTAGACGACCGTAGAATCTGGGTTGTCGCAGAAGCATTGCGTAGAGGTGTAAGCTACGACCACATTCATGAAATTACCATGATTGATAAGTGGTTCATTGATAAACTTGCAATTATTGTGGAAATGGAAGAAGCCTTAAAGAAAGGACCGTTAACTCCGGAACTTTTGAAGCAGGCGAAGAGAATTGAATTCCCGGATACAGTAATTGAAAGATTAACCGGAATGCCACAGGCTGAAATCAAGCAGATGCGTTACGATAACAATATCGTTGCCGCATATAAGATGGTTGATACCTGTGCTGCGGAATTTGAAGCTGCAACACCATATTACTATTCTGTATATGGTGGAGAAAATGAAGCAACAGAAACAAATCCACCAAAGAAAGTTTTGGTACTTGGTTCCGGCCCAATCAGAATCGGTCAGGGTATCGAATTTGACTTCTGTTCTGTTCATTGTACATGGGCATTTAAAGAAGAAGGATATGAAACAATTATCGTAAACAACAATCCGGAAACTGTTTCTACGGACTTTGATATTGCAGATAAGTTATACTTTGAACCATTGACTCCGGAAGATGTGGAAAACATCGTTAACGTTGAAAAACCGGACGGTGCGGTTGTACAGTTTGGTGGACAGACAGCGATTAAGTTAACAGAAGCATTAATGAAGATGGGCGTGCCGATTCTTGGTACAAAAGCAGAAGACGTTGATGCTGCAGAAGATAGAGAATTGTTTGATGAAATTCTGGAACAGTGTGGTATTCCAAGACCTACCGGTGGTACAGTCTTCACAGCGGAAGAAGCAAAGAAAGTTGCCAATGAATTAGGTTATCCGGTATTGGTAAGACCTTCTTACGTTCTCGGTGGACAGGGAATGCAGATTGCTACCTGTGATGAAGAAATCGAAGAATTCATGGAAATCATCAACCGAATTGCTCAGGATCACCCAATTCTTGTAGATAAATATTTGCAGGGAACAGAAGTGGAAGTTGATGCGATTTGTGACGGTACTGATATTTTGATTCCTGGTGTAATGGAACATATCGAAAGAGCCGGTGTTCATTCCGGTGATAGTATTTCCGTATATCCATCATACTCATTGCCTCAGAATATCATTGATATGATTGAAGATTATACAAGAAAGCTTGCAATGTCATTGCATGTTAAGGGTATGATTAATATCCAGTTTATCGTATGTGACGGACAGGTTTATGTTATTGAAGTAAACCCTCGTTCATCCCGTACCGTTCCTTACATCAGTAAGGTAACAGGTATTCCGATTGTAAAACTTGCCACAAAGTGTATTATCGGAAAGACAATCAAGGAACTGGGTTATACACCGGGCTTACAGCCAAATGCAGATTACTATGCAATTAAGATGCCGGTATTCTCATTCGAAAAGATTCGTGGTGCGGAAACAAGCCTCGGACCGGAAATGAAATCTACCGGTGAATGTCTTGGTATTGCCAAAGGATTTAATGAAGCGCTTTATAAGGCCTTCTTAGGTTCCGGCGTTGTATTACCAAAACACAAAAAGATGATTATCTCTGTTAAGGATTCCGATAAACAGGAAATGATTCCTTTGGCACAGAGATTTGAAAAACTTGGTTATGAAATTTATGCTACAAGAAGTACGGCAGATGTGCTTCGTGAAAATGGCGTAGATGCAATCAAGGTAAATAAAATCAATCAGGAAGCACCTACAGTAATGGACTTGTTATTGGAACACAAGATTGACATTGTTGTAGATACACCAACCCAGGGTAGAGATAAAAACCGTGACGGATTCTTAATTCGTCGAGTTTCTATTGAAACCGGTGTAAACTGCTTCACAAGTTTGGATACTGTTGAAGCATTACTGACCAGTTTGGAAAGTGATGCAAAAGAAAATCTCACATTGGTAGATGTGGCAAAGATTTAAATGCTTGGAGAGAATCGCAACCGGAAAGGATTGCGATGGATACAATATTAAATAACGTGGTTGGCGGAAGATATTATGTGCTGGAAATCATTGGGAAAGGAGGCTTTTCCGTGGTTTACCGAGTGAAAGATGTCCACACTGGACAGGAGTACGCTCTGAAGGAGTACATTACCTCAGATCCTGCCGACCAAAAGAAATTATTGGAAGGAATGGAGAGAGAACTGGCAGTGCTGAAACACACCAGTCATCCGGTCCTTCCAAAAATTTTTAATCTGATTAAGGAAAACGGACGGTTTTATTTGGTGATGGAGCTTGTTCGTGGGGAAAATCTGAAACAGTATATTACTCAAAAAAAACCTTTGAAAACGAAAGAACTAAAGAAGGTGATGCTGCAGGTTTGCAGCGGACTTTATTATCTGCATTCTTTAGAACCGCCGATTATTTACAGAGATTTAAAACCGGCAAATATTATCCGGATGGAAGACGGAAGCATTAAACTCATTGACTTCGGTATTGCCAAACGTTACAGGGATGATATTGACTTGGATGCGTTGGCTATTGGAAGCCGCGGGTTTGCGGCTCCGGAACAATATGAAAAGAGCCGGTTGAAGCAATTTTACAATACGGATATCCGGACAGATATTTACGGTATCGGAAAGACGATGTTCTATCTGAAAACGGGAAAAGTGTATGGGGGAAAGTTCCCTTTATTCTTTCCGGGAAAACTGAAAAAAGTCATCAAAAAATGCATTATGACGGAGCCGGATCGGCGTTATCAGGATTGTATTGATGTGATTTGTGAAATAAAAAGGTTTTAATCCCGAAGAATTGTTTCTTATCCTTGCATAATCATGGAAAATCACTTATTCTATAGGTTGAGATGTTCGAAGCAGGTTTGGTAGAGCCAAAGAGGGCTCCCGGAAGCGTCGAATAATTATACTGACGGAGGTTGTTACGTATGGAATTTAATAAAACATATGAATTGTTGGAAAAATACGGTCAGACACATTTATTAAAGTATTATGATGAATTAAACGATGACCAGAAGAGAGAGTTGTTAGAACAGATTTCTGAATTGGATTTCGATTTACTGAAACTGCTTAATCATCAGCAGGAAGAAGCGACAAAGGGTGTGATTACACCATTGGACGATGCTGTTTCCATTAAAGAGATTGAAGAAAACAGAGAAAAATATACAAAGATCGGTAAGGAAGCAATCAGAGAAGGAAAGGTTGCTGCGATTTTATTGGCAGGCGGAATGGGTACCAGACTTGGTTCCGATAAGCCAAAGGGAATGTACAACATTGGAGAAACAAAGGATGTTTACATTTTTGAAATGTTAATTAATAACCTGATGGACGTGGTTGATGCTACAGGTGCTTGGGTACCGCTTTACATTATGACAAGTGAAAAGAATGATCTTGATACAAGACAGTTCTTTAAAGATATGAATTACTTTGGTTACAATCCGGATTTCGTGGACTTCTTTGTTCAGGAAATGGCTCCGGCTGCAACCTTTGACGGAAAGATTTTCTTAGAAGAAAAGAATCGTGTTGCCACATCACCAAACGGTAACGGCGGCTGGTTCATTTCTTTTGAAAAGAGTGGTTTGGCTGCTAAGGCAAAAGCAAGTGGTGTAGAATATATCAACATCTTTGCAGTGGACAATGTTTGTCAGAGAATTGCAGACCCTTGCTTTATCGGTGCAATGATTGACGGAAATTATCGTTCTGCATCCAAGGTAGTATCTAAGACTACACCGGAAGAAAAAGTAGGTGTACTTTGTCTGGAAGACGGAAAACCATCTATCGTGGAATATTATGAATTAACAGAAGAAATGAGATACCAGAGAGATGAAGCCGGAGAATTGGCTTATCGTTACGGTGTTATTTTGAATTATCTCTTCAATATTGAAGATTTGGAAAAGAATCAGGAAAACAATATGGCGGTTCATATTGTTAAGAAGAAAATTGAACATATCAATGAACAGGGCGAAAAGGTAAAACCGGACACAGAAAACGGATACAAGTTTGAAACTCTTGTATTGGATATGGTTCATATGATGGACAACTGTCTTGCGTATGAAGTTGTAAGAGAAAAAGAATTTGCTCCGATTAAGAACAAGACCGGTGTGGATTCCGTAGACTCTGCAAAAGAATTATTAAAATTAAACGGTGTTACATTATAAGGAAGGTGGACCAATGAAAACATTATTGGAACTTATTACAGAAGAATTTGAAAAAGCATTTGAAGAAAAGGGATATGAGAAGCAGCTTGGAAGAGTTGTTGTTTCAAATCGTCCTGACTTATGCCAGTATCAGTGTAACGGTGCCATGGCCGGTGCGAAAAAGTACCATAAGGCTCCAATCATGATTGCAAATGATGTGGTAGAAGCATTAAAAGACAATGATAAATTTGAAATGATCGAAGCGGTGATGCCGGGATTTATTAATATGAATTTAAGCAGTACTTTTGTGGCAGATTATTTGAACGAATTAAAGAAAGCCGAAAAGTACGGTGTAGAAGCACAGGACAAAACCGTAGTAATCGACTACGGCGGAGCCAATGCGGCAAAACCACTTCATGTTGGTCACTTGCGTTCGGCGGTTATCGGAGAAAGTGTGAAGCGTATTAAGAAATATGTTGGAAACAAAGTCGTTGGAGATGCTCATTTGGGAGACTGGGGTCTTCAGATGGGATTGATTATTATGGAATTAAAGGAACGCCGGCCGGATTTGGTATACTTTGATGAAAGTTATTCAGGAGAATATCCGGAAGAACCTCCTTTTACTTTGGATGATTTAAGTGATATTTATCCGACAGCCAGTGCAAAATCTAAAGAAGACGAAGCGTTTAAAGAAGCTGCACACATTGCGACGGTGAAGATTCAGGAAGGTTATCCACCATATCTTGCATTGTGGAAGCATATTATGGCTGTTTCATTACCTGACTTGAAGAAGAATTACGGTGATTTGGATGTTACATTTGACTTGTGGAAAGGGGAAAGCGATGCGAAGCCTTATATCCCACAGTTGATGGATGTTTTAGAAAAGAAAAATCTTGTTCACGAAAGTCAGGGCGCCATGGTTGTTGATGTGGCAGAAGAAGGGGATAAGAAAGAATTACCTCCTTGCATCGTGAAAAAATCTGATGGAGCTGCTCTTTATGCAACATCGGATTTGGGAACTATTATTCAGAGAGAAGAAGATTTTCATCCGGATGAATATATCTATGTAGCTGATAAACGTCAGGAACTTCATTTCACACAGGTTTTCCGTGTGGCAAAGAAGGCTGAATTGGTAAATCCTGAAACAAAGTTGGAATATATGGGATTTGGTACGGTAAACGGAAAAGACGGAAAGCCGTTTAAGACTCGTGACGGTGGTGTTATGCGTCTTGGAATGTTGATTTCTCAGATTAACGACGCAGTCTATCAGAAAATGATGGAAAACCGCAGTATGGATGAAGCAGATGCTAAGGAAATCTCTAAGATTGTTGGACTTGCAGCATTGAAGTATGGTGATTTGTCTAACCAGGCAACTAAGGATTACATTTTTGATACCGATCGTTTTGCTTCTTTTGAAGGAAACACCGGACCATACATTCTTTATACCATTGTTCGTATTAAATCTATTTTGGAAAAATATCAGGCAGAAGGAAACAGTGTGGATGGACTTTCCATTGTTTCTACCAACAAGGCAGAACAGATGAACCTGATGCTGGAAGTTTCCAAAGTGAAAGAAGTAATTGAAAATGCAGCGGAAGAATTGGCACCGCATAAGATTTGTGCGTATATTTATGATTTATCCAATGTATTTAACAGTTTCTATCACAGCACAAAGATTTTAGCTGAAACTGATGCGGAAAAGCAGAAGGGATATGTCGCTTTAATTAAGATGACAAAGGAAGTCTTAGAAACTTGTATTGATTTATTAGGATTTAAGGCTCCGGAAAGAATGTAAGAATTCTTTAAGGCAAAAAAATAAGAGCAGAGAAATCTGCTCTTATTTTTTATGGATGCAATCAACAAAAGTGATTACATCTTTGAATTATTCAGCTTCTGTAGTTTCTTCAACTGTAGTTTCTTCTTCAGAAGTCTTTTTGGATTTTTTATCCGCTTTTGTTTCTTCTTCAACGCCTGTAGCGTCAACAGCGATTGTCTGCGCATCTGCAGCAACAGTAGTTTCAACATTCTTTACATTGGAATCACCGGAATCAATCAATGTCTGACGAAGGCTCTGAATTTCAGCTTCTGTCTTTGTGATTGGAGTAGTAGGTGGTGTATAAATGCCTGTTTCTACTGCGACAGAATAACCAAGATAAACTACGCAAACAAGTGCGAATAATGTAACGCCGGCATATGCCAGATATTTCTTCGCATGATTCTTTTTCTGATTGTGCTTGCGATTGTATTTCTCCTGCTTATATTTGTCTACTTTTGCTTGACTCATTTTTATGTACCTCACCAATTCATAAATTCTTCAAATATTATAAAACAAAAGTGGCTGTAAAACAAGTACATTTGTGTTATACTATGTGCTGATGGGTTAAATAATAATCAATGGAGTTTTATATAGAGAGATGAAGAAAGAAAATATCTTTTATAGGGTGTTTGGACTGTTGTTTCCTATGGTTTTCTACCTGATGATACAGCTGGTTACCGTCAACGCAGGGTACTGGTGTATTATTTTCTGGGGCCGGATTATCGGAAAAGAAGATCCGCTTAGTTTTGCCAACAGTTGTGCAAACAAAAATATTTTGCTTTTAAATCTGATTGCAGCCCTTATTGCAATCCCGATTTTTGCACATATGTATAAAAAAGAACTGGGAAGAGGCAGTATTCTTGAGAAAGAGTATCCATGGAAACTGATTGGAAAGTTTGTCTGGATTATTGGATTTGCCTTATTTGGTCTGTTATTGGCGAACTATATTGTTTCGTTTTTAACATTATTTATGCCGGATTTTATGGTAGAATCTTACGCATCGACGAAAGGGGCAATTGATAATGCACCACCATTGGTACAGATTATGTCGGCCATCGTGCTGGCCCCTGCGGTGGAAGAATTGATTTTCAGAGGAATCATTTATAATCGTTTAAAGAAGATGACCGGTCTGATGATGGCCGCAGTGATTTCCTCGTTCATGTTCGGTGTTTTTCATCTGAATTGGATTCAGGCTCCCTTTGCATTTGTGATTGGGATGCTTGCGGTTTTTATTTATGAAAAGTATCAGACCATCTTTGCATCGATTTTGTTTCACGGACTATCCAACATGTTCAGTATTTTGATGATGTTTTGGGTGAAAGGAAACAGTACAACAACAGAGCAATTATCAAAAATGTCTATGGCGAAAAGTCTGCTGTTTTTGATTTTACTTACAGCATTTTTGGAATGGATGATTGGAATGATTATTAATAAAAGAGTTCAAATAAAGGAGATTAAGGAAAATGAAATTATTAACGATTACGATTCCATGTTATAACTCAGCAGAGTACATGGAAAACAGTATTAAAAGTGCGTTAACAGGAAAGGACCGCGTGGAAATTATTGTTGTAGATGACGGTTCTTCTGACAATACATTGGAAATTGCCAAAAGCTATGAGGCGAAATTCCCGAACATCGTGAAAGTTATCCATCAGGAAAACGGTGGACACGGTGAGGCTGTCAACACAGGAATTAAGAATGCCACAGGTCTTTACTTTAAAGTATTGGATAGTGATGACAAATTAGGAAGAAAGGCTTTACAGAAAGTTTTGGATACGCTGGAAACAATGGTTGCAAGTGATGCGGAACTGGATTTATTGATTTCAGATTTCGTTTATGATAAGCAGGGCGCAAAGCGCAAGGCTGTTATGAATTACAAGCATTGCATGCCTCGCAATAAATTGATCACATGGGATGATGTTGATTTCGGAACAGCGAAGTACTTACTGATGCATTCTGTTATTTACAGAACAAAAGTGCTCCAGAAGTGCGGTATGGTTCTTCCAAAACATACTTTCTATGTGGATAATATTTATGTATTCCAGCCATTGCCATATGTAAAGAATATTTATTATCTGGACGTTTGCCTTTATAAATACTATATCGGCAGAGATGATCAGTCTGTAAATGAAAAGATTATGATTAAGCGTTTGGATCAGCAGTATCGTGTTACAAAGATTATGATGGATGTGTACACAAACTCTGATATTAAGAAAGAGAACTGCCGAAAAGCAATGGTTCATTACTTTGATATGATGATGTGTATCAGTTCGATTTTGTCTATTCGTGAAGGTTCGGAAGAACGTTTGAAAGATAAAGAAGAACTTTGGAGATGTCTGGAACAGAAAAATCCGGACTTATATAGACGTGTTCGTAAATCATTACTTGGAAGAACAATGAATCTTCCGGGAAAAGCGGGAAGAAAGTTCTCAGTTATGGGGTATAAGATTACCCAGAAATTCTTTGGATTTAACTAGTGGGAGGCAACAATGAATATTAACCAGACGATTGCAGAAGAATTGGGAGTGAAAGAATGGCAGGTTACAGCTGCAATCAATTTGATTGATGAAGGGAATACCATCCCGTTTATTGCCAGATATCGTAAACCGGTTACCGGAGAATTGAATGATGAACAGCTTAGAACGTTAGATGAACGTTTAAAGTATCTTAGAAATTTAGAAGAAAAGAAAGCGACGGTCATTGCCAGCATTGAAGAGCAGGAAAAGATGACACCGGAGCTGTTAAAGAAAATCGAAGAAGCCACAACCATTGTTGCTGTGGATGATATTTACCGACCATACCGTCCAAAGAGAAAGACACGTGCTACAGAAGCGAAAGCAAAGGGCTTGGAACCTTTGGCAATGTTATTTATGCTGCAGAAAAGCTCTAAATCCCCGGAAGCGGAAGCAGAAGCTTTTGTGGATGCGGAAAAAGGTGTTGAAACCGTTGGAGCAGCGATTCAGGGAGCAAAGGATATTATTGCTGAAATTGTTTCGGATAATGCGGAATATCGTAATGCAATTCGAAACACTGTTTTAAAACATGGTGAAGTTCGCTCTTTGGCAAAGGATGAAGACACAGAAAGTCCTTATGAAAATTATTATGATTATATTGAGTCTGTAGGAAAAATCCCTGGACATCGTATTTTAGCCATTAATCGCGGAGAGAAAGAAAAGATTTTGAAGGTTTCCGTGGAAATGCCGGATGACAATATCATTAAGGTTTTGGAAAAGGCGATTATCACCGGAGAATCTCCGTTCAAGAACGTTTTAAAGGAAGCGATTGAAGATGGTTATACCAGATTGATCAAACCGGCTATTGAACGTGAAATCAGAAATTTATTGACTGAGCGTGCAGAAGATGGTGCAATTCAGGTCTTTGGAAAAAACCTGAAACAGTTATTAATGCAACCACCAATTGCAGACAAGGTTGTTTTAGGCTGGGACCCGGCATTCCGTACCGGCTGTAAGCTGGCAATTGTGGATGCAACAGGAAAAGTTCTTTATACAAAAGTGATTTATCCGACTGCACCACAGAATAAGATTGAGGAGTCCAAAAAGATTGTGTTGGACTTGGTAAAGAAATATGGTGTAGAACTGATTTCTCTCGGAAATGGTACAGCATCCAGAGAATCAGAAGCAGTCATTGTTGATATTATTAAAGAGTGTCCGACAAAATTGGAATACGTGATTGTAAACGAAGCAGGAGCTTCTGTTTATTCTGCCAGCAAACTTGCGACAGAAGAATTCCCGAATTTTGACGTAGGACAGAGAAGTGCCACCTCTATGGCAAGAAGATTACAGGATCCTTTAGCGGAACTGGTTAAGATTGAGCCAAAAGCATTAGGTGTAGGACAGTATCAGCATGACATGAATCAGAAAAAATTAGAGGGTGCATTGTCCAATGTTGTAGAAGATTGTGTAAACAATGTTGGTGTGGATTTAAATACCGCATCTGCAGCATTATTGGAATATATTTCCGGAATTAATAAAACCCTTGCAAAGAACATTGTTTCATACCGTGAAGAAAACGGAAGTTTCGCAACACGAAAAGAGTTGTTGAAGGTTGCAAAATTAGGGCCGAAGGCTTTTGAACAGTGTGCCGGATTTTTGAAAATCAGAGACGGAAAGGAAGTGCTGGATTACACCAGCGTCCATCCGGAAAGTTACGATGCGGCAAAGAAACTGTTAAAGAAATACGGATTTACTTCAGAGGATATTTTGAACTCCAAAGTAAACCTGAAAAAGACTGTCGGCGATTTGAAGGCAGTAGCAGAAGAAATCGGAACGGACGCCATTACCTTAAAGGATATTATTTCCGAGTTGGAAAAACCGGGAAGAGACCCGAGAGATGAAATGCCTAAGCCGGTGCTGAAAAGCGACGTCTTGGACTTTGATGATTTAAAGGAAGGCATGGAACTGAAAGGAACCGTTAGAAACGTAATTGACTTCGGTGCCTTTGTAGACATCGGTGTACATCAGGACGGACTGGTTCACATTTCTGAAATCAGTGATAAGTATATCAAGCATCCGATTGAAGTGGTTTCCGTAGGAGACATTGTGAATGTTCGTGTTATTGGCGTAGACAAGGCGAAAAAGAGAATACAGTTATCCATGAAGAATGTATAAAAAAGAAACTGGTTTAGAGATTACTAAACCAGTTTTTTGTATATGTAATAAATTTCTTTTCCGCTTTATTTAGGATTTTTTCTTTTTTCCAGGCAAGGAGTAAAGGTCGATAGGCTTTTTCCTTTAAGGAGACGATATGAATATGATTTCCTTGCTGAATCTGGAAAAAGGCTTTCGGTAACAATGCAATGCCGCGATTCTTTTCCACCAGGTAACGCAGCGCGCTGTAATCATGGGTTTCAAAAGTAACTTCCGGTTCGAATCCGCCTTCTGTCTTACAGTAATGGTCCGTGAACTGTCTCAAATTCATGGAAGGGTAGTGAGCAATAAATTTTTCGTCTTTTAAATCTTTGATTGAAACTTCATCAACTTTGCTCAACGGATGGTCTTCGGAAACAATCACAATAATTTCATCCCGCATTAAGTCTTCGTAATTGAAAGGGGACATATCTTCCTGCATTTGCATAAAAGTGAAATCATAGTGATTTTCATTTTCGGAAGAATAATAAACCGAAGAAAGAAAGATATCTTTGTTGCTTGTCAAAAAGTCCGCGATGAGTAAGGAGACCAAACGACCGCCTGCCTGCGGATAGAGGATAATATTGCACTTGGATGTAGAAAAGTGCTGAATCCCCTCGTCGATATTGGAAAGGGCAGTGCTGATTTTTTCGTAGAAAAACTTTCCGTTTCCGTTTAAGACAATTTTTTTTCCGTGACGATCAAATAACTGAACTCCTAATTCCTGTTCCAGTTTTTTGATGGTCTTGCTGATTGATGGCTGAGGGACCATATATTTTTGGGCAACAGAAGAGAAGTTTTCGCATTCTGCAGCTTCTTTAAAATAACGTAATTGTAGTAATTCCATGGCGCCTCCTTTCTTTCCATATATCGATTATAATATGTTTATAAAAATAATCATAGATAATTTTGAAAAAAATAAAAAAAAGGGTTGACAAAGAAGAGTTAAAATTATATATTATTAAGGCAGTTTAAATCTGTATGGGATCTTAGCTCAGCTGGGAGAGCATCTGCCTTACAAGCAGGGGGTCACAGGTTCGAGCCCTGTAGGTCCCATTACAAATTTAAAAATGCACTATATGGCGAGATAGCTCAGTTGGCTAGAGCACACGGTTCATACCCGTGGTGTCGTGGGTTCAAATCCCTCTCTCGCTACTAGCAGGTCGATTGAAAAGACAAGAAAAGGCATCAAAAACTTAGTAAAGTTTTGATGCCTCTTTCTATATTTTGTGATAAGATATTTTTCATAGGACGAGGAGGAAGACTATGAGAATTGGAATGGGATATGATGTTCATAAATTGGTAGAAGATAGAAAACTCATCTTAGGTGGTGTTGAAATCCCTTATGAGAAAGGTCTTTTAGGACATTCTGATGCAGATGTTTTATTGCATGCAATTATGGATGCATTATTAGGGGCAGCGGCATTAGGGGATATTGGAAAACATTTTCCGGATACAGATCCACAGTACAAAGGAATTTCCAGCATCAAACTGTTGGAACATGTGGGGGCGTTACTTCGAGAGAATGGCTTTGAAATTGGAAACATTGATTCTACCATTATTTGTCAGAGACCAAAGCTTGCTCCATACAGAGAAGAAATGGTTCAAAATATTGCAAAAGCACTTCAAATCAGTGAAAGTCAGGTTGGCGTGAAGGCAACGACAGAAGAAGGACTTGGATTTACCGGTGAAGGATTGGGAATCTCATCACAGGCGATTGTATTGTTAAAGTAAAAGACTTAAACGTACGGAGAAGAAGGTGACGGCGTTGAATGTAAATCTGAGAGAAATTAAAATTGAAGATTATAAGCTGTTGGAAACCTATTATCATCTTAGACGACCGGAAACCGCAGACAGTAATCTGATGGATCTTTATATGTGGATGGAACAGTATCCTACCAAATATTTTCTGACAGACAGTGGTCTGATTTGGGTAGCAAACAGTGGAGATGGAACATACTACACATCCGTACCCTGTTGCAGAGAAGAAGATTTACAGGAAAACTTTCTGACGACGAAGCGGTATTTCAATGAAGTATTGCATAAGAAACTGGTAATGTATCTGGTAGACCGAAAGGCTTTGGCATCTTTGGAATTACCGGAAGAGGAATATGTGGTTGTACCGGATCGGACATATGCGGATTATGTGTATGATGCGGAAAAACTGAGAAGATTTCCGGGAAAGAATTACCATGGAAAGAAAAACCATTTGAATGCTTTTCGAAGAACTTATGAAGGACGTTATCGATTTTCTCTGATGACTTCAGAACAGGAACAAGAAATTATGGATTTCCTTGAAGAATGGAAACAGGGAAAAGAGGATACGAAAGAACATGAATTGATTGATGCTGAAATTCAAGGAATTCGTTTTCTGATGAAACATGAAGATATCTTTCAGTATAAAATCGGTGGGGTATATATAGATGAAAAACTTCAGGCTTTTACCATTGGAAATTATTCAGAAATTGAGGATATGGTGTATATCCCGGTGGAAAAAGCAAACTCTAAGATTAGGGGATTATATCAATATTTATGCAGTGAATTTTTGATTCAGGCATTTCCAAATGCCGGAAAGGTAAATCGGGAAGATGACATGGGATTGGAAGGACTGCGAAAGTCCAAACTTTCTTATCATCCGATTTATCTGGTGGAAAAGTATACAATAATTCAAAAATAGAGAGAAGTTTTTATGATTAGATATTTAGAAGAACAGGAAAAACTGAATATTCGTGAATTATACGAACAATGCTTTCCGGAAGATACAAAAGCGTATACGGATTATTACTTTAATAAGCGACTGGCAGGTTCCTACATTGCTGTCAATGAAGAAGGAAGAGAATATGTCAGCGCACTTCATTTAATACCGAAAAATGTTATTGTGGGAAAACTGAAACGCAGAATTTTATATATTTACGGCGTCTGCACCAACATCCTTCATCGAAACAAAGGATATATGAAGAAGATGTTTTCACAGGTTCTGGCAGATATGTATCAGGATAAAGAACCTTTTACCTATATTATTCCATCCGGAGAAGTTAATGCGGAAATTTACAAAAAGCTGGGTTTTGCTTATGTTATGAATAAAAAAGAAACGAAGCCGGAGGAACAGCGTAGGAAACCGACCCATTCCCTGATTTCCAGAAAAGCGGAAAAATCGGATTTGGTACGATTATCCATCTTCGCGCAAACCTGCATGGAGAAGTATTATGATATTTCTCTTTGCAAAGATCTGGACTACTTTAAGAAAATCATGGAATTGATTGAAGTGGAAGGCGGTTACATTGAAATCTATATTGAGAACAAGGTTATCGTAGGCTACCGGATTTGGTTGGACGACGAGGTTCTGGAAGAAGTGTTGGATGAGTCTCTCGGAAATACATTGAGCTGGTTGGAACCTGTTGAGAAACCTTATGCCATGGCTCGTATCGTGAATTTAAAAAATCTGATTCATTCAGTTACGGTACGGGATGAAGGAAATGCAATCGTAAAAATTACAGATCCGATTATTGAAGAAAATAACGGAGTGTTCCGAGTGGCTGTTGAAAAAGGACGGTTGGCTTTGGAAAAAATTGAGAAACCGGAAGAGAGTCTTCATGGTGTCATGGATTTGACCATTGGAGAGTTGACAGCACATATATTTGGCTATAAAATCATCGAAGGACTACCAAGAATTTGTTCAAATCACGGATTTTTTATTAATGACTACGTATAGAGAGGTTGGAAAGGAGAATAATGCAGCGGTGTCTGCATTGATAATGTTATGAAAATTTATAATACAATGACAAAGAAAAAAGAGGAATTTGTGCCATTGCAGGAAGGAAAACTCACCATGTATGTGTGTGGACCGACCGTATATGACTTTATTCATATCGGAAATGCAAGACCGATGATTGTATTTGATACATTCAGACGTTACATGGAATACAAAGGATATGATGTGAATTATGTTTCCAACTTTACAGACGTGGATGACAAAATTATTAAAAAGGCCATAGAAGAAGGAACTACTGCAGAAGTAATTTCCCAGAGATACATAGAAGAATGTAAAAAAGATATGGAAGGCATGAATGTAATGCCTGCTACAACGCATCCTCTTGCCACACAGGAAATTGATGGAATGATTCAGATGATTCAGACATTGATTGACAAGGGTTATGCTTATGATGCAGACGGAACCGTATATTTCCGTACAAGAAAATTTGAAGAATACGGTAAATTATCAAAGAAGAATATTGATGATCTGGAAGCGGGTCATAGAAATATTAAAGTGGCAGGAGAAGAATCCAAAGAAGATCCGTTGGATTTCGTTCTCTGGAAGCCAAAGAAAGAAGGCGAGCCTGCATGGAGCGCGCCATGGAGTGAAGGTAGACCGGGATGGCATATTGAATGTTCAGTGATGTCAAAGAAGTATCTTGGGGATGAAATTGATATTCATGCCGGCGGAGAAGACCTGGTATTCCCACATCATGAAAATGAAATTGCACAGAGTGAAGCAGCAAACGGTGTTCCGTTTGCAAAATACTGGATGCACAATGCATTTTTGAATATTGACGGTACAAAGATGTCAAAATCCTTAGGAAACTTCTTTACTGTTCGTGATATTTCTCAGAAGTATGACTTACAGGTACTTCGTTTCTTTATGTTGAGTGCTCATTACAGAAGCCCATTGAACTTCAGTGCAGATTTGATGGAAGCTGCAAAGAACGGTTTGGAACGAATTGTTACTGCCGGAGAAAAGATTCGCGGCATCATGTCAAACGGTGCAGAAGGTGCCATGGCTGATGAAGAACAGCAGCTTCTGAAGGATGCTCAGGCTTATGTGACAAAATTTGAGAGTGCTATGGAAGATGACTGCAATACAGCAAATGCCATTTCCGCAGTATTTGAATATGTAAAATATACAAACAGCAAATTGAATGAAGGAAGCACAAAAGACTTTGCAACAAAGCTTTATGAAATTCTTGAAAAGCTATGCAACGTTCTTGGTGTGATTTTGGAAAAAGAAGCAATTGTAGTAGGTGACGAAGAATATATTGAAGAAATGATTGCGAAGCGTGCGCAGGCAAAGAAAGACAGAGACTTTGCATTAGCTGACAGCATTCGTGATGAACTTGCTGCAAAAGGAATTGTCTTAAAAGATACAAGAGAAGGAACCAAGTGGTCCAGAAGTTAAGTTATGAATGATATTTTTCAGATTATAAAAGAACAGATGAATTTAAAAGACATCAATATCGTAGATTACTCTCCGTTAACCTTAGCGTATATCGGAGATGGAATCTACGAAATTGTAATCCGTACTGTGATTGTGGATGAAGCAAACCGTCAGGTCAATAAAATCCATAAAGCCGCTTCTGAGCTGGTTAAAGCACAGGCCCAGGCAAAGATGATTTTTGCAATTCAGGAGTTGCTAACAGAAGATGAACTGACCATTTACAAGCGTGGCAGAAATGCCAAAGCCGTAACAAGAGCAAAGAACGCATCTATGAGCGATTATCGTACAGCGACAGGCTTTGAAGCGTTAATGGGATGGCTTTATCTGACAGGACAATCAGAGCGAATGATGGAATTAATCCGCATTGGATTGGAAAAAATCGGAGAGGAAAAAGAATGAGATACGAAGAATTTACCATAGAAGGAAGAAATGCGGTGATTGAAGCTTATCGTGCAGGAAAGACAGTCGATAAGCTTTTTGTTTTGGAACATTGCAAGGAAGGTTCCATGAACACGGTAATCCGTGAAGCAAAGAAGCATGATACCGTAATCAATTATGTAAAGAAAGAGCGCTTAGATCAGATGTCCGAGACCGGACGTCATCAGGGCGTGATTGCATATCTTGCAGCTTATGAATATGCAAGTGTGGAGGATATTTTGAAAAATGCAGGAGAGAAGGGGGAAGCACCTTTTATTATTTTGCTGGATGATATAGAAGACCCACATAATTTAGGGGCAATCATTCGTACGGCAAATCTTGCAGGTGCTCATGGAGTTATTATTCCGAAACATCGTGCAACCGGTCTGACGGCAACCGTAGCAAAAACATCTGCCGGGGCGCTTAATTACACTCCGGTGGCAAAGGTAACAAACCTATCCAAAACCATTGAAGAGTTGAAGAAAGAAGGACTTTGGTTTGTATGTGCAGATATGGGCGGAACCACAATGTATGACCTAGACTTGAAAGGCCCGATTGGACTGGTGATCGGAAATGAAGGAAAAGGTGTCAGCCGTCTTGTGAAAGAAAAATGTGACTTTATTGCATCCATTCCAATGGCTGGGGATATTGACTCTCTAAACGCTTCTGTGGCAACCGGAGTCTTGGCTTACGAAATTGTTCGGCAAAGAAGATGATTTAACATGTTTAAAGAAAAATCTCATAGCTGTTGTTCCGTTTACTTTTATTAGAAAATATGTTGTCAAATGATATGAAATGTGCTATCATTGTTTCGTTGCTGAAAAGCAGGCTGATGTGGCTCAGGGGTAGAGCGTTCCCTTGGTAAGGGAGAGGTCACGGGTTCAATTCCCGTCATCAGCTTTCACGAAAAAGTCCGGTTATGGACTTTTTCTTTTTTAAATTTTTTCTTTACAGAATTTGATAAATAAATTATATTTTGAATAGTGCTAGATCAAATTATGCTTAGGCAATGATATTAATATAGAGGAAAAATTGTTATCAAAAGGAGCAGAGTATTATGAAGAATATGAAGATGTTAGCTTATGTATTAGCACTTGTAATGGTTATTACAACAGCAGATTTTTCAATTGGCTTTGGAACCGGAACAGAAAAGTCTTACACTGTTCAGGCGGTGGAACCTGAAACAAATACAACCGACGTTGAAACGGAGACACAGTCTACGACAGAAAAGACTGAAAAAGAAACAACGAAAAAAACAGTAAAGAAGATTACACCGGCAGCGGTAAGTAATTTAAGAGTTTACGCTGTAACAACAAACAGTGTATCAATTACATGGAAGGCATCAAAGAATGCTACATCTTACTTGATTTATCGTTCTGTTGAAAAGAAAAACGGAAAGATGTCCGGCATGAAGAAGATTAAAAAAGTAACAGCCACATCTTTTACAGACAAGAAATTAAAGCAGGCAACAAAATACAGATATACTGTTTATGCATATCGTGTATCCGGTAAAACCAAAACCCGCAGCAAAGCGGCAAAGGTTATGACCCTCACAAAGCCAAGTGCAGTAGATAAAGTTGAAGTTGAAAAGAAATCAGCGAAGTCTATTACAATTAAGTGGGCAAAAAACTCTAAGGCAAAGAGTTATGATATATACCGTGCCAAGGAAACAAGCAAGGGAAAACTGGGTGCCTATACTTTGGTTAAAACCGTAAAGGCTTCTCATAATACATATTCTGACAACAAGTTAGAGAGTGGTAAAGTTTACGGATACAAAGTTGTTGCAAAAAGAGCATCCGGAGCAAACAGCGCTGTAAGTAGCGCTAAGGGCGTTAAAGATATGACAAACCTTGCAACGCCGAAAAAGTTGAAACAGAAAAAAGGATCCGATAATAAGATTCAGTTAACATGGAAGAAAGTAAAGAATGCCGGCTCTTATGAAGTATACAGAGACGGAAAGTTAATTAAGACAACAAAGAAGACAAAGTATACTGACAAATATGAAGGTGAAGCAGTTACCATTCAGTACTCTGTAAAAGCAATCAGAAAGTGGAACAAAAAGAAATATAAGAGTTCCGCCGCAGAAGTTGATGCATACAGCGGTGACGTCGAAGATGGTACCTGGGTAGAAGTATCAATCAAAAAACAGATGCTTTATATGTATGTTCATGGAAAACTGTATGTGAAGACTCCGGTTGTTACCGGAAATGCAGGTGCATTGTCTACCACAAAGGGACATCATCAGGTAAGAAGTAAATCTTCTCCATGTAGATTAAGAGGTTCCTATGGTGGAAGTTCTTGGGATGTTACTGTAAATTACTGGTTAGGATTTACCGGAGATGGCCAGGGAATTCATGACAGTACATGGAGATCAGCATATGGTGGAAGTATCTATAAAGGAAATGGATCCCACGGATGTGTTAATACACCGTTGGCAGCAATGAAGAAAATTTATTCAAAAGCATATATTGGAATGCCTGTAATTGTTCATTAAATAAAGAAAATATAGATATTTGAAAAAAGAAAAAGTCCAGATTTTGGGCTTTTTCTTTTTTTGCATCAAGGTGGAAAATGTTCTAAAAAGGTGTAAAATATTATTGCGAGTGTACAAAATATATACAAAAGAATAAAAATGTGGTAAAATTCTAACGATTTTTACAATAGGAGGTTATTTATGAGAAGTAAAATCAAAAAAACATTGGCGATTGCTTTATCCTTGGCTTTGGCTTTGGGTGCATTAAATATGTTTGTACCAAAGGAAAAAACCAAAACAGCAGTTGCAAAGCAGAAGACAGTTTATGATGAAATTAAATTGACAAAACTGCCGAAAAAGGAACTGGACAATGTAGCAAAGGATGCACTTAAAGATGGTGTAAAAGCTGCGAAGAAAGTAAACTCTTATAAAAATACAGAAGATTATAAAGCGGCATTAAATGCTGCAATGACTTCTTACTATAAGAAAAATGATAAGAAGCAGCTTAAAAACTTTACTGCCACTTTGGACAAAAGGGGAGAAAGGGTTGTTGCTAATTATAAAAAAGCAGCAAAGGAACGCGCAAAAGGTGTAAAGAATGGTTACATTCCGGGGGAAATCAATGCAATTTTTGATTCTGATTTATCAGAGAAGGAAATTGAAGATGTTTGTAAAGCACAGGATGCAAAACTTAAAAAATGCTACAAAATACATACAGGTGATTACATGACTGTAATCGAAATTTCCATGGAAAAGACTGTTGATATGGCATCAGACGACTTTGCAGAATATAGTTTTGTACAGGCTGCTGATAGCAATGATTTGGCTGAACCAACAGATTTAGATAATGCAGACTCACCGACAATCAGTCCGGAAGTACTTTCCTTAACCAATGATCAGAATTGGAGCTCATCCTATCATTTTGATACTATGCATGTTAAAGGGGCATGGGATTATTTAAACACTCATGAACATCAGAAGGTTAAAGTGGCTGTGATTGATGTTGGCTGTTACTACGATAACGAAGATATCGCAAATATTATTACAGATGATTCATATGACGTGATTGAGCATAAACCAATTACAGAAGTGACATATCCGGCTCTTGCGTACCATGGAACTGCAGTTATTGGAACAATTGCAGCAGAATCCAATAATGGAAAATATATTTCCGGTGTTGCCAGCGGATATGACAATAGTATTGTCGATATTCTTGCGATTAATGCTTCAAGATATTATGAAGAGTATGGCGATTACCGTTTGCCATCCAGCGCCGTTTGTGAAGGATTGGATTATGCATACAATCATGGCGCGCAGGCTGTTAATATGAGTTTTGGAAGTTTAGGGGTTAATACGGTTTATGATACATACTTAAAGAAATTGTATCGTGTAGGTATTACATTGATTGGCGCTGCGGGAAATGATAATTCTTCAGGAATTTTTTATCCGGGAGATTCACCATATGTAATTAGTGTAGGTGCTGTAGATTCCTGCAATATGAAAGCATCCTTCTCAAATTATGGTCCGGAAGTAGATATATGTGCACCGGGAAAAAGTATCCCATGTATTAGAACTAGTAGTACAGTATCTATGATGGATGGAACATCATTTGCTTCACCAGCAACTGCTGCAGTGGCTGCAATGATGTTATCTGTGAATCCAAATCTCTCGCCATTTGATGTCGGAAGAATTATGCAAAATACAGACAGTCACCTTTATGATTTTGAGACAGCTTCAAAGTTTAACCATGGAGTTGTGAATGCTGAGCGATGTGTTCAAACCGCAGACGGTTACAGTGAATCAGATACTTTTGAAGGGGAAGAGACAGACTTGTATAATGTGGCAACACAGGCAAATATTACAGTCTCTAATCCGGTAGCAGAATATCCGGTTGGTAACTTTAATGATCACAATAATTCGACAAAGGGTGCTGTTGCCAGCGGTACAACACAGAACATCGTATTGAACTTTGATCAGACTTACGATGTAAATATGTTAATACTAAACTATTCCGGTACATACAGTGCTAACTTTAAAATTTATTACTCAACAGATGGGGTAAACTTCTATAATATTGGTTACAACAGCACCGGAACAATTTCAGGAATGCGCAGATATTATCTGATGAGTAATACTGTTGCAAGACGTAGAATGAAAGCTCTTAAGATTGTGTATACAGACTGTAGCGAAACAATTTCTTTAAATGAAATACAGGTATGGGCTGACAAAACATATGTTAGAAATGCGGATAGTTGTACATTGAACGAATATGTATTTGCTCCTACAAATTTAACTGCAACGGTTTTAGGCTATCATAAAGTGAAATTGTCATGGAATGTAACAGAACAAATGACTGCAAAAGGTTATGAATACGAAGTTTATGATCAGGGTGTAAAAGTTGCTACAACAACCAATAATGAAATTGTTCTAAATGATACGACTGATATTAATGGTTCGTTAAATTATGCAGTTCGTTCAAAATATCATGGAATCACATCAACAGATTCCGTACAGTATATCACCACGGTTAATTGGAGCTTATATGAAACTACAGCTAGTCCGGTTGTAAATTTGGCATTAAACAAGCCGGCATATGCTTCTTCAATGGAAAATGATTCCTTGAGTGCAGAAAAGGCATTTGATGGAGATGACAATACCCGTTGGTCATCTGCTTGGACAGATGATGAGTGGATTTATGTAGATTTAGGACAAATCTATAATGTTTCCAGAACCGAAATTAAGTGGGAAACTGCAAGAGCAGCATCTTACGATGTCTATGTTTCGATTGATGGAAATCAGTGGAATAAAATTGCCGGAAATGCGCAGAATTCTGAAATTACAACAGATGCACTTGGTAATGTTTATGCCAGATTCGTTAAACTTGTAGGTACTAGCCGAAATACAACATATGGATATTCGATATATGAAATGAAGGTGTTCGGTCCTGGTGTAGAAACGACAACACAGGAACAGACAACGGTTGCTCCGACAACTGTAGAGCCAACAACAGAGGCAACTACTGTTGCACCTGAAACAACAACACAGTCAACCGGAGGAAGAAGACTAATCTATTCCGGATATACTTACTCAAATGAAAATGTTGCCATTGGAAAAACAGCAACTGCCTCCAGTGAAGAAAATGCCGGAGTTCCGGCAAACTACGCCTGCGACGGTGACATGAATACCCGTTGGTCTTCACAGTGGACGGATGATGAATGGATTGTTGTAGATTTGGGAGAATCAATCCCGGTTGGAAGAATTAATCTTCATTGGGAAGCTGCCCTTGGAAGAGATTATGAAATTCTATTCTCTGAAGATGGAGAGCAGTGGTACAACAAGAAAACAGTAACGAATAACTACAATTTCGATACTGTAGAAGCTTTCGTTCCTGAATACACCAGATATGTAAAAGTAAAAGGAAATCTGAGAGGAACAGGATACGGATATTCATTATATGAAATCGAAATTATCCCTATTATTTTGAATAACTAAATAATAAGATTTTTGAAAAAGCTCATATTTATGGGCTTTTTCTTTCTGTGTTGTATTAGAGAACGAAACTATTGCAACAAGTTTTTATCTGTGGTACTATATTAGGAGCGAAAATCTAGGAAAAGAGGTTTTACATATGAATAAGAAAGTATTATCAGTATTAGTTGACAATACATCAGGTGTACTGAACAGAGTAGCCGGACTTTTCAGCAGACGTGGATATAACATTGACAGTCTTACTGTTGGTGAAACAGAAGATCCAAAGTTTTCACGTATGACAATTGTTGTTACCGGTGATGATGACATTATTGAACAGATTATCAAACAGATTTCTAAGTTGGAAGACATCAAGAAAGTTGATTTGTTGGAGCCAAACAGTTCTGTAACAAGAGAATTAATTCTTGTTAAGGTTAAGACAGATGCAATGCAGAGACAGCAGATTTATGCAATGACAGAAATCTTTAGAGCAAATATTGTAAATGTTGAAAAAGACAGTCTTATGATTGAAATTATTGGTAGCCAGTCTAAGCTCCAGGCCTTCCTTACATTGTTAGAAGATTATGAAATCTTAGAACTTGTAAGAACAGGTATCACAGGACTTTCCAGAGAAACAAAATAGTTTATAACTGTAATACACAGTTAATATATAAAAATACATATGGAGGCGTATTATGTCAGAAGCAAAAATTTATTATCAGGAAGATTGTAATCTTTCATTATTAGACGGAAAGACTATCGCCGTTATCGGATACGGTAGCCAGGGTCATGCACATGCTTTAAATGCAAAAGAATCAGGATGTAATGTTATCATCGGTCTTTATGAAGGAAGTAAGTCATGGGACAAAGCAGTAAAGCAGGGATTTGAAGTATACACTGCTGCAGAAGCTGCAAAGAAAGCTGATATCATTATGATTCTTATCAATGATGAAAAGCAGGCTGATTTATACAAAAATGAAATTGAACCAAACCTTGAAGCAGGAAATATGTTAATGTTCGCTCACGGTTTCAACATTCACTTCGGATGTATCGTACCACCAGCAGACGTTGACGTAACAATGATCGCTCCTAAGGGACCAGGACATACAGTTCGTTCAGAATACCAGGAAGGAAAGGGTGTTCCTTGTTTAGTAGCTGTAGAACAGGATGCTACAGGAAAGGCTCTTGATATGGCATTAGCTTACGCATTAGCAATCGGTGGTGCTAGAGCTGGTGTTCTTGAAACAACATTCAGAACAGAAACAGAAACTGACTTATTCGGTGAACAGGCAGTACTTTGTGGTGGTGTTTGTGCATTAATGCAGGCAGGTTTCGAAACATTAACAGAAGCTGGATATGATCCAAGAAATGCTTATTTCGAATGTATCCACGAAATGAAGTTAATCGTAGACCTTATTTACCAGTCAGGTTTTGCAGGAATGAGATATTCTATCTCTAACACAGCAGAATACGGTGATTACATCACAGGTCCTAAGATTATCACAGAAGAAACAAAGAAAGCTATGAAGAAAGTACTTGCAGATATCCAGGACGGATCATTTGCTAAGGAATTCTTACTTGATATGTCAGAAGGCGGACGTCAGGTACACTTCAAGGCTATGAGAAAATTAGCTGCTGAACATCCATCAGAAAAAGTTGGTGAAGAAATCAGAAAGCTTTACAGCTGGAACGATGAAAGCGGCAAGTTAATCAACAACTAGGCGAAAACAATGAGCCAAACGGCTTAAAATAAAAAGAACACGTAGCAAGATTTCATGCTCGCATGAAAATCTGCTACGTGTTCTTTTTATTTTGACGGACATTCGGCGAATGTCCGTCGCTTATTGATTGGAGCGAAGTGGAAATCAATAAGAACGCATGTGTTCAATTGATAAAAAACGTGCTAGAATAGAACTGCTTAAATGCAGAGTGAATAATAAAAAGGAAACTTGAAGAAGATGAAGAAATGTATTATTATAGGCGGTGCTGATATTGCGAATTATTCCAAGGTGAAGCAGTTTTTGTCACCGAATGATTTTTATATTTATTGCGACAGTGGATTGAAGCATCAGCCGGAACTGGGCTACGAGCCGGATTTGATTGTAGGGGATTTTGATTCTTTTACAAAACCAAATGTTGCGGTTGAAACCATTGTGCTTCCTTGCGAGAAGGACGATACCGACTCGGTTTATGCCGTGAAGGAAGCGGTGAAGAGAGGGTTTGATGAATTTCTGCTTCTTGGTATGGTAGGAAACCGGTTGGACCATACACTGGGAAATGTTTCAGTGTTATTGTTTTTGGAACAGCAGGGAAAACATGGAGTGATTTTGGATGACTATTCGGAAATGGAAGTTGTGGTAGAAAAGCCGGTACACATTCCTGACCGATATTCTTATTTTTCTCTGTTAAATATTTCGGGGACTGCAAATGGGATTATCATTAAGAATGCAAAATATCCTTTAGATCAAAAAACAATCACCTGTGAATATCAGTACGGAATCAGCAATGAAGTGTTGCCGGGGAAAACGGCAGAGGTTTCTGTGGCAGACGGAAAGTTATTGTTGATCAAAATTTGGTAATGGAAATGAGATGAAATGATGGAACATACAAATAGAAATGTATTTAAAGCAGGAATGAAAACCGGAATTCCTATTGCCCTGGGGTATTTGGCAGTGGCTTTTACTTTGGGAATTCAGGCAAAGCGTATTGGTGTGACTGCCTTACAATCAGCTTTGGCAAGTTTCGGACTGCATGCATCGGCAGGAGAATACATTGCCTTTTCGCTATATGGTGCAGGGGCAGGAATTTTGGTTCTTGTGCTGATGGAAATGGTAGCTAATGCAAGATATTTGTTGATGTCTTGTGCTTTGAGTCAGAAAATACCGGAAGATACAGCGTTATGGAAACGATTGGTGATGGGATATTTTGTTACTGACGAAATCTTCGGAGCGGCAATGTCCAGACCCGGAAAATTAAATCCTTACTATATCTTTGGTATGGCTGCCGTGGCATCTCCGGGATGGGTTTTGGGAACAGCCTTAGGTGTTATTCTTGGGAATGCATTACCGGGAAATGTAGTCAGTGCTTTAAGTGTGGGACTTTACGGAATGTTTTTAGCATGCATTATTCCGGAAGGGAAGAAAAACCGGGCGGTTGCCCTTGTGATTGTAATCAGCTTTTTAATGAGTTATTTATCCACGATTATTCCGGTGGTAAAAGACCTGAGCAACGGAATTAAAATCATTGTACTTACAGTGGTTATTGCAGGTGGGTTTACAATTATTCATCCGATTCGAGAACTGGAGGAAGAAGACTAAATGAATCATAATTTCTATCTATGTTTTTTGGCAATGACCATTGCGACCTATATGATTCGCATTTTGCCAATTATATTAATTCGAAGAGAAATTAAAAATACATATATCCGGTCCTTTCTGTATTACGTTCCTTATGTAACGTTATCAGTAATGACATTTCCGGCAATTGTTACTGCCACCCAGACACCGGTCTCCGGGATTCTGGCTTTAGTGGTTGGTATTATTCTAGCGTGGAAAGACGGAAATCTGTTTCGTGTGGCTGTGGCAAGTTGTGTTGTGGTCTTTGTTACGGAACTTATTATGTTGTAGAAAAAGTCCGATGTTTGTTACAAATATCGGACTTTTCTTAATTCCTCCTGCAATTGTCCGGAATATTCGGCCAATTCATTGTATTGGTCGGCAATATGTTTCTGAGTGTTTTTCAAAGAACGAATTTCTTCCTCTTTCTGTTGAAGTTCCTTTTCTAACCGGGCAATCTGAGCGTCATTCTTGTTGGAAGCAAAGGAAAACTGTTTTGCAGAAATCGGCTGTAAGGACTCATCGAGAAAAAGGAAGTTGTTTTGCTCTTTGGTACTTAATGAAATAAGGAGTTGATTATGTACCGGTGAAATTTGGAAATCCGCGAAAGAGTAGTTTCCTTGATATAGAAGAGAACTCTTCTGCAAGGAATCCAAATCAATGAAAAAAAGAGCATTGGAACTGTTTTCCGGATGATGGGTGATATAAAAGAGCAAAAACTTGCCCTGAAAAGGAACCAGAGATGCTTTTACAAATTCATCAGTCTTTGAATCTGCATTTTGGAGAGAAAGCAGCTCCACAAAGCGCATCTCTTTTAAACGGTAAAGACGAAGCCTCTGGGAAGTGGACAGGTAAGCAAGATAATGTTTCTCACCGGATGCAAGCATAATTTGCCCGGATACATCATCAAAAACCTTACCGTGAGACTGAATACGACCGGAATAAATGGTATACATATAGACGGTTTCGTTCTCCTGATAAAGAATGAGGGGCTGTCCGGAACCAAGGGTTACAATTTCATATTTTTCCATAGAGATTCTCCTTTACAGACTTTATTATTTTTTATTCATAAAAGAATGAGATTAGAACATAAAGAATGGGAATGCATAAAATATAGTAAAAACAAAAGGAGGATGTTATGGTTCAAGGAAGATGTGGAGAATCATGCGGATGCAATTGCACGGGTGGAGTCTGCAACGTGGCAATCAGTGGTAGGCCGAAATTATTATCTGTTTATGCACCGGTGGTTTATGATGAAATCGGAATCAATATCTGCAGGCCGGTAACAATTCCGGAAACTGTTTTAGAAGCGTATCCAACCGCAGCCTGTGCCAGATTGGATGTTATTGATGTGACGTTTACGGAAGCCGGTGAAGGGATTCCGGGAACAACGGTTTCGACAGGAAACCGTGCAAACTGCAGTACCGTAGTGTTGACCAATGTTTCAGTGACATTTTTGGCAAAGCTTTTTGACCAATACAATAACTACCTGACCTCAACCGAGATTACGGCAAATTATCTGCCGGGAAGTACCACCAGCCCGGATGCAACTTACTTGGATCCGGAAACAAATCCGGATTCCGTTACGGTAGAACTTTACACCCCATATGGTGTGGGATATACTGCAGCGGAAGGAACACCGGTAATTAATACGGTTGGATTTTTGCCGGACGGTAACATGGTTGTCAATGGGATTAATGCAACGGTTGTTGCAAAAGCAATGAATTATAACTCGGTAACAGGTACTTTTTCAGCCGGAATTTCATTGTTCCTTCGGACGGTATATTACGAGACGTACAAGATTGCTCAGGAAGGAAAACCAATCCCACCGAAAGCAGGATTAACGGACGATCAGAATACCTGTCTTGACTTTGTGGAAAGCGGATTGCTTTCCAGAGAAATCAAACCACTGGAATTGGAACCGCCAAAGTGTGAAGGCCGCCTGAAAGATGTGGAACCGCCATGCGAGCGGGATGACGGAAATCAGTTTGTGTTTAATAAGTGTGGTTGCGAACCAACACCGAACCCTTGCGAAAACACAACCAATTAAAAATCTTAGGGAATATTTGATATTTTTCCCTAAAATGCGTTTCAAAAATGAACAGAATATGATAAAGTATATACTAGTGGGCGGTTAGCCAATATACGAAAAAACAGCACCGCAAAAGCGGTGCGATACATAATGGAGGATTTATATATGTTTACTTTTGATGAAGTGAAGAATGCTGATGCTGAAGTTGCTGCAGCAATCCAGCAGGAAAATGACAGACAGCAGAGCCATTTGGAATTAATTGCGTCTGAAAACATTGTCAGCAAAGCTGTTATGGCAGCGATGGGTAGCCAGTTAACAAATAAGTATGCGGAAGGTTATCCCGGAAAGAGATACTATGGTGGATGTGAATATGTAGATATCGTAGAAGAACTTGCCAGAGAAAGAGCAAAAGAACTTTTCGGTTGTACATACGCAAACGTTCAGCCTCACTCAGGTGCACAGGCAAACATGGCAGTATTTTTCGCATTGGTAAAACCTGGCGATACTGTAATGGGAATGAGCCTTGATGCAGGTGGACATTTAACACATGGTTCACCGGTTAATATGTCCGGTACATACTTCAATATTGTTCCTTATGGAGTAAACGAAGAAGGATTTATCGATTATGATGAAGTATTAAAGATCGCAAAGGAAGCAAAGCCAAAGTTAATCGTAGCAGGTGCCAGCGCTTATCCTAGAAAAATCGATTTCAAGAAGTTCAGAGAAATCGCTGACGAAGTTGGAGCATTCTTAATGGTAGATATGGCTCACATCGCAGGTCTTGTAGCTGCAGGTGTTCATCAGAGCCCAATCCCTTATGCTCACGTAACAACAACTACAACACATAAAACTCTTCGTGGACCTCGTGGAGGATTAATCTTATCCAGCGAAGAATTTGCATTAGAACATAAATTAAACAAAGCAGTATTCCCGGGAATCCAGGGTGGTCCTTTAATGCACGTGATTGCAGCAAAGGCAGTATGCTTCAAAGAAGCATTATCTGATGAATTCAAGGCTTATGCAAAGCAGATTGCTGAAAATGCACAGGCTCTTGCAAAGGGATTAACTGACAGAGGATTTGATTTGGTATCCGGTGGTACAGATAACCACTTAATGCTTGTTGATTTAAGAAGCAAGAATGTTACAGGTAAAGATTTTGAAATTGCATTAGATGCAGCAAATATTACATGTAACAAAAATGCGATTCCAAACGATCCACAGAAACCGGGAATTACATCCGGTGTAAGAATTGGTACACCTGCTGTAACAACTCGTGGATTAAACGCAGAAGATATGGATACAATTGCTGAATGTATGGCGTTAATCGCTGATGATGCAGAAGCAAATACAGAAAAGGTTAAGGCTATGGTAAAAGAATTAACAGACAAGTATCCGTTATATCAGTAATAAAAAAGAATAGTTAAAAGGGCTGTCATTTGGCAGCCTCTTTTTTTAGAAGGAGAAGTATGAATTTTGAAGTTTTTGACTATAATGACAATTGTTTTATTGAGGCTGATTCGAAATGTATCGTGGCATGTTTAACGTTTTGGAATGTTGTGTTTCCGTTTTTCTTTGCAATTCCTTTTACTTTTATTGGAGGATTTTTGGCAATTTCTATGTCGAACCCGGAAAATATTCAATCAGCCAGTGTAAATAACCTAGGCGCAGCAACTATAATGTCTATTGTATTTTTGATGATAGGCCTTATCCCTTTTGCAATTATAGTGATTAATATATACAAAAATGTTCAAGTTAAAAAAAATGGAACTGAGTGTCAGGGGACAGTACTTGGATATCAAAATTCTAATGTTCGATACAATGATTTTCCTGGGCAAATCTGTGTAATGAAAGTAGATACAATAGAGGGAAAGAAAATTATTCATTATGACTTAAAAAAACCTCGTCGGCCATACAAAGTCAATGATATTATAACTGTAATGGTTTACAACGATATGTATTTGATAAAGTAATTTGAAAGAGCTGGGAAGTGATAATATATCGCTTTCACCAGCTCTTATTTTCTATTTATAAAAATCTTTCACGTTATCCATTCGAGATGTCATATTGGTAAATAATGCATCCACCAGAGTGATTGCCACCATAGACTCGACAACCACAACAGCTCTTGGTACTATGATCGGGTCATGACGTCCCTTGATGTTGATTTCAATATTTTCTCCGTCTTTATTAACGGTCTTTTGTGTTTGGGCAATGGAAGGAGTAGGCTTGATTGCTGCACGCAATACAATATCAGATCCGTCACTCATTCCGCCTAAAATACCACCGGCATGGTTAGAAGTTTTTTCAAAAACACCATCTTTCATTTCAAAACCGTCATTATCGGTAGAACCGAAAGAGTTTGCTACGGCAAAGCCATCACCGATTTCTACACCTTTGACGGCACCGATTGACATGATTGCTTTAGCAAGGTTTGCATCTAACTTGTCGAAAACAGGTTCTCCAACACCGGCCGGCATTCCGGAGACTTTACATTCGATAATGCCACCAATAGAATCCATTTCTGCCATCTTTTCTTTTGCAACTTCTGCAACCGCATCCGCAGCATCTTTGTCCGGCATATACATTGGATTTTTTAGTATTTCTTGAGTGTTAAATTTATCGTAATTAATCCCAATCCCTGCAATTTCCTTTGAGTAGGAAAGAACCTGAATATTTAACTGTTCCAAAATTTTGGAAGCAATCGCACCGGCTGCAACACGTCCAATAGTTTCTCTACCGGAAGAACGTCCGCCACCGCGGTAGTCACGGAAACCGTATTTTGCATCAAATGTAAAATCTGCATGTCCCGGACGATAGCAGTTCGCAATCTGTGAATAATCAGCGGAATGATGGTCTTTGTTAAAGACAACCATTGAAATCGGTGTTCCGGTTGTTTTCCCTTCAAACACACCGGACAATATTTCTACACGGTCATCTTCATTTCTCTGTGTAGTAAAAGAAGACTGACCGGGTTTTCTACGATTTAAAAAGGACTGAATGTCGTCCTCTGAAAGTTCAATGCCTGCCGGACAACCATCCACAACAACACCTAATGCCTTGCCGTGAGATTCGCCCCAGGTTGTGATTTTAAATATATTTCCAAATGTTGATCCTGCCATGAGAACCTCCTTCAAATAAACTGTATGTATTATAGCAATTTCAAATCAGAATAGCAAATGCAGTTTATAATAAATAAGAAAGAATTACTTGCGAAGAAAAGTCTTTAATTATATAATGAAACAGATTTGCAGAAAAATGATATTTCAATGAATGAATGGAGAAATGAAATGTTTAAGATATTAGCAAAAGACGGTGCTGCAAAGCGAGGAACCTTTGAAACGGTGCATGGAACCATCCAGACTCCGGTGTTTATGAATGTAGGAACCGCAGCGGCAATTAAAGGTGCTGTTGCAGCGGAAGACCTGAAAGACATTAAATGTCAGGTGGAATTGTCCAATACATATCATCTTCATGTAAGACCCGGCGATCATATTGTAAAAGAACTGGGTGGACTGCATGAGTTTATGAACTGGGATAAACCGATTTTAACAGACTCCGGCGGGTTTCAGGTATTTTCCCTGGCAAAGCTGCGAAAAATTAAAGAAGAAGGGGTATACTTCAATTCCCATGTTGATGGAAGAAAGATTTTTATGGGTCCGGAAGAAAGTATTCAGATTCAGTCCAATCTTGCTTCGACGATTGCCATGGCGTTTGATGAATGTCCATCCAGTAAAGCGGACAGACGTTATATTCAGAAATCCGTAGACAGAACCAGCAGATGGCTGGAACGTTGCCGAAAGGAAATGGACCGTTTGAACAGTTTGGAAGATACCATTAATAAAAAGCAGATGTTGTTTGGAATTAATCAAGGTGGTGTTTACGAAGATATTCGTATTGAGCATGCCAAAGCAATTTCAAAGATTGATTGTGAAGGGTATGCGATTGGCGGACTGGCAGTTGGAGAAAGTCACGAAGAAATGTATCGTGTGATTGAAGCAGTGGTACCGCATCTGCCCGAAGATAAACCGGTATATTTGATGGGAGTCGGAACTCCTGCAAATATTCTGGAAGCTGTAGACCGTGGGGTGGATTTCTTTGACTGTGTTTACCCATCCAGAAACGGAAGACACGGACATGTATACACCAATCACGGCAAGATGAATCTTTTTAACGCTAAGTATGAAAAGGACAGCAGACCGATTGAAGAAGGCTGTGGATGTCCTGCTTGTAGCCTTCATTCCAGAGCTTACATCAGACACTTGCTGAAGGCAAAGGAAATGTTGGGAATGCGTTTATGCGTGTTGCATAATTTATATTTTTATAATACAATGATGGAGGAAATTCGGGAGGCAATTGCATCCGGAACCTTCAAAGAATATAAGGCGGCAAAGTTAGCCGGTTTTAAAGAAAAGGAACAGAAATAGGAGGACATAGATATGTTTTTATTGGCAGAAGGAGCAGGCGCATCTTCAGGAATGGGATTGTTCAGTATTGTTTGGATTGTATTTATTTTCGGACTGATGTATTTCCTGATGATCAGACCACAGAGAAACCAGGAAAAGAGACAGAAAGATCTTTTGGCTGACTTGGAAATCGGTGATACCGTATTGACAACCAGCGGTTTTATCGGAATGATTATTGATATTCAGGATGATACTGTGATTGTTGAATTCGGAAATAACAAAAATTGCCGTATTCCAATGCAGAAGCAGGCAATTGTTGATGTGGAAAAAGTAGAAGAATAAGAAATTTAATATCAGATGCAAAAGACAGGTTCTCAAGCCTGTCTTTTTCTGTGTAACAGGTTGAAATGTCATCACTTTTGCTGTATAATTTAACAGTTACTGTAGGTTTCTAGGACTATTTTTCATAAAATGTTATGGAAATACTACAGAAAATGAAACTATTAGAGAAAAGAGGAACTCAAATGAATTTTAATGTTGCAGTGATTCCAGGGGATGGAATTGGACCGGAAATCGTCGCTGAAGCACAGAAAGTTCTTGACACCGTAGGGGAAAAGTTTGGACATTCTTTCAACTATACTGAAGTTGATATGGGTGGTGTTTCCATTGACAAACATGGTGTTCCATTGACCGATGAAGCTTTGGCAACAGCAAAAGAAAATGATGCTGTATTGTTGGGAGCCGTCGGCGGTGTCGTCGGAAAAGACAGCTGGTACGATTTACCACCAAATTTAAGACCGGAAGCAGGACTGTTGGCGATTCGAAAAGGATTAAACCTTTTTGCAAATTTACGTCCGGCTTATCTTTACAAAGAATTGAAAGATGCTTGTCCGTTGAAAGCAGAAGTTGCTGACGCAGGCTTCGATATGATTATTGTAAGAGAGTTGACCGGTGGTCTTTACTTTGGCGAAAGAAAGACTGAAGAGGTGAATGGCGTCCTTACCGCAACAGATACATTGACATATAATGAAGACGAAATCAGAAGAATTGCGATTAAGGCATTTGACATTGCCATGAAACGTCGCAAGAATGTGATTAGCGTTGATAAATCCAACGTTCTGGACTCTTCCAGACTTTGGGACAAAATCGTGAATGAAGTAGCAAAGGACTATCCGGAAGTTACTTTAACACATATGTTGGTTGATAACTGTGCAATGCAGTTGGTTAAGGATCCGGCACAGTTTGATGTGGTTGTTACGGAAAATATGTTTGGTGATATCCTTTCGGATGAAGCCAGCATGGTAACAGGTTCCATCGGAATGTTGTCATCTGCCAGCTTAAGAGAAGATAAATTCGGACTTTATGAACCAAGCCACGGTGCTGCACCTGATATTGCAGGTCAGAATAAAGCAAATCCAATTGCTACCGTTCTCAGTGCGGCAATGATGCTTCGTTATTCCTTTGATTTGGACAAAGAAGCAGATGCAGTGGAAGCAGCGGTTCAAAAAGTATTAGAAGACAATATTAGAACAATTGATATTATGTCAGAAGGCATGACCTTAGTCGGATGTAAGGAAATGGGTGATGCTATCTGTGAACGAATCTAAGGGAGGTAAGAAATATGAAGAGTGATGCAGTAAAGACAGGAATTCAGCAGGCACCTCACAGATCTCTTTTTAATGCATTAGGCATGACAGAAGAAGAACTGGAAAGACCTTTAGTTGGTATTGTATGTTCCTACAATGAAATTGTTCCGGGTCATATGAACCTGGATAAAATTGCAGAAGCAGTTAAAATGGGTGTAGCCATGGCAGGTGGTACACCGGTAATGTTCCCGGCAATTGCGGTTTGTGACGGTATTGCAATGGGACATACAGGAATGAAGTATTCTCTTGTGACAAGAGATTTGATTGCAGATAGTACAGAAGCAATGGCGCTTGCTCATCAGTTTGACGCATTGGTTATGATTCCAAACTGTGACAAGAATGTACCGGGACTTTTGATGGCAGCTGCAAGAGTAAATGTCCCTACCGTATTTGTTTCCGGTGGACCAATGTTGGCAGGAAATGTTATGGGACAGAAGAGAAGTTTATCATCCATGTTTGAAGCGGTTGGTGCACACGCAGCCGGAAATCTTACATTGGAACAGGTTAAGGAATTTGAAGCAAAAGTTTGTCCTACTTGTGGTTCATGCTCCGGTATGTACACAGCAAACTCCATGAACTGTTTAACCGAAGTTCTTGGTATGGGACTTCCAGGAAACGGAACAATTCCTGCGGTATATTCAGAAAGAATTAAACTTGCAAAACACGCAGGTATGGCTGTTATGGAAATGTATCGTAAGAACATTCGTCCAAGAGATATTATTACAAAAGAATCAATGTTGAATGCTTTGACAATTGATATGGCATTGGGATGTTCTACAAACAGTATGCTTCACTTGCCGGCAATTGCTCATGAAATCGGATTTGATTTCGATATTGCATTTGCAAATGAAATTAGTGAGAAGACACCAAACCTTTGCCACTTGGCACCGGCAGGTCCTACTTATATGCAGGATCTGAACGAAGCCGGCGGTGTTTATGCAGTTATGAATGAAATCAGCAAGCTCGGATTGTTGAACCTTGACTGTATGACAGTAACAGGAAAGACTGTTGGTGAAAATATTAAGAATTGTATTAACAAAAATCCGGAAGTTATCAGACCGGTTGAAAATCCATATACAAAGACCGGTGGTCTTGCAGTATTAAAAGGAAATCTTGCTCCGGACGGTTCGGTTGTTAAGCGTTCCGCTGTAGCAGAATCAATGCTGGTTCATGAAGGACCTGCAAGAGTCTTTGAATGCGAAGAAGATGCAATCGCAGCAATCAAGGGCGGTAAGATTAATCCGGGTGATGTTGTGGTTATCCGCTACGAAGGACCAAAGGGTGGCCCTGGTATGAGAGAAATGTTAAATCCTACTTCTGCAATCGCAGGTATGGGACTTGGCGAAAGCGTTGCTCTGATTACTGACGGTAGATTCTCCGGTGCATCCAGAGGTGCATCTATTGGACACGTTTCACCGGAAGCTGCAGTTGGCGGACCAATCGCATTGGTTGAAGAAGGAGATATTATTAAGATTAATATCCCTGAATATAGCTTGAATGTAGATATTTCTGATGAAGAAATGGAAGCAAGAAAAGCAAAATGGCAGCCGAAGGAACCTAAGGTTACTACCGGTTACTTAGCTAGATATGCAGAAATGGTTACATCTGGTAACAGAGGTGCTATTTTAGAGATAAAGAAATAGGAAGTGAGGGAGAGATACTATGTTATTAAATGGTTCACAAATCGTAATTGAATGTTTAAAAGAACAGGGTGTTGATACAGTATTCGGATATCCGGGCGGAACAATCCTGAATATCTATGATGAACTCTACAATCATCGTGATGAAATCAACCATATTTTAGTTTCCCATGAACAGGGAGCAGCTCATGCAGCTGATGGATATGCACGTTCTACAGGTAAGGTTGGTGTATGTTTCGCAACATCCGGCCCTGGTGCTACAAATCTGGTTACAGGTATTGCTACAGCTTATATGGATTCCGTTCCATTGGTTGCTATTACAGCAAACGTAGCAAAATCAGGATTAGGTAAGGATTCATTCCAGGAAATTGACATTGTAGGTGTTACAATGCCGATTACAAAGCATAACTTTATTGTAAAGGAAATCGGTGATTTGGCTGATACAATGCGTAAGGCATTTAAGATTGCCAAAACAGGAAGACCGGGACCTGTATTAGTAGATATTACAAAAGACGTTACTGCAAACAAGATTGAATTCACAAATAAGGAAATCGCTCCAATCGAACGTATTTCTGACACAATCGTAGAAGAAGATGTGGATACAGTTGTTGAAATGATCAGTGCTTCCAAGAAGCCGTTTATCTTAATTGGTGGTGGTGCTGTAATTTCCGAAGCACATGAAGAAGTTCGTAAGTTTGCTGATTTAGTAGACGCTCCTGTATGTGATACTTTAATGGGTAAAGGTGCAATTGAAGGTACAAACCCAC